>Ga0182744_1000266_pt1 | contig 53617 bp, 48 predicted proteins | sample eDN3rd30CKraftMG_FD_128525 | JGI IMG/M metagenome (GOLD analysis project Ga0182744, IMG submission 128525) | Enriched Miracle-Growth compost microbial communities from Emeryville, California, USA - eDNA 3rd pass 30_C Kraft MG (version 2) (version 2) ... | reverse complement strand
GTGAAGCGGCCGCCGTCGGAATACATGCGCGAGCATTTCTGGTTCGCGACGCAACCGATGGAAGAGCCGGAGAACCCGCAGGACATTCTGCAGGTCTTCGAGTGGATCGGCTGGGATCGCATCATGTTCTCGACCGATTATCCCCATTGGGATTTCGACGATCCGCGCCAGGCCATTCGCGTCCGCCTCACCGACGAACAACGTGAGAAGATCTTCCGCGCCAATGCGAAAGCATTGTACCGCCTCTGATGAGTTTGAAATGACCACCCGTCACGTTATTGCCAAGACCGGCGAAATCGCGCCTGGATCAAGTAAAATCGTCACCGTCGCCGGCCGCGAGATCGGTGTCTTCAATGTCGGTGGCGATTTTTACGCGCTGGCCAACCGCTGCCCGCACGCGGGTGCGGCATTGTGCGAAGGCTTCATTTCGGGGCTTGTGGGCGCTGACGGCCCCAACAAATACCGCCTCGAACGCAAGGGCGAGTTCATCCGCTGCCCCTATCACGGCTGGGAGTTCGACATCCGCACCGGCCAGTCCTGGTGCGACCCCAAATCCATGAAAGTCCGCCAGTTCTCCATCAGCGTCGCGCCGGGCGAGACGCTGGTCAAAGGGCCGTATGTGGCGGAGACGTTTGCCGTGCAGGTGGAAGAGAACTACGTGGTAGTGGATCTGTAGGCTATTCGGTGGGTGATAGGCCGCAATGAATCAACCGCGTCATGCCCGCGCTTGTCGCGGGTACCCACGCCGTGACGCTGCCTCTCCATTGCAAAAGAAGCCGACGGCAGAGGCCTTTCTTTCATCATCACGCACACCACGGCGTGGATGGCCGGCACAAGGCCGGCCATGACGGCAAGGTGGCGGCCTGTCTTGCTAGAACCGCCGCGTTACTTCGGGAATTCGCGCAAATAGCTTGCCTGTAAATGCATGACCTCTCGGGTACTGAGGTGCCCGGCCCGCTGCAGCGCTATAAGCAAACGCTCGACATCATCGGGAACGACATCGTCGCCGGAATGGCGTGAGATGTTGAGCGCAAGAGCATCGCTCTGCGTCGGGACGTAGCTCACACGATGCTTCTCGGCCATCCGGCGGATCATGGTCGCGGTAGCGGTCTGGGGGCGAGTGGACATGGTTTACCTTGCGGAAAATATAACATTTCCCGCCTTTAGAATCCACTAAACCGCGTAAAATAAAGCGTTATCAGGGGCTTCTATTTCAACAGGTACCCGAACTTCTGCCGCGCCAGCTTGCGGATTTCCGGCGAGGGCTGGTTCACCTTCGGATATTGATCCTTCCAGTAGAACGGCTTGCAGGCGTCGATGATGGCGCGGCTGTTGGTGAAATCGCCTTTCGCCTTGCGCTCCGGCTCGATGCGCGGATCGAGCGGCGTCGACCAGGCATTGGTGATGATGTCGATCGATGTCGCGGGATCCGAGCGCGTCAGGATCGCCCAGATCACCTCTTCGAGGTTGGAGACGTCGATGTCCTCATCGACGACGATGACATAGCGCCCCGCGTAGGCGCCCGAGTGGCACATGGCGGCCACATGGCCAGCCTGTTTGGAATGGCCGCCGTAGCGCTGCTTGATGGCGACAGCCAGCAGCAGCCGCGCCGTGCCGATCTCATGCGCCCATACGGCCGTCACATCCGGCACGCCGGCCTTGGTGATGTTCTCGCGCACGATGGCCGAGCGGGTCAGCGCGCGATACCGCGCGATCTCGTCGGGCGGGCGTTGCGGCGCGCATCCGAGCAGGATGGGATTGTTGCGATGATAGATCGCCTTGATGTCCATCACCGGCTCGTCGCGCACATCCGAGCCGTAATAGCCGAACCATTCGCCGAACGGGCCTTCCGGCTTCACATTGCCCGGCTGCACATAGCCTTCGATGACGATCTCGGCATTGGCCGGCACGGGCAGGCCGGTAATCGGCGCCTTGACGAGTTCGACCGGCTTGCCGCGCAAACCGCCGATGACCTCGTATTCGCAGACACCATAGGGCACTTCGCTCGAGCCCATCAGAAACGACATCGGATCGCAGCCGACGACGATGGCGACGGGCATCGGCTCGCCGCGCTTTTCGTACTTGTCGCGCATGATGCGGCCGTGTTTGCCGGGCGAGATGTAGAAGCCGACGGTCTTCTCGTCGTGGATCATGACTCTATAGGTGCCGCAATTGATCCAGCCCTCTTCCGGATCGCGCGTCACATTGAAGCTGCCAGTGCCGATGTAGCGGCCGCCATCTTCCGGGTGCCACATCGGCGTCGGGAACTTGGTAATGTCGACGTCGTCGCCCTTGATGACATTCTCGAAGATCGGCCCGTCGTTGACATACTTCGGCTCGATGCGCTTGAGATCGGCCATGTAATGCAGGCGGAACGCTTCACTGAGTTCCAGCTTGTTGAGATGGGTCGGAAAGCCGAGCGTCATCTTCTGGCGCTGGCCGCCGAAGAAATTCACCAAGACGCGGCTGCCTGGCAGGGTCCCTGGGATATCCTCGAAGATCACGCAGGGTGCGGTCTCTTCGTGCAGGATGACCTCGGAGGCCATACCGATATCTTCCTGCCAGCTCAGGCCCGAGACCTGGCGGACTTCGCCCAGGGCTTTCGCCTCGTCGATCCATTCACGCAGATCGGTGTAACGAAGATCCGGCGTCAGGCTGGCGATATCGAGAGTGCCTGTTGCGGATGTCTTGTGGCTGTCATCGGCCATGTATGTGTCTCCTATTCAGGCAAGCAGTCCAAGTTCGCGATAGGCGGCGGCGGCGCCGTCGTGCAATCGCACGCCGTCGAATTCAAACGCGGCTGCACCCTGCGTTCTCAACGGCTCGAACAATTCCGGCAGGCCGTTGTAGAGCGCGTTGAGCTGCGGCAGCCGCTTGGCGTCCTCGAAGAAGACATGTGCGACCTTGTTGACCATGTTCGCATCAGTTGCCGCATGGGCGACAAACACATTGACGACGGCCGGCTGCGCGACATCCTGCGTCAGGGCGCGCAACGCGCCTTTGCGCATGGTCACCGGCCGGTAATACGAGACCTTGGACAGCACGGTGTCGAGCTGGCCTGCCTCATAGGGAAGCACCTTCAACTCCGTGCGCCCGTCGAGATCGGTCATGATCGGGTTTGGAATCGGGCATTGCAATTGCGCGTCGACCTCGCCCGCCTCGAGCGCCTGTCCGCCATGCAGGAAGTCGAGATGCACCGGCGTGAAGTCGATGCCGAGCCCGCCAAGGATGGAGATGGAATGCTGCTTCATGCCGCTCTTCTCCAGACCCACGGCAATCTTCTTGCCGCGCAGGTCGGAGACCGAAGCAATTGGAGAATTCTTCCTGGCGATGAAGAACAGCGGACCGGCGTTTGCCAGCGCCACCATGCGCAGGTCGATCGGCGCCTCGAACGGCGCCTGGCCCTGGCGGGCGCGGCCGATCCAGTTCGACGCCATGAAGCCGAAGTCGAGCTCGCCGCGCTGCAGTTTCATCGCGTTTTCCGTGCTGGCGCCGGGCGATTCGAGCACGTCGATCGGCTCTTTGATCCCGCGTGATTCGAGCACGGTCTTCAAGGCGCGGCCTTGCGACAGAAATGTGCTGTTGGGTTCGGCCGTACCAATTCTCATAAGTCCTCCCGAGACGATCGCCATCGTGGGTGAATGATTTTGTGGCGACCTTTAAATCTTTTTCCCACGGATGGCTCTGTCGCGCAACGGTGGGTTACGGGTTATGGACGCATCCCATAAGCGGTGTTAGGTAAGGTCAAAATCGGACTAATGATCCGGTGAACTAAAATTCAGGGAAGGAGCGTCATGAGTGTGTCAGGGCCGCGCTATCGTCTCGGCGTCGATGTTGGAGGAACCCATACCGATCTCGTCCTTCTGGATGCGGCGGGTGGCGCCCTCATGGTTGAAAAAGTCTCCAGTACGCCGAAAAACCCTGCGCTGGGCGTGCTTAACGGCGTTGCCCGCTTTGTCGCGCGCGGCGTGAAGCCGGACGATATCGCCTTCTTCGCCCATGGCACGACGATCACCACCAATGCCCTGCTGGAAATGCGCGGATCATCAGTAGGCCTGATGATCACCAAGGGCTTTCGCGCCATTCAGGAAGTCCAGGCTCAGGCGCGTGACGGCAATCTGTTCGATTATTTTTACGAGAAGCCGGCGCCGATTGCGCCGCAGAGCCTGACCCGCGAAATTCCCGAGCGCTCCGATTATGAAGGCAAGGTTCTCCTTGCGCTGGATCATGACGCCGTGCGCCAGGCCGCACGCGAGCTGAAAGAAGCCGGCGTGCGCTCCATCGCCGTCTGCTATCTCTTCTCCTTTCTCAATCCTTCGCACGAGGAAGAGACGCGGCGGCTGATTCTCGAAGAGATCCCTGACGCGCATGTCTCCCTGTCGAGCGAAGTGCTGCCGCGCATCCGCGAATGGGCGCGCATGTCGACGACTTTGCTCAACGCCTATCTCGAACCGGTGCTGGTGCATTACATCGGCCATCTCAACAAGGGCCTCGATGACGCCGGCGTGCACACCCAGCAGCGCTTTCTCATGCAGTCGAACGGCGGCGTCATGCCGTTCACTGCCGCCATCGCCGGCGGCCGCACGGTCCACACCCTGTTCTCCGGTCCTGCCGGTGGCGCGCAGGCCAGTGCACATCTTTCAGGCACCGATGCGCAGAGCGGTCTGGTGACGCTCGACATGGGCGGCACCAGCGCCGACATCGCCTTCATCGAAGGCGGCGCGCCGCTGGAGGTGACCGAAGGCATGATCGCACGGCGTCAGCTCGATGTGCCGGCGCTGGACATGACGACGATCTCCGCCGGCGGCGGCTCGATCGCTTCGGTCGACGGCGGCGGCTTCCTGCTTGTCGGGCCGCAGAGCGCCGGCGCCGATCCCGGCCCCGCCTGCTACGGTCGTGGCGGCACGCGCCCGACTGTCACGGATGCCGATGTCGCCTGCGGCTATCTCAACCCGGATTATTTTTTGGGCGGCGCGCAGAAGCTCGATGTGGAAGCGGCGCGCAAGGCGCTCCAGATCCATATCGGCGATCCGCTGAAGATGGATGTGCTGCAGGCGGCGGCCGGCATTCGCCGCATCGTCGACATGCGCATGGCCGATGAAGTGCGCGTCTTCGCCGCCAAGCGCGGTGTCGATTTGACATCCTATACCCTGCTGCCGTTCGGCGGCGCCGGCGCGGTGCATGCCGCCGCCGTCGCGGAAGAACTCAATATGCAACGCATCCTTGTGCCGCCGCGCCCCGGCGCTTTCTCCGCGCTCGGCCTGCTCTGCACCGATGTGGTGCACGATTACATCCGCTCCGAGTTGAAGCCGCTGGAAGATGTGACGCCGGAGCATGCGGAAGCTATCTATGCGCAGCTTGAGGCCAAGGCGCTGGAAGAACTGATCGCCGAAGGCATGCAGCCGGAGAACGCCCGCTATCTGCGCGAACTCGATCTGCGCTACACCGGCCAGGGCTACGAGCTGCGCACGCCGCTCGATGGCCTCTACGAAGGCAAGCTGAACCAGGCGTCCCTGACCGCGGCGCGCAAGCGCTTCGATGAGCGTCATGCGCAGATCCACGGCCATGCCGCCGCCGACCGTCCGGTCGAGGTCGTCAGCTACCGCGTGCGCCTGCGCGTGGCCGTGCCGAAATACGAACCGCGCGAGACAGAAGCCCCGGCAAAGCCGCGCGCTGTCGCCGATGCCCTGAAGGGCAGGCGTACCGTCTACTTCGATGGCAAGTCGCCGGTGGAAACCCAGGTCTACGAGCGTGACGGCCTCGATGTCGGCACCAAGGTCAAAGGGCCGGCCATTGTCGAACAGTTCGATGCGACGACGATCATCCCGCCCGGGTGGACGGCGAGAGTCGACACGTTCCACAATCTCATTCTCGAATTCGTGAGGAAGTAGCGATGGACGCGATCACGATCCAGATCCTGCGCAACAAGATCGCCAGCCTCGTCGATGAAATGCACTACCATTTCTATCGCTCCGGCTATTCCACCATCATCCGCGAATCGCGCGACTTCTCCTGCGTCGTGCTGGACAGGAAAGGCCGGCTCATCGTCGCGCCGCCGATGTTCTTTCACGCGCCGGTCTATCGCTATCTCTGCGAACGCGTGCTGGAAGTCTATGGCGGCAAGGATGGCGAAGCCGGCTCCCTGAAGGAAGGCGATGTTTTCGTCTGCAACCACCCCTATGAGGGCGGCCTGCCGCATGTCTCCGACATGGCTTTCATCGCGCCGGTGTTCGCCGACGGCAAGGTCGTCGCCTTCACCGGCTCGATTGCTCATAAGGCCGATGTCGGCGGCACCAATCCGGGCTCCACATCCGCCAACGCGACCGAGATCTTCCAGGAAGGCCTGCTGCTGCCACCGATCCGGATCTGGGACGGCGGTAAGCTGATCGAGGATATCGAGCGGCTGATTCTCGCCAACTCTCGCCAGCCCGTGCTGGTGCGCGGCGATGTCAACGCGCAGATCGCCGTCACCCACATGGGCGCAGGGCGCGTGCAGGAACTGGCCGCCCGCTTCGGCGCGCAGACCTTGATGGATGCTTTCGAGGCCATCCTGAAAGGCGCGGCGGAAGAACTGCGCGGCGCCATCGCGAAACTGCCCGACGGCAAGGCCTCGGCCGAAGGCTGGATCGACAGCGACGGCATCGATTTCAACACGCCGATCAAGCTCGCGGTCACCGTCGAGATCAAGGGCGGCATTGCCTCCTTCGATTTCAGCGGCAGTGATCCGCAGGCGCGCGGCCCGGTCAATCTCCGCCCCTCGATGATCGAGGCCTGCGTCTTCTATTCGCTGATCGGCAGTCTCGGCCCGCGCCTGCATTTCAATGACGGCATGCGTGATGTGATCGAGCTGAAGCTGGCGCCCAACACCATCACCAATGCCTCGGCGCCGGCGGCGGTGTCGAACTACCAGCAGGTCAACCTCAAACTGGTCGACGTGATCCTCGAAGCCCTGGCGCATTTCCACCCCGTGCGGGCCATCGCTAACGCGGGCTCGTCGAGCGCGCTGGGCATCGTCTGGTCGAAGGCTCGCCCTGGCCAGTCGAACCTGCAGTATGAGATCCTCGGCTCAGCCTATGGCGGCGGGCAGGGACATGACGGTGCTTCGGGCACCGCCTGCCATCTCAGCAACCTGCATGTGACGCCCATCGAGATTCTCGAATCCGAATATCCCTGTCGTGTCGACCGCTTCGATCTCGTGCCGGATTCGGGCGGCGACGGGCAGTGGCGCGGCGGCCTCAGCATGGTGCGCGAATACGCTCTATTGGAAGACGCGACCGTGGTGCGTCGTTACGACAAGAGCAAATATCCGCCGCAGGGATTGAACGGCGGCAGGAATGGCGCCGGCGCCAAATTCGTCGTTCGTCTCGGCACCAAGGATGAATTGGAAACGCCGTCTTCCGGCCGTTACGAGATGAAGAAGGGCGACAGGTTCCGCCTGCAGACGGCGGGCGGTGGCGGCTACGGCGATCCGCAGAAGCGCGCCGCCGATGCGCGCACGCAGGATGCGGCGCAAGGCTATGTGAGCAGGAAGTAACCGGGAGTGATATCGGGAATGGCGAATGCAGCGAAAGAGAAGGTTGGCATCATCGGCGTCGGCAGAATGGGCCAGCCGATGGTCAAACACATGGTCAACAAAGGCTTCGACGTCACCGCCTGCGATGTCAGCAAGGACAATGTCGAGAAGGCGAAAGCGCTCGGCGCCAAGCACGCGGCATCGCCGAAGGATCTCGGCGACAGCTCGTTCATCATTCTCGGCGTCGGTTATGACGACGAGGTCAATGAGGTCGTGCTCGGCGAAAACGGCGTGCTGGCGAGCCTGAAGGCGGGCTCGATCATCGCCATTTCGTCGACTGTCTCGCCCGATACGGTGAAGGCGATCGACGCGAAGGCCCGCGCCAAGGGCTGCGACGTGCTCGACGCGCCGATCTGCCGTGGTCGCTGGTTCGCCGATGAGGGCAAGCTGCTGGCGCTGTTCGGCGGCACGGATGCCGTTGTCGCGCGCGGCCGCGCCGTCTATGGCACGTTTGCCTCGGACATTTCCCATCTCGGCGATGTCGGCCATGGCCAGGTCGCCAAGGCGATGAACAATCTGCTGCTCTGGGTCACCAGCATCGGTCTCATCGAGGCCGGCCGCGTGGCGGAATCGACCGGCATCGATCTGGTGAAACTGCGCGATGCGCTGATGATGAGCTCCGGCAAGAGCCAGGCCCTCGAGGACTGGGACCAGACCTCGTTCACCTGGGCGCTGAAAGACATGCAGATCGTCTCGCAAATGGCCGACAAGGCCAACCTGTCGCTGCCGCTGTCGGGCGCGGTGAAGGAGATGGTCAAGGAAGCCCGCCGCATCAAGGCGACCAACGCGCCGAAGTGGACGGGGAAATAAGAAGGTTTTCCCCTTCTCCCGTTCCTTTAACGGGAGAAGGTGCCCCTCGCAGCGCGAGGGGCGGATGAGGGCGGGTCAGCCGCGCTCTACCCCGGCAGCGGCGGCATCTCCGCCAGCAATCGTCCATAGCCTGTGCGCGGCTCGCGGATGTGGAGCCGCCGCTGCATCTCCCAGACGCGTGTCGGCTGCGGATGGATGACCGGCGTTTCGAGATCCTGTTCCAGCAGGCTGATGATGTGCAGGGTGCGCCAGCCAGATCCCAGCATATAGATGGCGTCGGCGCCGCCGTGGGCGATGAACAGTTTCTTGATGAAGGCGTAGACCTGCTCGCCGGAGAGTTCCTGCGCCTTGTCGAAGGGCACTTCCATCCCGGCCATGCATTTCACTTCAAAGCCGGCGTCCTCGAAATAGGTCTTGAACGCCTGGTTGATGTCGCCCTGGAAATAGGTCGCGCCGATGATCGACCTGGCCTTCAGGGCGCGCAGCGCCGTGATCTGGTTCTGGCCTGAGGTGAAGATCGGAACTTTGTACTTTTTCTCCCAGCCGCTGATCAGTTCGGCCTCGCCACGCAAACCATGCACCATGAAGGGCGGGGCACCGGAGGGATGGATCAGGTCGCAGCCCTGTTCGGCGAGAGTGGCGATATGTTCCTCGTAACCTTTCATCACCTCGGCAAATTCGGTCTTCGTGCCGCGCCGGATGTTGTTGTAGAGCGACAGCACACCGATGCCTTCCGGCAGCAGGCGGATGACTTCTTCGGTTGAGCCTGGCCGAAGTGTGGGATGAACGCAGCCGATGATGCCGCGCCAGCTTGTAAACCCCATATCATTGTCCTCGCTGTTCAGTTCTTGTCCGGGCCGGCCATCTGGCTGTAAAGATCGACCACCTCGCGCGGCGTCGCGGTGGCGCGTTCGATCAACTTCTTCACCGCATCCCCGTCGATGGCGCTGATGTCGATGTTGACCTTTCCGGCATCTTCAAGAAATGCCTTGTCCGCTACCATTTTCATGAAGGCGTCCTGCAGCGCCCTGGCGCGCTCCGGCGGCAGTTGCGGCGGCGCCACGAAAGGCAGCGCCATGAAGAACGGCATTTCGGCGAATTCGATCAAGGCCAGCTTCTTGGGATCGTCGGTCAACTCGCGCCCTGTCGGCACATCGGGCAGTTCCTTGAGCCGCGTTGTCCTGCCGAAGGCCACGAGCGGCTTCACCAGCTTGCTGTTCCAGAGATTGGCCTGGCCGGCGCGGACGGAATTATAGCCGATGAACTGGCCGTCGAGTTCGTGTCCCTGCATGGCAAGGAACATCGGGGCAGCGCCCGGATAGCCGCGGATGACGTCGATGTTCAGCCCCAGCACATTCTTCGCGATATAGGCGAAGGACGAATTCGTCGAGCCCGGCTGATCCGCGCCCAGTTTCGCACGCATGTTCGAACCGCGCAGATCCAGGGCCGTTTTCGCCGGATGATCGGCATTGACCAGCAGCAGATAGCCGTCGTCCTCATAAGACGACAGGCTGCCCAGCCAGGTGAGTGTCAGCGGATCGAATTTCACGGTCGGATCGTGCTGGATGGCGAGCTGCGGAACGGCCCGTTGCATGATCGAGAACGTGGCGCCATCGCGCTCGATCGTATTGGCAATGCGATTGGCCGCCACCAGCCCGCCGGCGCCGGGGTTGTACTGAACGATGACATTGGGATTGCCGGGAATGAAGCGGCCGATATGCCGCGATACCAGCCGGCCCGAAATATCGTTGATGCCGGCCGGCGACGTCGGAATGATCAGCGTGATCGTCCTGCCGCGATAGAAGTTCTCGACACTTTGAGCTTTTGCGGCGAACGGCAGAAAGAATGTCGTCAGTGCCACCAGAAGTCTGGAATATGGGCGCATCGTTTCCTCATGATGTTTTATCCGAAGCCAACGTTGTCATTCCCGATACGCCGCAGGCGCGAGCGGGAATCCAGGAGTCAAAGACCACATTGAGTCATCACGTTGCCCCTGGATTCCCGCTCTGCGCTTCGCTTGGCGGGAATGACACAACGAGCTGTTAGCCGGCCATGGACGGCAAAGCCTCGAGCAGATGACCGTAGCCGGACCTCTTCTCGTTGACATGCAGCCGCTTCTGGAATTCCCAGACACGCGCGGTGACCGGATGCACCACGGGAACGCCGAGATCCTTTTCGAGCAGGTCGACGATATGCAGGGTGCGCCAGCCGGAGCCGAGCATATAGATGGCGTCGGCGCCCTTATGCTTGAGGAAGTGCTTCTTGATATGGGCGTAGACCTGTTCGCCCGAGAGCTCCTGCGCCTTGTTGAAAGGCACTTCGACGCCTTCCATGCATTTCACCTGGAAGCCCGCGTCGGTGAAATATTGTGCAAACGTGTTGTTGATCTCGCCGGGGAAATAGCTCGCCCCGACGATCGATTTCGCATTCAGCGCCTTCAGAGCGGTGATGTGATTTTGCCCGGCGGTGAAGATCGGCGCCTTGTATTTCTGCTCCCAGCCGTCGACGAGCTTCTTCTCGCCGTCGAGCCCCAGCACCATGAAGGGCGGTGCGCCGTTGGGGTGGATGGCATCGCAGCCCTGTTCCGCCAGCAGAGCGATCTGCTCTTCATAGGCGCCCATGACGGTGCCGAATTCCTCGCGCGTGCCGCGCCGGATGTTGACGAACAGCGGCAGCACGCCGATGCCTTCCGGCAGCAGGCGAATGAATTCCTCCAGCGCTCCGGGCCTCAGGGTCGGGTGAATAATGCCCGCAATGCCGCGCCAGGCCGAAAATGCCATCCTTGTATCCTCCTGTTGTGATCGTTTTTGATTAGGTCGTCGTTCTAAGCCGTTTCGAGCAGGCGGTCGCGCAATTTGCGGAACCGGTATCGCTCGATCTTGTCGAGGTCCGTGCCCGTGACACGGATCACCCAGCAGGTCTGCGGGTGCTCGGTGGAATGGATATATCCGGGTCCATAGCCTTTGGTGTCGCCGCTGCGCAGGTCATATTCCGCGCTCTGCGTCAGGACCGCGCCTTCCTCGCTTTCGGGATTGACCCGGCGGTATTCGCGCATGCGGGTAAAATCATTGACGTTTCCGTAGATCGCCCAGGACTCGCCGTGCGAATGCGGCGTGCCGCGCTTGCCGCCTTCCTGCACATGCGCCAGCACGTAAAAATCAAGGTCCGGATCGTGATAAAGCTCGCGCTTTCCAGCCGGCATGCCTTCGGTGAACGTCGCTGCGACGAAATCCGGGTCGGTCAGCAGGCCCTTGAGCTTTTCGGCGACCTTGTCGATCCGGTTCTGGATGGGAGCATCGGACGTGAGAATCGTCCGGCTGTCCTGACAAAAGTCATCCAGCGCATAAGCCATCGCATCCTCCTCATCTGATTGGCCGACAGAATAGACCGCTGCTTGACTATTGCAAAGCGATCATTGCCGATCCACGGTTTCATCGTTGCGCTATGCGCTCAAATCGGGGAGAGTTGCGAAAATCAAAATGATCAGGATGCCTGAGAACCAGGCGGCGAGGAGATGCAATGCAGGCGCAAGACAATGAACGGCTCGTGCGCGTCGGGCCAGGCACACCGGCTGGCAATCTGTTCCGGCGCTATTGGCAGCCGGCGCTGCTTTCGTCCGAACTGCCCGAGAAGGATGGCGCGCCGGTGCGGTTGCGCCTGCTGAGCGAGGATCTGCTCGCCTATCGTGACAGCAATGGCGATGTCGGCATTGTCGACGCCTTCTGCCCGCATCGTCGCGCCCCTCTGTTCTTCGGCCGCAACGAGGAATGCGGCCTGCGCTGCGTCTACCATGGCTGGAAGTTCGACAAGAACGGTGATTGCGTCGATATGCCGTCCGAGCCCGTCGGTACGCCGCTGCAGGCGCGAGTCAAGATCAAGGCCTATCCGGCCATCGAAAAGGCCGGGCTTGTCTGGGTCTATATGGGGCCGCGCGAGGCGATGCCGCCCGCGCCCGATTACGAATGGCTGCGCGCGCCGCAGAGCCACCGCTTCGTCTCGAAGACGCTCGAGAACTGCAACTATCTGCAGGCCCTGGAGGGCGGCCTCGACACGGCGCATGTGTCGTTCCTGCATCGCGACACGACCGATCATTCCATGTCGCTTGCCGCCGCCGACGGCGCGCCGCGACTCGATGTGGAAGTGACCGATTACGGATACAACTACGTATCGACGCGCAACATCGGCGCAGACCAGCGCTATGTGCGGCTCTACCAATACATCATGCCGGCGCAGCAGATGCGTTCCAATGTTCTTGGACACACCGGCAAGCGGCCGAAAGTACCGAAGATCGACGGCCACATCTGGATGCCGATCGACGATCACACCACCTGGGTCTACAATTTCATGTACAGCTACGACGCCTCGGTCGAACTCGACGAGACCTATGCGCTGGACTACGAGACGCGCTCCGGTCGCGGTCCTGATCACTTGATCCCCGGCACCTTCGCCCTCAAGCAGAATGCCTCGAACGATTATGAGGTCGATCGCGATCTGCAGAAGCGCGGCGTCTTTTCCGGCATTCGCGGCGTCAACACCCAGGACTTCGCCTTGCAGGAAGGCATGGGCGCGATCGTCGACCGCTCCAAGGAGTTTCTTGGGTCAACCGACAAGGCCATCATCACCATGCGCCGCCTGCTGCTCGAGGCGACGAGCCTGGTGGAGAATGGCGAAGCGCCGCGCGGGCTTGATCCGCAGAAGCACAGCAGCATTCGCGCCCATGATGACCTGCTGCCGCAGACAGTCGACTGGCGCGAACGGTTTGCACAGGACGCATTGGCGCGCTGGTGATTGAAGTTTTATTTAGTGGTAATAAGAATCCTGAGGAGCGCCTGAAAGGCGCGTCTCGAAGGACGGGGGCGTCAGGCCGCAACCTGACCAGCGCGGCCGGACATGACGTATTGGTAGATGCGTACTATCGCCCCCATCCTTCGAGACGCACGCTGCGCGTGCTCCTCAGGATGAGGGGCTTCTGTTGTCAGCCTGCCATTGGGTCTATCAAGAGAGGATTGAAAACATCATGGCGATGGACCCCAAAATAGCGCGTCTGCGTGCGCTCGACATTTGCGATCTCTCCGACGCGGTCGATGCGCTTGGTCTCAAACCGGCGGTGACCGGCCTGTTTCAGGTCAGCGCCGGCAAGCCGATCGCCGGTCGCGCCGTGACGGTGAAGCTCATCGCCGGCAATGCGCCGCCGTCCGATCATCCGCGCCATCTCTGCACGACCGCTGTCGAGGCAGCCGGGCCGGATGACATCATCGCCATCGAACAGCGCTCGGGCCTCGATGCCGCGGCCTGGGGCGGTATCCTCGCGCGCGCCGCGCAGGTGCGCGGCATCGCCGGCACGGTCATCGACGGGCCGGCCCGCGATATCGAGGAATCCAACCGCATCGGCTATTCCGTCTATGCGCGCGCGATGACATGCCGCACCGCGCGCGGCCGCATTCACGAAGCCGAATGCCAGACGCCGATTTCGTTTGGTGACCTTACACTCTATCCCGGCGACTACATCGCCATCGACCGTAGCGGCTGCGTCGTCATTCCGGCAGCACACATCGACGACGTTCTGTCGCGCGCCGAGCAAATCCGTGATCGCAGTGACGACATGTGCGCGGCGGTCTACGCGGGCGTGCCGGTCTCGCAGGTCATGGGCGGCAATTACGAGCACATGTTGCAGAACCTTAAGAAATGACGAGCTTAAGAAGAAGCTCGTATCGTATGGCGGGCGTCTGGATAATTCCAGAACTTGCGATAGTCTGATCCCCAAGCCGACACGGTCGGTCGCAGTTGAGGGGCTGCGAGAGGGGGTAGGGCAACGTGAGCTTTTTCATCGGGACGGACGTCGGCGGCACATTCACCGATCTTTGGATCACGGCGGACAGCGGCGAAACGCGCGTCTTCAAAAGCCCGACGACGCGCGATGTTCTGGGCGGCGTCATTGATGCACTGCGCCTGGCGGCCGACGCCTACGGCCTGTCTTTCAATGATCTCTGCGCCCGCATTGATCGCTTCGGCCACGGCACGACCGTCGGCCTGAATGCGCTGCTCACCGGCAATGTCGCCAGGACCGCGATCCTGACGACGCGCGGCTTCGCCGACACGCTCGAGATCGGCCGCCTGCGCCGCCAGACGTCGGGCCTCAACGAGACTGAGGTGACGGACGTCTATCAGCGCAACCGGCATCCGCCGCTGGTTCCCCGTGCCTTCGTCATCGAGATCGACGAGCGCATCGACGTCAACGGCCGCATCATCTGCCCGCTCGACGAGACGCAGGCGCGTGTGGCGATCAAAGCCCTGAAGCCGCAGGGCGTCGAGGCGATCGCTGTCTGCACCCTGTTCGCCACCGTCAATCCCGTGCATGAGACGCGCCTGCGCGACATCGCGGCGGAAGAACTGCCCGGCTGCTTCATCAGCATGTCGCACGAGATCTCGCCCAACATCGGCGAATACGCCCGCATGTCCACGACAGCCGCCAATGCTTCGCTAGGCCCGCTGGCCGGGCGTTATCTGGCCAAGCTCGAAGCCACCCTGCGCGAGGCCGGCATGAAAGTGCCGATCATGATGATGACCTGCGCCGGCGGTGTGCTGCCGACATCGGTGCTCAACGACCGGCCCGCCTACGCGCTGTTCTCCGGCCCCGCTGCCGGCGTCATGGGCTCGCAGGCCATGGGCGGCCAGATCGCATTGAAGAACATCCTGACGACCGATATCGGCGGCACCAGTTTCGACGTCGGGGTCATCGTCGAAGGCCGTCCGATCATGCGCTCGGACATTTCCGTCGCCGGCGCCGACATTCGCGTGCACTCCATCGATGTGGATTCCATCGGCGCCGGCGGCGGCAGCATCGCCTCGGTGCGCACGGGGGGCGAATTGCAGGTCGGCCCGCGCAGCGCCGGCGCCAATCCAGGCCCCGCCTGCTACCGGCGCGGCGGCAAGGAGCCGACGGCGACCGACGCCGATCTTGTGCTCGGTGTACTCGATCCGTCGAACTTCATCGGCGGCCGCATGACGCTCGACGTGCAGGCGGCGAAAGACGCTATCGAAGACTATGTGGCGAAGCCGCTCAACATGAGCGTGATCGAAGCCGCCTGGGGCATCCGCAAGATTCTCGACAGCCGCATGGCCGATCTGCTGCGCCGCATGACCATCGAGCGCGGCTACAATCCGCGCGATTTCACTTTGTTCGCCAATGGCGGCGCCGGCCCCTCGCATGCCTGGGTGCTGGCGGCGGAACTTGGTCTCGATGGCTTCGTCGTGCCGGCAGCAGCGACGGCGCAATCGGCCTTCGGTACGGCGAATTCCGATCTCATCTTCTCGACCGAGCGGCCGTCTTACGCGCGCATCCAGGCCGGCCGTCAGCCGAACGAGGATGAACTTACTCGCATCCGCTCCGGCCTGCAGACCGCACTGGAGGATGTGCGCGCTAATCTGAAGGCAGCAACGGCGGGCACCAATGTCACGATCGAGAAATTTCTTTCGATCCGTTTTCGCGGCCAGTCGAACCATCTCGATATCGCCACCACTGCCGAGACCTTCGATCTCACCGCGTTCCAGGCGGTCACGGCCAGTTTCCAGAAGCAATATGAGACGCTGTTCGGCAAGGGCGCGTCCTATGCCGGTGCGGGCTTCGAAGTCCTCTCCGTCCGGGTCACGGGCATCGCCGTCCTGCCGCCGCCGTCGGCGAGCAATGTCGGCCAGCCGTTGCAGCGCAAGGGCTCGCGCCCTGTCGTCTTCGACAATCCGGACGAGGCTGTCGATACGGTGATCTTCCATACCGTGTTTCCGGAGGCCGCGACCGATGTGCGCGGGCCCTGCATCATCGAATTCCCCGGCCAGAGCGTGGTGGTGCCGCCTGGCGCGCGCGCCACGGCAGACGCCAAGGGCAATCTTCACGTCAGGTTCAGCGCATGACCAAGGAAACTCTCAAAGAGCAAGCCATACTCAACCCCGTCCTCTTCGAGGTCATCCGCAATCGCCTCGTGGCGATCTCGGAAGAAATGCGCATCGCGCTGCAGAGCGTCTCGGGCTCGCCGACGGTGACCGAGGCGTCGGACTTCTTCACCGGCGTGTTCCTGCCGGACGGCTCCTGCGCCTCCATGGGCTTTCAGGTGGCGTTCCAGGCGCCGGTGTGCGGCGCCTTCATCCGCCACATCACCGATAAGACAAAGATGACGCTGCGCGACGGCGACATGTTCATCGGCAACGATCCCTATATCGGCGCCCTGCATCAGAACGACGTGCAGATGGTCGGCCCCATCTTCGTCGACGGCGAGATCGTCGCCTGGGCCGGCGTCGAGGCGCATGAGGTCGATGTCGGCGGCATGGATTTCGCGAGCTGGTCGCCAAAGGCGCGCGAGGTGTTTCAGGAAGGCATGCGCATTCCCTGCGTCAAGCTGATCGACCAGGGCGAGCTGCGCGAAGACGTGCTGGAAATGATCACCACCGCCTCGCGCCTGCCGGGCCTGCTCGAACTCGACATCCGCGCCTTCATCGCCACCATCAATGTGGCGCGCGATCGCGTGCAGGAACTGGTGCGCCGCTATGGCGCGGCGACCATCCGCCAGGCCATCGAACGCATGATCGCGCTCACCGAGACCAAACTGCGCGCGCGCCTGAGCGAGCTGCCGGACGGCGACTATCACGGCTGCGATTTCCTCGAGCACGACGGCCACACCAACGTGCTCTACAAGATCGACGTCCGCGCGACGAAGAAGGGCGACAGCCTGACGCTCGATTTCTCCGGCTCCAGCAAACAGGCGCCGGGCTTCATCAATTGCACCAGGTCCGGCCTCGCCGGCGCGGTGACGGGCGGCATCCTGCCGACGCTCGCCTATGACATGCAATGGAACGAGGGCGCCGTCGCGCCTGTCACCGTCATCGCGCCCGATGGGCTGATCTGCACGGCGACGTTCCCCTCGCCCGTGGGGTCCGCGACGGTCGAGACCATCTGGGTCACCAACAACGCCATCATGCTGGCGCTGAACAAGATGCTCGCCGCCTCGCCGAAATACCGTCATCGCGCCCAGGGCGTGAACGACGGCGCTATGGCGACGTTCAACCTCGGCGGCATCAACCAGTTCGGCGAGCCATTCGGCCTGCATCTGATGGACCCGATCGCCGCCGGCGGCGCCGCGTGGCCGGGCCGGGACGGGGTGAGCGCCGGCGGGCCGATCATCTCGCCCATGTCGTCCATCGCCGACGTGGAGCGCAACGAGCAGGTGGTGCCGCTGTTCTATTTCCACCGCCGTCTGGCGCGCGACACCGGCGGGGCGGGCAAATATCGCGGCGGCCTCTCGACGGAAGTGGCGCTGACCCTTGGCGGTATCGACAAGGCGATGGCGCTGGTGATGACCCATGGCGCCGAGGCGCCGAATTCCGCCGGTCTCGGCGGCGGCTGGCCCGGCGCCACCATTCGCCAGACCATGGGCTGGAAGACCGTTGCCGATGGCCGGCCGGCCGAGGGAGGCGAGGTGGAAGTCTTCGGTCCCAAGCCGGGCCTGATGACGATGACGAAGAATGATCTCTTCGCCGTGTCCTGGCAGGGCGGCGGCGGCTGGGGCGATCCGCTGGAACGTGACATCGCCGCCGTTGAGAACGATGTTCGCAACGGCGCTGTGTCGAAAGAAGCCGCGCGCGAGGTCTACGGCGTGGCGATGGCGGGCGAGGCCGCCGATCGCGCTGCCAGCGAAAGCCTGCGCCAGGAGATGCGTCGCAAGCGCGTCGGCTCCTTTGCCGATAATGCGGACAAGTTCTGCAAGACGAAGCCGTTCCATCCGTTGAGCGAGAGCCTGTCGCTCGCGCGCGATAATCGGGGCGTGCATGTGGTCTCGCCGGCCGGCTACATCCTTGCGACAGGCCACACGCGCTGGCGCGAGGGTGCGGTCAGCGTCACCGTCGCTCAGCCGCCGCAGGCCCATCGCATCCTGCTGCATGAAAACCTGAACGCGACAACGCATTATTGCCCGGCGTCCGGCGTGTTGCTGGCGGTGGACATGCACGAGAAGGGCATGGCGCCCGTCAATGATCAGGTGCTCGATCTGCAATGGGTCGAGCGCGCTGCGGAGACCAGCGTTTGAAAGCCCTGCGCAGTTACGCTCCCGACGTTTCGATGGGCTATCAGCGGCCGCCGGAATATACCGGCATGATCGCCATGCGCGATGTGCGCGTGCCCATGCGCGACGGCGTCGAGCTTTGCATCGATATCTTCCGGCCTGATGCGGCCGAAAAGTTTCCGGCGTTGCTCGCCTTCGCCATCTACAACAAGGACCTGCAATCGCCCGAGCAGATGCAGGCCGTGCCGCCGCAACCGGCCTGGTCCAGCCTGTGGACCGGCCTGCTGGAAGCCGGCGACACGCGCTTCCTGGTGTCGCGCGGCTATATCCATGTCATCGGCTCGCCGCGCGGCATCGGCAAAAACGGCTCCGGCGGTTCGCGCGAATGGGATGCTTATGACCTGATCGAATGGATCGCCGCGCAGGACTGGTGCGACGGTCATGTCGGCATGGTCGGCATTTCCGGTTTCGGGGCGGAACAGCTTGCGGTCGCAAAGCAGCGTCCGCCGCATCTCAAGGCCATTTTCCCGCTCGATCCGCGCGGCGCCTACGGGCCGCTCGGCGGTTTCCGCGATGAGTATCCCGGCGGCGTGCTGCATCTCTTCCGTTATCTCATCGGCCATTATTCGGCGATTCACCAGGACAAGGGACCGCCGGGTGAACTGTCGCCGGAGCGCGGGAAGCTCTGGCAGGCGGCGATGAACAATCCGGACTATCGGATGTATCCGCATGTCTTCAATGTGCTGGCCCAGAAGGGGCAGCACATGCCCGGCTATTTCGATGTGCTGATCGACCCTTTCGACAAGGAAGAGACGGTCACGCGCAGCGAGGCTGAATTCGGCAATGTCGAGATCCCCGTCTATACCGGCACCGGCTGGTATGCCTACACCTACAAGACGCACCTCATGGGCGCACAGAACTGGTTCCGCGAGCTGCGCTCGTTCAAGAAGCTTCTGTTTCTGGGTCCCGCGCATCTGGAGCGGCCGTTCAATGCCATTCATCATGAGATCCTGCGCTGGCACGACCACTGGCTGAAGGGCCTCGATACCGGCATCACCACCGATCCGCCGGTACGCTACTGGGTGATGGGCGAGAACAACTGGCGCACCGCCGCCGACTGGCCGCCGCCCGAAGCGCACTGGACGAAGCTCTATCTCTCGAACTGGGAGCGCTTGCGGCAGGAGCCGTTCGACATGGCGAGCGCCGAGGAAGAGCTGGCGCCGGACGCGTTCGTGCAGATGCCGCCGACGCAGACGAACACCGTTCAGGGCCTGCGCTATCTCAGCGAGCCGTTGGCGGAGGACACTTTGGTCGCCGGGCCGATCTCGCTGACATTGTTTGCCGAGATCGATCAGGCCGATACCAACTGGATCGTCATCCTCAAGGATGTCGGCCCCGACGTCTCCGTCATGAGCGTGCGCGAGGGCGAGCGCGCCTTGCGCGAGGATATGCCGGAACGCGAGATCACGCGCGGCTGGCTCAAGGCGTCGCACCGGGCCGTTGATCCGAAGCGCTCAGCGCCGGGGCGGCCCTGGCATCCGCTGACGCGCGAAGCCTGGAAACCTGTCACGCCGGGCGTGATCGAGGAATATCAAATCGAGATCATGGCGACGGCCAACCTGTTCCGGCGCGGCCATCGCATTTGCATCGAGATCACCAGCCTCGACCTGCCGACCGGTGTCGGCGGTGCCACCAATGCGGAATACGTGCCATATCACATCTGCGCCAGCAGCACTGTGGTCCATAAGATCTACCATGATGCGAGGCGGCCCTCGCATCTCCTCTTGCCTGTCGTGCCGCTCACATGATCAGGCGGCAGCGGCGAGGCGCTTCAAGCCGATGATCTCGCGCGCTTCGTCGGGCGTCGCCGGTTCCAGGCCCATTTCGCGAATGATGCGCACGATGCGCTCGACCAGTTCGACATTGTTGGCGAGCCGGCCGCGCGAGAAATACAGATTGTCCTCGAGCCCGACACGCACATGACCGCCAAGCATCATCGACATGACGCCGGCCTGCAATTGCGAGGGGCCGATGGCGCTGACGTTGAACACGGCTTCCTTCGGCATCAGCTCCACCATCTGCGCCAGCACTTTGGGCGTATAGGGCATGGCGCCCTGGAAGCCGCGATCGGCACCAAGCACGAAGTTGATGAAATAGGGCGGCTTGTCGAGCCCGGCATTGAGACAGGACATGACGTCCTGCAACAGATGCGTCGGGCTGAACACTTCCCACTCCGGCTTGATACCGCGCTGCATCATGCTTTCCGCCAGGGTGCGGCAGCGCGACGGCGACGTGTTCATCAAGATTTCGTGGCCTTCAAAATTGGCGATGATCGTCGTCGGGTCCAAGGTGCACATCTCCGCGCCCGCTTCCATGCCCTTCAGCCGCTCCTCCCAGATGATCTCGGGATAGCCGTTGCCGGAGTCGCGCACCATATCGCCATTGATGCCGCCGCCGGTGGAGTTGTTGATGATGATGTCGCACTTGGCGCGGATGCGCGCATTGATGTCGCGATAGATGGCGGGGTTGCACGTCGCCAGATCGTCCGGCCGGCGCGCATGCACGGCCACGATGCTGGCGCCCGCGTTGTAGCAGCGATACACGTCGTCGGCGATTTCCGCCGGTTGCGTCGGGATGTTGGGATTCTGCTTCTTGCTCGCCATGCCGCCTGTCGGCGCGATCGTGACAATCACCTTGTCCGCCATAGAAAGTCCTCCCGTTGTCGGCCTTGCTGCATCTCGAAATGGTTGCCGGACCGGATCGCCAGACTATACGTCAATCACCGCACACCGCCAGAGGCTCAAAGCCATGACCATTCTCATTCTTGAAGACGGTGTCCATATCGTCGCCGACGATGTCCGCCGCGCCTGCCCGGACCTCTCCATCGTGGCGGCGCCCAATGCCGCCGAGGCCCTGTCTGTCTGCGCCGGGGCGGAGGTGCTCGTGGCGCTGGCCCATGAGGTCAGCGACGATCTGGTGCGCGCCATGCCGAAGCTTCGCTACATCTGTTCGCTGACAGCCGGGGTCGATCATCTCAACGAACTGCCGTCGCTCGCCAAGGACGTGAAGATCACCTCCGGACGCGGCATCCATGGCCCGCAGATGGCTGAGCTGGCGTTTCTCTACATGATCGCCCTGTCGCGCGATTTCCGGCCGATGCAAGCCAATCAGCAGGCGCGCAAATGGCAGCGCTGGCCGCAGAAACTCCTGTTCGGCAAGACGGCTGTGCTCGTCGGCATCGGACCTATCGCAGAAGATGTGGCCACGCGCTGCAAGGCCTTCGGCATGCAGGTTGTCGGCGTCAGCGATGCGCGTCAGGAGGCGGCCGGGTTCGATCGCTTGCTGCCGCGCGCCAGATTGCTGGAGGCGGCCGGCATGGCCGATTTCCTCATCCTGCTGGTGCCGCTGAGCGAGCGCACCCGCCACATGATCGACGATGCGGTTCTTGCCGCCATGAAGCGCAGCAGCATTCTCATCAATCTGGCGCGCGGGCCGGTGGTCGACGAGAAGGCGCTGGTGCGCCGCCTGCAGGACGGCTCCATCGCCGGCGCCGGCCTCGATGTTTTCGAGGAGGAGCCGCTGCCGGGCTCGAGCCCCTTGTGGGATATGCCCAATGTCATCGTCACGCCACGGGTCGGCGGCATGAGCGACGTGTTCGCCCAGCAGATCCTGCCGATCGTCGTGCACAATCTGAACTGCTTTTCTCAAAATCGCCTTGAAGACATGATGAATATCGTCCGCTAGGTCTTTATGATCGTGCCAACAGGGAGGGCAGGACATGCCAGCGTCGGCGGCTTTTATTCTGGGCGTGGGGCCGGGTCTTGGCGCGTCGCTTGTGCGGCGGTTTCGCGCCGACGGGCTCAAGGTTGTCGCCGCCGCCCGTGGCGTCGACAGGTTGCGGACCCTCTTCGCCAGCGATCCTGACGTCTTCTGTTACTCCGTCGACGCGCTGGACGGCGCCGCGGTTGCGGCCGCCGTCGGAAAGGCCGAGCGCGAGATCGGGCCGCTTGAACTGGCCATTGCCAATCCCGCCGCCTGGAAGATCGCGCCGGTCATCGACATCACAGAAGCCGACTTCACCTCCGTCTGGAAAGCCGGCTGCATGCCGGCGTTTCATCTGACCCAGGCGGCCGCAAAAGCCATGCTGCCGCGCGGGAGTGGGACGATCCTGTACACGGGCTCGGCGGCGCAGATGCGCGCCGGCGCCGGCTTCGGCGCCATGGCGGTGGCCAAGAGCGGGCTGCGCGCCTTCAGCCAGGCGGCGGCCAGGGAGCTTGGGCCGAAGGGCCTGCATGTCGCCCATGTCGTCATCGACGGGCCGATCGATTCGCAGCGCACGCGCGCCTCCAATGCCGATCACGACCGGCTCATCGACCCGGCGGGCATTGCCGAGGCCTATCGCTACCTGCATAGTCAGCCGCGGTCGGCCTGGACGAATGAGCTCGATGTGCGCACATTCTCCGAATGGCCTTGAAAAAATACTTGAGAAAATAAAAGCCCACAGGGAGGGCAACGCCATGAGTTTCAAGATCAATCCGCTGCATCCGGTGTTCGCGGCCGAAGTGACCGGCTTCGATTTTTCCGCCGCGCCGGAGACCATGCCGATCGGAGAAGTGCTGACCGCCATCGACAAATATGGCGTGCTGGTGTTCCGTAACGCGACGCCGCCGACCGATGAGCAGCATGTCGCTTTCAGCCGCAGGCTGGGGCCGATCGAGCGGGGCAAGCTGATCAAGGTCACGGGTCATGCGCGCCTGCGCCTGGCGCTGCCCGAACTCGTCGATGTCGGCAACCTCGATCCAGACGGCAATATCCTGCCGCCCGACAGCCGCCAGATGAAATTCCGCATGGGCGACAGGCTCTGGCACGCGGACATGTCGTTCATGGACAACCGGGCGACCTATTCGCTGCTGCTCGGCCACGAGATTCCCGCAACCGGCGGCGATACGGAATTCGCCGATATGCGCGCCGCCTTCGCCGAGCTGCCGCGCGAATTGCAGCAACTGGCCGAGACCGTGGATGTGGAACACTCCATCTGGCATTCGCGCGAGATGGCGGGCTTTCCGCCGCCGACGGAGGAGGAGCTTCTGTCGCGGTCACCGGTGCGCCACAAGCTTGCGCATGTTCACGCGCGTTCGGGTCGCAAGAGCCTCTATGTCGCCTCGCATGCCTCCCATATCATCGGCTGGCCGGTCGATCTCGGCCGTGGCCTGCTGTCGGAACTGACGAAATTCGCGACGCAGCCGAAGTTCGTCTATCGCCACAAGTGGCAGTTGGGCGACCTGCTGATGTGGGACAATCTCGCTACCCTGCATCGCGCCACCGAATTCGAGGACGCCGTCTATCGGCGCGACATGCGGCGCACCACCTGCCGCGAGCGCGAGATCACAACCCCGGACGCCGCCTACGCGTAACCCCTTCTCCCGTTCCACGGGAGAAGGTGGCCTTTGCGAAGCAAAGGTCGGATGAGGGAAAAACAAAATGGGGGGAACATGAACCTGCGCAGCATCATCGCGGCGTTCGCCATATCAACGATTGCAACGCTTGCCGCACAGGCCCAATCCGATCCCGCGCCGGCCGCATGGGACAAACTCGTCGCTGCCGCCAAGGCCGAAGGCGCGGTCACGCTCTACACGGGGCTTGTCGGCAATCAGACGACGAAGAAGATCGCCGCCGCCTTCCAGCAGAAATACGGCATCCGTATGGACATCCTGGAAGTCCGCGCCACTGAACTCTACGAACGGCTACGCGCCGACAAGGTCGCCAATCGCGTCCTCTCCGACGTCATCAATACATCGGGCCTGCAGACGCGCCAGTTCAACGAGGATGGCATCGTCGAGACATACGGCGAGCTGCCGGGGCTGGCGGCGATCATCAAGGACGTTCGCGATATCTGGGAAGACCAGGATATCCATGTGCCGATCTTCACCCTGCGCTACGGCCTGCTCGTCAACACGCAACTGGCGCCCGATGCGCCGAAGACCTTCGCCGATCTTCTCGATCCGAAATGGAAGGGAAAGATCCTGGCCGATGATTTTCGCGCCGCGGGCGGCGGCCAGACGTTCTTTTCGGTGACCTTGCGCAAGTTCGGCCGCGGCTTCCACGAGAAGCTGGCCGCGCAGAATGTCGTCTTCATGCGCGAGACCCGCGAGGCGGAGCGCCGCGTTGCGCGCGGCGAGTTCGCCATCTACCTGCCGTTTCTGTTGAACAACCTGCCGGCGCTCAAGGGCCTGCCGGTCAAGGCCGTCGTGCTCGAGGAGGGCGTCACCTATACGCCCTATAGCGCGTCACTGACGAAGTCGGGTCCGCATCCCAATGCCGGCCGCCTGCTCATGGTGTTCATGATCTCGCCGGAAGCCCAGGCGCTCTATGCGGCCGATGGGCTTGGCACGGTCATCGACGGTGTGTCGGAAAGCGTGCCGGCGGACCTGCGGTCGCTTGGCCAGCCGAAGCTGTTGGGTGCACGCATCAGGTCGGACGATGAGACGGCCTTCGCTATCGCGAAAGAACTTTATAAGTAGAACAACCAACCAGACGCCCCCGTCCTTCGAGACGCAACGCAAGCGTTGCTCCTCAGGATGAGGGCTTCTGTTAGTTTGCAACTCGCAAGTGCAGCGTTCAGGTCTCCCCAGCTTCCCTGCGCGCCCTGCGCCGCGCCTCGATCTCCTCGATCGTCAGCTTGTTGCCGCCGACGGACCACAGGCCGTCAGCGACTTCCTCGACCGTGATGTTCACCGTCGGCCTTATGCCTTCACCGCCGATGCGCACGAAGGCCTCGAGAATATCATCCATCAATTGATGCTGCTGCTGGCGCGTGAAAACGCCGGCGAGATGTCGAACCATCACCTGCGGCATGACTGCCTCCCGTTATCGCCGCGGAGCTGGCAACCTGTTCAGTCGTGCGAGTGACCGGACTTCCCATGATCATGGTCGTGACCGTGTTTATGGTCGCCGTGCGTGTGCTCGTCCTTGTGCTCATGCGATTGGTCATGCGCGTGTTGATGCTTGTGATCATGTCCATGATCGTGACCATGCTTGTGCGCATGCTTCTCGCCATGCTCGTGCGCGTGTTCATGCTTATGGCCGTGATCGTGATCATGTTCGTGCTTGTGATCATGATCGTGCTTATGACCGTGATCGTGTTTGTGATCATGCTTGCCGTGCGCATGCGCCTCGGCGGCCTCATAGGCGCCGCTGTCCGGCTCGAACGGCGCCTCGATATGGGCGACCTTGGCGCCCAGTCCGCGCACCATGTCCTCCAGCACATGGTCGCGGCGGATGCGCAGCCTGTTGGCCAGCACCTCCACATGCACGTGCCGGTTGCCGAGGTGGTAGGCGGTGCGCGCCAGCTGCCGCGCGTCGGCGCAGCGCACTTCGGCGAGTTCTTCCGGCGCCGCGACGATCTCGATCAGCCGCCCGTCTTCCAGGATCAGCGCATCGCCGTTGCGAAGCGCCACGGCATCCGGCAGGTCGAGCAGGAATTCAGTCCCGCGCACGCCGGTCATGGCGATCCGGCGACGATGCCGCCCATCGTAGTCGAGAACGATGGTATCGACAGGCGTCGCCTGCCAGGCGCCCTTGGCGGAGATGAAATTCGCGCGGATCATGATGTGTTCCCAGATTCAGTTGATTTTGCCTAGAGCATGATCCGGAAAAGTGGAAGCCGGTTTTCCGAAAAGATCATGCTCAAACAAAAAGATGAGATCACGATGCGATTCCATGGAATCGCATCGTGATCTAGAGCCCGGTGACTTGTTCGGGATAGATGACCTCGATATGGCGGTCGGTGATAAACGGGGCGCCGGCTTCCCGCCATGCCAGAAAGTGCGGCGTTTTGGTGTGCGCGTCGAGGTGCGCACGGCTCTCCCACCGCTCCACGAAAACCAGCTTTCCGGCTTCCGTCACGCTGGCGTGCAGATCGTAGGAAATGCAGCCGGGCTCTTTCCGGGTCTCGGCGAGACAGGCTTGCGCGGCCGCGATGCAGGCGTCCTGCGTGCCGGGTTTGACGTGAATGGTCGCAATCGCGAAAATCAAGCATCCTCCTTAGGCATTGGAACATGAAGTGGCGCGGCCATGGCGAGTGTCTTCGCCGGCGGAGCGGGCATTTTCGACCGCGACCAATCTTTTGGCAATGCCCGATTTCCGGGCAGGTCCGACGTCATCCGCCGCCGCTTTCGAAACGAAAGTCAGAGAGGTCCTGGCTCGGCGCGGTGGCGCTCCGTCTCAGATCGCCAGCCGCTTGCGGACATCGTCGCCCTCGAGTTCGGCGGCTCCGCCCGCCATGACGACCTCGCCGCGCTCCATGACGACGAAACGGTCGGCCAGGTCGCGGGCGAAATCGAAATACTGTTCGACCAGCAGGATCGCCATCTTGCCGCTCTGGCGCAGGTAGTCGATGGCGCGACCGATATCCTTGATGATCGAGGGCTGGATGCCCTCGGTCGGTTCGTCGAGCACCAGCAGTTTCGGCCGCGAGACGAGCGCCCGCGCGATGGCAAGCTGCTGCTGCTGGCCTCCGGAGAGATCGCCGCCGCGCCGGTGCATCATCTGGCTGAGTACCGGAAACAGATCAAAAATCTCGTTCTGGATATATTTGTCTGTCCGCGACACGCCGGCGTATCCTGTTTCGAGATTCTCCTTCACCGACAGCAGCGGGAAGATTTCGCGGCCCTGCGGCACATAGCCGATGCCGCGCCGCGACCGCTCGTAGGCGGGCAGGCGCGAAATATCGGCGCCGTCGAGCAGGATGCGCCCGGCGCCGATCGGCTGGTGGCCGACGATGGCGCGCAGAAGCGACGTCTTGCCGACGCCGTTGCGGCCGAGCACGCAGGACACCTTGCCGACCTCCGCCGCGACGTCCACGCAGCGCAGCACTTTCGCCGCGCCATAGGACAGATCGATGTTTTCAACCACCAGCATAATTTTGCTTCCTAGCGTCCCAGATAGACTTCAATCACCCGGTCGTCGCCCGCGACCTTGTCGATACTTCCTTCAGACAGCACCGAGCCTTCGTGCAGACAGGTGACCTTGCAGTCGAGCGCCCGCACGAAAGCCATGTCGTGTTCGACGACGATGACGGAATGGGATTTGTTGATGTCCTTGAGCAGGGCCGCCGTCTGTTCGGTCTCGGCATCGGTCATGCCGGCCACCGGCTCGTCGACGAGCATGATGGCCGGGTCCTGCGCCAGCAGCATGCCGATTTCCAGCCATTGCTTCTGGCCGTGCGAGATGACACCGGCTGGTCGGTCGCGGTGATCGAGCAGTCCGGTCGTGGTCAGGACCTCGTCGATCTTCTCGCGCTCGACATTGTTGCGCCAGCCAAACAGCGAGGCTCTTGCCGTGCGCGGGCCTTTCAGCGCCAGCAGGATATTGTCGGCCACGGTATGGCTCTCGAACACGGTCGGCTTCTGGAACTTGCGGCCGATGCCGAGTTCGGCGATGGCGGTCTCGTCCAGTTTGGTGAGATCGTATTTGCCGGCGTCGAACAGCACTTCGCCTTCATCCGGGCGCGTCTTGCCGGTGATGATGTCCATCATCGTCGTCTTGCCGGCACCGTTCGGGCCGATGATGGCGCGCATCTCGCCGGGCTCGATGTAGATCGACAGGCCGCGGATGGCGCGGTAGCCATCGAAACTGACGCTGACGCCGTCGAGATAGAGCAGGGCCTGGGTGACGTGGGGCTTTTCATCAACCATGGATCTTGGCTCCCGCTTCAGTCTCGTTCGATGCCTCGGCCGATTTGCGATGCCACCGCGCCTCGGCATCGTTGCCGCGCCAGCGCTCGTAATAGCCGTTGAGCGTGCCGATAATGCCCTTCGGCACGGCGAGGGTGACGATGACGAAGATCGCGCCGAGCAGGAACAGCCAGTAGGGCGCGAGGAAGCCGGACGTGAACACGGTCTTGAGGAAGTTCACCAGGATGGCGCCGACGGCAGCGCCGACGAGCGTGCCGCGCCCGCCGACCGCTACCCAGATCACCGCCTCGATCGAATTCGCCGGCGAGAATTCCGACGGATTGATGATGCCGACCTGTGGCACGTAGAGCGCGCCGGCGAGCCCCGCCATCGCCGCCGAGACGGTGAAGACCAGAAGTTTGAAATGCTCGACGCGGAAGCCCAGGAAGCGCGTGCGGCTCTCCGCATCGCGGATGGCGACGATGATCTTGCCGAACGATGTGGTCACCATCCAGCGCGCCAGCAGATAGGAGAGGATCAGCGATAGCGCGGTGAGGAAGAACAGTGTGGCACGCGTGCCCTGCGCCTGCACGTTGAAGCCCAAAATATCCTTGAAATCGGTCAGGCCGTTGTTGCCGCCAAAGCCCATGTCGTTGCGGAAAAAGGCCAGCAGCAGCGCATAGGTCATGGCCTGGGTGATGATGGAGAGATAGACGCCGGTGACGCGCGAGCGGAAGGCGAGCCAGCCGAAGACGAAGGCCAGCGCGCCGGGGACGAGAAAAATCATCAACAGCGCGAACGGGAACATGTCGAACCCGTACCAGAACCAGGGCAGTTCCTTCCAGTTCAGGAACACCATGAAGTCCGGCAGGATCGGATTGGCATAGACGCCACGCGTGCCGATCTGCCGCATCAGATACATGCCCATCGCATAACCGCCGAGCGCGAAGAAGGCGCCGTGGCCGAGCGAAAGAATGCCGCAATAGCCCCAGACGAGATCGAGCGAGACGGCGAGGATCGCATAGCAGAGATATTTGCCGATCAGCGCCATCAGATAGGTCGGCACATAAAACACCGACGTCGGCGGCAGCAACAGGTTGGACAGGGGCACGAACACGGCGACGGCAGCCATCACCGCCAGAAAGATCAGGCCCATGCCGTCGAGACGGGAAACGATGTATTTCGTGATCATGCTTCCACAGCCCTTCCCTTGAGCGCGAAAAGGCCACGCGGACGTTTTTGTATGAACAGGATCAGCAGGACGAGAATGCAGATCTTCGCCAGCACAGCGCCGGCGAGCGGCTCAAGGAACTTGTTGGCGATGCCAAGCGCGAAGGCCGACACCAGGGTGCCCCAGAGATTGCCGACGCCGCCGAAGACCACGACCATGAAACTGTCGATGATGTAGCTCTGGCCGAGATTGGGCGACACATTGTCGATCTGCGACAGCGCCACGCCGGCAATGCCCGCGAGCCCCGAGCCCAGCCCGAAGGTCAGCGCATCGACCCACGGCGTGCGGATGCCCATGGAGCTTGCCATGCGGCGGTTCTGCGTGACCGCGCGCATATGCAGGCCGAGCGCTGTCCATTTCAGGGCGGCGAGCAGAGCCAGGAACACAACCAGCGTAAAGACGATGATCCACATCCGGCCCCAGGTGATCGCCAGGCCGTAGAAATCGAACGCGCCCGACATATAGGACGGCGCGCCGACCTCGCGGTTGTTGGGGCCGAAGATCGTGCGCACCGCCTGCTGCAGGATGAGGCTGACGCCCCAGGTGGCGAGCAGGGTCTCGAGCGGGCGGCCGTAGAGAAAGCGGATGATGCCGCGCTCGATGCACACCCCGATCAGGCCGGTGACGAGAAACGCCAGCGGCAGCGCGATCGGCAGCGACCAGTCGAACAGGTTCGGTGCGCTGCCGCGGATGAAGTCCTGCACCACGAAGGTGGTGTAGGCGCCGATCATCACCATCTCGCCATGGGCCATGTTGATGACGCCCATGACGCCGAAGGTGATGGCAAGGCCGATGGCGGCCAGCAGCAGCACCGAGCCCAGCGAGAGGCCGTACCAGATGTTCTGCACATAGCTGATGAGCTTCAGCCGGCTCTCGATGGCGGCCACCGCGTCGTTGGCGGCGGTCTTCACGTCGGCGTCAGCCTTGTCGGGGATCGACCGCAGCGCGGCGATGGCGCCGATGTCGCCGCGGCCGCGCAGCACGTTGACGGCGTTCAGCATGTCCGTGCGCGAAGTGTCCGGCTGCGATAGCAGGATCGCCGCGCGGGCTTCCGTGAACGCCTTGGCGATGGCGGCGTTCTTCTCCACCTTGAGCGCGTTCTCGAGCGCCGGCAGCGCGGACACGTCGCGTGATTTGAAGATGCTGTCGGCAGCCTGCTGACGGCGGTTGGCATCAGGCGACAGCAGGGTCAAGGTGCCGATGGCCATCTCGATGCTGCGGCGCAGGCGGTTGTTGACGCGCACAACATCGATGCCGGCAGGTGCGGCAGCGAGTTTTGCGCCGGTGGCGGCATCCGAATAGGAATTGTCGGTCTCGCGCACATAGATCTTCTTCGTTTTCGCATCGAAGAAGAGGCGGGCATTGCCCAGCGCTTCCAGAACCTTCTGGGCATTGGGCGCGCCTGAGGTGGCGATGTCGTCGACAGCCGTCGCGGTCTCGCTGAAATCGTCAGCCGCGAATTTTTCAAGGGAGGCAGTGAAATCCGCGGCGTACACGGCAAGCGACGAAGACAGCGTCGCCAGAAAAACAGATAGGACAAGAACGGCAAACAGCCGAGCGTTTCGCAACATAACCGGCTTCTCCGCCGCCTTGATTCTGAGGAATTGCGTTGCAAGAAAACCGGCGGCCGCCCCGAGGAGGAGGGAAGTAGGCGGCCGCCGGACTTATGCGACTGCGCTTAGCTGCCGCACTTGTTGGTCTTGGTGTTGAAGTTGCCGCACTTCTTGCCGACCCAATCGGCTTCCAGATCCTTCGAACCGTCGAGGTAATCGGACCAGGCGTCGCCCGGCACGAGGTCCTTGGTCTTCCACACCACGTCGAACTGACCGTCCTTGCGGATTTCGCCGATCATGACGGGCTTGGTGATGTGATGGTTCGGAAGCATCTTGGAAATGCCGCCGGTCAGGTTCGGCGCTTCAATGCCCGGCAAAGCGTCGATCACCTTGTCCGGATCGGTCGTGCCGGCCTTTTCCACGGCCTTCACCCACATGTTGAAGCCGATCACATGCGCTTCCATCGGATCGTTGGTCACGCGCTTCGGATTCTTCGTGAACGCCTGCCACTTGGCGATGAACTCATCGTTGACCGGGCTCTTGACCGACTGGAAGTAGTTCCAGGCGGCAAGATGGCCGACGAGGTTTGACGTATCGACACCGACGAGTTCTTCTTCGCCGACCGAGAAGGCGACGACGGGAATATCGGTCGCCTTGATGCCCTGGTTGGCGAGCTCCTTGTAGAACGGCACGTTGGCGTCGCCGTTGATCGTCGAGACGACGGCGGTCTTCTTGCCGGCGGAGCCGAACTTCTTGATGTCGGAGACGATCGTCTGCCAGTCGGACTGGCCGAACGGCGTATAGTTGATCATGATGTCGGCATCGGCGACGCCCTTGGACTTCAGATAGGCCTCAAGGATCTTGTTGGTGGTGCGCGGATAGACATAGTCCGTGCCGGCAAGCACCCAGCGTTTCACTTCGCCGCCGTCCTTGCTCATCAGGTAATCGACGGCCGGAATGGCCTGCTGGTTTGGCGCGGCGCCGGTGTAGAACACGTTGCGCTCGCTTTCCTCGCCCTCGTACTGGACGGGATAGAACAGGATGTTGTTGAGCTCCTTGAACACGGGCAGGACCGATTTGCGGCTGACAGACGTCCAGCAGCCGAACACGGCCGCGACCTTCTGCTGGGCAACCAGTTCACGCGCCTTCTCGGCAAACAGCGGCCAGTTCGAAGCGGGGTCGACGACGACGGCCTCAAGCTTCTTGCCGAGCAGACCGCCCTTCTTGTTCTGCTCGTCGATGAGCATCAGCATGACGTCCTTCAACGTCGTTTCGCTGATCGCCATCGTGCCGGACAAGGAATGAAGGATACCGACTTTGATCGTTTCCTGCGCGAAAGCGGGAAGCGCGGCAGACATCATCATCGTTCCCCCGATGATGCCGGCTAGTAGGCCGCGCCTGCCTATCTTGATTGAGCTCATGAAGCACCCCTGTACTTGGCTTGATTGCCGTCAGGAGCTTCGCAAGCTTTGTGCCAAGGCTGATATTTCAGCTCATTGCGTTGATATAACTTGAGAAATTTGATCGCGACGCGGTTCGGTCTGGCAAAAATAGGCGCTTACAAAGCGCCTATAATTTCATCACTGCTCTTGAATCGGCGGATCAAATAATAGGCAGATCAGGAAAAAACTTGCGACTATTGGCGGCAACCTGCCGAGCCAGACCGCAAGATGATGACGAAACAAGCGGGCTGCGAATGCACCGGGTGTGAGGCCGCCACCTTCCCCACGTCATGCCCGCGCTTGTCGCGGGCATGACGGTGCGGAGATTGTGAGAGCAGTTACTAACGAGCCTTCGCCTCACGCCTGCGGGCATGGAGGATGAACTCCGTATAGCCGTTGGGCTGCTCGCGGCCCTTGAACACGAGATCGCAGGCGGCCTTGAAGGCGACCCCGTCATAGGCCGGCGCCATCGGCTTGTAGAGCGGATCATTCTCATTCTGCCGGTCGACCACGACCGCCATGCGCTTCATCGTCTCCATCACCTGGCCCTCGGTGGCGATGTTGTGCTGCAGCCAGTTGGCGATGTGCTGGCTGGAGATGCGCAGGGTGGCGCGGTCTTCCATCAGGCCAACGTCGTGGATGTCCGGCACTTTGGAACAGCCGACGCCCTGGTCGACCCAGCGCACCACATAGCCCAGAATGCCCTGGGCATTGTTGTCGAGTTCCTGCTGCACGGCGTCCGGCGGAAAATTCGATTGCGAGACCGGCAGGGTGAGAATGTCGTCGAGTTTGGCCTTCGGCCGCTTCGCCAACTCTTCCTGCCTGGCCGCCACATTCACCTGCAGATAGTGCAGGGCGTGCAGGGTCGCGGCTGTCGGCGAAGGCACCCAGGCGGTGTTGGCGCCCGCATTGGGATGGCCGATCTTCTGCGCCAGCATGTCGGCCATCCGGTCCGGCATCGCCCACATGCCTTTGCCGATCTGCGCCTTGCCGCGCAGCCCGTTGGCGAGGCCGACATCGACATTGTTGTCTTCATAGGCCTTGATCCATGGCGTGTTGCGCATGTCGTTCTTGCGCACCATGGGACCGGCCAGCATGTCGGTGTGGATTTCATCGCCGGTGCGGTCCAGAAACCCCGTGTTGATGAAAACGACGCGATCGGAAGCAGCCTGGATGCAGGCGGCGAGATTGATCGTCGTGCGCCGCTCCTCGTCCATGATGCCGATCTTCACCGTGTTGCGCGGAATGCCGACCAGATCCTCGACGCGGGAGAATATCTCGGCGGTGAAGGCGACTTCGTCCGGGCCGTGCATTTTCGGCTTCACGATATAGATCGAGCCGGTGCGGCTGTTGTGCAGCTCGCCGCCGCCGGCGAGATCATGCTTGGCGATCAGCACGCTGACGGCGGCGTCGAGCAGGCCTTCGGGGATTTCCTGGCCGGCGCTGTCGAGCACCGCATCCGTATACATGTGGTGGCCCACATTGCGGATCAGCATCAGGCTGCGGCCATGCAGCCGCAACGGACCACCGGCGGGCTTGGTATAGACGCGGTCACGATTGAGGTGACGTTCGACGGTCTTGCCGCCCTTGTCGAAGCTTGCGACCAGCGTCCCTTTGATCAGGCCGAGCCAGTTGCTGTAGATTTCCGTCTTGTCCTGCGCATCGACAGCGGAGACGGAATCCTCCATGTCCATGATCGTCGAAATAGCGGCTTCGAGCACGATGTCGGCGACGCCGGCTGCGTCTGTCTTGCCGATGAAATGATTGCGATCGATCACGACCTCGATGTGCAGCCCGTTCTTTGTGAGCAGGATCGCGGATGGCGCATCGGCAGCGCCGGTGTAGCCGGCGAACTGCGACGGATCGGCAAGCCCCGTCTTGCCGCCGGTCTTGAGTGAGACGGCGAGGGCGCCGGCAACGACGCTGTAGGACGTGGCGTCCGCATGCGAGCCGGTCGCCAGCGGCGCGGCACCATCGAGAATCTCGCGGCCCTTGGCGATGACCTTTGCGCCGCGAACGGGATTGTAGCCCTTGCCCGCTTCGGCGCCGCCGTCGCTGGGGATGGCGTCGGTGCCGTAGAGCGCATCGTAGAGCGAACCCCAGCGCGCATTGGCGGCGTTCAGCGCATAGCGGGCGTTGGAGGCCGGCACGACGAGCTGGGCGCCCGCGATGCGGGCGATCTCGTCATCGACATTCTTCGTGGTGATGGCCTTGGCGGCGGGCTCCGGCAGCAGGTACCCGATCTCCCTGAGGAAGGCTGTGTAGGCCTGCTGGTCGTGCGGTTTGCCGGCGTGCGCCGTATGCCAGGCGTCGATCTTGGCCTGCAAAGAGTCACGATGCGCCAGCAATGCCTTGTTGCGCGGTGCGAGGTCGGCGACGATCTTGGCGAAACCCTGCCAGAAGGCCTCGGCGCTGATGCCGCTGCCGACGCTGGCGACGAAATCCGCCAGGACTTTTTCGATCTTCAAACCGGCAATCTCGACACGTGACATCGTTATCCTGCTCCTGCCAACCAGTTTTCGCATTGCCCACGAATAGCATTTCATATGCCAGCCAGCTAAGCCTGTTTGGCCCACCCAGGCAAATTTTATGAGGGAAGCACGGTGTCAAAACGACAGAGCATCTATTCCGACGCGTTCGCGCACGTAAATCCGATCCCGGCCGCCTGCCGCATGGGTAATCTGGTGGTGACCGGCATCATCAACGGCGCCGACAACCACAATCCGGAAGCCCAGACCACGCTCGAGCAGCAGTGCGAAATCATGTTCGCGCGCATTCACGAGGTCATGAAAGCCGCCGGCGGCACCATCGACAATATAGTCAAGCTGAACGTCGGCATGACGGATCTCTCGCAGCGTAAGGTGCTCAATCATTTCTGGACGCAGATGTTTCCCGATCCAGCTCAGCGGCCCGTCCGGCAGACGACCCAGGTCGTGCTCGACCCCGGCAAGTTCGTCCAGTGCGATATCCTCGCCTGGATGGACTAGAGCATTTTTCGAGCGAAGTGGCTGCCGGTTCGCGTGAAGAAAATGCGTCAAAACAAAAACCTAGAGCTCGGTTCTGATTCCATCAGAACCGAAAAAGCTCTAGCTCAAAATGCGCTCTTTCAAAAAACGCAAAAAGAAAACCCCGGCGGATCGCTCCGCCGGGGCTAGAATTCAGCAGGCCTTTTCAGGATTACTCCTGGAACGCATCCTCGCGGGTCTTGCGGAAGCTCGGCAGGACGATCAGCAGGATCAGCGCCAGCGACATGAACAGGAGCACCAGCGAGATCGGACGCTCGACGAAGATCGTCGGGCTGCCGAACGACAGCACCATGGAGCGGCGCAGGTTTTCTTCCATCAACGGCCCGAGAACGAAGCCGAGAAGGAAGGGAGCGCATTCGCAGCCCAGCTTGTTGAAGACGTAACCCAGCACCGAGATGCCGGCCATCAGCAGAACGAGGAATGTACTCGAACTGATTGAATAGGCGCCGACGCAGCACAGGATCAGGATGCAGGGGAACAGCAGCCGGTAAGGCACCTTGAGCAGCGCCACCCACAGGCCGATGAGTGGCAGGTTGATGATGACGAGCATCAGGTTGCCGACCCACATGGAGGCGATCATGCCCCAGAACAGGGTCGGCTTTTCCGTCAGCAGGGCGGTGCCCGGCGCAATGCCCTGGATCATCATCGCGCCGACCATGATCGCCATCACCGGCGTCGATGGGATGCCCAAGGTCAGCAGCGGGATGAACGAGGTCTGGGCGCCGGCGTTGTTGGCCGATTCCGGACCAGCGACGCCTTCCACGGCGCCCTTGCCGAACATGGCCTTCGACCTGGAGATCTTCTTCTCCAGCGTGTAGCTCGCGAACGAGGAGAGCACCGCGCCGCCGCCCGGCAGGATGCCGAGGAACGAGCCGATGAGCGTGCCGCGCAAGACGGCGGGCACGGCGAGCTTCGCCTCTTCGCGCGTCGGCCACAGACTGTCGATCTTCTGTGTCGAACTTCGGTCCTCAAGTTTTTTCTCGAGGTTCCCCATCATTTCGGCAAAGCCGAACAGGCCCATGGCCAGGGGCACGAAGTCGATGCCGTCATACAGTTCCGAAACGCCGAAGGTGAAGCGTGTCACGCCTGCCTGCGTGTCCGTGCCGACGAGGCCGAACAACAGGCCGAGAATGACCATGGCGACAGCCTTGATGACCGACCCGTTGGCCAGCACGACAGCGGCAACGAGGCCGAACAGCATGAGCGAGAAATATTCCGGCGACCGGAATTTTTCCGCAAACCCTGCAAGCACCGGCGCAAAGGCGGCAATGACGATGGTGCCGACACAACCGGCGAAGAACGAGCCGAGAGCCGCGATGGTCAACGCTGCGCCGGCGCGTCCGCGCCGGGCCATCTGATAACCGTCGATACAGGTTATGACCGATGAGGTTTCACCTGGCAGGTTGACCAGGATGGCCGTGGTCGAACCGCCATATTGCGCGCCGTAGTAGATGCCGGCGAGCATGATGAGCGAGCTCAGCGGATCGAGGCCGAAGGTAATCGGCAACAGCATGGCGATCGTGGCGATCGGTCCGATGCCCGGCAGCACGCCGACGAGCGTGCCGAGCAGGCAGCCGATCAGACAGAAGAGAAGGTTTGCCGGCGTAACGGCTGCCCCGAAGCCCGTGGCAAGATTTGCAAAGACGTCCATATCAGGGGCTCCACATCCAGGGCGTCATCGACTGGCCGAGCAGATAGATGAACAACACCACCGAGAGAATTGCCGCACCGGCGGCAAGCAGGAAAGCTTCCTTCCAGTTCACTTCCTGGCTGGCGAAGGCAGCCACCAGACCGGAGACGAAGACGGTTGGCGCGAGGCCGACACGCTCGATCAGCAGACCGAACAGGACGATGCCGGCCAGCACGAAGATCTGCGGGCGCAGCCGGCCGGGCGGAATGGCGGTGCCATCAAATGTCAGGCCGCGGAACACGATAATCAATCCGAGGATGACGAGAATCCAGGAGAGCGTCGTCGGCAGAAAACCCGGCCCCATGCGGGTCGCCGTCCCGAACGCATAATTATGCCCCAGGAAGAGTGCCAGCACTCCAAAACAAATAAAAAGTATGCCCGCCCAGAAGTCCTGCGGGCTTTTGACTCGCACCATCGATAGTCTCCCCTGAATTTTGTGATCTTTGTTGCCTGAACGCGCTGTTACAGTGGCGGGGCGATGCCCGCGACTGTACCAACCTGATCAGGCGTCTCACAATCCTGTGCTCTGATTTCGGTCTCCCCCCACCGCTGAAAGGATCAATGTCCATTCAGCGCCGCTGGCTTTCGTATCTCTCATTGTGCCGCCATGTGCAAACCGTTCTGAAAACCTGGCTGTAGTTTCTGGCGCCGTAAGGCGATGTATTTTGTTGCGTCGCACAACCGGAGCAGGCCTCTCACAGCGCGGTCTCTTTGTCCGGATCGGAATCGGCCCCATCGCCGTCTGTTGTAATCTCGTCGGTCTCCGGCAGCGGATGGGGCGTTGGCCCATTGGTCCGCAGCTGGCGCAGGAGGACTCTCAATTGCTGGCGCAATTGTTCGGTCGCCTCCGGCGCCATCCACTTCAGGGCCTCGGCCTCGACCTGTTCGGCGATGGCTGTGCCCTGTTTGAGGGTTTCCCGGCCGGCCGGCGACAAGGTCATATGGAGGATGCGGCGATTGTCTTCGCTGATCGAGCGCTCGATCAGGCCGCGCTTCAACATGCCTGCGACGATCTGGTTCATCGTCTGCGGCGTGACGAAAAAGCGCCGGGCGAGTTCGGCGGACGACAGCCCGGAGTAGCGGTCGAGCAAGCCCAGGATGGTGAATTGAATGCCGGTCATATTCAGGCAGCGGAACTGGCCCTCGAGCCGCGAACGCAAAGCCTGGCCGGTCTGGTTCAGCAGATAGATGATGCTGGGCAATGTTTCTGACACGATTCATCCTCCCTTGACGTCATCTGCCGGGCTGATTTAAGGGTCCCTTATATTAAACCAAGGGAGGACGTACAAGATGACAGAAACAACCACTAGCACACAAAAATGGGGCAAGGACGTTGTCTTCACCATTGAGGACGGGATTGCCTGGGTAAAACTCAACCGCCCCGAAAAGCGCAATGCCATCAACCCCGGCATTGTTTTCGAGATGAATGCGGTTCTCGACGAGCTGGAAATGAACGATGCCTGCCAGGTTGTCGTGATCTCCGGCAATGGCGATACGTTTTCTGCCGGCCAGGACCTCAAGGAATATTTCCGTGAGCCGGCAAGCTGGCATCCCATCGAGCGCGAGCGGATGATGAAGGCCAATGCCAACTGGCAGTGGCGCCGGCTGATGTATTATCCCAAGCCTACCATCGCCATGGTCAACGGCTGGTGCTTTGGCGGCGCCTTCCAGGTTCTGCTCGGCTGCGATCTCGCCATCGCCGATGTCGATGCGCGCTTCGGCCTGTCCGAAATCAACTGGGGCATCATCCCCGCCGGCATCGTCACCAAATCCGTCGCCATGGCGCTGATGCAGCGCAAGGCGCTCTATTACATCATGACCGGCGAGAACTTCGATGGCCGCGAAGCCGAGAACATCGGCCTCGTGAACTTCGCGGTTCCGAAGGATCAGCTCGTCGAGCGCACGAAGAAACTCGCTGCCGTTCTGATGGAGAAGAACCCGCACGTCCTGCGCGCCTGCAAGGTGGGCTATCACTACGTCCGCGACATGCAGTGGGACATGGCCGCGGAATACCTGCATGCGAAATCCGATCAGGCAAAATACATGGACCCGGAAAAGGGCGCCGCCAAGGGCATGAGCCAGTTCATCGATGAAAAGCTCTATCGCCCCGGGCTTGGCGCTTACGACCGGAAGCGGTAAACTTCGAGAGGAGACAAAAAGGAGGAGAACGCATGCCGATCGTGAAACAGGTTTTAGGGATCGGGGCAGCGTTATCAGTCCTTTTTGCAGCGAACTTCGCCCACGCCACGCCGGACGCGGCGGAGTGGGCGAAGATCGTCGAGGCGGCGAAAAAGGAAGGCAAGGTCGTCGTTTATTCGGGCTATGTGTCGCCCAATACGCATAAGGCGATCGGCGACGCCTTCGAAAAAGAATATGGCATCAAGGTCGAATATTTCATGGCGCGCGGCGGCGAGTTGCGCGAACGCGTCCGCATCGAGCAATCGACGGGCCGCTTTCTTGCCGACGTGTCGCACAATGCGCTGACGCAGACAGCGGGCGAAAACCGCATCGAGAATTCGCTGGTGCCCCATGGCGGCCTGCCCGACATGAAACGCCTCAAGCCCGATTTTGCGGCGCGCGCCGACGACACCGTGGTGCCGATCTTCACCATCAATTACGGCTTTCTCGTCAACACCAACCTGGTCAAGCCGGGCGAAGAGCCGAAGGGCTGGCGCGATCTGCTCGATCCGAAATGGAAAGACAAGATCCTCAGCGACGACCCGCGCGCCTCAGGCGGCGGCCGTGTCATGTTCCATATGACCTATGACAAATGGGGCGCGGAATTTCACCAGAAACTGGCGGCGCAGAACCTCGTCTTCGTGCGCGATTACAACGAGGCGACCCGGCGCGTCGCCCGTGGCGAATATCCCATCTACATTCCGCTCATTCTGGGCGACTACGCCAAGATCAAGCCCCTGCCGGTCAAATATGTGATTCCCGAAGAGGGCGCGACCTACGGCTCTTATGGCGTTTCCATATTCCGCAATGCGCCGCACCCCAATGCGGCGCGGGTTTTCGCCAATTTCTATTTCTCCGACACCGCCCAGGCGGTCTACGCCAATGATGGCCACGGCATCGTCATTTCCGATCTCAAGGAAAAGCTGAACCCCGAAGCCGAAGCGCTCGCCAATGTGAAGCCGCTGGTGCCGGAAGACTTCACCCGCATCCAGGTGATGTTCGACCGCGCCAAGGAGATTTATAAGTAGACAGCCTCGCCACCTCCGCAGCGTCATGCCCGCGCTTGTCGCGGGCACCCACGCCGTGGTGAGCAGTCACGCTGCAAGAATAGCGCGGCCCATCTTCTGTAAGAGTAAGGCAGCGTCACCGCGTGGATGCCCGCGACAAGCGCGGGCATGACGGCGAGGCTGTTGATCGGCTCTTCGCTATATCTTCTGCGGCGTCGTCCTGTCCGCTTGTTTGAAAAACGCCCGCGCATGCGCGACGATGTCGCCATCGCCGGGATGGTCTGCGGCTTCCACACCGGCGATGATTTTCGCGATCGTGGGATCGTGCGCCTCGATATGTTTCACCAGTTCATGCTTGGCATTCGCCGGGCCGATGATCAGGACGGCCTGCGACTTCGCCATTTCGGCGGCAACCGCATGCAGAAACTTCTCGTCTTCGGCCGCATGGCCGCTGCCGATCGAATTGGCGTGATGATGGATATGGACATGTGGATCTGAGGCATGAACCACTTTCTCGCTGGTATCGGTGGGGCTGAAATGAAAGATCTTCGCCTCCTTGTGGTCGATCCAGACGACGGCGTGGAAATGGTCAGCCAAATGTTCAACCATGGGCTTGCCTCTCATGAAAATGCGGTGGGCGCAGTCTAGACCTTCGCCGCGACAGGTCAAAGTCGCAAGCACACGATCTTGCCGTCTCCGTTGATTTAAGTCAGTCTGCTCGCCGACCCGCAAAGCCCCACAGAACGGGCGCGGGACCAGGGAGGAACCGACATGGGCTTGCCGTGCTCAATTCGCGTTGCCGTTGCCACCGTCATGCTGGCCTGTTGTGCGTCCGCCCATGCCGCTGATAGCGCGCTCATCGCCGCCGCGAAAAAGGAGGGCCGTGTTGTCTGGTACACGACGCTCATCATCAACCAGTTCGCCCGTCCCGCCGCCGAGATGTTCGAAAAGAAATACGCCATCAAGGTCGATTACGTCCGCGCCGACCCAACGGCGATCGCCCTGCGGTTGATCAACGAAGCCAAGGCGGGGCAGGTGCAGGCCGATATCTTCGACGGCTTCGGCGTCTCGGCCCTGGTCAAGGACGGATATGTGGAGAGCTGGCTACCCGAGGCGATCAAGCGCTATCCGCAGGAGTTGTACGATCCGAAGGGCTATTGGGTTGCTTCCAATCTCTATGTTCTGACGCCGGCCTTCAACACCAGCCTCGTTGCCAAAGGCAGCGAGCCAAAAACCTTCGCCGATCTGCTCGACCCGAAATGGAAAGGCAAGATGGCGTGGAGTTCGCGCGTCTCGGCATCGAGCGCGCCGGGCTTTGTCGGTTCGGTCCTGACCGAAATGGGCGAAGAGAAGGGCATGGACTATCTGAAGAAACTGGCCGGCCAGAACATCGCCAACATCGATGCCTCGGCACGCCAGATCGTCGACCAGGTGATCGCCGGCGAATATGCGATCGCGCTGCAGACGTTCAATCACCACTCGGTCATCAGCGCGTCCCAGGGCGCACCTTCGGCCTGGATTCCCATGCAGCCGGCGATGACGACGCTTAACGTCGTGTCGCTCACCTCGAAGAGCCCGCATCCCAATGCGGGCAAGCTGTTTCTGGAGTTCCTGCTGTCGGAAGACGGACAGAAACTGTTCCGCGACGCCGATTACATGCCGTCCGATCCGGCCATTCCGCCGCGCGATCCCACCTTGCGGCCCGACACCGGCAAGTTCAAGGCGAAGTATTTCACGCCCGATGAACTCGACGCCGCCATGCCAAGATGGGCTGAAATCTATCAGCGGCTGTTTCGTTAGAAGGACGGGGCGTAAGGCAGGATCTCTCCACCGCGTCATGCCCGGCCTTGTGCCGGGTACCCACGCCGAGACGTTGCTGCGCGTTGCAAGAAAGACTCGCGATGATGACATGAAAGCGTCATTCGCTCGCCTAACCCACACGCACGGCGTGGATACCCGCGACAAGCGCGGGCATGACGGAGAGGTCGCGGCGTGTCGCCCCGCGTCGGGAATGACACCGCAGGTTTCACCAAACGCTAGGGCAGCACGTCGCGGATCACTTCTTCCGTCGTGCGGACATCGCCAAAACTCTGGTAGAACGACGTCAGGCCGGCCTGATGGTCTTCCGGATAGCGCGCCCCATTGGCGTCCGAAACCATGATGACCTTGTAGTCGCGCATCATCGCGTCGCGCGCCGCGCTCTCGCAGCACATGTTGGTGGCCGTGCCGGTGACGATCAGGCTGTCGATGCCGCGCGCCTGCAGCACCTCTTCGATGTTGGACGCGCCAGCGATGAAGGGGCTGAAGCGGCTCTTGTAGAGAACCTCGTCGCCCGGCTGGATGTCGAGGTCCTTGTGAAATTCATGGCCCGGATGGCCGGGAGACAACTGGTCGCGATGATTGGCGCCCTTCTCCGGCGTGAAGAAATTGTCGTGATAGATGGCCCAATGGCTCTTGCCGTCGGCGCCGGCGGTCATGCCGACCCACATGACGACGCCGCCCTGTGCGCGTAGGTGGCGCGCAATGGCATTGATGTTGGGGATCATGCCGACCACGGAGGCGATCTCGCCGACATAGAAATTCTGCATGTCGATCACCAGCAGGGCGGTGCGCTTGGGCTCGAAGCGGTCATAGACCGTCAACCGGCCACGCTTGGCCATCACCCGGTCGATCACATATTGGGGAAAATCGTAAGGGGTTGTCATCGCGCTTCATCCACTGTCGCTGCCAATTTCGGCGCATATCGCTGCCTGCCAACTGTCATGTCAATGGTGGTTGTCCGTATGGACCAAAGTGGGCAGAACTTCAGGTTGAGTTTAAAATCGCCATGATCCGGCGGGGGCGCGTTTTTGCCTCGCATTGCAGGCTTTTCTTTCGTTCACCGATCTTTAGAGTGCGCCCCGATACCGGGCCGCGCCGGATTTTCGCGCCGCCCTGAGGGGAAAAGGGAGAACGGGAATGAACCAGCTACTATCAAGACGCAGACTTCTTGCCGCTACCGGCGCCACAGCCACGTCGGCCTTGCTGGCCCCCGGCTCGGGTTTCGCGGAGCAGTTTCCGAGCCAGGACTTCCGCGTCATCTGCGCCTTTCCGCCGGGCAGCGGCGCCGACGTCCTGGTGCGCTTCTTCGCCGAGGAACTGCGCAAGAAGTCCGGCCGCACGGTGATTGTCGAGAACAGGGTGGGCGCGGCGGGCAATATCGCCGCCGAGGCGACGGCGCGCGCCAAGCCCGACGGCTATACCATCCACATTCACGCCGGCAGTTCGACGGCCGCGAATTTCCACCTGTTCAAGAAACCGCCGATCAATCCGTCGAAGGAGCTGCAGGTCGCGGCAACCTTGAACCAGCAGCCGTTCATGGTCGTCGTCGATGCCAAAAGCCCTTACAAGAATCTCAAGGAACTGACGGCCGCCATGCTCAAAAAGGGCGACAAGGCGAGCTATGCGGATTCCAACACCACCGGCAAGGTGATGGGCGAGCTCTACAAGGTCGCCACCGGGGTCAAGGCTGTCGAGATTCCCTATCGCACCGCCGCCGACAGCATCAATGATTTCTCCACCGGCGCTGTCGATTACGGCATGATGGATCCGCAATCGGCCATTGCCAACTCCATGGCCGGCCGCTGGCGCATGCTGGCCGTCAGCACGGAAAAGCGGATGGAAGCCGTTCCGGATCTGCCGACGATGACGGAAGAGGGGGTGCCCGGCGTCGAACTGTTCGGCTGGTTTGCGGCCATGGTGCCGATTGCGACGCCGCGCCCCGTGGTCGATCAGTTGAACAAATGGTTCAACGAGATTGAAGCCGCCCCGGAAACCAAAAAATTCCTCAATACTTACGGCGGCGATCCCTGGATCACCACGCCCGATCAGGGCCAGGCGCAGCTCGTCAAGGACCAGGCCGCCTGGGAAGGCTATGTGAAGGCGGCCAAAATCGAGCCGCAATAGCAAGACGATCCAGCGAATGCTCTAGTTTTTTAGTAGACTAGAGCATCAAGCTCCTGACTCTTTCTGACACGACCAATCTTGCAACCGGCCTGACGTCGCACGATATAGCCGGTTGCAATTTGCAGACTGATTCCGTTTCGCGGTTTCGGCAAAAGCAACGTCCGCGACAGGCAGCTCATGCAATCGATCGTCTCCGTTTCCGGCCTCAGCAAGGTCTATGCATCCGGATTTCATGCCCTCAAAAACGTCGACCTTGAAATTCGTCGCGGCGAAATCTTCGCGCTGCTTGGCCCCAACGGCGCGGGCAAGACGACCCTGATCGGCATCACCTGCGGCCTGGTGCAGCCGACCTCCGGCAAGGTGCTGGCCGACGGCCACGACATCATCACCGACTTTCGCGCCGCGCGCTCGAAGATCGGCCTGGTGCCGCAGGAACTGTCGACGGACATGTTCGAGACCGTGTGGAGCACGGTGAGCTTCAGCCGCGGCCTGTTCGGCAAATCCCCGGCGCCCGCCCATATCGAAAAGGTGCTGCGCGACCTCTCCCTGTGGGACAAGAAGGACAACAAGATCGCGACCCTTTCGGGTGGCATGAAGCGCCGCGTGCTCATCGCCAAGGCGCTGGCGCACGAGCCTGCCATCCTGTTTCTCGATGAGCCGACGGCCGGTGTCGATGTCGAGCTGCGCCGCGACATGTGGGAGCTGATGCGGCGACTGCGTGAAACCGGCGTCACCATCATCCTCACCACCCATTACATCGAGGAAGCCGAGGAGATGGCCGATCGTATCGGCGTGATCAACAAGGGCGAGATCATCCTTGTCGACGACAAGGTCAGCCTGTTGAACAAGCTGGGCAAGACGCAGTTGACGATCGAGCTGAAGGCGCCGCTGGCGCAGATGCCGCCGGAACTGTCGGACCTGCCTGTCGAACTGTCCGCCGATGGTGCGGCCCTGGTCTATACGACCAATGGTCAGGATGGCGGCAAGGCTGGAGATCGCGGCAGCATCGCCGAATTGCTGCGCCGGCTTGGCGCGCTCGGCGTGGATTTCAAGAACCTCGAAACGCGGCGAAGTTCGCTCGAGGATATTTTCATCGATCTGGTGAGGGCGCGGTCATGAACTTGCACGCCATCCGCGCCATCTATATTTTCGAGCTCTCCCGCACCTGGCGCACGCTGTTCCAGAGCATCGCCTCGCCGGTGCTGTCGACCTCGCTCTATTTCATCGTCTTCGGCTCGGCCATCGGTTCGCGCATGCAATCGATCGATGGCATCAATTACGGCGCCTTCATCGTGCCGGGCCTCATCCTGCTGACCTTGTTGACCGAGAGCATTTCCAACGCGTCCTTCGGCATCTACATGCCGAAGTTCACGGGCACCATCTATGAAATGCTGTCCGCGCCCGTGTCGGTGCTGGAAGTCGTCATCGGCTATGTCGGCGCGGCCGCCACCAAGTCGATCATTCTGGGATTGATCATTCTCGTCACGGCGAGGCTGTTCGTGCCGTTCGAGATCGCCCATCCCTTCGTCATGATCAGCTTTCTGGTGTTGATCGCCGTCACCTTCAGCCTGTTCGGCTTTCTGCTCGGCCTGTGGGCCGACAGTTTCGAGAAATTGCAGATCGTGCCGATGATGGTGGTGACGCCGCTGACCTTCCTCGGCGGCTCGTTCTATTCCATCGACATGCTGCCGCCGCTCTGGCGCACGATCACCCTGTTCAACCCGGTCGTCTATCTGGTCAACGGCTTCCGCTGGGCGTTTTTTGGCATCGCCGACGTCAACGTGACCATCAGCGTGGCCATGACGGTTGTTTTTATGCTGGCGTGTCTCGCGATTATCTGGTGGATTTTCCGCACGGGGTACAAATTGCGGAGCTAAGCGTCCATCCTCATCCGACCCTTGCTGCGCAAGGGGCGGATGAGGATGGCGGCCACGCTCACTCGAACCGCGGCGTGACCTTCAGATAGAATTTCGACATCTCCGGCCGCAGGCGGTCCATCACTTCCTTGTTGAGGTCGGTCTGCGGCTTTGCTTCGGGCGGCAGCAGCGAGAAATACTTCGTATCCTTCGTCTGCTCGGCAAATTCAGCTTTGGCCTTCTGTAGCAGCTCCGGCGAGGTGAGGAGATCGAGCGCCGAGGCGGCCATCACCTTGGTCGCGGCCACCATGCCCTTGTGCGCCATCGTGCTGGTCGGCGTCACCGCCGCCGGCCAGGCGTGATAGCCGATGCCGGGCACGCTGCCCGGATAGGTCATCAAGCCCGTCGGCACATTCCACGTATAGTCACCGATATCGTTCGACGAGAACGACTGCGGCCGCGATCCCGACGGCGGCAGCGCGGTGGCGAGGCCGACTTCCTTCTGGTTGTTGGCCTTCTGGAATTCCTTGGCGAAGGCGACTTCCTCGTCGCTCCACTTCGGCAGGCCGACGGTCTCCATATTCTTGCGGATGCCTTCGCTGATCGCCTTGTTGCCGAGCTGCGGCCAGGCTGAGGCGATCACATCCGGCGGATCCATGGTCGTGCCGGTCATCAGCGCCGCGCCTTCGCCGATCTTGACCAGCTTGTCGAAATTCTCCTTGGCGGCCGCCGCCGTCGCGTCACGCACGAACCACCAGATCTTGCCGAGATCGGGAATGATATTGGGCTGGATGCCGCCGGCGACGATCGTGCGATGGGTGCGGGAGGTTGGTCTCAGGTGCTCGCGCAATTTGTCGAGACCGATATCCATCAGCTCGACCGCATCGACCGCGTCCTTGCCGTCCCATGGGTTGACCGCGCCATGGGCGGTTTTGCCATGGAACGTGAAAGTGGCGCTGATCGCCGCGTAATTCTGCAGGCCCCAGCCAGTGTTGAAATTATCGCCGATATGGACGATCAGCGCCGCGTCGACATCCTTCAGATAGCCGGCGCGCACCAGGAACGGCCGGCTGGCAAGCTGCTCTTCCGCCGGCCCAAGCGACAGCATGATCGTGCCCGGCAGCTTGTACTGCTCCATTACCTTTTTCAGCGCGAACATGGCGCCTGCCGTGATGCCGGCATGGGTGTTGTGGCCTTCCATATGGCCGGGCGCGCCGGCGACCATGGGCTTGCGCGGGATCGAGCCTGGCGTCTGCGAGCCTTCCGGCAGCGCGTCGATTTCGCTGGCGATGAGGATGGTCGGCTTGCCGCTGCCCCACTTGGCCCACAGATTGGTGGGCATGCCGGCGCCGCCGAGTTCGACAGTGAAGCCGGCGGCTTCCAGGGTGTCCTTCAAGAGCTTCGTGCTCTGGACTTCCTGCATGCCGGGTTCGGCATAAAAGAACACTGCGTCGCCGATGTCGGCGATCTGCTTGGCGTTGCGGTCGATGACCTGGAAGGCGGTGGTCTTGGGATCGTCGGCGGCGCGCGCCGGAGCGGTGGCGAGAATGCTCAATCCGACCAGCGCCGAGCTCATGAGAAGCTGCCGGCCAATGTTCCGTTCCTGCCGCATGTGGTGACCTCCAGTTATGTCTGGCGCCTAAGCTATCATCGCGGACGCAGTTAGCAATCCTCAGGCGTGGATCGCGACGCAGGCTCCCAGTCTTGCCGCCAGACGGGATCGTTCCTCCTCGCTCAGGACCAGTCCGGGCAGGCGCAATTCGTCGGGATAGTTTCGCATGAGATTCAGCGCGCATTTGATCGTCGCGGGCGTCGGATCGTTCGAGACCTCGCGCAGCAATCCGACAAGCCCATCCTGAATGCGTCGGGCCGCCGCAAAGTCGCCGTCCAGGCAGGCATGCGCAACCCGCGCGCAGGCGCGCGGCGCGACATTCGCCAGAGTGGAGATGCAGCCATGGCTGCCCTGCGCCATCGACGCCACTGTCAGCCAGTCGTCGCCACACAGATGGACCATGTCGCGATCGATCGCGTTGCGCCGCACCAGAACGCGCGTCAGATCGCCGCTGCCTTCCTTGATGCCGACGACGAATTCGAGATCGCAAAGCCGTTTGATGGTCTCGAGCGAAAGGTCCGTGGCCGAGCGTGATGGCGTATTGTCGATCACCATCGGCATGCGGATGGCGTCATGGATGGCCATGAAATGCCGGAACAGACCTTCCTGCTGCGGCTTGTTGTAATAGGGCACGATGACCAGATGGCCGTCCGCGCCCAGGTCGAACGCGTCATTGGCGAGACAGATGGCTTGCGTCGTGCTGTTCGATCCGGTGCTGGCGAGCACGCGCACCCGGCCTGCCGTGCAATCCACGCAGGCTTGCAACACGCGCCTTTGCTCGGCAGGGCTGAGCGACGCGCCTTCGCCCGCGGCCGCCGCCGGCACGATCCCGTCGATGCCGCTTTCGATCTGCCATTCCACAAGGTCGCGAAACGACGCCTCGTCGAATTTCCCGGCTTTGAACGGCGTCACGATCTCGGTGATGCAGCCGCTAAAAAGAACGTCCATTTGCGTTTCACCCCAACTGTCATCCCCGACGCCTGCGTAGCGGGCGAGCGGGGATCCAGACCTGATGATTCAACCATCAACACACAACATCGCAGCGGCTGCGTCGCCTGGTTTCCCGCTCGCGCCTGCGGCGCGTCGGGAATGACACTGGTTAGCGAAGCGTGAGGTAATCCGCGCACCAGCGCCGGGCGTTGACCTTGATCCAGGTCTTCGCGCCGGCCTCCGATTGGAAGTCATGCCATTCGACGGTCGTGCCATTGCGCAACGTGATCGTGACATACCAGCCGCCACGACCGCGCTGTACGGAAAATGCGATCCCGTGAATAGTCTCCTGAACGCTGCCGCATGGCGGCAGCGCAGCTTGAGAGCCATGTTTAGGAGCGGGCTTGAACATGTGGTGGGGCGACATCTGCGTCGGCATGGAAGGGCAGGCCGTCCGCGTCCCAATTCGTAAGCACCTCGTCGACGACCTTGATCGTGGCGGCGCGGTTCGCGGTTTCGAAACGCGCATACCGCAACGCCTCGGTGCGGCTGCTGAAGACGCCGCCGTAAAGATCATGCGTTTCGGCGACGAGCCAGCCGCCGCAGCGGCTGCGGCCGATGACGAAATCGAGCGCGGGAGGAGGGCGCAGGGAACCGTTGTCCTAGACGCCCTCCCATACGATGAACAGCGCAAAGCCGATCCAGATGGCGATGGCGGCGGCAACCGCCATGTCCGTCAGCAATCCGGTCTGCCGATCCCGGCTGTAACGGGAATGATGGATGAAGTGGGCTGGTCGATCGTGCATCTGACGCTCCTCGATGGCCCGGCAACCCTGGGCCTCGGCGGGGTCAGGTGATAGGCGACATGCCGATAAGAAGGCCATACGGGCTTTGCAGCGCCCGTATAAACGGAGCATAAAGAGGGAGACCATCAGAAGCGGACGCCGGTGATCTGCGCGGAGACATCCCACAGGCGCGCGGCGACCGATGCGTCGAGCGATGCTTTTGGCAGCCTGGCGTCCGATGGATAGCCGCGCGTTTCGCCCAGTCTGTCCGGACCATAGTAGCCGCCCGGTCTCGCCGTTTCAGATGTCGCGGCAAACAGCGTCGGTAAAGCGCCTTGCGCCGCCGGCTGAAACAGAAACCACAGGAAACGTCGCGCAAGGGCCGCGCCGCTGGCGGACCCCGCCCCATTCGGCAACAGGTCCGTGCGTGAAACGCCGGGATGCGCCGCGATGCTCGTCACGCCCCAGCCCGCCGCTTCGCTGCGGCGCTGAAGTTCGAACGCGAACATCAGGCAGGCGAGCTTGGACTGGCTGTAAACCTGCATCGGCTTGTAACCGCGCTCGGCCTGCAGATCGTCGAAATCGATCGTGCCGCTCCGGGCGGCAACGCTTGAGAGCGTAACGATGCGCGCGCTCCGGCCTTTGCGCAGCAGCGGCAGCAGGTGCGCGGTCAGCGCAAAATGGCCGAGGTAATTGGTGCCGAACTGCAGTTCAAAGCCGTCGTCCGTTGTCCGGCGTGCCGGCGGCGTCATCACGCCCGCATTGTTGATGAGGACGTCGAGATGGTCGCGTCCGGCGCGCAGGCGTTCACCGAAGGCGGCGACGGAGCGCAGGTTCGCCAGATCGAGCACTTCGAAGTTGACGGTTGCGCCGGGTACGGCCTGGCGGATTCTGGCGATGGCCTCCGCGCCTTTGGCGGGATTGCGGCCGGCGAGGATCACATCGGCCCCGGCGCGGGCCAGGGCGAGCGCATCCTCATAGCCAAGGCCGCCGGTTCCGGTGACGACGATCGAGCGTCCGCGCTGGGCCGGGATATCGGCTGCTGTCCACCTGGACATGATTGTTCTCCGTGTCGACTGCTGATGATCGAGCACTGGAGGGCTAAGGTTGCGGGAACCTTGCGGGACCGCATGAACCTTCAAATATCTTGCTTATTCCTCCATAGACCTGTGCAATCGCTGCAGGCCGGCTCCATCCATATCCGCCCGCCGGAGTGTCCAATGCGGATTTTGTCCTTGCCGTTCGTCGCTTTGCTGATGCGGATGTTGCTGGTCAGTCTGGCCACGGCCGGACTGGCCACGGCTGCGGAAGAGCCGGCCATTGACCGGATCGGCGTGCCGGGGCCGGTTGTGTTTGACGGCAAGGCCTATGTGCTGGTGTGGACGTCGAATCCTTCCAGCGGCTATTTCAAGCAGGAATACCTGGCCGCGGGACAGGATGTGGCGACCTATACCGAAATGATCATGATCGACGTGCTCGAAACCGGCGTCGATGTGGCAACCGCGGTGACCTCGCAGGTGCAGTTTCTGAAACAGCGCAAGGTCCAGGACTCGATGGCCAATATGGCGGTCATCGACAACAAGACGACCGGCGAGATGCTGCTCGACTTCATCATCAGCGATGACAGCAGCGGCAAATCCATCGTTGAATGGAACGCCTATCGCTACAGGCCGCATACGGGCAAGGACGGCAGAAAGGGCGTCGTTCTGTTCGCGCTCAGCCGCCGCGCCTATAATGACGACATTGACGGCTTTCTGAAAGGACTGCGCAGCCTGCGTGTCGCCTACATCAACAAGGTCGCGCAGTACACGCTTCCGGTTGTTGAGACATCGTCAGGGCCTTAATCCGATTCATAATTCTGCTATCGCAGGAAAACTAACAGAAGCCCTCATCCTGAGGAGCGCCTGAAAGGCGCGTCTCGAAGGACGGGGGCGATAGCACGCATCTCTCCACCGCGTCTTTCAGGTACGACGTGAAGGTTGCTGCCTGTCGCCCCGTCCTTCGAGACGCACGCTACGCGTGCTCCTCAGGATGAGGGCTTCTGTTGGCTTTCAAAGTGCTCGGACAGTCGGTGAACTATCAGTCAGACTCTCACGCTGCAACGCTCTTCATCTCAGCGGCGAGGATCGTATAGCAGGCAAGCCAGCTCGCGCGGGTCTCGTCGGTAAACTCCGGCCCCAGACCCTGCTCAAGCGTCCAGATCAGTGCCGCGCCGACGGTGTCGTAATGTTCGTCCTTGACGCCATAGCCGGTGTGACGCCGCGCCAGGTCGCGCACCGCCGGCGTGAGTTCGTCGAGCCGGTGCAGGTTGGTGATGACGGTCGCGAGCATCGCCATCAGCTTGCGGCCTTGTTCCGCCATGTCGCCCTTGAAGAGCGGCCGCAGCGACGGGTCGAGCGTGAACAGCCGATCGTAGAACAGCGCCGCCGCTGCTTCGGAAATGGGCACAACCTTGGCGAAGCTGGATTTTACGAGATCGATTTGGGCAGGTTGCATGGGAGCCTCCATCGCTCATTTGATGAAGCAACTCCCATGCCTTCCTGCGTCACACCACCATGCCTTTCGCCAGCTCGCTGACCTGCCGCTCGAACAGCGCCCGGTAGGCGCCGTTCTCGTGGCGCAGCAGCGCCTGGTGCGTGCCTTCCTCGACCACCTTGCCGCGGTCGAAGACGAGGATGCGGTCCATCGCCCGCACCGTCGAGAGACGGTGAGCGATGACGATGGCGGTGCGGCCGACCATCAGCCGCTCCATCGCCTCCTGGATCAAGGCCTCCGATTCCGAATCCAGGCTCGAGGTCGCCTCGTCCAGGATCAGGATCGGCGCATCGGCCAGGAAGGCCCGCGCCAGCGCGACTCTCTGCCGTTCGCCGCCGGACAGCTTGACGCCACGTTCGCCCACCAAGGTGCCGTAGCCTTTCGGCAGCCGCGCAATGAACTCATGCGCGTTGGCGAGCCGCGCCGCCTGCTCGATCTCGGCCTGCGAAGCGCCGGGCCGGCCATAGGCGATGTTCTCGGCGAGCGAGCGGTGAAACAGCACCGGCTCCTGCTGCACGATGGCGATGTTGGCGCGCAGGCTCGCCTGCGTCGCCGAGGCGATATCGCGTCCGTCTATGCTGATGCGCCCGCCCGTCACATCGTACAGGCGCTGCACCAGTTTGACGAAGGTCGTCTTGCCGGAGCCGGAGCGCCCGACAAGGCCGACCTTCTCGCCCGCGGCAATGCGCAGCGAGAAGTCGCGATACAGCGGCTCGGCATGGCCGCCGTAATGGAAGGTGACATGCTCGAAGGCGATGTCGCCTGCTGTGACGGTCATCGGCGTCGCGCCCTTGACGTCGGCGACGCCGAAGGGCTGGTCGTGCATGGCGACAAGCTCCTCCATATCGTTCACCGAACGCTGCAGGTTGTGCACATGCTGGCCGACATCGCGCAGATAGCCGTGCACCACCGCATAGCTCGTCAGCACGAAGGCGACATCGCCGGGGCTCGCCTGGCCTTTCGCCCACAGCCAGATGACAAGGCCGATGACGGAGCCGCGCAGCATCAGCAGCACAAGCTGCTGCGCCGTGCCCGAATTGGTGCCGCGCACCCAGGTGCGCCGCGTCCGCCGCGACCATTTCGTCAGGATCCAGGAAAGACGAGAATCCTCGCGCATCTCCGCCCCGAAGGCCTTGACCACCGGGTTGCAAGAGATCGCGTCCGCCAGCGCGCCGCCCAGCCGCGTGTCCCAGCTGTTGGCGAGCCGTGCCGACGGCGCCACATAGCCAAGCGACAGCGCGATGGTGACGACCGCATAGAGCACCGAGCCGGCGAACACCACGAGGCCCATCGCCGGCCAGTGCCAGGCGAGCAGCACCGTGGTGCCGAGGAGCACCACCACGGACGGCAGCAGCGCGATCAGGATCGTATCGCTCAACAGGTCGAGCGCCCACATGCCGCGCGTGATCTTGCGCACGGTCGAGCCGGCGAAGTTGTTGGCGTGCCAGTCGGTGGAAAAACGCTGCAGGCGCGCGAACGCCTCCTGCGCCGTGTCGTACATGGTGCGCAGGGTGACGCTGGTGATGCCGAGAAAGCCGAGCTGGCGGAACAGCACGGTGACGGCACCGAGCAGCAGCATGGCGGCCAGCGCCATCAGCGCAGGATTCAGCCCGCGCTCGCCGCCCAGCGCCACCGCATCGACCAGCCGGCCGGCGTAAAGCGGCATGAACAGGTCAGCAGCGGTCGCCGCCATCATCGTCAGCGCGACGAGCGTCACGCGG
>Ga0182744_1000265_pt1 | contig 53904 bp, 47 predicted proteins | sample eDN3rd30CKraftMG_FD_128525 | JGI IMG/M metagenome (GOLD analysis project Ga0182744, IMG submission 128525) | Enriched Miracle-Growth compost microbial communities from Emeryville, California, USA - eDNA 3rd pass 30_C Kraft MG (version 2) (version 2) ... | reverse complement strand
TCACAGGCCTGCGCAAATTCGATGGCCTCCTTGACCGCATCCAGCACCTTATTGGATTCATCGCGCAGATGCGTGAAGTACGCCGCATTGTGCTTCTTCACGACGCGGCCCAATGCGTGCATCTCTTCGGTATTGGCATAGGAACCCGGCGAAGTGAACAAACCCGAAGACAAGCCCAGCGCTCCGGCCTCCAGGCCCTCTTCGAGCATATCCTTCATGTGCTGCAGCTCGGCTTCGGTCGGTTCGCGCTGATCCATGCCCATGGCCATCAGGCGCAGCGTATTGTGCCCGACCAGCATGCCCGCATTCACCGATGTGTCGGGAAAGGCATCCAGGTATTGGCGGAAGGAAGTTTCTTTGTAAGTGATCCAGGGGGCGCTGGGCGACAGATAATCGCGCAGCAGATCCACCTTGCCTTCCAGTACAGGAGCAATGGAAAATCCGCAATGCCCGATGATTTCCGTGGTGACGCCCTGGCGCACCTTGCTGGTCGCATCGGGGTTGATCGGCAGGGTGAAGTCCGAATGCGTCTTGATGTCTATGAACCCCGGCGCCACCACCAAGCCTTCCGCATCTATCGTCCTGCGGGCCTGCCCAGGCTCTATGTCCGCCTCGACCGCGGCGATTTTTCCATCCGCGATCGCCACATCGGCCTGCAGCGCCGCAGCGCCCGTGCCATCGACGACTTTGCCGCCACGTATCAGCACATCATATTTCATCTCTGCCTGACTCCTTGCCTGTTTCCGATTCGCCGACGCCGCCTTGCGCGATCAATTGGCGGTGATGCCCACTTGCTTGATCAAATCGCGCCACTTCTCGATTTCACCGTCGATGTAAGCCTTGGCTTCCTTTGGCGTCGTTTTAGCGATCTCCACGCCCAGCGCGTTCATCTTTTCCGTGAATTCAGGCGACTCCTGCGCCGCACGGACGGCCTCATTGAGTGTTTGCATGGTCTGCTCCGGCACCCCGGCGGGCGCCATCAGGCTGTACCAGGCGAACATCTGGTATCCCGGGACGGTCTCGGCAATGGGATGGACGCCGTCCCAGCCCTGCATGGGCTTGTCGCCCGTAGTCCCAAGCGCAATCAGCTTGCCTTGTTCGACCTGCTGGCGGACGGTAAGCGGGCTTGAAAACAATGCGGCGACGCGCCCTGCAAGCAAGTCGGGCATCAGCTCGCCCGTACCTTTATAAGGGACATGCAGCATATCGATGCCCGCCTTGTTCTTGAACAGTTCGCCCGCCAGGTGCAGCGACGAACCCACGCCGCCGCTGGCATATTCGATTTTCCCGGGCTGCGCTTTAGCGGCATCGACAAGCTCCTTGACTGTGCGGACCTTCAAGGATGGATGAACCACCAGCACCAACGGCCCCCGGACCACCAGGGAAACGGGTTCGAAGTCGCTGAACTTGTAGTTGGGCTCCTTGAAAATGAAGGGGTTCACCGCGTAAGCCATGGCCGGCAGCAGCAAGGTGTAGCCATCCGGTTTGGCGCGCGATACTGCGGCCGCCGCGACGTTGCCGCCGGCGCCCGGAAGGTTCTTGACGACGATGGACTGGCCGAGCTTCTTGCCCATTTGCTCGCCCAGCATCCGGCCGATGACGTCATTCGGCCCGCCCGGTGGATAGGGGATGATCAGCTCGATGGGACGGGAAGGAAAATCCGCAGCTTGCGCGGCGGGCAGAGGCATCACCGCCATGCAAAACAGGAATGCGACATACTTGATGTAGGGCATCTGAGCCTCCGTTGCTTGCGATCCGCGCCTGGGGCCGATATCCGGGATAAAGGCCGCAAGCAAGATCGCGGACGAGGTTATGAATCACTTCTTGGAATGCATCGCAGGATAGTGTGGCAGGCCATATTTGATATGTAAAATATCTTTTTTCTGCATTACATATCTACGAAATATATAAGCGGCCATGATCGACTACCGGAAAATGCAGCAATTCATCGCCGTGGCTGAAGAGCTCAGCTTTCAGCGCGCCGCGGAGCGGCTGCATATGACGCAGCCTCCCTTGAGCATGGCCATCCAGGCGCTGGAGGACTATCTGGGCGTGACGCTGTTCGATCGCAACCGCTACCGCGTGCGCTTGACGGTGGCCGGCACGGCCTTTCTACATGAAGCCCGCAGGGCGCTTGCCCAAGCCGACGCGGCGGTGCGCAGCGCGCGCCAAGCCGCCGTGGGCGAAACAGGCGTCCTCCGGTTCTCTTTCGTGCCTAGCGCCTCAATGGGACTCTTGCCCGCGATATTGCGCGATTTCCGCAAAAACTTTCCCACCGTCCAACTGAACCTGGTCAGCGGTTCCAGCATCCCTCAGCTCGATGAGCTCAGGCGGCAGCATGTCGACTTGGCGCTCGTCGTGCCGCCGCTGCACGACCTTACCGGCATCCGCACCCTGCGGCTATGCGAGCAGCCGATGATCCTGGCGGTGCCCGCCGCCCACCCGGTGGCCCGGCGCAAACGCGTCAAACTCGGGGCTCTCGCCAAAGAACGCTTTATCACCTTCAGCACGATAGAAGGTCCGGGATTCGTCGCCGCGCTGCTCGACGCCTGTCAGAAAACGGGGTTCTTCCCGCACATCGTGCACGCGTCCGGGCAGTTGCAAGCCATCCTGACCATGGTGGCCTGCGGAATGGGCATCGCCCTGGTCCCCTCGTCCATGCAACACGTTCACATGGATGGCGTCACATACGTCAGCGTGGACACCACGCATATAAAGACCAGCTACACACTGTCTTTCGCCATGAGGGAATCGGAAGACAATCCCGTGGTCCAGGCCTTCGTCGACATGGCGACAAAGCACGTCGCCGCCAATAAAGAAAAGCCATAGCGCCGGCCCGTACGCTTGCGCGCGGGCGGACTCCCTTGTAATCTAATGGGTGGAGATGGCATTCCTCCGTTAACCGCCGCCGGCAAGGCGGCTGATGATGCCTACAGTTGCCAGAAACTGGCCCTGTAGGCATTTTTGCATTCGGGGCCGTATTTTGTTCTCATAGCCGCCGACTCGACAGGACCAACCATGACCATGCCAGGAATGCTGATCGCCATTTCCACCGGCGCCACCGTGGGCGCCGTACTGCGCTGGTGGCTGGGCAGCGCCTTCAATCACTTTTTCCCGGCCATACCTCCCGGCACCTTGATCGCCAACCTCGTCGCGGGCTATGTCGTGGGCCTGGCCATCAGCTACTTCGGCAGCCACCCCGGCCTGAGTCCGCAATGGCGGCTGTTCATCATCACCGGCTTTTGCGGCAGCTTGTCCACTTTTTCGACCTTCTCGGCGGAGCTCGCCAGCCTGCTGCAACAAGAGCGCTTCGGCCTGCTGGCGGCCTCCACCGCGCTGCATGTCGGCGGATCGCTGCTGATGACGCTGCTGGGCATGGTCACTATTTCCGCGCTACGCGCTTCCAGCTAAAACCGAACCAGCATCGCGAGGCAATCATGCAAGGCTACCAATTAAGCTTTTACACGCAACAGGATCGCAAGCATGGCGGCAGCAACCTGGCCGAATGGCTGCTGAATTGCGGCCGCGAGCACGGCGCTTTGGGCGGTACGCTATTCAGCGCCGAACTCGGTTTCGGCCACGATAGGCGTTTTCATTCCTCCCATTTCTTCGAGTTGGCCGATCAGCCCGTATGCGTAGTGATGGCGATGGACGCCGAATCCTGCGAACGCATACTCGACGCCATCCGCCAGGCATCGATAGACGTCTTTTACGTGAAGATACCGATAGAATATGGACGTACTGGCGTCTGACCGCGCGCCGGCCGCATCTCGCCTGCGGCAACACAAGGAGGCAAGTCACGCATGGAACATATACTGAACGATGAAGCCCGCGGCAAGCCGGGCGTCCGGGCCGCCGCGCCCTCGGCGGGCGCCCAGTCCGGCTTCCTCAGCGTATTCGATATCTTCAAGATCGGCATCGGGCCTTCATCGTCGCACACGATGGGACCCATGACCGCCGCCGTCCGCTTCATGCAGTTGCTGCCGCAGCATCCCGGGCACGATCAATTGCGCAGTATGCGGGTCACGCTTTACGGATCCCTGGCATATACCGGCCGCGGCCATGCCACGGACCGGGCCGTATGCCTGGGCCTGCTGGGCCACACGCCCGCGCAGGTCGACCTCGACCTGGCAGAAGGGCAGCTTGCCGACCTGCGCGTCTCCCGAACCTTGCAGCACCCGGATGTGCCCCCGCTGAGCTTCGATCCGGACAAGGACCTCATATTCAACTATGGCCCCGCGCTTCCGGGCCACCCGAACGGCATGATTTTCGAGGCGCTGGACGCACAAGGCCAGCCCAGCATAAGCGGCATCTATTACTCCATCGGCGGCGGCTTCGTCGTCACCGCCGAGGAACTGGCCCGCCCCGCCGCCGCAGAAAGCGGGGACGCCAACAATCGCATCCCCTACTTGTTCGAAAGCGCCGCTTCCATGCTGGATCTGGCGGCGCGCCATAAGCTCAGCATCGCCGAAATGATGATGGCCAACGAATGCATCTTCCTGCCCGAAAATGAAGTCCGCGCGGGCCTGGCGAAAATCTGGCGCGCCATGGACGACTGCATCGAAAGAGGCCTGAAGGCTCACGGGGAATTACCGGGCGGGCTACGCATCAAACGCCGCGCCGGCCTCATCCACCGCCAACTGCTTCAGGAACAGGGCTCCGGGCGGCAGCAGCCGCATGCCGTCAGCGACTGGCTAAGCGTATACGCCATGGCGGTCAACGAAGAAAACGCGGCCGGAGGCAGGGTGGTGACCTCGCCCACCAATGGCGCCGCCGGCGTGGTGCCTTCCGTGCTGCGATACTATTTGATGCACTGCATAGGCGCCGACCCGGCAAAGGTTCCCGGCTTTCTCTTGACCGCCGCCGCGATCGGCGGGCTGATCAAGCGCCGCGCATCCATTTCAGGCGCCGAAGCAGGCTGCCAGGGCGAGGTTGGCTCCGCGGCCTCGATGGCGGCGGCGGGCTTGTGCGCCGTGCTCGGCGGCACGCCGGCGCAAATAGAAAACGCGGCCGAAATCGCCCTGGAACACCATCTCGGCATGACTTGCGACCCCGCGGCCGGCCTGGTCCAGGTGCCCTGTATCGAGCGCAACGGCATAGGCGCCATCAAAGCCGTGGCCGCCACCTCGCTGGCGCTGCGCGGCGACGGCTCGCATTTCATGCCGCTGGACAACTGCATCGAGGCCATGCGCCAGACGGGCGAAGAAATGAACACCAAATACAAAGAAACCAGCCTCGGCGGCTTGGCCGTCAACCTGCCGGAATGCTGAGCGGCGCGGCGCTTGCGTCTTGCCACAACGCCGCGTCCTGTGTTATCCATTCCCAATCGGCCAAAAAAGGATTCCGGCGAGGCCGCCTCGATGACCACGCGGCCTCGATAATCAACAACTCGTGTTTTCAAGGACTCGATCATGAACAAGACACTGCATACCAAAGACGGCAAAACCATATCGGCCTATCACGCCGGCTCCGCCGACGCGCCGCGCGCTCTCGTCGTGCTGCAGGAAATCTTCGGTGTCAACAGCCACATCCGCGATGTATGCGAACGCTTCGCCGCCGACGGCTACGAGGTGATCGCGCCCGCGCTGTTCGACCGCATCGAATCCGGCAAAGAACTCGGCTATACCCAGGGTGATGTCCAGAAAGGCCTCGCGCTCCGCAGCAAGATAAAGCTCGAAGAATCGCTGGCGGACATCGAAGCGGCGATTCAGGCGCTCGGCAAGAAGCCCATAGGCATCATCGGCTATTGCTGGGGCGGAACACTGGCGTGGCAGGCGGCCTGCAAGCTGGATGGCCTGCGCGCAGCCGTCTGCTGGTACGGGGGCGGAATCGCGGAAGCCCGCTCGCAGAGCGCCAAGGCGCCCGTCCAGATGCACTTCGGCGATCAAGACGGTTCCATTCCCATGAGCGATGTCGAGGCGATCAAGAAAGCCCAGCCGGCGGTCGAAATCCATGTCTACAAAGGCGTGGGCCACGGCTTCGGCTGCGATCATCGCGGATCCTACGACGAAGAAGCCTATAAGCTCGCCCGCAAGCGCTCGCTGGATTTCTTCTCCAAGAACCTGGCTTGAGTCTTTAAAGGCCGCCGTGCAAAAGCGCAAGCAAAAGGGGCGTGCAGACGCCCTTTGCTTCTTCAGCCCGCTACTTGGCTAGGATCCGGGCGACGCCGGGGCCATCACTGCGGCGGCCCGCTGTGCTTGCATGCCGAAGGCCGCGCTCCGCTAGCGGCCATTCGCCAAAGCCGCCTCGACCGCGATGCCCACGTCCGTCGTGTTCGCACGGCCGCCCAGATCCGGCGTCGTCACTTTCCCTTCTTCCAGCACCGTCTCGATTGCGCTCACAATGGCGTCGTGGGCGCCTCGATAATTCGGCGCCTTGTTCCCAAGGAAATCCAGCATCATGGCGCCCGACCAGATCATCGCTATCGGGTTGGCTATGTTTTTCCCGTAGATATCCGGCGCGGATCCATGCACCGGCTCGAACAGAGAAGGATACACGCGCTCGGGATTCAGATTGGCCGACGGAGCGATGCCTATGGTCCCGGTGCAGGCGGGCCCCAGATCCGACAGGATATCGCCAAAAAGATTGGACGCCACCACCACGTCGAAGCGCTGGGGATTCAGGACAAAATGCGCCGACAATATATCGATATGGTATTTATCCCAGCGGACATCCGGATAGGCCTGCGCCATTTTTTCCACGCGCTGATCCCAATAAGGCATGCTTATCGAGATCCCGTTGGATTTGGTCGCCGAGGTCAAATGCTTTTTGGGGCGGCTTTGCGCCAGATCGAAGGCATATTTAAGTATGCGGTCCACGCCCTTCCTGGAGAAAACCGCCTCTTGCAATGCAAACTCGCGCTCCGTTCCTTCGAACACCAAGCCGCCCACCGCGGAATATTCGCCTTCGGAGTTTTCGCGGACGACGTAGAAATCAATGTCGCCCGGCTTGCGGCCCGCCAAAGGGCATGGAACCCCCTTCATCAAGCGCACGGGACGCAAGTTCACGTACTCATCGAAACACCGGCGAAACTGTATCAAGGAACCCCACAGCGAAATGTGGTCGGGGACGGTTTCAGGCCAGCCCACAGCGCCGAAATAGATGGCGTCAAACCCGCGCAGCCGCTCGTACCAATCGCTGGGCATCATCTGGCCGTGCACCGCGTAATAGTCGCAGCTCGCCCATTCGAATTCCTCGAACGCAAGCTGGATATCGTATTTTTTTGCCGCGGCTTTCAATACGCGCAGCCCTTCCGGCATTACCTCTTTACCGATCCCATCACCAGGGATCACAGCGATCTTGTGCATTTCAACCTTCTTATGGCTGTTGTTCTGGACGTGAGCGGATGATACTATCCGGCGCATAGAACATAATTGGCGATTTCGTTAAATCACAAGACACGCGTCATGAACAATCATCCTTTGCTTGAAGATTTACGCCTGTTCTGCCTTGTTGCGCGCAATCGCAGCTTCGTGGCGACCGCCACCGAGCTGGGCGTATCCCCCGCTTATGTCAGCAAAAGAATAGCCATCCTCGAAGGGTCGCTGAAAACCAAACTGCTGCACAGAACCACCCGCCGCGTCGCGATCACCGATGACGGGTCGACCATCTATGAATGGTCTCAGCGCATCCTCGAAGATGTCGACCAGATGACCGAAATGGTCCTTACCACCAAAAGCACGCCGAAAGGCTTGCTCAGGATTTCCACCAGTTCCGGCTTCGGCCGCAATCATGTAGGGCCCGCGCTGTCGCAGCTCGCCAAAAAATACCCCCACATGGAAATACAGCTCGAGCTATTGGACAGGCCTGTGGATTTGATCGGGGAAGGCTTCGACCTGGACATCAGAGTCGGCACGGTCACCGAGTCGAACTTGATCGCCAAGCATATCGCCACGAACTACCGCATTCTGACCGCATCGCCCGCCTATGTGGCGCGCCATGGCCAGCCTTCTTCATTCGCCGACCTGCTCAACCATCGATGCATCATCATACGCGAGCGCGATCAGTCATCGAGCATGTGGCGCCTGAAAGGGCCCAACGGACCGGTAAGCCTCAAAGTGGGGGGCTCGCTATCGACAAACAACGGGGAAGTCGCCCACAAATGGGCGATAGACGGGCATGGCATTCTCTTGCGTTCCATATGGGATGTAAAGGCCAACCTCGACTCGGGGAAGCTGGTCAGAATCCTCCCCGAGTACTCGCAAGAAGCCAATGTCTGGGCCGTCTATACCTCGCGCCTCAGCAGCTCGGCGAAAGTCAGGGTATGCGTGCAGTTCCTGGAGAAATGGCTGAATGCCGGCGCCGATAGTCAGAGCTAAGCTCGAACCAAGGCTGAGTCGCGTCATGATTTTATTAAGGCTTTGCACCATGCTGGCCCTATTACTGAAAGTACGAGGCGAAAACGCCCGGCTAATCCACGCAGCCAATAATAAGGGGTCTGATATACAGCAGCAAAGTGTAGCTGCGGGATAGCGAAACGACTTCACGCTTTCAAGTCGCATGGCTCCCCACAGAATGCGCAAGCCCTCCACCCCATCTGCAGCTACAGAAAGCATTAGAGGCCGCATATCGCCTGTCACTGCAGCAATGAGCGCGAGCCGTTGAATAGTGGCGTAAGCGGGATGTATAAACCCTGCTTCCCTTTTTCTATCCTTCTGTTCCTCATGCTGGAACAGTAGCGTTTTTATTTATCATTAGCACAAAGCCAGCCATTGTGGCGCCACCCACAGGTTAGTAGACTGGGCCGTCACCTGTACCGTTCTGAAACAAAGGCGAATAGCAATGCACAAAGCGATCACGCCCAACGAGGCACGCCGCATTAAGGTAGGCACCGACATCGGTGGAACCTTTACTGACTTTGTCGCAATTGATGAATCTAGCGGAAAAATCTGGCTGGAAAAGACCCTGACCACGCCAAAAGATCCGTCCGAGGGCGTCTTCAATGGGTTGGCCCGATTCGAACATCAAGCCGGCTTAAGCCTGCGGGAATACGAAACTCTGGTTCATGGAACAACGCTAGTCATCAATGCATTGATTGAACGAAAAGGGGAAAAAACAGCCCTTATAACAACTGCCGGCTTCCGTGACATACTTGAGATGAGAGACGAGCTTAGATATGACGTCTATGATTTGCAGATTGAATTCCCTGCGCCTCTCATCCCGCGGAAATATCGGTACGAAATTGAAGAACGCGTCAGTGCTGATGGTCGGCTGCTGAAAGCAATTAAAAAACAGGAAGTATTGAAGCTGATAAGCGCCATTCGCGAAGCCGAAATACGGACCGTTGCGATCTGCCTGCTGAACTCTTACGCGAACAATGAGAACGAAAGAACGCTCGCCGCGCTGCTGCGAACGGAAGCCCCAGAAATGGCAGTTACCGCCTCCCACGAGGTTCTGCCTCAAGTCGGTGAATATAAAAGGACGAGCACCACAGCCGCCAACGCGTATGTAAAGCCTCTCATAGCATCCTATCTCGACCGTCTCGACGACGGATTGAGACAGAAGGGCTTCAATGGTGATTTGTTCATCATGCAGTCGGGTGGCGGCGTATTTGGAAAAACCGCCGCTAAATCCCTGCCCGTCAGGATTTTGGAGTCCGGCCCAGCCGGTGGAGTAGCGGCGGCAAAGTGGTGGGGCCAGTTAACGGGTATATCTGAACTCCTGGCATTCGACATGGGCGGCACTACGGCTAAATTATGCACTATCGCCGGAGGTGAGGCCTTGGTCACCGATGAGTACGAGGCCGCTCGCTTATACCATTTCAAACCCGGCTCAGGGCTCGCCATTAACGTTCCCGTTCTCGACCTGCTCGAGATCGGTACAGGAGGTGGCAGCATCGCTCACATCGACTCCCTTGGTTTGCTGAAAGTCGGGCCTGACAGCGCGGGCGCCTCTCCCGGACCTGTATGTTATGGCCTGGGTGGCGACAAGCCATCCGTGACAGACGCCAACGTAGCACTGGGGTACCTTGATCCAGACAGTTTTCTTGGTGGCGAGATGAAATTGGATCGTGCCAAGGCAATGCGCGTGATAGATGAAACTATTGGCGCTCCTCTCGGCTCCGACCATGCCTTCGAAGCAGCCTACCGGATCCATGATATTGCGAACGAGGACATGGCGGCCGCTGCCAAACTCTATTTAGCAGAGCGGGGTAAAGATCCAAAGCAGCTAACCATGGTCGCCTATGGAGGCGCAGGTCCCGGCCATGCCCATGCGCTGGCTGAAAAACTCGGTATCCGCACAGTGCTTATCCCGCCCGCAGCCGGCGTAATGTCAGCATTGGGAATGTTGGTAGAGAAGCTGTCTACCGAACAGGTGAAAAGCTACCAAAAGCTGCTGACAGATGTTACCGCTGACGAGCTCAATACAGCATTGCAAGCCATGAAAGAAGAGGCGGCGTCCATTCTTAACACAGCTTCGGATAAGCTCGATTATCGAGCAAGTATAGGCCTACGCTTTAAGGGGCAAGGCTACCAGATCAAGCTGATCCTGAATGATCTTGATAAAACCGATCAAGCACTTCGATCTGAGATCGCTTCGCGATTTAAAAACGCCTATGAACATACCTACGGCAGAGCATACAGCGATGTGGCAATCGAAACCTCAACTCTGCGCATTGTCGCGCAATCTGGCGGTGCGAGGCCGATGATGCCAACCATGTTCACGGAGAAAAGCGGACAGCAGTGTTCACCTCGTATATACAGGGAGGCCTATTTCGGCCTTCAATCGGGAACGATCAACTGCCCCGTATTTGACCGTGCTGAACTGTCGTCCGGCATGCGTTATCAAGGGCCTGCATTTATTGAAGAACGCGAGACGACGATTGTCGTGCGCCCAAACAGCACTTTTGAGATTACTGAATTCGGCGTTCTTGTGATCAACCTCGACAACACAAACCAAGGATGGGGAAATGAGCGACAGAAAGCTTGAAATCGAGTTGTTATGGCGGCGCCTGATCACTGTCGTGGACGAGGCGGCCATTTCGTTGGTACGGACATCGTTTTCTTCAGTAATTCGCGACTTCCATGACTATGCCTGCGCAGTGTTTGATGCAAAAGGCCGTCTACTGGCGCAATCAACTCACTCCACACCAGGGCTACTTGGAATACTGCCATACACCATACCAAACTTCATGAAAGAACCGGCATTTCAAGCGGCGAACGAAGGTGATATTTTTGTTACCAACGATCCCTGGATGGCGAGCGGTCATCTCATTGACGTAACTGTAGCCATGCCTGTTTTTCTTGATAAAAAACTGGTGGCATATGTTCTGGTCGTCGTCCATCATTTGAATGTCGGCGGACGTGTTGCCACACTTGCAAGCCAGTCCGTCTATGAAGAAGGACTCAAAATCCCGATTCTCAAACTGTACGATGCAGGGACGCCAAACGAGACTGTCTTCGCATTCATTCGCGCCAACGTACTGGAACCGGAGAAAGTGATTGGAGACGTGCGAGCGCAAGTCTCCTCCACGCATACCGCCGCCAATCGACTTATCGAAATTATGCGCCAGGCTTCGATTACGGATCTTGAGGCACTCGGCGATGAAATCATCAACCGGTCCGCAAGAAGCATGCGCCAAGCGATAAGCAAGTTACCTGAAGGCACATATTCCAGCGAATTTACGCTAAGCGGCGTCGCAGACCACAACGTTCCCTTGACGCTAAGGCTATCTATCAGCATCCGCAACGGTTCTATTGTCCTTGACTATGCAGGGACTTCAGGACAAATTCCCCGAGCGGTGAACGTCACACTAAATATGACAAGATCGTATTCGGTTTACCCTCTAAAGTGTCTGCTGGACCCGGATATTCCAAATAACGAGGGATGCCTGCTGCCAATAGTTATCGAAGCACCTGAAGGCTCGCTTTTGAATGCCGTCTTTCCCGCAGCCACCTGGGGTCGGACGATGATCGCACATCTCCTCCCAGAATTGATCATGCAGTGTCTGGGGCAGGTAATTCCTGAACGCGTATTGGCCGGTAGCGGCGCAACTCCTCTCTGGTATGGAAACTTCCGGGGGACGTATCGTGACGGCCGGACCTTCTACTCCGTGGTCACTCTCAATGGCGGCCTGGGCGCCCGATTCTCCAAAGACGGCGTGTCATGCGTCTGCTACCCCGCTAATGTTGCAAACATTCCCATAGAAATGATCGAAAGCGACGCTCCGCTGCAGTTTATAAGCAAAACCTTCGCCGGGGACTCTGCCGGTGCAGGGAAGTACCAAGGTGGATATGGCCAGCATGTATCGATACGAATTCCCGACGACGCCCTTCTGGACGGGCCTATTTTGGCCGGCATCAGGGGCGGGCGTTTCGGCGTACCCATTCATGGTCTCGACGGCGGTGAGCAAATCGGTGCGCCAAAGGCGTACATCAACAACAGTGAAATCAAGTTGGGTACGGTCCTGGAGCTATTTCCGGGAGATGAGCTGGTTCTGCTTATTCCAGGAGGTGGAGGCAACGGGAATCCTGCGGAACGCCGCCCCGAACAAGTGGCGGCCGATATAGACGCCGGGTTGTTAAGCGTTGAGAAGGCACGTCAAATCTATGGGCATACGCTGATTAACAAAATGGCTCCTGGATCGTCTCTTGACCCGGCGGTCGATCGGGCTTCTGCGTAAGCCCAAAAATCAATCAATCCCGTTCCAGTTATGGACAAGAACCATTCGAACCTCGAGCCCGCAGCGGCGGTAGGTAAAGCAATGTCCGTACTACGGGCTTTTGTCGATGGACAGAACGAGTGGGGAGTGCGTGAACTTTCCATCGCTCTGGGTCTTCCTGCCACTACTGTCCACCGCCTGTTATCACGCTTGCGCATAGAGGGGTTTCTCACATATAGCGAGGCAGACCAAAAGTACAAGGTCGGCTTCGAGTTTTCTCGTATGGCGGCAGCCGTTACACAGCGCGATGGGTTTCGGCAGGCGGCGCTTCCTGTAATGCGGGAACTTACCAATCAGGCGGGCGAAAGCGTATGGCTGGCTTTGTATGATAAAGAGAAGAAACGGATTGCATATATCGCAGATTCGGAGTCTCCACATGCGTCGCGCTACCTGGCTCCGCTCGGCCGGACAAAGACCTTACAGGAAAGCGCGTGCGGCCTGGCCATACTCGCACGGCTCAGCGAGGCCGAACGCGTTGAGATACTATCGAAAAGTGGCTCGCGAACGGCGCAAATACAAGAACTCATCGATGCGGCTAAATTAGCAGGTTACGCCATTCTGCGAGCGAACGAAGTCGGCTCCGGAATGATGATCTCCTCCGCGGTGCTTGGCAGCGACGGCCAGCCTATCGGTAGCCTGGGAATCATCGTCCCTATCCATAGATATGGGACTGGCCAGGATCGGTTACTGGGTCGGTATATACGAGCCGCGGCTGACCGCGTCTCGACAAGATTAGGCGCAAAGCTGTTGGGTGGTGCAAGCGCTGGAACCTGGCACGATGCGATAGGGCTGATCGGAGAGCTTCTTCGTCGACAGTCCCCCTCATTAACTATAGCAACCGCCTTAGGTGGGGGTAGCCGCAATCTTGAGAGCATCAGTCGCGGAGACGGGGCCTATGGCCTGACGACAGCATCCAGCCTGTATGACTCACGCAACGGACGGCCACCGTTTTCAAAGCGTTCTCGCAATCTCCGCGCAGTGATGTATCTATCCGAACTCCACCTGTTTGTGATAACCCGTAACAACGTTCACCTGGAAGCGCCCGGCGACCTCGCCCACTTAAAGGTAACACCCGGGGAACAAGGCTATTCTGCACGCCGTGTTTTCCAGGATCTGCTGCAATCCGCCAATTCATCAAAAAAACGACAGCGTAGCACTACCGGGGCCGAGTTGTATATGGACTACCCCGAAGGAAAGAGCCAGCTCGAATCGGGGGCGCTAGATGCGTTGGTATGGCTTAGCGGCATTACCAATCCCTTGGTCCAGACCCTGGAAGCAAGTGGCCTTTCAAGCCTGCACACCCTCGATGCCCATACGATCAGCAAAATGATGGACCTGAACCCGGGATACCGGGTCGGCAAGCTGCCGCAGACTGCGTTTCCAGGATGGCTCTCCGGGGACATGCGCACATTGATGGTGCCTACAGTCCTGGTGTGCCATGCGGATAGGCCCGATGACGAAGTGTATCTGTTCGCCAAAGGGCTATATGAAAATCGGGAGACCCTAGGTCAATTGTCATCTGTATATCAGCGCATCGATATCGACTTCGCCATAAAAGACCTTACCGCTCCTATTCATCCCGGAGCCGATCAGTTCTTCCGGGAGATCGGAGGGGTGCCTACCTTCAAAAAGGCGGCTCTCTAACCAGTAGTGCCAATTCAATAATCTGACAAATCGACTTGATGATTCTGTTGACACACCAAAGGAGAATACATATGAAGGCTATTGTCCAGTTCCCGCTACGCCATTATGCGGCTGGCTGCTGCGCTTTTCTTGCTGCCGTTGTGCTGTTCACCGAACCAGCAAAAGCCGATAACTTTCCCGACCGCCCCATCACACTGGTTGTTCCCTTTCCTCCAGGAGGATCGACGGATATCTCTACGAGGCTACTTGCCGCAGAAATGTCAAAGTATGTCGAACAACCAATCGTAGTTGAAAACAAGGCCGGTAACGGCGGAGCGATCGGTATAGCTCACGTGGCGCGCTCAGCGCCAAATGGATATACATTAGGCATCAGCGGTGTTGGACCTACAATGCTGCTCAATCTCACCGGGCAGAACAACGCGTACGAGCCATTGAAGGACTTATCGTATGTTGCGCAGCAGGTGAAAGTCGATTTCGTATTTATCGCGCGAAACAGTCTCCCAGCGAATAATCTAAAGGAAGCAATCGAAATCGCGAAATCCAGGCCAGGAAAAATGGTGTTTGGCAACTCCGGCGTCAACAGCCCTTCCCATCTCACATACGAGATGCTTGCATCATCTGCGAACATAGATGGATTGGCGGTTCCGTATAAAGGGGAGTCGGACCTCCTGAAAGACGTCATAGGAGGGCAAGTGGATATCGGAATTGCTACTGTTCCTGGCGCTTCGTCGGCGATACGAGCGGGGACCGTAAAAGCGATAGGTGTAGCGGGAGCCCAGCGCAACCCTATTTTTCCAGACGTTCCAACAGTCGCAGAGGCTGGTGTGGCGGGGTTTGATGTCAGCACATGGCAAGTCATCGTCGCACCAGCCGGATTGGCAAGCGACCGGTTAGAGAAACTTAACAGTCTGATTAATAAGGCGCTTTCAACTCCGGCCATTAAAGAGAAATACGCCTCTTTTGGAATGACGGCTATGCATAGCACTCCCGACGAAACTAAAAAGTTTGTTATTGATGAAACAAAAAAATGGGAAGGCTCATTAGGCCTGCTCAAAAAGAAGTAACAGTAAGCGCTCAAGGCGAATATCCGCGATCGATAAAAGCTCCTTTCGGCGACAAAAGCATTGAGGAACACACCATGGATGCAATAGAGGATTTACTAAGCTTTGGCATGAGTACAAAATATGAAAATCTGCCAGAAGCCGTCATTGAACGAAGCCGGCTTGCCATACTTGATACGCTGGGCGCAATGATCGCAGGCATCAAAGGGGCGGACGTCCAGCAGTTATCTGATCTGGTGAGCGGTTGGGGAGGCCGGCCGGATGCCACGGCTGTGTCTTGTAGAAGCATGATCCCCCTTCCTCATGCAGCATTCCTCAATGGCGTTGCGGCGCGTGCGTGGGACCTCGACGACGTGCACGAGCAGAACACGTGCCATATCAACGTTAATGTCGTCCCCACGGCCTTGGCATTGGCTGAAGCTCGCCCCCAGCTCGACGGACGCGGTTTACTCGCTGCGGTGTCGATCGGAGCAGAAGTAATATGCCGGATATCTGGTGCGCCTCGCGTAAGCTTCAGCGAAACCGGCAGCTCCATGAGCTATCAATGCGGCTTCTATGGTGCAGCACTCGTCGCGGCTCGCTTACTCGGCTTGTCCAGGGATAAGGCCAGGCATGCCCTGGGCATCGCCCATGCACGAATGGCGGGGAATCAACAAGGCTACCTTGCTGGAGCAAGCACCATCCGTCTTATGCAAGGCGTCGCAGTCGAGGGTGGCGTGCTATCGGCACTTATGGCGGAAAGAAACCTTACTGGTTCTGCAGAAATACTGGAAGGCCGCTTCGGCTACTACGATATAAGCCATAAGGGCATGTATGATCGCTCGGATCTTGTGGACGGCTTAGGTGGCGATACGTGGCATATGCTGGAACCTTCAATAAAGCCCGCCTATCCTTGTTGCAAATACACGCATGGTCCAATCGAAGCCGCAATACAGGCGGCACATGCGTTTGGTGCGTCCACTATCGAAAAAGTCATCGTGCGGGTGACGAATCGTGAAGTCCATGATCTCGTCTGCGAAACGCGCCACACGAAATGGAATCCGAAAACCTTAAGCGAGTGTCAATTCAGCCTGCCATTCGCCGTGGCGCATGCCATCGTGAATAAGCGTGTCGATCTTGACACCTTTTCACCTCTGGGAATGGAAGACTCAAAAGTCCGTGCTCTTCTTCCTCGCATTGATGTCGATCTAGATATTAGTACACAAGGCACCGGCCGGGGAAAGTTCCCTATGCCTGGAACAGTATCCATCCACGGCGAAGACGGACATTCCGTTCAACGCACTGTCGAATATGTCAGAGGACATCCAAAAAATCCCATGGACTTTAATGATGTAGCTGAAAAATTCCGAATATGTGCACGACTGGGCCTTCCGGGTTGGGATCCGGAACCCTTGATAAGGAATATCAGGTGCCTGGAACAGCTTGGCGATACCAGTGAGCTTATGCGGGCATGCTCGTTTGGCTATCTTAATCATCACACCACCATGGAGACCATATGAAATACGTACTAGTCGGCGCAGGAAATATAGGCCGTGAGATTATCAAGGACATTCTTGCTGTCGATCAACGAGCGCAATTTCTGGCGATTGATGCCAACGGGGACGCCTTGAAGCAGGCAACAGCTCTGAGCCAACGGGGTAACATCGATACCAGGCTGGTACGCGCAGATGATCCTGAAGGTTTGGTACCTCTCCTCGCAGGTGCGTCGGTTGCCGTGAATTGTACTTATGGTGAACGCATCGTAGACATTCTTAAGGCCTGCATCAAGGCTCGGACACCTTATATCGATATTAACGGCACTATGTTGCTGGATGAGCGTCTCGAATTGTCAAACGCCGCTGAAGAAGCTGGCGTCCCAGCCTTAATCTGCATGGGCGTTAGTCCAGGCTTGACGAATATGCTGGCGGCGTATGGTGCGCGAAAGTTCACAAGTGACGTCGAGATAGAATGCGAATACGCTACCCATCGCCCACTAAACATCACAGAGGGGCTGCTTGAAACCGCCCTTAGACAGTTTCGCAACGGTGTGAAAACTACTGCCATCTACAATCGGAAGCGGGAACAATTCGATCCATTCCAAGGCAAGAAATCAGTCAGGTTTCCAGATTTTGATGAAGACATTGAACTAATATATACCCCTCATTCCGAACCGCTAACCGTTTCTCGTTTTGTCAAGAACGCTGCAACTGTCACCGTACGTGGCACCTATGAAAAGCGCATTATGGCCCTGTTGGAATCGCTATATGAATTCGGCCTGCTCAATCCCGCCCTCAACGTAACAGTGAATGGCGAACAGACGGGCTTCCAGCCTTTACTCCGCCAGGCACTCATGGGCGACGGCACCCCGAAGCCTGAGGATATTGAAGGCATGTATGTTATGCGCGTGCGGGTCAAGAATGAAGAGCGCGAGTTCTCTATTACTGTCGGCCATCCGCCTGGCTGGGAAAAAGTTCCACAAGGCCGTATGACAGCGCTGCCCACCAGTTACGCCGCACAACTGATAGCAGCCAGGGAGCTCATGGCGCCGGGGGTATTTACCCCCGAACAGTTCACGGACAGCATGGTGGAAGGATGTCTGGAATATCTGGTCGCGCGGGGAATGCAGGTTCACCAAGATAACAAAGCAGCCATGGCAACGTAAATATCGCAAGAAACCGCAGACTCACAACAAGGGAAAGCGGCGATGGCCTGGGTTGCCGGGATCTGTATGAGTATGGAGCATGCCATTCGCTCACAAAGGAAATCCCATCACGGCGTCCACTGTTATTATCAGCGTACAATCCTTTGAAGTGACCAATCCAAGCGCCTAACCTGAGCCTGGCGCTTCGCCCGACATGACTCTTCCGCTGCACGCTGCGAAATTCCTGCCCGATACCGCCTCATGGTCGTTCTTCTTCGACCTGGATGGGACGCTGGCGCCTCTTGCCCAGCGTCCGGACCTGGCGCGCGTTCCGGAAGCGACCATTCATCAACTGGCCGGCTTGCAGCAGGCTGCGGGCGGCGCGCTCGCCGTCATATCGGGGCGTCCGCTGGATGCATTGGATACGCTGCTGCAGCCCTTGGTCCTGCCCCTGGGCGCCGAGCACGGCGCGATCGTGCGCCATGCCGATGGGCGCATCGATCCGGCGGCCGGCGCTGCGGCAGCCGACGCTGCGGCAGCACCGGCTGCCGCAGTTGGTACTGCGCCTGTGGTGCAAGCCTTGTCCGACTATCTGGCCGATCAATTGGGGGAACAACCCGGCATCCTGCTGGAGCGCAAGGCCTTCGGCTTGGCCGTCCATTACCGCTTGGCCCCGCATGCGGCGGATACGGTCCTGCGCATGATGGAATCGGCCATGGCCCGCTTTCCGCAATTCGAATTGCTGCCCGGCAAGATGGTGGTTGAAGCCAAGCTGCCGGGGGTCGACAAAGGGCGCGCCTTGCTGCGGCTAATGCGTGAATCCCCCTTCACCGGACGCAAACCTTTGATGGTGGGGGACGACGTCACCGATGAAACCGCCTTTCGCCAGGCCAATACCCTGGGCGGCGGCAGCATCAAGATAGGTGCGGGCGATACTTGCGCAGCACTACGGCTGGACGAACAGCAGGCGTTGAGCGGCTGGCTGGACGCGATTTTAAGGTCACCCCGCTGACCGTTGCCTGTATGACGGCGGCAGCGGCGCTATGTCCGCTTTTCAAGGTCGCTGATGAACCGTTCGCGCCAGGCCGCCAGACTATTTTTCTGCAGTACGCCCATCATCGTCTCGTGGCGCCGCTTGCGCTCGCTCAACCCCATGTCCAGCGCCGCATGCAAGGCTTTGGCAATGCCGGCGGTGTCGTGCGGGTTGATGATAAGAGCTCCCTCCGCGAGTTCGTGCGCGGCTCCCGCAAATTCCGACAGCACAAGCACGCCGGGGTCGTCCTCGGGCTGAGCCGCCACATATTCCTTGGCAACCAGATTCATGCCGTCGCGCAATGAAGTGACCAGGCCAACCTGCGATGCGCGAAAGAACGACATCAAGGTGGGCCGGTCGAATGAGCGGTTCATATAGCGTATGGGCGTCCAGGAAAGCTCGGTCCAGCGTCCATTGATGCGGCCCGCGGTCTGCTCCAGCAAGCGCCGCAAATTGCGGTACCCATGCACATCGGAGCGTGACGGCGGAGCGATCTGCACAAAAGATACCTGGCCCCGGAACCTGGGACTGGTATCGAGCAAACACTCGAAGCCGCGGAAACGCTCCACCAGGCCCTTGCTGTAATCCAGCCGGTCCACGCTGATGATCAGCCGGCGATGCTGCAATCCCGATTTCAGCTTGATCACCTCCGGGCTGTTGCGGTGTTCCCAGGACACACCTTGGATGTCTTCCGGACACACGCCTATGGGATATACGCCCATGCGGACTTCCTTTCCATCCAGCGTGAGCGCATCTTGCCTTGCCGTCGCGCCCAGATATCGTTCGCAGTAGTCGCGCAAAGCCTGCAGATCATCGCTAGTCTGCATGCCTATCAGATCGAACTCCAGCATGGCGCGGGCCAAGTCGGCATGATGCGGGATGGTCCGGAAAACCTGGTCGCTGGGGAAAGGAATGTGCAGGAACAGCCCGAGTTGATTGGACATGCCCAATTCGCGGCAGTATTGGGCCAGCAACAGGAAGTGGTAATCGTGGATCCAGATCAGGTCATCCGGCCGGGCTACACGTTGAAGCTGCTCGGCGAACATGCGGTTCACCCGCTCGTAGCCCTCGTAATCCACGTCCTGATAGTGCAGCAAATCAGTACGGAAGTGAAAGACAGGCCACAGGACGCTATTTGCGAAACCACGATAAAACGTATCGTAATCGTGCTGCGACAATGGCCATGTGATCAGCGAAATATTGCCGCTCTCCTGCTCCGAGCGCGGCATTCCCGACTTCCTGGAGATCTCGCCATTCCATCCCATCCATATGCCGCCGACTTCCTTCAGGGCGTCGAGCACGCCCACTGCCAGCCCGCCCGTCGACACCTGCCCTTCCGCGATAGGCGCGACTCGATTGGATACCACTAGAATCCGTGACATGCGATTTCCTCGATTCTGCTGATGGGACACCGCCACCATGCCGCCGACGGCTCTCTGCCATCCGGCGGCCGGCCCAATGGCCGTAATGCGTCTTCACCAGATATGCTGCGTCGCAGCATCAAGCGCCGCTGCTATTTCAATATAGCCAAGCACGCGTGTTTTCGTAAAGCGGCCATTGGGCGCAGCGACGGCCTAGCGCCATTCATCCCTATACACGAATCGCGGCATCTGCCAGTTGTAACGCAAGGCCAGCATGCGCATCGCCAAGCCAGCCGACATCGAGACCACCATAGATAAGTGGGAATTCACCCCCGCAGCCTGGGTCCCAATGAAAAGCACGCCGGTCACAACCGACACGCTCGCATAGAGCTCCTTGCGCAGCAAAAGGGGAATATCGTTGCACAGGACGTCCCGCAAGACCCCGCCGGCGCAACCGGTGATCATGCCGCTGATCAACACTATCGTGATGGGCAATTGCATTTCCAGGGCGACCTGGCAGCCTATCACAGTGAAGACGACGAGGCCCAAGGCATCGAGCAGCAGAAACAGCGTCCGCAAGCGGCGCATCACGGGGGCGATCAAAGCAGTCAGGATGGCCGCGCCCGCGGTGATCCAAAGGTATTCCGGATGCTTTACCCATGTCAGGGGATAATGGCCCAGCAGCACGTCCCGCACCGAGCCCCCTCCCAGCGCCGTCACGCAGGCAATAATGCAAACACCCATCCAGTCCATATCGCGCCGACCCGCCGCCAGGGCGGCAGTCATTGCTTCGGCTGTGATAGCCACCAAGTAAAGGATGAGCAGCACCATGGTGTCCCGGCTCCAGGAGTAAGCAAACGTCACTTGGAGTTTACTGCTACGCCATGGACTCGGCCTGCCTTATCATCAGCAGGAGCATGGTGCGACCTTCCAGCCCCTGGTTAGAACCCCTTTGCTTTTTTTTAACAGCGGCTGCTATGCCTTGGATTCGCACCATTGGCAGGATCGAACCCCTCAAACGGATTTTTACTTCAGGGCGGGCAACAAAACCAGCCGCACCGACAAAACCTTCCAGGGCTGCGGCGGCAAGTGACGTTGAAAGCGTAGCGCCGCCAATTTCAACGATGATATCCGCGCCTCGACCTTGAATTGCCCGCCTTACGGCACGATCCCCGTCAGGTGTTTCTGGATAATTAATGCACGTTAGATACGGAGGAGCCCGGACCGCATCCTGTTCCGAGACGGCCATGTACCCTTGGAGCCCCCACTCAACGGCCCGTCCAGGGTAGCTCGTAACCGTTGATCCACTATGAGCGCTCCATCATCGTGTGCCTCCAACACTTTCATGGTTCCAGGGAGGAGCGTGTTCATAGGGGCAGTGAGAAAAATAATGCATGCCGCCATCGACGGGAATTACCGCGCCAGTGATATATCCAGCTAATGGCGACGAAAGAAATGCCACTAGACCGCCGACATCTTCGGGCTCTCCGAAAAATCCGGCGGGGATGTTCCGGTCAATGAAGCTCTGCCGTGACTCCTCCGTAGGATGAAGCCGCGTGGCTATCTGCGCACTATTGATACGCCCTGGAGCGATGCAATTGACAGTAATTTGGTCCGGGGCCAAGTCACAGGACAAGCCCTTCGCCCACACATGCAACGCCGCCTTGGCGGCGTTCGCAGCATTTACACTACGTGGCTCCATTGAACCGGTGATATTGATTATTCGCCCCCAACCTTGGGCTTTCATGTCTGGTATCAAAGCCTGTGACAAGCGGCGCGCAGCATCGAAGTTAAGGGCGAACGCCTCCGTCCAGTAATCCTCGTCGGCGCCTAACGCTGCAGGCCTGGATCCACCGGCGCAATTAACCAGGATATCTATATGGCCCAATGCAGAGCGGCCTTCCAGTATCAGCCGTTCAACTTCTTGCGTAACGGCCAGGTCGCCCATGAGCGCAATAGCGCTGGCACATCCTGCACCATTAATGCCACTAACCACTTGGCACAAATTTTTCGGGTTACGTCCGACAAGCGCCAATTGGACTCCTTCTTGCGCCAGGATCCTCGCTACGCCGGCTCCGATTCCGGAGCTTGCACCGGTCACCAAAGCGCGACGGCCTTGTATCTGCAAGTTCATATTTCATATCTCTCCAATGGTGATCGCCGTCGCGACTGATAACTATTCCGTGGAGAAAATAGACGGCTGGAAACATGGTAATCAAACCTGTATGACTTCGCCTCTTTTGAGTATGAATAGCAGCTATGTAGAAATGCGTCACCGTTGCCCTCACGCGTTACTGCTGGCCCGGTGCGGGCGGGCATAGCTGATATGTGTTTTCCATCTGGTGGCCCATTCTTATACTTTGTTGATTCTTTATCGGAATGGCTCTGGAGGCTCGCTCTATGCAAAGTAATCTTTATGTAAGGATGACGATTGCCGCGATCTCGGTAGTTATGATGGCTTGTGGCATATGCACGTCGCCTGCGATTGCGCAACCCGCAACGAAGACAATCAGAGTAATCGTTCCCTACGGGGCGGGCGGTGCAACGGATTTCATTGCGCGTCAGTTGGCTGAGCGCCTCTCTGCCCGTCTCAACCGGAATGTGATTGTTGAGAATCGACCCGGCGCCGACGGAGTAGTGGGCACCGCCACTGCGGCACGCGCGGCTCCAGACGGCAGTACCTATGTCATGGTCGTGGGCACGCATCTTCTGAACCCATTGTTCCACGACAAACTACCGTACGATTCCTTCAAGGATTTTTCGGGGGTGACCATGATTGCGCGATCACCCGTGGTTTTCGTGGCCCGCTCTGATTTTCCTGCGAAGGATATTCGGGAGTTCGTCCAGGTGGTGCGAAAGAATCCTGGCAAATATTCTCTGGGCAATGCGGAGAAGTTCACGATGCTGGTGGCGCACCAATTGTCTTCCGAAGCGGGGTTGGACGTGGTTCATGCGCCATACAATGGCGCCGGGCCGATGCTGGTCGATGTTGCAGGCGGCAGCGTTACGGCTGCGCCCGCCGCCATAGCAGCGGCGGCATCTTACCTGCAATCCGGCCGGCTACGCCCGTTGGGGGTCACCGGTTTGGAACGTACACCGGTCCTACCGGACGTGCCAACACTGAAAGAGCTCGGTTTGGGCGACTTCAATCTCTATATCACCTACAGCATGTATGCACCGGCCGGAACGCCCCTGCAAGACCGCGTAACCATGCAGCAGGCTATCAAAGAAAGCGTTGAAACGCCGGAGATGAAAGCCATTCTCAGTAAGCAGGCACTGACGCCGGTAGCGGATACAGTAGAGGATTTCGAAGCCCAACAAAAGCAGAATTTTTCCGAACTCCAATCTCTGAAGAAAAAATTAGGTTTGTGAACTGCCCAATAACGACGATTTGGCCACTGGAGAATTAGATGATTACTGAACAGAGTATGGCAATCACTGTCCAAGACGGGCCGATGGCGGGGGACAAAGGCTCCTCCCCGGAAGCGAATACGGACGCAAGCAAATCTGGTACTGGCTTGGCCCCGGAAGAAACTCCCGCTCAGCAACTTGCCAGCTTCACCGATGAGTTGCGATTCGAGCATCTTCAGGAGCATGTGGTCAAAGCCGCAAAGCGCCATCTGCTCGACACATTGGGGGTGGGATTGCGCGGCTCCCAGCAGGACATGCCGCGTAACGCCTTGAACGGCATCCTATCACTACCTGGATCACAGGGAAACGTGCCTGTGTGGGGCACCGCCGTATCGCTTGCGGCACCGTACGCCGCCCTCGCCAACGGCATTGCCTGCCATGTACTGGACTTCGACGATACCCATACCGCAGGCATTGTCCATGGTAGCGCCATCCTGGCACCGGTCGTCTTCGCCATGGCCGCAGAGCTTGATCTCCCGGGAAGCGACCTGATCACGGCTTTCGTTGCAGGTTGGGAGGTCGCCGCTCGCGTCGGGCTTGCCGCGCGCGGCAGTATGCATCATCGCGGATATCACACATCCTCGACAGCAGGCGTGTTCGGAGCCGCAGCCGCTGCAGGAAAGCTTCTGGGATTGAATGCGCGTCAGTTGCAGTGCGCCATCGCTCTCGCCGGCAGCCAGGCTTCGGGAGTCAATGAATACCAGACCGATGGTTCAGCCTCTAAGATTCTCCATACCGGCTGGGCGGCACACGCCGGAATTATCGCCGCCTATCTTGCCCGTGCCGGTATGACCGCTCCCCCGAGCATCTTTGAAGGCCGGCTCGGCTTCCTCAACGCCTATGGCGACATAACAAAATCAGATATAGCTCAATTGACGGACGCACTTGGAGAGCGCTGGGAAACCACATTAATTTCGATCAAGCCGTATTCATGCTGTCATTTCGCCCATGCTTTCATAGATTGCACGATCAGGCTCTTTAAACAAGACATAAAGGCAAGTGACGTAGACTGGATAGAATGCGTAGTTCCAGAGCTTGAAGTACCTATGGTATGCGAACCGGCGGCGCAAAAGCGGACGCCAGCCTCACCCTATGCCGCAAAATTCAGCTTGCCGTTCATGGTGGCCGCAAGCCTCGTCGACGGCCAGGTAAATCACGCGACATTCAGCGAGGAAAGTATTGCTCGAGAAGATGTACTCAACCTGGCAGAGAAAGTGAAGTACCGCGTCGCAGCGCCCAATGAAACCTCGTTTCCGCAATACTTCCCAGGATGGATTCAAGCACATCTGAAAAACGGCGACATCATCGAAGAAAGATTGGATCAAAACCTCGGAACGCCCACCAACCCCCTGTCCGACACGGTGCTTGAAGACAAATTTCTTGATAATGTCGCTGGCATGCACGTTCCTGAAGCCGATATCATCCAGGCAATCAGGACCCTTGATAATCGACGCGTTAAGCAAGTCGGCAGCTTGCTGGCTGCAAGGCAACCGAGCGCGCTGCCCTGATCAATAAGAATGCGGCTTGCCGATCGGCAACTCGTTGATCTTGTTATTAGAACGGATACGCCATGCTTCATCTCGAATGATACGCATCAACCTGCGTCCCGCATTCGTCAAAGGACGACTGGTACACGGCACCGCCACCACCGATGACGATATGCGTGGCTCAATGATGGGGAGCACGATCATTTCATTGAGGTGATGGAAATTACTGAGAGCTGGAAGTGTCAATATCGTCGCCGCGGTACCCTCGTAAGCCAGCTTCAGGATGGCATTCAGGCCGTCCACCTCGTGAACGATATTGAGGGACACCCCTGTTGCAATAGTGGTCCGATCGATTTGCGTGCGCAAGCCATGCGGCCCACTGGGAAGAATCAAAGGCACATCTGCCAGCTCGGGAAACCTGATCCCGGTCCTGCCCTCCCAACATGCTTTCCTTCGAGCGATGAACACATACTCTTCTTCCCAGAGAATATCGCCTTCAGGGGACGTGTTCATTCCGTCATCATACAAAATGCCAATATCCAGGCGCCCCTTGCTAAGCCATTCTTGGACAAAGCCCGTAAAGTACTCTTCGATTTGCAGGCGAGCGGCTGGAACAGCCCGCAGAAATTGTCGGGCCACAGGTACGCCGAGTACTTTGGTTGCAATGGGTGCAAGTCCGAGAATCACCGTCCCCGAAGGCTTATCCCCAATATCGGAAACCTCGGCGTAAGCCTGCCTGGCTTGCCGCAGTATGGTCCTGCTGTGTCGCAATAATGTATCACCGGCTTCAGTCAGGATAACGCCACGCCCGGTCCTGCCGAACAGCCTCGTCCCCAGTTCGTCTTCCAACTGCTGGATACGGCGACTGAGTGTAGGCTGCGAGATATTGACAATGGCGGAGGCTTTGGAAAAGCTACCCAGCTCACTGATATAGACGAAGTATTCCAATGCTTGCAGATCTATGGTTTCAAAATCGGGCTGTTCGGCTGTAGTCATTATCGGCTGTCCTGCCTTTGGTTATAGAAGGTTGCGCGCCGGCCCCGCCAGTATGCATATAGCGGCATCGGCATCTTCACATGGCCTCCCCGTTCATGCCTCTTACCCCAATGTATAACTGATATGGCCTGATATGGCGAACCATTGGCGATAAGCTCTATTTGCAGTTTTCCATATTTTAGTTCGAACGCTTGCGGGGAATCATGGCCCCCAAAGGAGGAATCTCTTGTACTTTCTTATCATTGCCAACGACCGGCCCGGCATGGAACACAAACGAGACGAACTTCGAGCTCAGCGAATTGCATGGCTGAAGGAAAACCAGCATATCCTTCTGGCGGCAGGCGGCAAAGTCGATGAACAGAACCGGCATGTACACGGCGGGTTGCTGATTGTGGACGTGGAGGACAAAGCTGAAGCAGAACGGTTCGCCAATGCTGATCCTTTCGTGCCTGCGGGGCTTTACAAAAGCATCGAGATAACACGGTGGCGTCGTGTGTTTTTCAATCACGAGCAAATTACCAATACCGACCCTTTTGCACCAGATTGACAGTCGACCCGGCGTCCCGCCATTTCATCCGACGCGCAGCAAGCCGGCTCCTGCTAACCATCTGGTGGCGACATGCGGCTGAGCCGTCGTATTTCTGTGCGAACAACTTGGAGCAGCGCGCGTATGGCGGGCGAGACAGGCTTGTTAGTAGAGGTGGCCAGCACGATATCGCGATGAAGGGAGGGATTCGTCAACAGCCGGCACTTCAGGCCAGCATACACTGGATAGGTGTCGCGCAGTACTGAAGAAGGTAGAATCGTACAACCCAGTTTTTGTGAGACTACGTCCAGAATCATATTCAGGCTGCCAACCTCCAGGATGACATTCAGCTTGAGGTTATGCTGCTCGGCATAACGGTTAGCGAGCAGGCGCAAACCGTGCGGCAGCCCCGGCAGTATCAGCGGAAGCGAGCCAAGACCTATAAAGGGAAAATCCCCGTCTTCGGGTAAAAAGATAGGGTCGCCAATGATACAAAGCGCTTCTCTCCATAGCTTCTCACCCAGTGCATTAGGACTTTCATACAAAATCCCTACGTCGATCCGACCTGTCGCCAGCCACTCACGGATATAACCGCTCATCCCCTCCACGAATCGCAGCTTCGCAGTCGGCAACATTTGACGAAACTCGTGCGATATTATCGCAGCAAGAGAAAGCGCCAATGTCGGAGGAAGCCCCAGAATAGCCATTTCCGCAGGGTTGCGAGCCGCACGGTCCACTTGGTCGCGCGCTGTCCGGGTGCGGGACAGCAGGTCGACTGCATGCTCATACAGTCTGGTGCCCGCTTCAGTGAGGATCAGATCACTACCCTTGGCCGTAAACAGCTCCACACCAAGCTCGCTGCTCAATTCGTGTATACATTGGTCCAGTTCGTGTTCCGGCCGATTGAAAAGGATACTTGCCTTGCCCAGCCCTTTTGCTTCCACGACGCGGGTAAACCAGCTTAATTTCTCCAGGCTGAGATAATTCTCGGCAGATGGTTTGCGCATGATCGGAAAGGGACGGCTGCGGAATCGATACGCAAGCGTACACGGATAGCAAGGCCATGACAATCCCTCGGAGCCGCCCTCCCCGAACCGCCTCACCTAATTACACTTGGGATCTTGCTTTGGAGCCTGATCCCAAACCACGCTCTCCGGGATCGGCTGTTTCAGAATGCCTCCCTTTATCATCACGTTGTTCCAGCCCTGCAGGCCCGAAGCGGGATACCGGACAGTGACCAGCCCGATGGCATTCTTTATCAACTGGCTGTACTGCTCTTCGGAGAGACCCGTAACTGGCATTTTTGCCTTGATGATCTGTTCGGCCTCTACAAGATTCCTGGGATCCTTCAGCCAGCAGAAGGTTCGCTCGTGCGCCGCGACCATCTTCTTGAATAATTCAGGCTCCTTCTTAAGTCGGCTGCTTGATGCCAACAGCACGCTGTATACCGAATTGCGAAAATCCCCCGGCCCTTCGCCTTTGCGCATGTCTACGATAATTTTTCCATATCCGCCGGCAACTGCAAGTTCAGATGCGGGCATGGTCGTGCCGTAGACCTCAACTCGGCCTGTCTGCAGGGCAGGGAGACCCGTAGGCGGAGGGCCGACGCCTATCCAGGTCACATCCCTGCCCGGATTAAGGCCGGCGTCTGACACCATGACCCGCATGATGTTCTCTATATCGGACCCACGCCCATACGATCCGATATTCAGGCCTTTTACATCCTTGAAAATGTCTGGGTAGCTACCTAAATTAGGGGTCTTCACATCGGAGCGCGCCAGAATCACAATAGGCATGATCATATTGCCCATCACTATGGACTGGTTGAATCCCTGCTCTCGGGTCAAACCCACATTGCTTGGGGAGTTGTAGCCGATATCTATCGCTCCGCTGGCCGTATTGGATGACATCAAAGGCCCGCTTGCGACGGGTATCAATGTCGGCTCAAGCCCTTGCTCCGCGTAGAAACCCTTGGCCTCTGCCACCCAACTCGGGATGGTCATGACAGCACCCGCGTAATAGCCAATCTTGATTTCTTCGCCATAGGCCGCAGCGCCAGGCGCGGACAGCGTAAGGGTTGCCGCCACGACGGCAACCTTGTTCCTTAGAGTGTGAGTCATCATTGTCTCCCGGTTTGCTTGTCTTAATTAACATCCGCCCGCATCACTGGTTCCGTCCAGTTACCAACCAGCTTCGCTTCGATCGCATCCGCCACCATAGTGATCGCAATCGCCGCTAGCGCCATCACAAACAGAATTCCCAAAATCGCATCCATACGGAATACACCCGAGTAATACATCACCAGGTATCCAAGCCCTGATCTGGACGCAATCATTTCGCTCGTGACCACTCCCAGAAAAGAGTAGATCAAGGCAAGCTTCAATCCGGCAAATACGCCAGGGACTGCCCATGGTAGTGTGATCTTCCAGAATCTCTGGATGCCAGAACAGCCCAGGGTATGGCTAAGCCGCATTAGAACAGGATCGATATTCCGCACGCCGGCGATGGTGCTGTTCAGCACGATGAAAAAACCTAGCGAAAATGCCAGCGCGACCTTGGAGCCCATGCCAATACCAAACCACAATATGAAGATAGGGGCGAGCGCAATGCGCGGCATACTATTCAGACCCGTCAGATACGGGTCGACAAGCCGACGAAACACTGGCATCTCAACCAGAAGCAACCCACCTAAAATACCGGCGATGCCCGATAGCGAGAACGCAATCATCATGGCGATCAATGTATCGATGCCATGCGTTGTGATTTCACCGCCCGCGTTCTCCCATAGGTAAATGGCCACTGCACCGGGAGTGCTCACAAAGAAGGCGGGCACTATTTCAAAGTACACGAGCGCCCACCAGACTGCGCAGAAACCAACGCCTATGCCAACACGTCCTGCATAGAGCCAAATGAGCTCGAAGACCTTTTTGGTAGCGACTTTAGGCATATGCTTGGCCTGACTTAGTGAGAGAGTATCGTTCATGCCTGCTTCACCATTTCTTTAGAGAGATCCACCCAAATGCGCTGATACAGCTGGTGATATTCTTCGCACTGTTGCAGCGCATTGAGATCGCGAGGCCGTCGGAATGGAACATCGATTTCCGATACGATATGGCCCGGCCTCGCCGAGCATACGAGGATGCGGTCAGCCAGAAAGATGGCTTCTGCCAAGTCGTGAGTAATGAATATAACTGTCCGTCGGCTTTGCTCCCAAAGGCGCAGCAGCTCTTGCTCCAGCGTCAGCTTGGTATGTGCGTCCAAAGCCCCGAAAGGCTCATCCATCAGCAACAGAGGGCTATCCATCATAAAAGTCCTGGCTAGCGCAACCCGTTGCCTCATTCCGTGCGAAAGCTGGCGTGGGTAGGCTTTCTCAAAGCCCCGCAAGCCCACGTTAGCGAGTATGGTGCGGGCTCTTTCCTTGGTACTGGCGTCGATGCTGCTCTTTCCGCCGCGGATTTCGATGCCAAACACCACGTTCTCGATAACGGTTCGCCAAGGCAAGAGCGCATCCTGCGCAAACATATAGGCCGTATCCCTCCTGCCAGCCAATGGCGGCTCGCCCTTGATCAGAACCTTCCCCGTCTGCACCGGCAGCAGTCCCGCGACAAGGTTGAGTATGGTCGTCTTGCCACAACCGCTAGGCCCCACGATGACAACCAGCTCTCCCTGTCTGACGCTCAGACTGACATCGTCTACTGCCTTGAGGCCGGAGGCGAATCGATGCTCCAAGTCTTCGATGCAGACATGCGCTTCGTGCCCGCGGCCTTTGCTTCTAGAATCCCGAGTGCTGGATGCTTCCATTCTGCCTCCATCCAAAAGCCTTCATGTTGTTGATTTCCATCGATGAAAATGGCGTGGCCACGACTCCAGCGGCCGATGCTGTTTAGTTCAGCATATGGGCCGGCACGCTTATGAATAATCTGCCACCGCTCTCCGGCATTAGCAAGTAGCCAGCCGTCCATACGAGCAAATAACAGATATACTTTGCCCCGTTCCGCCGCCAGGATGATCATTCGTCTCACTAGTATCCATTAACGGTGGAATCCCAAGATGCAACCCTACGAGGTCTACGCGATCCGCTACGCGCATCATGAGCGGCGGGCAAGTCAGAATTTTCTCGGCGGCGACACTGACGACGGTCCAATGCCTATGGACTACTTCCTTTGGGCGATAAAAGGCACGGACTCCGTCTATATCGTCGATACCGGTTTTGATCAGACTATGGCCAGAAAGAGAGGAAGAGAGTTTCTTCTGGCGCCGGAGAGTGCATTGCGCACACTGGGCATAAGCCACGGCGAAGTTCGTGATGTCATTGTGACCCACCTGCATCACGACCATGCAGGAAACCATGCACTATTTCCGAACGCCACATTTCATCTTCAAGAAAAAGAGATGGCGTATGCAACTGGCAAAGCGATGTGCCATTGCTGCATGCGGCTCCCCTACGAGGAAGAGGACGTCGTGCAGATGGTGCGCCGCGTATTTGCAGGCCGGGTGCGCTTCCATAATGGTGCGAAAGAGATCGCGCCCGGCCTTTCAGTCCATCATATGGGCGGCCATACTGAAGGCATTCAGTGTGTCAGGGTCTACACGAGGCGGGGATACCTTGTGCTCGCTTCAGACGTCGCACACTACTACGCCAATATGGAGCAGGAAAGACCGTTCCCCTTCTTGACCAATGTTCTCGATAGCGTAGAAGCCTACGCCCGCCTAAGGGCGCTGGCCAGTGAAGACGGCCTCATTATTCCTGGCCATGATCCCTTAGTTCTTAAGTCTTTTCCGCCAGCAATACCAGGCATAGAAGGCATCGTCCGCCTTGATGCCGATCCATTGCTCAAGGCTTGATGGTTATCGTCGTTGCGGCCTACCCATCAACCGATATCTTGCAACTCACATATGCCGACCTACATGAACGATACGGAATTTGATTACATTGTCGTGGGCGCAGGCTCGTCCGGGTGCGTAGTCGCAGCACGGCTATCCGAGCGACCCGATTGTCGCGTTTTGGTTATCGAAGCAGGCGGGACAGACGAACGGAATATCTGGATACGCATACCTCTGGGGGTGGGCAAAATTCTACCCAATCAAAAGCTGATCTGGCCATTCTTCACCGAACCGGAAACGCAACTGCATGGAAGAAAAATCTCCCAGTTGCGCGGGAAGGTGCTCGGCGGATCCGGTTCAGTGAATGGCTTGGCCTGGGTACGTGGCGAGCCGGAGGAATTTGATCGATGGAAGGCCCAAGGCATGGCCGGGTGGGGATTTGACGATTTGCTGCCAATCTATAAGAAACTGGAAGACTATCCTCCGGGCGACGCCTCCATCCGCGGGCGCGGTGGCCCCATGAAGATCATCAATCGCGGCATTTGGGATCCCGACCCGCTATCTGAAGCATATCGCCAGGCCTGCATAGAAGCAGGTATACCGGAAAATGAAGATTACAACGGCGCGAAGTTCGAGGGCGTGGGATACTTGCAGCAAAGCATACACAATGGCAGGCGATGCAGTGCAGCCACCGCCTATCTGCGGCCAACTGCGTCCCGTCCGAATCTGACCATATTGACCAATGCGACGGCAACCCGCATCTTATTCGATGGAAAGCGGGCCGTCGGCGTAGAGTACCTGCACGGCGGCCGGAAAAAACAAGCCAAAGCCCGCCGCGAAATCGTTCTATCCTGCGGCACCATCAAATCACCCCATTTACTGGAGTTGTCGGGCATAGGAGACCCCGGTTTGCTGACGGCCTTTGGTATTCCCATCGTCGCCGCCAACTCCAGAGTGGGAGAAAATCTAAGCGAACACCTGCAGTTCCGCTTCAGCTATGAGTGCACACGGCCGATAACCATCAACGACATCATGGCCAGTCGCACCCGGCGGCTGTGGGAAGGTGCGAAATATCTTTTCACACGCCGTGGGTTATTGAGCGGAACGTCTTCCACCGTCCACGCACTTGCGCGCTCGGCACCCCACCTGAAAAGCCCCGATCTCAAAATACAGCTGGCGCTGATCAGTGGAAAGGACCGCCTCGCGCGCACCAAGGCCGCGGGCATCGACCCCTTTTCCGGTTTCTCGATCGGAACGTTCAAAATACGACCCGAATCGCGCGGCAGCGTACACATAAAAGACTCCGACCCCCTGGCCTTACCGAGCATCAAAGTCAATTATCTGACGCATCCCAATGATGTGGAAACATACAAGCGGGCCGTGACGCTCATGCGTAAAATTGCGGCACGCCCATCCTTGAAGCCGTTTATCAAACGGGAAACCAGACCCGGACCTGATGTCGTCGATAGTGACGATCTGATCGAGTACATACGAGAGACGGGGCAAACTGCATGGCACGCGATCGGCACCTGCCGAATGGGCGCCGACCCAGACTCCGTCGTGGACGACAGGCTTAGAGTACGGGGTGTTCAAAGCTTGAGGGTAGCCGACATCTCGATTATGCCGTCACTCGTGTCACCCAACACGAACGCGCCCGCCATCCTTATCGGCGAAAAAGCGGCTGCAATGCTAAGAGAGGATGGAGATCATAAATAGCAATAGCGAATTTGATGAGTCAGATTCGCGGCCAATGGGAAGCTGTCGGCAGTTTCCCATCGGGATCAAGGACATTAGGTACCGGGCTCAATAATTCTCTTATATTTGTCGATTTCATCAGCAATATATCGATCGAAATCATCGAGCAGCAGCGCCTTGGGCGATAGCCCTTGCTGTTGCAAATGCTTCCGTATGGCCGGTTCCTTATTGATTTCAAGAATTTGATCAGCTATATAGCGCTTCACTTCGGGATCCGACTTCGCGTTCATGGCTACGGAATACCACACAGAAAATTCGTACTCCGGCATGCCCTGCTCGGCCACAGTAGGAACATCGGGTACAAATTCGGATCGCTCCTCGCTCGTCACGCCCAGCGCGCGTAGTTGACCTGACTTAAGAAAGGGAAGGGCCAAACCAATAGGCGGATACGCAACGTCTATCCGACCAGCCACCACTTCTGACACCGCCTCCTGGACGCCCTTGTATGGCACATGCTGCACTTTGATGCCGGCTTCCTGATGGAAGTACCTTCCCGCAAGGTCAGTACCTGAATTGATGCCCGCGGAGCCATAAGTAAGGTGAGTGTCGAGCCTCTTTGCCGTTACGATGAAGTCCTTCAGGGATTTATAAGGACTATTGGCGTTCACCACAATCAGGGTCGGAGAGCTGGCCAACAGGGCGATGCCGGAAAGATCCTTTCCAGGGTCGAACGATAAGTTCTTTTGGACGGAAGGCATCACCGCCAATGCAGACGAAACGAAAAGCAAAGTGTTTCGGTCTGGGTCTTCTCCCAGCATACGCTGGGTACCCACCATCGCACCCGCGCCTGGACGATTTTCCACCACGACGGGCACGCCTATTCTTTTGGAAAGCTCCTCTCCGTATATGCGAGCGACGATATCTATCAATGCGCCCGGGCTGAAGGGAACAATAACATTTATGGGCCGTGTACTTTTAATTGGGTTTTCTGCCACGGCGGCCGGCGCCATACTTATTGCCGCTAACGCCAGCACAGCCCCTGTCATGAGTTGTCTTATTTCGAACATGTCTCTCCACCTTTCTTCGGTTATTAATCGGACAAGCTGCGTCAACGCCTGCCATGCTTTGATTATGCGCGTGGCCACTAAGGCGTGGCCGCCGCCTGCGGCAAAAGAGAATGACGGCGCCTCTCCAGGCGCCGTTACAGGGTTATTCCTATGAAGATTTTTCGACTCGGTGTTTGAACGAATCGCTTCGGAAACTGACAATGGAATCGGGATCGACCTTGACGTGAACGACGGCGGGCTTGCCGGACTTCAGTGCCTGGGAAACGGCGTCCGCCAACTCGCTGGACGCCGTAACCCTCACACCAAAACCGCCGCAGCTGCGCGCAAATTCGTCATACGGTGCGCTGTGGATGTCCGCCCCCACGTATCGTTTTCCATAGAAGTCCCGCTGATATGCCTTTTCCGCTCCCCACGAGCCATTGTCCAGCACGACGGTAACCGTAGGAATGTCGTGCTGAATAGCTGTGGTGAATTCCGTCATGCCGATGCCGAACCCCCCATCTCCCATTAGGGAGACCACTGGCCGCTTCGGGGCGGCCAGCTTGGCCCCTATACCTGCTGCGTATGACATTCCGACAAGCCCGAAATCCAGCGGAGTAATCAAGGATGGCGGGTTGTAGTACGCCAGCTGGTCCGTTGCCTGCATGCACATGGTGCCAGCGTCCAGCGTTACAACTGCTTCGCGGGGGATGGCCGAACGCAATGCCGAGAATACTTGTGCGGATTTCATGGGTGTATCAGTACTTTTCCCAAGCTCCTCCCGCTTATCGAGCAGTGCCTTGCGATCGTGCATGAACCGCGTATTACGTGCTTTCCAGGCGGCCTGGTTAGCCTCAAATCCCTGCATCGCTTCAAGTAGCGCCATGACTGTCTGACCAGCATCCGCGACAATGCCCAGCTCAATCGGATAGTGCCGTCCCACGGCAAGCGGATCTATATCGATCTGAATGATCTTTGCCGATGGGCAGAAATCATCCTCGTAGAATGTAGTATTGAATGCAAGCCTGGTACCGATTGCCAGAATCAAGTCGGCATCATGGGCAAGCCCGGTTGCAACGGGATTCCCACGCGGGCCCGCCTGCCCTGCAAAAAGTTCATAGTCGTTAGGGACCACATCGGTGTTGCCCGCTGAAGCCGCCACTGGAATGCCTGTCTTGCGGGACAACTCCACAAGTTGCGCAGAAGCTCGTGCAGCTTTGATGCCGCCACCGGAAATAATCAATGGCGAACGAGCGGAACGGATCATCTGCACGATCTGCTGGATCTGTTCGGCTGCAGGAGCTCCATTATGGATCTTATGCCAGGAGTTCCATCTTTTATCTTCCTTCGACACTTGCTGTGCGAAGAGGTCACGCGGCACATTGAGCACCACGGGCCCTTTGCGCCCGACCGACGAATACCGTACAGCTTCCCGGACAAGCTCCCGTATGCGGTCCGCCTTGGGGACATTCCAGGTCCGCTTGGCTATGGGCGAAAAGAGTCCATGCTGATCGAATTCCTGTAGCGTATCCCGGCCGATATGGGAACTGGAAACTAGCCCGGTAATGGCGACAACGGGGGAAAAGGCCAGTTTTGCCTGTATCAGGCCAGTTACAAGGTTCGATGATCCAGGGCCGGCCTGCCCCGCCAGAATGACACCGGGTTCGCCGGAAATCCGGCCATACCCATCCGCCATATGGGTACCTGACCGTTCATCCCTGACGCCAATGTAGCGAATGGTTGGATGCTCGTATAGTGCATCATAGACCTCCATCGTTGATGAACCCAACAAGCCAAATACATAACGAACCCCAGCGTCTTCCAGCGCCGCGACTAGCGCCTCGCCGCCCGTTGTAGCTGCCATAACCCTCTCCTATGCAGGCATCATTAAACATTCAGGAGAAAGCTTATCTTCACTGGCCTCCAAGATCAGGCCATATCAGTTATACATTGCCGGACGGCAGCTGCCAGGCTAATTCGGCTTCGAGTTTTTTGCTACCTGGCCAGACACCGTCAATGCTTTATCCAGCCGGATAGCACTATCAAGGAGTGCACCTGCTCAGTTGGTCTGCACGCCCGTAAGTTGATGTGGGATGCGTCCTTACCAGCACTTGGGCACGTGCTGATGGCAGGCCTGCCCCAGCCCGATCTGGACGCGCTTTTGGCGCAAGCGCCTTTTCCGCGCTATACCCCTTATACGCTGACCACGCGCGAGGAGCTAAGTGCGGCGGTTCGCACCGCTCACAGCCAAGGTTGGGCGCTCGCCAGCGAACAGATTGAATTGGGCGTCTGCGGATTCGCAGTGCCGGTACCCGATGAACATGGCCGGGTCACCGCGGCGTTGACTGTCAGCGTGAATCTTGCTCGCCATACCGAAGAGGAGATTATCGAGCGATTCCTGGAGTCTCTTCAAGAAATTGCCCGACAACTTCAGGCAGCATGTACTACTTCATAGTCATAGTGACGACCACCTCGCCTCAGGCCCAGGCCTCCACCGGCTTAGTCTTGCGCATTGAAGGCTGCACGTGCCTCGCCCCGCAGTGCCCGCACGAACCACCGAATCGAAGGCGCTCCTATGTAATGCGCCCATGTGTCGATGTCCAGCACCAGGGCCTCATCATCCCTGAATGACCGGAGATAAGCCAGCGCGCTTCCAGATTGATTGCTCCGACGCTTCAGCTCTCGGGCATTGCGCAATGTCGCCCGGATTTTCTTTGGATTACGGATCATGCCTTCAACGCTCAGCAGTTCCGCCGACTTTTCCTCAGGCCACGCCGCAACGGTTGCCAGATCGAACTCTGCAAAGCCGCGGCGAATACTCGGCCATCGCATCTTTACGATACCGGGCCGAAAGCGCGCTTGAAAAACCGCGGCAGTCAAGAGTTCGAACACCTGATCATCGTTGCCGGGAGGGCGGTCGCCTAATGGATTCCAGCCATCAACAATAGTAAGGGCCATGAGTTCTTCTGACAGAATTCCGGCATTTTCGATTGGACAATTTCTTTACCTCCTTGTCAGGTCCGGTATTCGAGCCATCGAGGATGGGTGCCGCAGCCTGTACATTAGTGTACGACGCCCTCGCTGGTATGGCGCGCCGATTCCTCCTGACGCTCCGGCACAATAATTGCTTGCCCAGTCGGCCTGACACTCGAACAACCCCCAAGAAAAAGCATGGACGATATGCATATCGAATCAGCCGAACCGCTGCGCATCCTCACGTGGCATGTGCATGGGAATTATTTGTACGCCCTGACCCAGGTGCCGCATGAATTCATTATTCCAGTCTATGACGACGGACGGCCCGGCTATGGCCGGCTCGGGAACAAAATTCCCTGGGGCCGGAATGTCAGGGAGATCCCAGCCGAAGAGATTGCGCAAGAAGACTTCGACTGCGTCATTTACCAATCGCAAGCCACATACGAAAACGACGCGCCCAGGTTGCTGTCGGCCGCGCAGCGCAAGCTGCCCAGTATTTATATCGAGCATGACCCCCCACGTCCGTATCCCGTCGATACCAAGCACTGCTTCCGGCATGACACAGGCATACTGGTGCATGTCACGCATTACAACGCGCTGAACTGGGATGCGGAAGACATGCCGACGCGCGTCATCGAACATGGAGTGCCCATCAACCCGGCTGTGCGATATTCCGGCGAACTGCCCCGCGGCATCACTGTGATCAACGGCCTGCACAAACGAGGCAGGCGCATGGGCGCCGACCTCTTCGAATGGAGCCGCGAACAAGTCCCACTGGATTTGATCGGCATGCAGAGCGAGGCGATGGGAGGCCTGGGGGAAGTGCCGAACCTCGATGTCGCCGCCACCATGGCGCGCTACCGGTACTTCTATACGCCCATACGCTACACCAGCCTCGGCCTCGCCCTGGTCGAAGCCATGCTGATCGGTATGCCCGTGGTCGGCGTGGCGGCCACCGAGCTGCCCACAGTCATCGTCAACGGCGTGAACGGCTTCGTGCATACGGACAAAGCCCTGCTGGTCGATATCATGCGCCAACTGATCGCCGAGCCGGACCTGGCCCGCCGCTGGGGCGAGGCCGGCCGACAAACCGCCATCGAGCGTTTTGGAATGGATCGATTCATCAAAGACTGGCTTGCCGTAATCGACGAAGTCACCGGGAATAAACGCTCGCCCTTGCATGCTGTTGACACAGCGTCCACCCTTGCCGGCTGATACGCCGGGCGTTATTCGACTTGCAATGGCCGGCAGCAGAAGACGCGCTAGAGCACGGAATAGCGCAAGCACTGTAACGTGCTGAGCGAAACAACCTCCCCACGCCATTGAAAACTGGGTAAGCTTTTACAACGCTCAACCGGATCAGATGCTGTAAGCAAAAACACCGGTGCAAGCCTATGAGCCGGGCGCGTACACTTACCCAAAAAAACTACGTTATCCCCTGAGGAGGCCAGCTATGGCAGAAAGGGTTCCGTACGTCGTAGCCACAGCACATCTCGCCCGAGATATCACATTCTTGATCTACCGCCCCAATGATTGGGAGGTTTTTCTTGCACAGCTTGAGAAGACAACGCCCATTACAGTTCTGCAAGGCTCCATCGATGAACTCGCTTCCCTTATAGAAGGCCTGGTTTGCTGGCAGATACCTGATGATCTGCTTGACCGATTGAACTATCTCCGTTGGATACAAACGACGACCTCCGGGGCAGATCATCTTGACCCGTTTCTGGAAAAATGCGGCAGGCAAATTATAGTATCGACAGTGAAAGGGATGAACGCGGACGCTGTAGCCGAGTTTGCATTGCTGGCCATATTGGCACAAAAGTGGCGCCTGCCGCTGCTGCTGGAGCAACAACACCAGCGTATATGGAGAACACACGGAACCATCCCTTCCGCGCTCTGCACTTGCGCGATACTGGGTGTTGGAGAGATCGGAAGCCGGCTGGCCATATATGCGCGGCAGCTTGGCATGCGTGTCCTGGGTGTCCGGCGTTCGCCTGATCCGCATACCAACGTGGACGAGGTATTTACTTTTTCGGACCTGGACATAGTGCTGCCTCGTGCTGACTTTGTCGTGCTGACCCTACCGCTCACTTACGACACTGCAAAGCTCATTGGGGCGCGGGAACTATCCCTGATGAAGCCTACCTCATATTTAGTCAATGTATCGCGAGGCGGGGTGGTGGATGAGGCGGCCCTTTTGAATGCGCTCGGACAACAACAGATTGCCGGTGCGCTGCTGGATGTGGCGCAGCTGGAACCCTGCCCTCCAGACAGTCCCCTATGGCATGCGCGCAACCTGGTACTCACGCCTCACCTGGCGGGGCAGCGCTCGGATTACAGCGAGGCTGCGGCGCAGGTCTGGGTAAACAATGTGCATCGCTATGCCGCTGGCGAGCTTCCCCGACCCCTCTATCGAGGCCGTTAAGCGGGTTTTCTGCCTTGCCAGGCCCCTAGGGTAAATCCTTAGCCCCCATTGATTGACCTTGATTTAGATCAAATTGTATATTCGCATAAACAAATGGCGGCAAAGGGCACGGACCAATGAATTGATCTCGTCGGGCCGCTCGCCTTTGAAGCCGGTGCGCATGGCTTTCAGATTCGAAGCCGCTTGCGCGTAATTTCATATAAGAACCTTATTTCCAGTGGCAGACCTCCCCTATCACCCTTTTCCGAAGTATTTGCAGATTCGCGCGATTATTCTCAGGTGGTTAAGCACTTTGAAAGTCGATGACAAACTTCCTCCAGAGGAAAAATTAGCGGAACACTTTTCCGTAAGCCGCCTTACCATCCGGCAGTCATTGAAGTGGCTGGAGGAAGAGGGAATTATTTCCAGGCGTGCCGGCGTGGGAACATGGCTCGCCAAAGAAATAAAGCTGCCGCGAGACCAAAGGCTTACCGGTCCTATCGAAGCGTTTTCCGCTTTCGGTATTTCGATCAGTGCGAGAACCATACGCTCAGGGCCCGCGCAGGCTTCGGAAGAGGTGGCCGATAAGCTCCAGGTACCTGTAGGCACGACGGTGTTCGAGATACATAGGTTACGCAACGCAGATGGCGCTCCCCTGTTGTGGCTCGAGACGTATATGCCCATGGATCTCGGGGAAAAGATCTCGAAAGCTGCCGTTGACGGGCTCTATGTGCCCGTCCTGCGCCGCATGCACGATCCCGAGATTTCAGAAGAATATCAAGTCATTGAAGCTGTATCGGCAACCGCTGAACAGGCCAGACTGCTGGAGGTGGGAGTCAACGATCCAATATTGAGTGTGAACCGGTTGTTTGCAGATACAACGGGGCGCCCGGTTGTTTTTTTTAAAACCAGATTTCGCTCTGACCGGTACTTCTACACAGTAAATCTCCCGGCGAAACGTAAGTCCACAAAAAGCCCGTAAAAGCGCTGCATTCCTGCAATGCACGGCCCGTTTAGCCTGTCAATTTCATGTAAGTCAGAACGAGGGAACAGAATCATGATCGAGAATCCGGTTAAATGGCCAAACGGAGCGCGTTGCGCCGTGGCAATCACGTTTGATGTGGATTCAGACAGTCTCTTGTATTATGCCTATCCTCATACGGCTGACACGAAAATCGGCACGGCATCATGGCTGCGCTATGACCGGGTGGCAGTGCCCAGGATATTGAAGCTGTACGAAAAATTCGATATCAAGCAGACTTTTTTCGTACCGGGATGGACTGCCGAACATTATCCCGACACCATCAACCAAATCGTCGACGGCGGGCATGAAGTCGGCTTGCACGGCTATCTGCATGAGCGGCTGGACGGCTTATCTGCCGAGATGGAAGATTATTGGTTCATGCGCGGCCTGGATATGCTCACCAGAGTAACAGGCATCCGCCCACGAGGTTTCCGCGCACCAAGTTATCGTTTCTCCAAAAATACTCTTAATTATCTCGCCCGTGAGGGTTTCGTCTACGACTCTTCACTGATGGGTGACGACGTCCCCTACGTCATTGAAAGTGACAACGGTAGCGTGCTCGAACTGCCTACCGATTGGGCGATGGACGACTGGCCCCAATTCACCGTCAATTCCGATCTTGGTTACGCCATGCAAGTGAATTCCCCTGAGCGGGGTATGGATGTATTCATGGCCGAGTTCGAGGCTGCCTGGCAGTATGGCGGCCTTTGGGTTTCTGTATGGCATCCATTCGTCATGGGGCGGCTGGCCAGATGCGCACGCATGGAGAAAATGATCCGGTACATGATTGAAAAAGGCGACGTGTGGTTTGCCACCCTGGGAGAGATTGCCGACCACGTCAACAACGCCATTCAGTCCGGCGGGTACAAACCGTACAAGGAACGGATTCCTTTCCATGGCCAATCGGCGGATTCCCGAAGTCGTCTTTCCCGTGCTTGATCTCTACTCATCTTTATCCAGAACGTGTCACCCGAAAGGAGGCATCATGAAGTTGAAATCGAAGGTCGTAGGCTTGCTTTGCGTAGCGCTGTTCGGTTCGGCAGCATCCTTGAGCGCTGTTGCGGCAGAAAATAAGAAACACGACAAAACCATAGTCGTGGTGCTGTCCGGGCCCCTGAAGCCATATAACTATCTGGACGAGGACGGTAAGTGGAAGGGGCTGCAGGCAGACCTGTTGTCTTATGCCGCCGACAAGGCCGGATATAACCTGGAATACCGGGAGATGGCGTTTGAGAACGAAATCCCTGCACTCATCCAGGGGCGCGTGGATATCGGTTCTGGCATCTATATCACCAACGAGCGCAGCGAACATCTGGATTTCATTCCTCTGGTCGAGTCCTATTTCGGCATAATCTCGACCAAAGAATTTGCCAGGAACGTCAAGGATTGGACTGCCTTCTGCGGAAAGAAGATCGGCATGCATTTCTCTGCGCCTACCGAACGTGCCGTCAAGGAGATGAATAAGAAATATTGCCGCGACGACAATGGCGCGATCCCCACGCCGAGTAGCGGCGGCATCATGGACCGCTTGAATAGTGTTCAGAACGCTCGAACCGAGGGCGCGATTGATGACGTGAACATGTGGTGGGCAGCGACAAAGAGCATTCCCAACCTTGCCGTTGCACTAAGTCAAGTGGGCGACCCCTTGTTCTGGCCTATCGCCTTCAAGAAGGGGTCCAAACTCAGGGAAGAGTTGCTGCCGCATGTCAAAGAATTTCTCAACTCTCCGCGAGCAGAGGAAGTTTCCTTGAAGTATGGGATGGAGCGCAACGTTTTCATCAAACAGGACCCCGATACGGTAGTCCAGCAGGTATTGGAAAGCCGCCGTCGCAAATAAAAGCCCAATGCGTGCGATATCCGTCGCACGCATTTTTTGGCGCTACCACGATGTTACCGATTTTAGGGGATGTCACCTCGACGCGAGCGCGTGCGCGGTCAATGGGCAAGCTCTCTTCGATCAAATCGCACGATAGTTACTCCAAAGGTTAACAAGTGCTATCTCAGATTCTAAATTACCTGACTCTCCCTTACCTGCTGGAGGGCGCAGTTATAGCCATCAAGATGTGGCTCGTATCTTTTGTGCTGTCCTTCTTTTCCGGGCTTGCTCTCGCTTTGATACGCAACTCCAAAGGCTTGCCGGTTCTTCGAGCCATCGTGAGCTTCTATATCTGGCTGTTGCGAGGCACCCCGATCATTTTGCAGCTGGTCATTTGGTACAACATCCTGCCATTGCTCGGATACCATATTACCGAGTTCTGGACTGCTGTCATTGCTCTTTCGATTTGCTTTTCAGCTTACCTATGCGAGGTGTTCCGCGGCGGCTTGCTTGCCGTGCCACAAGGGCAAATCGAGGCGGCCAGGGCGCTTGGGTTTGGCCCGGTGGGCACAACTGTGTATTTCGTTATACCGCAAGCGATGCGAGTGGCATTTCCTTCCCTGATCAATTTTGCAATTCTGCTGATGAAGGATACATCGATTACCTCCGTCATTGCGGTGAACGAACTGACACTGCGCGCCAATACGATAGTGGCACGCAACTTTGAGTATGTGCCTGTATTTGCAGCCGCGCTGATCATTTATCTTACGCTCACGACTTTATTGTCTTTGTTCCAGCGCTATGCGGAAAAATCACTGGACTACGACAGCAAAGAAGTCCGGCTGAAGAAGGATGCCGCCGCCCCGGTCAGCGCAAATAAAAGGCTGGGGGATTACCTTTCGCCTGCAGGCAGCCAGGGCCCTGATGGAGACTCGGTCGTTTTTGACAGGGTCAGCAAATCATTTGACGATAACAAGGTGCTCGACAATCTATCTTTGGGATTCAAAAGCGGGCGCACTACCTGCATCATGGGGCCGAGCGGCGCGGGCAAAAGCACCTTGCTGCGCACCATAAACGGTCTCGAAGACATAGATGATGGCACTATCACCGTGAATGGAGTCGTTATAAGCAAGAGACGCGGCGGCGTGCACCTGCGGCGGAAACGTTCCGAATTCACGCTGGCCCGCGACCGCAGGCATTCAGGTACTGCTATGGTTTTTCAGCAATTCCATTTATTCCAGAATTATTCCGTGCTTGAAAACATGACACTCGCACCCCGGAAAGTAAAGCACGTCAAGGCCTCCAGTGCAGCATCTGAGGGGCAGAACCTGCTGGAGCTCTTCGGGCTTGCGCACTTGCGTAATCGTATGCCGCAGAGGCTCTCTGGGGGTGAACAACAGCGCATTGGAATTTTGCGTGCTCTCGCCATCAAGCCCAAAACTCTCCTTTTCGACGAGCCCACCTCCGCCCTTGATCCCGAGCGCGTCGGCGAGGTTCTGGAAGTAATGGAAGAGCTGTCCGATGCAGGCGGCACCATGATCGTCGTGACGCACGAAGTGGAGTTTGCCAAGCGCTGTGCTGATTGGGTGATATTCATGGAGCATGGACGCATTGTCGAACAGGGTACTCCCGAAGACATCCTCGAGAATCCCAGTTCTGAACGGCTGAAAACCTTCTTGGCAGGTATCGGCAAAGCCAGCACCAAGGATGAAGCCCGGCGTTGATCAATATGGAAATAAAAATTTTAAAGGAGATCCGAGATGAGAATTCTGGTTTGTGGCGCTGGGGTTGGCGGACTGTCGGCCGCAATTGGACTGGCCGGGCTGGGGCATGATGTTGAAGTATTTGAGCGATCATCCGAACTCAGAACGACAGGCGCCGGGCTGAACCTATGGCCCAATGCGGGTCGGGCTATTTATGGCCTGGGTCTTCAAAAGCAGTATGACGCCATATGCGTCAAACTCGACCGTTATTTGAATTACGACCATGAGGGCAAGCTTCTTTTCGAGAAGGACACCAGCCACTGGCCTGAAAAATATGGAGCGGCGTCGGTCGGAGTATATCGCTGGTCGTTGACGGCCATGCTGGCCGATGCCTACGGAGCTGACCGCATCAAGTTCGACCACGAAGTCGTCTCCGTCGAAGAAAAGGGCGGGAAGGCGATCTGCCATTGCAGCAACGGCAGCAGCTACGAGGGGGACGTCGTCATTGGCGCCGACGGCATTCACTCCGCCATACGTGAACAGCTCATCGGCGGCGTGACTTTTCGCCGAAATGAGCATCACGCATTTCGCTATCGGGCAATCATGGATCTCACTCAAGTGGATGTGGATCCAGCAGCACAGACCGGCTTTTATTCACCGGCTGGCTGGCTGTCTGTGATCCCAATCGGAAATGGAAAAGCATACTGGTTCGGCTCTGCGTCCGGCGCAAACAACTTTGATGAATTCATGGAGTTCTTCAGTTCCTGGAATAAAACTCACATTCCCCGCACCCTGAGCATGACTCCAAGAGAAGCGGTGGTCGAAAGCCCACTCTACGATGTCGCAGGCGTCCTTTATAGATGGACTCATGGTCGCATCACCCTGATGGGAGATGCAGCGCATCCGATGATGCCCGACTTGGCCCAGGGCGCAAGCCAGACCTTCATCGATGCTCTGGCCCTGCGCGACGTATTTGCAAAGTACAGCAATGTAGAAGAAGCGCTTGCCGAATACGAGAACCAGCGCCGCCCTGCCGCTACCTATGTCGTGAAGTGTTCCCAGAAGGGAAGTTTCCTCGGGCGAAATCATGTAGACCCCATAGCGGTACGCTATGAAAAGGAAATCGAATCCCAAGCTGCTTGAACTGCTATATGAGCGCCTTTTCGAGCGATACAAAAAGGAACGGTGATGTTTGACAAAAGCACGATACCCAGCCAGGAATTGCGGGCGCTGGCGCAAGGCCTGGTCGACGCGGAGTCCCCTAACCCGCCCGGCGATGTGAGCCTGCCTTTGGCTGTGGCCGCGAATTATCTGATGGAAAACGGTATCCCGTTTTCACGGGTTTCCGTCGACCCCGAAAACCGTAAGGTCAATCTAGTGGCCCGCGTATTTGGTGAGCATCCTGGCCCGCATCTCGTCATGAATGCGCATCTGGATGTTTTTCCCATGCCCGAAAGCGCTGCGGATAGTGCAGCGAGGCATGCCAGGAAGCTTGGCGCTCCTGAAGAGCAAGACATCATCCGCGGGCGCGGCGCGGTCGATATGAAGAGCGGCGCCGCAGTGTTCATGGTGATCATGAAGCTGCTCAATCAGCGGCGACGCGAAATTCACGGACAAGCTACGTTATGTCTCGTGTGCGACGAAGAAACATTCGGCCCTTACGGCAGCCGGGCTCTGCTTGAACTGTATCCAGAGCTTGCAGGCGATGCCTTGCTGAGCACCGAGCCGTCCTCGCTTTCCGTGGTGAGAGTCGGCGAAAGAGGTTTCATGTGGGGAACCGTCGAGTTCATAGGCAAAGGGGGCCATGGCGCTTATCCCGGCGGCGACCAATCTCCTATCGAAAAAGCAGCGGCATTCATCAAGGCCTTGCGCGAGGTAATCCCTGAAGACTGGGGCGATGTGAAGAAGGAGGATAGCCCGACCGTATCGCAGAGCCTGCTTGCCCCCAATGGCAAATCCTTTGTCGATTTTCCGTCCCTCAATTTCGGAACGATAGGTGGCGGCATCAAGGTGAATATGCAAGCGGACCGTTGCCTGCTCGAAGTCGACATCAGGTTGCCCATAGGGCGGCGCATCGAGGACTTCGCCAAAATCGTAACGGGCATCGCCGTAAGCCATGGCGGCATTTATCGCCTTGATAACTTCGGCGAGCCCAACAAAAGCGATGAAAACGATCGCTTGTTCGGAATCATCAAGAAAGCCGTCGAGGATGTAACCGGAAATACACCTTCATTTGCTGTCGGCTTGGGCTGCACGGATGCACGGCTGTGGCGTTACCGCGGTGTACCTGCAGCAGTCTATGGGCCGGACCCATCCACCATGGCTAAAGATGACGAGGCAATGAGCTTGAGCGATTTGGTGACGATAGCCAGTGTGCACTTCCAGACGGCATGCGAGTACCTGGGCGGCAATACCTGATTGCTCTGTAGGCGGCGGCCATTCACTGTATTCAGTCCGCCAGCGTGACACCCTTGCGCGTGAGCAGCCATGTCGGGCCGCCCAGTTGCGGCTCGACATATAGACCTACTTCGCCGCTGCCAGCGCGGCATAGCTGTTCATCAGATTGCGATAATCAGGGATGTGGTTCGAGAACAATGTACCCAAGCCTTCGATGTCATTCCGCCAATCGCGATGCAGCTCGCACGCCGCTCCGAACCAGGTCATGATTTGAGCGCCCGCCTGTTCCATGCGGCTCCAGGCCGCCTGTTGCGTCATGCTGTTGAATGTGCCCGACGCATCGGCGATCACGAACACCTCAAAGCCTTCCTCGAGGGCGGACAGCACCGGGAATGCCACGCATACCTCGGTGACCACTCCCGCCACGATAAGCTGTTTCCTGCCTGTCGCCTTGACGGCTTTCACGAAATCCTCGTTGTCCCAGGCATTGATCTGCCCGGGGCGGGCAATGTAGGGCGCATCGCGGAATTTCTCCTTGAGTTCGGGTACCAGCGGGCCGTTCGGACCGTTTTCAAAGCTGGTGGTCAGGATGGTGGGCAGTTTGAAGTATTCGGCCATGTCGGCCAAAGCCAGGACATTGTTCTTGAACTTGTCCGGGTCGATATCGCGCACCAATGACAGCAGGCCGGTCTGATGGTCCACCAACAGTACGGCGGCGGCGTTCTTGTCCAGACGGACATACGGTTTCTTGCTCATGAAGCTCTCCTTGAGGGTTGAGGTAAAAAAATGGACGAGGTCATTGGCGATGCGCGGCTTCGCCCAGACCGCGCTTGACGTTTGGAATATGGCCGAAACCGCCGCTGCGGAAATCGGCGATTGCTTGCGCGATCTCGGCGTCGGAGTTCATGACGAAGGGGCCGTAGCCGACCACGGGCTCATCTATCGGTTCGCCCGCCAGCCACAACAGCGTGACATCGTTGTTGGCTTCCAAGTGCACGGTATCCCCAGTGCGTTCCATGTGCACCAACTGGCCCGCGCGCACGATTTCCCGGCCATTGACGAGCACGGTGCCGTGCAGCACCGCGAGCGCCAAAGTGTGGCCAGGTCGAGCCGCCAGTTCGACGGCGGCCGATGCCTTGAGCCTTAAATCCCATACGTCAATGGGTGTGAAGGTGCGCGCGGGACCACGTATGCCTTCGTATTCGCCAGCGATCACACGCAGATGTCCGGCGCCGCCAGGCAGCTCCACCGCCGGTATATCGCGGCGCAGCAGCGTCTGGTAGCCAGGCGCCGACATCTTGTCCTTGGCCGGCAGGTTGACCCACAATTGCACCATTTCGAGCCGCCCGCCCTCGCGAGCAAAGGCTTCCGAATGGAATTCCTCGTGCAAAATGCCGGACGCCGCCGTCATCCATTGCACATCGCCGGGACCGATCGTGCCGCCCGCACCAGTGGAGTCCCGGTGGGCGACTTCACCTTCGTAGACGATGGTCACCGTCTCAAAACCGCGATGAGGATGCGTGCCGACGCCGCGCCGGGCGGTGGTGGGCGCGAATGTCTGCGGGCCGGCATGATCCAGCAGCAGAAAGGGGCTCAATGCCTTGCCGTGATCGCTATAACTGAATAGCGAACGCACCGGGAAGCCATCGCCCACCCAGTGAGGACGCGGCGCATCGTAAACACCCAGTATTTTCTTGAGCATGGCACTCTCCATCGGACGGAATCGCTTGCCTGGTAGGCTAAAAGCGATTCGTTGAACATGGGTGCAAGTATGAACTTGGAACGATCACCTGAATAGATCATAATATTCAGTCTCAGAGTTCCAATTTTGAAACGATGAAACTACCCGACCTGAATGAGCTGTGTTACTTCGCGAAAGTGGTGGAACACGGCGGCTTTGCGCCGGCGGGCCGCGCTCTCGGCATCCCCAAGTCCAAACTCAGCCGCCGTGTGGCCCTGTTGGAAGAACGGCTTGGACTGCGGCTATTGCTGCGCTCAACGCGCAGCTTTGCCGTCACGGACGTGGGCAGGCGCTACTATGAACACTGCCGGGCCATGTTGACCGAAGCCGAAGCGGCAGAGGAGTTCGTGTCCTTGGCCCGCGCCGAGCCTTGCGGCGTGGTCCGCATGAGCTGCCCGGTCGCTCTGCTGGCGGCCAGGACGGGAACGATACTGGCCGCCTTCATGGCCAAATACCCCCGCGTAGCACTTCATGTGGATGAAACCAATCGGCGCGTGGATGTCGTGGCCGAAGCCCTGGATTTGGCCATACGCGTACGCCCGCCGCCGCTGCAAGACAGCGATCTGGTACTGCGTACGCTGGCCGAGCGGCGCCAATGCCTGGTCTCCGCGCCGCAATTGCTGGCGCGCTGCGGCCGTCCTTCGGGCCCAATGGATTTATCGCATTGGCCCACCCTGGACATGGGGCCGCCGCAGGAAACACATCGCTGGCTGCTGCAGGGGCCGGACGGCGCACGCGCCGAAGTGCGCCACAGTCCGCGCTATGTCACTCAATCTATGCCGGCCCTGCGCGATGCCGCTGTGGGAGGCGTTGGCGTGGTGCAACTGCCGACCATGTTCATTCGCGATGAACTGGCCAGCGGCGCCCTGGTTCGCGTGTTACCCGGCTGGGAACCTTCATCCGAGATCATCCACGCCATCTACGCGTCGCGCCGCGGGCAATTGCCGGCCGTACGCGCTTTGCTGGATTTCCTGGTGCAGGCGTTCCAAGAGCTGGAAGAAGAGTGAGGCTCTTTATGCCTTCAAGCACGAGCATGGGCAAGAACAGCAGCCCCAAGGCGAGATTGCACGGATGCAGCCGAGGCGACAGCCGCGAGGCCAGGGCGGTCTGCGTCGCTATAGCGAATGATGCACCATCGCCAGCCGGATATGTTCGATGGCCCGGGAGGGCTCAAGGCTCTTGGGGCAGACCTCGGTACAGTTCATGATCGTACGGCAGCGGAACAAGCGGTATGCGTCGTTCAAGTCGTCCAGCCGGTCTTCCGTGGCTTGGTCGCGGCTGTCGGCAATAAAGCGATAGGCGTTCAACAGGCCCGCCGGGCCAACGAATTTATCCGGATTCCACCAGAACGATGGGCACTGGCTGGTGCAACAGGCGCACAAGATGCATTCGTAAAGCCCATTGAGCGACTCTCGCTGCTCGGGCGACTGCAAGCGTTCTTTCTCGGGCGGCGGTTCATGATTGATGAGGTAGGGCTTTATCGACCAGTACTGCTTGTAGAACTGCGTCATATCGACCACCAGGTCGCGGATGACCGGGAAGCTGGGCAAGGGCCGCAACACGACCGTGCCTTTCAAGGTCCTGATCGGTGTAATACAGGCCAGCCCGTTACGCCCGTTTATGTTGATTGCATCCGAGCCGCAAATGCCTTCGCGGCATGATTTACGGATGGTGAGCGAATCGTCGATTTCCGTTTTTATGCGCAGGATGACATCCAGCAGCATGTGGTCGTTGGGGCCGATTTCTATATCGAAATCCTGCATCCGGGGCTTGGCGTCGCTGTCCGGATCGAACCTGTAAATGGAAAATCGCATGACTGCTCCGATTAGACGTAGTGCGGCCGATGGCTCTTCAACCGCCCGCGGCGAATAAAATATGCATGACCCATGCCGCCATGCCGATCAGGCCGAGCGCAAGCAATGCCAGCGCCGTCATCCGTAGCGGCAAGGGCTTGACGTAGTCCATGATGACATCGCGAAGGCCGATCCAGGCATGGGCAAACAATGCAAGAAAAAACACACTGGTTGCAACGATGGCCACCGTCCCCGACATCGCGTCCTTCCATGCTTCATACGACGCCGGCGGGAAAAAGATGAAATACACCAACAGGAAAAGAAAGAAAAAAAACAGATAGATTGCGGTAAACCGCTGGATGATCCAGGGCCTGAGACCGCTGACGGGCGCCTTTCTCATAGCAGCGCCACCGCGGCGATTACGGCGAACCAAGGGCTGGTGCAATTGATTATCCAGGCGCTGCGGCGCGCCGCTGGCAAGCTCGAGCCAATATCGATATCGCTGAGCAGATGACGAACGCCCGCCAGCAAGTGGTGGCCCAGCGCCCACGCGAACAATATCGCCAGGCATCGAACCGGAAGGCTATGGAGCAGCTCGCCGGCTCGTTGATAGCCGCCGGGGCCATCCAGCGATAAATCGAGCAGGTAGATGCTGAAAGGGACACCGATGGCGAGCAGTATCCCGCTAATGCGGTGAGTGACGGAAGTTATGGCGCCCACCGGAAGCTGGATCTGCAGCACATTGAAAAAGACCGGCCTTTGCATATGCTTCCCTATAAGTGTCAGTTCAACAAGCTGCGCAACACGTATTGCATGATGCCGCCATGGCGATAGTAGGCCGCTTCGCTGGGCGTATCGATGCGCACCAGGGCCTCGAACACCAGCATGCCGGCCTTTACCTGGACGGTTTTGACTTTGCCGCCGGCGTTGAGCTGCGCGACGCCGATGATGTCGAAAACCTCTTCCCCTGTCAGCCCTAATGTCTTTGCATTCTGCCCATCCAAATACTGCAACGGCAAAACGCCCATGCCCAACAGATTGGAGCGGTGGATGCGTTCGTAGGATTCGGCAAGGACCGCGCGCACGCCGAGTAGCGCCGTTCCCTTTGCTGCCCAATCGCGCGAAGAGCCCGAGCCATATTCAGCTCCGGCCAGAATGAGCAAAGGCGTGCCTTGCTCGATATAGGCGCGCGACGCTTCGTAAATAGTGGTGACCGGCGCATCGGCTTTGGTAAAGTCGCGCGTATAGCCGCCTTCAGTGCCCGGCGCCAGCTGATTGCGCAACCTGACGTTCGCGAACGTGCCGCGTATCATGACTTCATGGTTGCCCCGACGCGACCCATAAGAGTTGTAGTCCGCGACAGGCACGCCTTGCCCGGCAAGATAGATGGCCGCGGGCGAATTCCTGGCTATGGAGCCTGCCGGGCTAATGTGGTCGGTCGTTACCGAATCGCCCAGTTTGGCCAGCACCCGAGCGCCCCCGATGTCGGAGACAGGGTCGGGGTTTCGGGGCATGCCTGCGAAATAAGGCGGCTTGCGCACATAGGTCGAATCAGGACCCCAGTCGAAAACGGCGCCCTGCGGGGTGGGCAGCCGCTGCCAGCGCCGGTCGCCGGCGAATACATCGGCATATCCCTTTCGGTACATGTCGACGGCGATGGAGGACTTCACTACTTGCGCGATCTCATCCGCGCTGGGCCAGATGTCTTTCAGGTAAACTTTCCGGCCGTCCTTGCCCGTGCCCAGCGCGTCGTTGAACAAGTCGATGTCCATGGTGCCTGCCAAGGCATACGCCACCACCAGCGGTGGCGACATCAGATAGTTCATTTTTACTTCGGCATGGATGCGGCCTTCAAAATTACGATTTCCTGACAACACCGATACCACGGCCAGATCGTGTTCATTCACCGCCTGGCTGACCTCTGGTATCAAGGGGCCCGAATTTCCTATGCATGTGGTACAGCCATAACCCACCAGATTGAAGCCCAGCGCTTCCAGATATGGCGTAAGCCCGGCGCGATCGTAGTAATCCGTGACGACCCGCGACCCGGGCGCCAGGCTGGTCTTGACCCACGGCTTGCGGGCAAGGCCTTTGTTCACCGCGTTTCTCGCGAGCAGCGCCGCCGCCATCATGACCGCCGGATTGGAGGTGTTCGTGCAGGAGGTGATGGCGGCGATCACCACACAGCCATGATCGATCCGGCATTCAGTGCCGTCGCTCAAGCTGATTGAAACCGAATTGCTCCTGCGCGGCGCATCCAAGGGCGCGTCATCGACATGATCATCGGGCGCGTCGGAAAAATTTCCCGGCTGCTCACGCGAGGGCGGATCCGAGGCAGGAAATGACTGCGCCACGGCTTCGTCGTAGCCCTTCAGCTTCTGCGGCGCATCGTCTATAAAGGTGGAGAGCGTCGCGCGGAATGCCTGCTTGGCGTCGGCAAGCGAAATACGGTCCTGCGGCCGCTTGGGCCCCGCGATGGAAGGCACGACAGTAGACAGGTCGAGTTCGAGCCGTTCCGAATAGCGCGGCTCGGCATGGGGGTCATGCCACAAGCCCTGCTCCTTGGCGTAGGCTTCGACGAGCGCGATTTGCTCGGCCGGGCGCCCCGTAAGCTCCAGGTATCGCAGCGTCACCTCGTCCATGGGGAAGATGGCGATGGTGGATCCGTACTCCGGACTCATGTTGCCTATGGTGGCGCGGTTGGCCAAAGGCACTTCGGCCACGCCGGGGCCGTAGAACTCGACGAATTTGCCGACCACCCGGTGCTGGCGCAGCCTTTCTGTAATCGTCAAAACGAGATCGGTGGCGGTGGAGCCTTCGGGCAAGGACCCGGTGAGCTTGAAGCCCACCACCTGGGGAATCAGCATGGAGATCGGCTGGCCCAGCATGGCGGCCTCGGCTTCTATGCCGCCCACGCCCCAAGCGACAATGCCCAGGCCGTTGACCATGGGCGTGTGTGAATCCGTACCCACACAGCTATCCGGGTAGGCGGATATGACGCCGCCGCTTTCCTGTGTATAGATCACCCGCGAAAGGTGTTCCAGATTGACTTGGTGGACGATGCCGGTGCTGGGCGGTACGACCTTGAAATTATTGAAGGCCGTCTGCCCCCAGCGCAAGAATTGATACCGCTCGAGATTGCGTTCATATTCTATCTGGACGTTGCGCTGGAACGCATCGCCGTTGCCAAAGACGTCGACGATGACAGAGTGGTCGATCACCAGTTCGGCGGGAGCAAGGGGATTGATGCGGCTCGGATCGCCGCCAAGGTCTTCCATCGCCTCGCGCATTGCGGCCAGATCCACCAACACGGGCACGCCGGTGAAGTCTTGCAGCACCACCCGGGCCGGCGTAAACGCGATTTCCCGGCTGGATTGAACACCCGCGTCCCAACCGGCCAGGGCCCGGATATCGTCCGCGGTAATGTCTATGCCGTTCTCGGTGCGCAGCAGATTCTCGAGCAATACTTTCAGGCTGTAGGGCAGGCTTGCAATATCGAATCCTGCTTCGGCGACGGCGCCTAGCCTGTATATTTCGTAGGTTTTCCCCGCCACGTCGAGCCAACCCTTGGCTCCGAACGAATTGGTGCCGCCCATGGCGCACTCCTCTTACGTGGAACAGATGCATTGGGATAGATGCAGTCTTTGCCGACTACCTTATTCCATCGTACCGCTTCTGTAAATAC
>Ga0182744_1000263_pt1 | contig 53985 bp, 53 predicted proteins | sample eDN3rd30CKraftMG_FD_128525 | JGI IMG/M metagenome (GOLD analysis project Ga0182744, IMG submission 128525) | Enriched Miracle-Growth compost microbial communities from Emeryville, California, USA - eDNA 3rd pass 30_C Kraft MG (version 2) (version 2) ... | reverse complement strand
GGTGTGTCAGTGTGATCAAGACGCATCGTCGAGGTCCCTTCGAGGTTGGATCGTTTGCAATCCAATCCTACCTCCTGGCCACCTACCGTCCCATAGTATCTGAGAGGCTGACTGGAAATGAAGCGCCGTCTCTAAGTATCTTCCGCTGCAAGTTGGCGGAAAGCCTGGTGTTTTATTACCCCCTTGACTTCTGGATCCCCGCTCGTCTGCTGCGCAGACGTCGGGGATGACACTGCGGCACATGCTGCAACCAATGTCATTCCCGACGCGCCGCAGGCGCGAGCGGGAAACCAGGAGTCAAGGGCTGCTACGTTTCCATGCGCTGCGGCTGTGGGCTGACTTTCCAGTCAGGCTCTCAGGATGAGGCTCCTGTTTCCCTTGCAACACAACGGAAGCTAATCGAGCGTATCTATCCAGCCCGGCAGTTCGGCGAGGCTTGTCAATTGACGAAAGCGCTGATGCTCGTCCGGCGCATCGGCCCGCTCGAGATGCCACACCACCGTATGGGGCACGAAGGCCGCCCAGGCGCCGGCCTCGAGCGCCGGCAATATGTCCGAGCGCATGGAATCGCCCGCCATGATCGCCCGGTGCGGCGGCACGTTGTGGCGCGCGAAGAGATTGCGATACGTGCCGGCCGTTTTCTCGCTGACGATTTCAATGCCGCTGAAATAATCGCCGAGACCGGAAGCGGCGAGCTTGGTTTCCTGATGCAGCAGATCGCCCTTCGTCACCAGGACGAGGCGGCCACGTTGCGCCAATGCTCCCAGCGTGGTCTCGATGTCGGTGAACAATTCGACCGGATGCGCCAGCAGTGCGCGGCCCGCTTCCAGAATTCCCGCCACGACTTTTGCCGGCAATTGCTCGCCGCCCAATTCCAGCGCCGTCTCGATCATCGAAAGAGTAAAGCCCTTGGCGCCATAACCATAGAGCTTCAGATTGCGCGCTTCCGTCGTGTAGAGCCTTTCGCGCGCGACATTGGCCTGTACAAACGGGTGAAGCAAAGCCAGCAGCGCCGCTTCCGTCTCCTCGAAGTGGCGCATATTGTGCCAAAGCGTATCGTCGGCATCGATGCAGATCAGGTCAACAGACATAATGCGGCTCTATATCCGCTTCCTGTTTCAAATCCCGCGTGCGGGACGCAAGCGTTTTCAGAAATCCTCGAGATCGAAATCGAGGATGGCCATCTGCAAGGTGAAGGACGAGCCCTTGGGGTCGTCGGCTGAAATGATGCCGAGAAAATCATCGCCCGAATTCAGCTCGACGGAATCCGTCTTCTTGCCGCGCGCGACGATCTTGAACTGATCGTTCTCGAACAGGCGACGCAGATAGTCCTGCAGCACTTCACGGCCGACGGGGATGCGCATTTCCAGCGCGAACGACCGGTCGCCGTCTTCATCATCAACGGTGATGGAGGCAATCTTGCGCTCGCCAAGCTGCACGGCCGCTGCCGACGTATCCTTCGGATCGAGACCGACTCTGATCGTCTCGTTGCCGAAGGAATGCCGCAGGAAAGCCTGCAATTGACGTAATTCGGTCTTCTCCACGCACGGCCTCCGGCTACCTGAAATTGCGAGCGATGGGATTGCCAGAAAAGCAGAGGCACGGCAAGCACCCGTTCAGGGCCGACCTGCGTCTAGATCTCCGTCTTTTCAGCCAGAATCTGGTCCATGCTGCGGGCAGGCTCGGCGCAACCGGCCTCGCCGACAACGCGGGCCGGCACGCCAGCCACCGTTTTGTTGTGGGGAACCGCGTGCAGGACCACCGAGCCCGACGCGACGCGCGAGCAGTGGCCGATTTCGATATTGCCGAGAATCTTGGCGCCGGCGCCGATGAGCACGCCGTGGCGGATCTTCGGATGGCGGTCGCCGCTCTCCTTGCCGGTGCCGCCCAGGGTGACGTCCTGCAGCATCGAGACATTGTCCTCGATCAGCGCCGTGGCGCCGACGACAAGGCCGGTGGCATGGTCGAGAAAAATTCCATCGCCGATGCGGGCAGCGGGATGAATATCGGTCTGGAAGATTTCCGACGCGCGGCTTTGCAGATAAAGCGCCAGATCGCGGCGGCCGGCTTTCCACAGGGCATGGGCCAGACGATGCGTCTGAATGGCATGAAAGCCCTTGAAAAACAGCAGCGGCTCGATCAGCCGCATGCACGCCGGATCACGGTCGAGGACGGCCATGAGATCGGCGCGAAAGGAATCGCGGATCGAGGGCTCACGCGAGATGACGTCGAGATATGTCTGACGGATGAGATCGCTTGGAACCTCATGGCTGCCAAGCCGCTCGGACACGCGCTGCACCACGGCGCCGTCCAGCGTCGCGTGGTTGAGCACTGTCGCCAGCACGAAACTGGTCAGTTCCGGGGAGCGCGCGACCATCTCGTCGGCCTCGGCCCGGATACGCGCGAAGACGGGATCCGTATCCCCGAATCCGATGATTTTGGCTGCCGGATTGCTCGCCATGTTAGTCTCCCGCCTGCCCGCACCACATAATCGAAAGGAGCCGCCACGGCTTTGGCGCCTCCTTGAACTTGTTGTTCTATACCACGAATATGATGCCGAAGTGATAGGCGGCAAGGGCCGGACCTCTGCTTAAGCGCTCGGGTTTGGTTAAGATATGGAAAACCCTGCCGATTCTGGCGCAAATTTCGGGTGATCGTTCCTGGGCGGCCGCCCCAATCAGACGATTGTGCTCCGAGATCGATGGACCCAACTTGGGAGGGAGAGGCATGCAGGGCAGCAGCGGACGGATACGTACCACCCATGTCGGCAGTCTGCCGGCGCTGGTCGAACTCGACGAGAAGGCAGCCGATTATGCGGCGAAACTGCCGGGCGCGGTGGAAGCCGTGGTCAAGAAGCAGCGCGACCTCGGCATCGATGTCATCAACGAGGGCGAATATACCAAGGGCGGCGACTGGCTGTCCTTCGTCGAAAGCCGCTTTTCCGGCTTCGAGGCGCGCCCTGCCCCGGCCGGCGAGAAGCCGCTGCTGGCGCAGGGCAAGGATCGCGAGGATTTCGCCGCCTTCTATCAATATGCCAGCGAGCGCGGCACGCTGTTCTATCTGCCCGGCGCACAGATCCGCCCGAACCGGCCGATCTGGGTCTGCGACGGGCCGATCGCCTATACCGGCGGAGAAGAGCTGAAACGCGAAATCGACCTGATGAAGGCCGCGGCCGGCGCCAACGAGGCGTTTCTCACCTCGACCGCACCGGCGAGCCTCGAAGTCTACCGGCGCAACGAACATTACGACAGCGAGGAAGCCTATCTCTACGGGCTCGCCGATGCGCTGGCCGTCGAATACCGCGCCATCGCCGACTCAGGCCTCATCCTGCAGGTCGACGATGCCTGGCTGCCGGCGCTCTGGGATCGCATCGGCATCGACATGGGGCTGCCGGCTTTCCGCAAGCGCTGCCTGGCCAGAGTCGAGGCGCTCAATCATGCGCTCAAGGGCATTCCGGAGGATCGCGTGCGCTATCACCTGTGCTGGGGCAGCTGGCACGGGCCGCACGCCTACGATCTCGAACTCAAGGAGATCGTCGACATCATGCTGCAGGTGAAGGCGCAGGCCTATCTGATCGAAGGCGCCAATTCCCGTCACGACCACGAATGGAAATTGTGGGAGAGCGTCAAGCTGCCGAAGGGCAAGATCCTGATGCCGGGCGTCATCACTCATTCAACCGATGTGATCGAACATCCCGAACTCGTGGCGCAGCGCATCGCGCGCTATGCCGGCGTGGCCGGCAAGGAGAATGTGGTGGCGGGCGCCGATTGCGGCTTCGGCGGCCGCTCGCATCCGCAGATCGCCTGGGCGAAGCTGCAGGCACTCACCGACGGCGCCAGGCTGGCGAGCAAGGAATTGTTCTAGAGCGCGACCGCGCAACCTCCTCGCCGTCATGCCCGCGCTTGTCGCGGGCACCCACGCCGTGGTGCGCCACATCGTTTAAAGAAAAGACGCTTTCTACGTTCTGGAACACCGCCGCAGCATCACCGCGTGGATACCCGCGACAAGCGCGGGCATGACGGAAAGGCCGAGGCAGCTTCAAGCAGCTAGGAACTGCAGCACGCCCTGCTTGTAGACGCGATCGCCGACGGCGAGATTGTGATCGCGGCCGGGGATGTCGAGGGCGAGGCCATTCTGCAGGATGCGGGCGAGCGGCGGGCCTTCGCCCGACACGGCGTCCTTGGTGCCGACGGCGACGAGGACGGGACAGGCGATCTCGCGCACTTCCGCTTCGGTCATGCTCTGGCGCGAGCCGCGAATGCAGGCGGCGAGCGCCTTGAGATCGCTCTTCGTCGCTTCAGCGAATTTACGGAACATGATCTGCATCGGATTGGTCAGCCCCTCCGATGTCGGCGCTTCCAGCGCGTCGGCGACGCCTTGCGGCAGGGCGCCGCCCTTGATCAGGTGCATGCCGAGACCGCCGAACACCGCCTTGCGGATGCGCGCACTATGTTCATGGGCGAAATGCGCGGTGATGCGCGCGCCCATGGAATAGCCCATCACGTCGGCTTTCGCGATCTCGAGATGATCCATCAGGTTGAGTACATCGGTCGCCATCAGCGAGCGCGAATAGGCGGCCGGATCGTAGAGCTTCTCGCTCTCGCCATGGCCGCGATTGTCGAGGGCTACGACGCGGCGGCCGTCCTGCGTCAATGTCTTCACCCAGGACGTGTTGACCCAGTTGACCGCATGATTGGACGCGAAGCCATGCACCAGCACGATCGGCTCGCCCCGGTCATCGCCGGCGGGCGGTATGTCGATATAGGCGATGCTGACGCCGCCGGAAGAAAAAACTTGCATTCAATCAGTATCCTTCGCGCTTTCGCGCAAGATATGCCATGGCGGCAGGCATCATGCCAAGATGCGTGCGTAAGGCAGAATAACGTTTGCCTGCCAAGCTTTCTCCGGCAAGATGCACAAAAGCGTTTGTTTCGGGAGGAAGGCGTTGATGTTTGTCCGCATGGCTTTCGCAGGTCTTATCGTCGCTCAGGCATGCGTGCATGCATCCTCCGCGTGTGCGCAATCCGCCCTTTCGCCCGCCGATTTCTATCGTGGCAAGATGGTTACCGTCTATGTCGGCCTCTCGCCCGGCGGCGGTTACGATCAGAATGCGCGCCTCGTCGCCCGCTATCTCGGCAAATATATTCCAGGCGAGCCGCTCGTCGTGGTGCGCAACATGCCGGGCGCCGGCGGCCTGGCGATGGCCAACCATGTCGCCAATGCGGCGCCGAAGGACGGATTGCATATCGCGGCGCCGCAGCGCGGCGTGCCGTTCGAACCGCTGCTGGGCGACGCCTCGCATTCGAAGTTCGATCCGACGAGGCTGAACTGGATCGGCTCGACCAATTCAGACACCAGCGTCGCCGTGGCGACACGCAAGTCCGGCGTCAAGACCTGGCGGGACCTCAAGGCGCGCGAACTCATCATCGCCGGTACCGGCGTCGGTACCGAAAGCGTCACCGTGCCCTATATCATCCGCAACCTCATCGGTCTCAAGTTTCGCGTCATCGCCGGCTATCCCGGTGGCAGCGAGATGAACCTCGCCATGCAGCGCGGCGAGGTCGAGGGCCGCGGCACGGTGTCGTGGACGAGCCTCAAGCCGCATTATAAGGACTGGGTGGAGAGCGGCGATCTCGTCGTTCTTTTTCAGATGGGCCTGAAGAAACATCCCGACATTCCCGACGTGCCGCTGGTCACCGATCTCGCCGACACGCCGGAGAAACGCCAGATGCTTGAAGTGCAATTCTCCGCCTTCGAACTCGGACGGCCGCAATTCGTCGCCGAAGAGGTGCCGGCCGACAGGGTCAGCGCGTTGCGCCGCGCCTTCGATGCGACGATGAAGGATCCATCGCTGCTCGCCGAAGCGCAGAAGCAGGATCTGGAAATCAACCCCGTCACCGGCGAAGACATGACCGAGGTGATGAAGCGGGTCTTCGCGACGCCGAAGGACGTGATCGCAAAACTGGTGGCGGCGTCCGGCGAGAAGCCGGACCTGAAAGTTCTTGAGGCCAAATAGCGCGCAATGCGCTTAGATTTTTCTGTCTGTGCAAGGACCATTCAGAAGCCCTCATCCTGAGGAGGCGCGAAGCGCCGTCTCGAAGGACGGGGCGACAGGCAATCACCTCGAATAAGTGCGGCTATGACATTGGCTGCGGCGTGACGCCCTCGTCCTTCGAGACACGCCTTTCAGGCGTTCCTCAGGATGAGGGCTCCTCTATAGCTAGAGCCAATAGCAGTACTCGCTTTTGAGTCGGACGCTCACTTCGTTGGCTTGTAGGAACCAAGCTCCCGCACGGCTTGCTGGACGAAGGAGAGGTCGACGATATCCTCGACCTTGATGTCCTTGCTGGTGACCTCACCGATCTGACGGAAGAAGGCAAGATCCTTGCGCATGCTGTCGAGATTGACATCGCCGTTCGGGTCGCAGGCGTGGGGATAGGACGCCCTGATCTGTTCCGGCTTCAGTTCGAGATATTTCGCGATGATGGCGAGCACCTCGTCGCCCCTGGCGTTTGTCGCCCAGCGGCCATTGTCGATGGCGTCGTTGAAATCGCGAATGCCGCGCACATAGGCGCGCATGAACCGTTTCGCCACATCGGTGCGGGCCGTGGCGAAGCGCTCGCCGTAGACGAGGAAGGTGAACTGGTCGCCGGGATAGAAATCCTCCGTCGAGATGAAGCGCACCGCATCGCCGCTGGCAACAATGCCGGTGGCGAACGGCTCGATCATGATCGCCGCGTCGATGGTCTTGTTGCGAAAGCCCGCGACCTGCTGGGGAAATCCGCCGAACACGATCTCGACATCGGCATAGGCGCGGCCGCCCTTCTTCATCGCCTCGTTGACGACGGAAAGAATGGAAATGCCCGGCGCCGCCACCGCCATCTTCAGGCCCTTGAGATCAGGATAGCCCTTGAACCGGCCGCTATCGATCAGATCCTTGCGAACCATCAGGGTCTGATAGAGATAGCCCGGCGCCGAGCGGCTGCGATCGGCAACGATGCGGTTGTTGATCTGGCGCGAGGCCGCGTTGGACAGGCCGGCGCTACCCGGCAAGGTGCCGACATCGAGTTCACTCGTGCCGAGCGGCGCGACCATGCGAGCGCCCGAATCGAAATAGACGAGAGCGATGTCGATGTTCTCGGCTTTGAAATAGCCCTTGGTGTCGGCGATGTACAAAGCGGCATCACCGGCATTCTTGGTGTAGCCGATGCGGACGGCATCGGCGGCGGATGCCGCGCCTTGCGGCAACCATGTCGCCAGCATGACAACTGCGAGCGCCGAACCAATCCGGACGTTGAAACGAGCGACCGCCTTGCGCATCGATTTCCCCCCTGAAGCCGTAGCAGGCTCCCTGAGAGCTGATGGCTGCGTTGATTGCTTATCGGGCCAGCTTGCCCGGTAAACCGCGTTTGCGCAAACGGCCGGACGCTTATCCATTGAAGCTCGCGCAACTGAAGGTATTGATTTATATGAATTTACAGACACGCTTGAGCTATCATTGCGGCCTGCCGTCGCTAGGCCGGCCTCCCCCTACCCAAAACAGCCTGGCTTCTCTATGGTGCGCCGCAAATCACCCGCCAATAAATTTGCCTTCCCAACTGCACAGCTCACCAAGGATTTTTCGATGGCTGAACACGCCACTCCCCATTTCCACAATCAGCCCGGCGTTCCGGCGGTGCGCGTCGGGGCGAAGGAATTCATGTGCATCGGGGCTCTGCCGCCGTTCGATCACCCGCATATTTTCATCGACATGGGCGGCGACACCGAGGCGATCTGCCCCTATTGCTCCACGCGCTTTATCTATGACGCTTCGCTGCATGGCCATTCCGACCCGGCAGAATGCGAATTGAAGGCCCGGGCCGCCTGATCGCACCGCCCAGGCAGGGTGAGAGTGGGACGCGAAAAAGTGGATATCAGTTTTTCGCGCAGGTCCCGCTCTAACCATACGAGCGATCGCGCCTTATGATCCTGGCCCGCTCCGATCCAAACTCATCGCGATCCAGGGCCAACCCGTGACGCAACCATTGCATGCCATCATCGCCGGCGCAGGAATCGGCGGCCTGACTGCCGCGCTGGCCCTGGCGCGTGATGGCTTCAAAGTCAGCGTGCTGGAACGGGCGGCGATCCTCGACGATGTCGGCGCCGGCATCCAGCTTTCCGCCAATGCGACGCATATCCTGCGCGGTCTCGGCGTTCTCGAACGGCTAATGCGCGTCGCGCTGACGCCGGAAAATCTATATGTGCGTCGCGCTCGTGACGCTGCGCAACTCATGCGCATGCCATTCGGCGCGCTGGCCGAGACGCGCTGGGGGGCGCCGCACCTTGTCCTGCATCGCGCCGATCTGCAGCGTGTGCTGGTGGAACAGGTGGCGCGCACGCCCAATGTGGCCATCGAAACGAATACGGAAGTACTGGGCTTCACCGTTCTTGCCAACGGCATCCAGGTGGGCGCGACGCAGGCAGGCCAGCAAGTACGTTTCGACGGCGACCTGCTGATCGGCGCCGATGGCCTGCGCTCGAACGTACGCGAACGGCTCGGCCTCGGGCTGTCCGACCAGCCGGTCTATTCGGGCCGCTCAGCCTGGCGCGCGCTGCTGCCGGCACATGAGGCCCCGGCCTTCGCGCTGATGCTGTCGACCAATCTCTGGCTCGGCCGGCATGCCCATCTCGTCCATTATCCGGTGCAAGGTGGCGAGACCGTGAACATCGTCGCCATCGTCGAGGATCGCTGGCGCGGCGACGCGGAAGAGGATTTCTGGCGGGCGCAGGGCGATGCGAGCTTCGTGCGCGAACGCTTCGCCGGTTGGCATAGCGACGCACGCGCTCTTGTTGGCGCGGTGAAGGAATGGCGGCGCTGGCCGCTGTTCGATCGCAACATGGTCGACCGCTGGAGTCTCGATCGCGTGGTGCTGCTTGGCGACGCCGCTCATCCCGTACTGCCGTTCCTGGCGCAAGGCGCGGCGCTTGCCATCGAAGACGCGGCGGAACTCGCCGCCTCAGCCGCGGCAAGCAACGGCAATATCGCCGGCATGATTCAAAGATATCAGGAGCGCAGAGTCCGGCGCGCCTCGGATGTGCTCTACGCCTCGCGGCGGCAGGGCTCGATCTATCACCTGTCCGGCCCGCTCGCCTTTGCGCGCGACATGGTAATGGGCCGTCTCAGCGTCGACGCCGCTATGGCGCGGATGGACTGGCTCTACGGTTACAGACCCGGCTAGTTGCGCAACCGCTTCTCCGTCATGCCCGCGCTTGTCGCGGGCACCCACGCGGTGACGCTGCATTGCCCTATCAGAACGCGGAGAGTGCTTTTCCTGAGGCGCTACCGCGCACCACGGCGTGGGTGCCCGCAACAAGTGCGGGCATGACGCGGCGGAGGTACCAAGGGAGAAGGCGACATGCCTATTCGGCCGCCTGCGCTTTCAGCTTGGTGTGCGAGCCGGCGAAGTGCGGCGCGATCTCGCTCATGAACTTGTTCATCTGGTCGAGGACCAGATCATGCGGCTTGCCGCCGACATTGAAATACAGGATCACCTCTTCAATGCCGGCCGCCTCAACCCGCTTGAGTGAATCGACGATCTTCTGCGGCGAACCGAGCAGGATGGATTTTTCGCCGAGATCCTCGCCTTTCATGTTTTCGAGAATCTCGACGATCTTGTCCATGTAGCGCATGGAGGGCGGCGACTTTGTCGGATCCTGCGTCAGCGCCGGCTTCACGGCGCGACGGAAATAGGCCATCTGGCGTTCGCGGCCATATTGCTCATCCTTGCCTTCGCCGATGTGGATGAAATAGCTGCACATGGCCTTGCCGGGCTTGTTGTTGTTCTTCTCGCACTCTTCGCGATAGGCGCGCACAGCGGTTGCCAGATCGCCGAAGGTGAGAGCGGCGGCGAAAGGCGCGAAAATAATGTCCATGCCGCGACGACCGGCGATCTCCATGCTCGCCTTGGAGAAACAGGCCATGAAAAACGGCACATGTTTCTGCAGCGGACGCGGCGTGATCGCCATGTTCTCGATGGTGTAGAACTTGCCATGGTGGGACCACTTGCCATTGGTCTCCCAGGCCTTCTTGATGATGTCTATGCCCTCTTCCATGCGTTCGAGCGAGGTCATGTAATCGGCGCCGAAAGGCTCGTATTCCTTGCGGTCGTAGCCGCGGCCGACGGCGAAATCGACCCTGCCGCCCGACAGCAGATCGAGCGTCGCCCATTCCTCGGCCACGCGCAGCGGATGATGCATGGGGATGACGGCGACGGCCGGCGCCAGGCGAATATGTTTCGTCTGTGCGACGATGGAGGCCAGCACCATATGCGGACAGGAATTGACGCCGAGCGAATCGAAATGATGCTCGCCGATCCAGGCCGAATACATATGCAGCTTTTCCGCATGCAGCGCCTGTTCGCGGATCTCCAGGATGAACTGTTCCGGCGTGCGCGAGATGTCGTCGTAGTTATTATCGCTCAGCGTGAAATATCCGAATTCCATGGCGCTCTCCCTCCGAATGCGATCATGCGGGCCGAGGCAGACTTGAGAAACTTGGGGCTCAAGACTTGGGCTCGGCATATATGTGCAATTGCACGCATCTTGCCTCAATCCGATGCGGGACGCAAGACCTTATCCAAGACCCTATCCAAGACCCTGTCGATGAAGCCAACCAATGTCAGAGACGGTCGAGATTGTCGAAAACGCGTTTCAGCATCTCTTTGAAGGCCTTGGCTTCCGCCGGTGTGAAGCCTTCCAGGGCGGTGGTTTCGTAGCGGCCGGCCATGGGCAGGAGGCCCTTGGTGACCTTGACGCCGTTTTCCGTCAGCTCGATCTGCACTTCGCGGCCATCCTCGCCGGAGCGGCCGCGCGAGACGAGATCGTTCTGCTCCATGCGCGAGACCAGGCGCGACAGGGTCGTGCGGTCGATGGTGGTCATGGCGGCGAGTTCCGACATGCGCTGCGGCTGGTGGGACATGAGCGCGGCGAGCACACGCCACTCCTGCAAGGCCACCCCCAATTGGCGGGACTCCTGCGTCCAGGCGATGGCGAGGCGCGCGCCGGCCCTGTTCAGCAGGTAAGGAAGAAAGTTGGCGAGATCGAACATGTCCGCAGTGAGTCCCGCCAGGTGGATCGGAAACGCTATGGTCGCCGGTTACGGCCATGACCGAAAAGTGTCAAGCCGGCAACGCCTGCCGCAACGCAGGCACAAGGACAGGCTGCCTCAGCCCGGATTGCTCAGGATGATCTGGGCATTCTTTTCGATGAGTGTCGTGTGGCTGGTGATGGCCGCGGCGGCCGCGTCCGCATCGCCGCTTTCGATCGCGCTGACGAGCGCCGAATGCAGTTCGTGGGCGCTGCGAAAGCTCTCCTGCATCTGCGAAGCGGCGATGTCGAACGGAATGCCGCCGATGTTGGCGAATGGCAGCGCCATGGCGCGCTCCAGCGCATTGGCGACCAGCGAACTGTCCGCGAGTTCGAGAATGCGGTCATGAAACTCGATGGTGAGCAGCTTGAACGTCTCGAACGCCTGCGGATCCTGCATGGAGGCTTCCCGAATCTCGTCCATGCTCGCCAGGATGCGCTTCAATTCCGCCATGTCGGAAGGCCTGCCGCCGCGTTCCGCCGCGAGCCGGGCCGCCAGTGTCTCGATGGCGCCGCGAAGCCGGATCGCATCGATCACATCCCGCAAAGTGAAGACACGCACGAAATAGCCCCCGGCAGCATTGCGGACGACCCAGCCTTCGGCTTCCAGCACCTTCAGAGCCGTGCGCATGGGCGTGCGCGACAGGCCGAGAGACCGCGCGACCGCGTTCTCCGGAATGCGTACGCCAGGCTGCAATGTTCCATCCGTGATCAGCCGTCGCAGGCCTGTGAGAGCGGTTTGCTCGCGAGTCTCGGCAGCCTCCGCGACATCCTGTTTCGTATTTCCTTTCCAGAACATTCAAGGAATCCATTTTCCACAAACAATGCTGAAAAAATTAAGCTCTCCGAAGAAGCCGGATTGGCAGTGCAATCGACACAAAATCAAAGCGGAACATAAATGGATTCCATTTTCGGGCAAGTTAGTCCCGAAAACCCAGGTAAAGGCGATGGGTCTTATTAATGGTCCGGTAAGAAACCATTGATGAAATACAATGGTATACCATGGTATTTAGAATGATACCTAAGTATGCGGGGGACGGCACTTCTTCCGGAATGGCCAAATTCAATGATTACACCAACGATTTTCTCATCTGACACGCGGGGCGCGTCAGCGGTCGAGTTCGCCTTCGTGGCGCCGGTTTTCCTGATGATCGTCTTCGGCATTGCCGCTTTCGGCTATGTTTTCGGCATCTATCAAGGGATTCAACAGATCGCCTCGGAAGCCGCGCGGGCTTCCGTCGCCGGCATATCCGATACCGAGCGTGACACGCTGGCGCGTGGATTTGTTTCGACGAATGCCGGCACCTATGCGCTGATCGACACCCGCAAGGTGGTCGTTTCGACAACGGCAACGGGGGCGCCGGCGCCGGCGTTCCAGGTCTCCATCAGCTACGATCTCACCGGCACGTTTCCCTACCAGTTTTCCAATCTCCTGCCTCTGCCCAACCCGAAGATCCAACGCACGGCTGTCATCCAGCGCGGCGGATATTGAGGGAGGCCGCCGATGCGAACCTTTTTCGTGCGCCCCAACCGGGCGCTGACCGGATTTGCGCGAGACCGGCGCGGCTCGACCATCGTCATGGCGAGCATCACCATTTTCATGGTGATGGGCCTTGCCGCTATCGCTGTCGATCTCGGCTCTCTCTTTGTCCAGAAGCGCCGGCAGCAGACTGCCAATGATCTGGCGGCGCTGGCCGCGGCAAGCGATCTGTCCCACGCCTCCGCCGCCGCGCAGGCGACATTGACGCGCAATCAGATACCGGCGGCGGCGATGAAGCTCGTCGAACTCGGCGTCTACACGCCGAATGCGGCGCTGACGCCGGCCCAGCGCTTCGTACCCGGCAACAGCGCGGCCGCCAACGCGGTGAGGGTGACCCTGCAGAAGGCCTATCCCATCTACTTCGGGAAGGTGTTTGCCGCGCTCCCGCAATCGGCGGCACAGGGTGCCCGTATCAGCGCCGGCGCCTCCAACACGGTCAACATCAACTCCACCGCCATCGCGGCCGCCAATGCACAGGCTTCGTTTGCCGTCGGCTCGCGGCTGCTCAGCCTCAACGGCGGCATCCTCAACGGCGTGCTGGGCGCGATGCTCGGCACCAACCTGTCACTCAGCGTGATGGACTATCAGGCGCTCGCCAACGCCAAGATCGACATGTTCACGTTCAGCGACAAGCTGGCATCCCGCCTCTACCTGACCGGCATGACCTATTCCCAGGTGTTGAGCGGCAACGTGCAGGTGACCGATGCCCTCAACGCCGCGCTCGATGCGTCGCGGGCCAACCCATCCAACAGTTCCGCCGCCAACGCCGCGCTGGCGCTGATCGTCGCCGCCAAGACCGGCTCTTTCGACAAATTGAATCTGTCCAGCCTACTCTCGGCCGGCGTCTATGGTGGACGGCAGATGAGCCAGGGACCGCCGCTGAGCGCTTCGCTCAACGCGCTGCAGTTCGTCTCGGCGCTGGCGCAGATCGCCAACGGCACCAATCAGGTGTCCGCATCGCTTGGCGTTTCGCTGCCGGGCATTTCCTCGGTCAGCCTGAAGCTCACCATCGGCGAGCGCCCTGTCGGCACCAGTCTGATCACCATCGGATCTGTCGGCGCCACCGCCCATACGGCGCAGACGCGCCTGCTGCTGGCGATCAATCTGATCGGCACGGGCTCGGCGTCCGTCGTCAGCCTGCCGCTTTACATCGAGGTCGCCAGCGCCACCGCGCGGATCACGGCGATCTCCTGCTCGCCCGGCGACATCACCACATCGAGCGTGACGCTCGGCGTGACGCCGGGCATCGTCGATGCCTGGATCGGTAATGTGACCAGCGCCGACATGACCAACTTCTCCACCAAGCCGAACCCAGGCGTGGCGACATTCGTCAATCTGCTGAATCTGGTGACGGTCACCGGCCGGGCGCACGCGACGATGAGCAATATGACCGAAACGCCGGTCACCTTCAGCTATGCGGACATCACCGGCGGCGTGGTCAAGACCACATCGACGAGCGCCTTCATCACCCCGCTCCTGGTGAGCCTGACCAACGACCTGAAACTCACGGTCAACGTGCTCAGCGTGCTGGGCATCGGCCTGGGCGGCGGACTCGACAGCCTGGTGCTATCCACGATCGTCAGCGCGACAAGCTCGATCGACACGCTGGTCTCAGGCCTGCTCACGACGCTCGGCGTCAGCCTCGGCTCGGCCGACACATGGGTGACGGGCATCCAGTGCGGAAATGCGGTGCTGGTGAACTAGGTTTGGGCGAGCCCACGCAAACCTAGCCCTGCTTCGGTTCAAGCTTCACCTGGAAGAGTTCGGCATCCTCGACGTCGCGCAGAGTGACGGTCATCACCTCGGTGGCGCCGTCGATGGCGACATGGCCAAAAAATTGCAGGCCGAGTGCCGGCGACTGGTTCTGCGCTTCGCCCGCCTTCGGGCCCTTGTAGTAGCGCAACTCCGGGCCGAACGTATTGTCGAGATCGTTGGGTCCGAAGCTGCCGGCATGCACGGGGCCCGAGACGAATTCCCAGAACGGCTCGAAATCCTGGAACTGCGCCTTGTCGGGATTGTAGTAATGCGCCGACGTGTAATGGACATCGGCTGTCAGCCAGACCGTGTTGCGGATGCCTTCGCGCTTGATGAACGAGAACAGGTTCGCGAATTCCAGCTCGCGTCCGAGCGGCTTGCCATCGCCTTGCGCGACGGCTTCCGATCCCTTGCTCAGGGCCGCATCGTTGAAGACGATGAGGCTTAGCGGCATATCGGCGGCGATGACCTTCCAGGTCGCGCGCGAGGCTTGCAGCTCGCGCTTGAGCCAGGCGAGCTGCACCGGGCCGAGGAATGCGCTCTGCGGCCCCTCCTCCGTCTCCGTATTGTCGCCGTTGGGACCGCGATAAGTGCGCATATCGAGGAAGAAGATGTCGAGCAGCGGCCCGTAGGCGACCTTGCGATAAACACGGCCCGCCTCCTGCGGCGTCGCCGCGATCGGCATGTACTCATGGAAGGCGCGCGCCGCGCGGGCCGACATCAGCGCCACGTTCTTCTCGGTGTAGCGCTTGTCGTCCAACACGGATTTCGATGGCGACCAGTTGTTCATCACCTCGTGATCGTCCCACTGCGCCAGCATCGGCACCTGCGCATTGAGCGCCAGCACGTTGCGGTCGAGCAGGTTGTATTTGTAATTTCCGCGGAACTCGGCGAGCGTTTCGGCGACCTTGGATTTTTCTTGCGTGACGATGTTCTTCCACATGCTGCCATCGGGCAGTTTCACCTCCGCGACGATGGGGCTGTCGGCATAGATCGTATCGCCCGAATGGATGAAGAAATCCGGCCGGTGCTTCGCCATCGTCGCGTAACAACGCATGCCGCCGCGTGATTCATCAATGCCCCAGCCCTGCCCGACCGTATCGCCGGACCACACGAAGGAGATCGAGCGCTTGTCCAGCGGCGCCGAACGGAAACGGCCGACAACCGGCGCGCCGGCCATGGACGGAAAGGCGAGATCGAAAGGCGTGGCGCGATAGAAGATGTCCTGCCCGGCCGGCAGGCCGTCGATGAGCGCCTTCACGGCGAAGTCCGCTTCCGGCAAGGCATCGAGCGTGACGGCGCGCAGGATGTCACTAAAGCTGTCCGGCGTGGCGATCTCGAACCGCACCCGCGCCGGCCGGTCCGCCCGCGTCCACACCACGCCGGACCCGATCGAAGGATCGCCAGATTGCACGCCATGGCTCAGAACCGGCCGCGTCTGAGCAAGGCTGATCGCCGGCATCGCAAGGCCCATGGCGAGCGCCGAGGATGTGCCGGATAGAAACGAACGCCGTGATGGTCCGCGACGATTGCGCATGGTCGACCCTGCCTTTTCATTGGAACGATGGAACTAGGCCATCGCAGGCTGACATGTTGCTAACGCAGGGATGACAGTGAGGTGACGGGGAATTGGGCCTACGAATTTCCACGAATTGATCAGTTATCTTATCCACGCACGCCTAATATGAAGTGATTGCGGACATTAGACAAAAAGACCATTCTTGCCCTTCAAAGATACCGCAAATTCACGGTTGTCAGGATCCAGATTTTTATGCGCTTCACCGGTTCAGTGAATTATCGCCCCGTGCGAATTGGCTTTCTGGTCCCGCCAGATGATCTCCATATCATTTCGCGAGTTGCACAGCTTTCTGCTTGCCTTTGGGGTGGCCGGTATAACCCGATTATTCCATTCTTCGAAAAGGGCGGTGAACGCTGGATCGAACCTTTTTTCGAGAACGACGGCATAGAGGTAGCACGTGGTTACATCGATTTCTTTGAACCAGATGTATTGGTTGAGGCAATCCCCGGAATGGCGGCAATTCTTGGTTGGAAGGAAAGGGAGACCGTCATGGGACTGCCTTCCGTCGTACCACTGGAACGATTTTATGAGATTGACTATCGCGGCCGTGCGAAGTTCGCGGCCGGGGTCGACATTGTCGACGTGATGTACCACCTCTACGACAGCGAGTTTAAGTATGAGAGGCGGCACAAGAGGCCCTTCGCTGTTGTCGAGGAAAACGACGGCGATGCGTATTTCGATGTAGTAGGAGGCCGCTATCCCCACGATGAAGCAATTTCGTATATAGCGAGCACCTACAAAGAAGTTTTCGATCCATCCTGTTTGCCAGCAAATGCAAGCACTGCGCAAAAATTCTTGGCAGAGGGGTACGCAGGCCCGATGTGGATTAGTCGCCATGGGTTGGAAGAACGCTTAGGTCGGCGGCGAGCTTCGGATAATCGTTTTTATATATTCGATTCTACGAATCCTGGTGACGTCATTGACTACTGGAATTTCCGTCTAGTCGAGCACGCTATTCCAATCAATTTAGCGTGGTTGCCAGAGCACCGCGATTTCATGCGCGACCTTATCACGAAGGTGCACCGACCGATTCCGGGAAATCCTTTTGGAACACACTTCCGCTCCAGCGTGCAATTTGCAAATTCAATAACGGACGACCGTCTCTCCGCTATTTCAAGAGAGCACCTATCCGATCTTCCGGATATGTCATACTTTGCATCACGTGACGGGCATGTTTGGCGAAACGGCCAGCAGGCCGGTGGATGGCGTGAGACAAAGATACTGGCTACGGGGAAGTCTATCTCATTTGACGAGCAGACAAATGCAGAAGGTTACATAAAAATTCCGTCGCCTGCGCCACCGTTTCTGAATGCCTCAGGGCAATACTCGACAAATCATTGGATCAATCTTGTAGAGCCTGCGACTTCTGATACCAACGACGACGTAGCAATCATCTACCCCACGAATATCTGGGCGCCTGGTTTCCCACATTTGGGGAATTATGGCGGACTTCGTATTGGCCGAGAAGGCTGGGCTATCAGTCAACATATCTCAATCGGGTATTCTCTCCTAAGACCTCAAAAGGGGCGAGATGCAATTATCGAATGGTTTAAAACCAAGGGAATTTCTGCAAGACCTTCCGAAGAGGGCCAGGTAGCGGCGCAGGTCATTGCTGCCGCAGGTTCACTTACAGCCTGCGGAATGTTTGGTAATCGTCAAACAATAGTCCTCCTCAACGAGATGGCAGAAGGACATACCACACGCGTTCGAGACGGCGTACGCATCACGACAAACACGCCAGATCGTTCAAAGCATATCAACACGATAAGTCAGCATTTCGCCAAAAGAGCCAAGGGGCGCTATTGGAATGAATTGGACCAATTTTTGAAGCAATCGGTGTTTCGCGCAGGCTTACAAGTAAAATGCCCAACGTGCGCATACCATAACTGGTTTGCTCTTGATGCAATCGGCTATTCGCCAACATGTTCCCGTTGCCTGAATCAGTTTAAATTTTCAGAGACACCGGCCGCGCTTCATGACGTCAACTGGTACTACCGAGTGATCGGACCATTCGCCGCGCCAGATTATGCGCGGGGCGGATATGCAGTTGCGCTTACACTGCGCTCGCTTGCACCTCGCTACGATAGTGAGATGACATGGTCGACCGGCCTAGCACTAGAAGAGCCAAACTGTGAAATTGACTTTTTCGCTTGGTGCCGTCCAAGTCGCCGACTTAGTGACGAACGCGATGAGCCATTGATACTCATCGGGGAGGCAAAAAGCTTTGGCCGGGAGTCATTTGATCCCAAAGCAATCGCGTCTTTGAAGAAGGTCGCAGAGCGCATACCCGGCGCGCTTATGGTCGTGTCCTCGCTTAGAGATATCGCAGAATACGCAGAGCCAGAAATACTGAGGCTTCAGGAGCTTGCGACATGGGGGCGCAGAAGCACTCACCGCGGCAGACCATGTAATCCACTTATAGTCCTCACAGCTACAGAACTATTCGCGCAGGTCACCATTTATGAAGGTTGGAAAGGGAAAGATGGGCAACCAGACGAATTAGTGAAATATCCATCGACAGATCCTTCCAACCTCTACGAAATGTCTGAATTAACCCTTCGCCGGTATCTTCATATTGAAAGCTTTTGGGATGCGCAGGCCCGCGCTTACAATCTGCCGTTGCAGCGCTCCAGACTAGTCGGACTACTTGCGGCTCGCGGTGCGCAATAACCTCAACCCACGGCACTCGAAACGAAAGAAACGATGGTGCGGACGGCGGGGATCGAACCCGCACGGGAGTCCCGAGAGATTTTAAGTCTCTTGCGTCTACCAGTTTCGCCACGTCCGCGTGGGGAGAGGCTTAGCCTCCGCGAGGGAACTGCACAAGTCGGGGAGCACGCCTAATCCTCGCCGCGGCTTTTCCCCGCCAGGATCGGCGCCTTGAGCGGCGGCAGGACGCCGCGGTGCCAGTCGATCGACATCTGCAGGGATTGGGCGACGCGCTCGGCGCGGTCGATGAACAGGGCGGCGGCCGCGGGCGGGCATAGCTCGTGGGCGGTGGCGCGGAAAAGCTCCAGCCAGCGTTCGAAATGCGCCGGGCCGAGGCCGTCGATCTTCAGGTGGGCGGGCACGGGGCGGCCGTCATAGCTGCCCGTCATCAGCAGCATGGACGACCAGAAGGCGCACATTTTGGCGAGATGCGGCTCCCAGTCCGTGATGGCGGCCGTGAAGATCGGCCCCAGCATGCCATCGGCGCGGATGCGACCGTAAAAGCCGCGCACCAGCCGTTCGATCATCGCTTCGTCGACGCCGGCGGCAACGCCCGGCGGCGTCGGTTTGGTCACGACATGGGGAGGCAGTTCATTGGCCATGCCGGTAGTATAGCATGCCTGCGCCGCCAGATTGCGCGGCGGGACGTCGCGTCCCGGCAGGCTTCCTACTTCTGGCCCTCCATGTAGATCGCACTGATCTTCGCCACGGCCGGGCCTGGCGAGGCGTAGATGCGTTCAATAATGGCCTGAAGACCGGCGGCGGAAGACGGCGTTGTGCAGTTCAGTCTCTGCTTCTGGCACTCTGCCACGTACTCGGGGTCTCTGAAGACCGCGTCTAAAGCCTTCCGCAGCACGTCGACTTTCGCGGGATCGACGCCAGGCGGCGCTACGATAGGGCGTCCCATCTCAAGACCGGATTGGGCGATCTCCATAACAGCGCGTTTTTCGGGGTCCTGCAGCAGGTCGAGAGCGTAAGGCGCATCGATCTCGGAGTTGCGCGTCCCATAATAAACGAGCGGCTTAACCTTCTTCTCTTCCAGCCACTGCGGAAAACCTGCTTTCAGACTCGACCAGAACGGTGACGCGTTTCCATCGTTCTCCCCTCGGGACATCGCGAGAAACGACTCGGGCTGGGACGTATATCCGGGAATGATCTTGACCTTGATATCGAAAAGGGCAGCAAGCACGCGCGCAAAAAAAGCAGGCGTCGATGCCGAACCGCTGGCGGACAGGATCAACTCGCGCGTGCGCGCATCCTCGAGCTTGTTGACCGGGATTGTGTGCCAGACAATGAGGAGTGCGGTTTCCTGGCTCGGGCTGCCCAGCCAATTGAACTTGGTGGCTTGAAACTGCGCCAGCTTGTTGCCGTAAAGCGGCTCGAAAGCCGAGGTGTTGATAATCATTCCGATGGTAAGGCCATCCTTCGGCGCGGCGCTGTAGAGCCAATTCGCAGCCCGAAGCCCGCCGGCACCCGGCAGGTTTTGCACGACGACAACCGGAGCACCCGGAATATATTTCGGCAGGTACCGCGCAATCATACGCGTGCTCATATCGTATCCATCGCCCGCTTCGCCGGCGAGCACGAAGTTGAGCGTTTTCCCCTTGTAAAAATCGTCTGCGGCTGCGGCGGGATTCAAGGCGACGACTGCCAGTGTGAGACCGAGACAGACCGCTTTGAGCATTTCAATCTCCCTGAATGAGGCCGGCGTTAGAGGAGCGCGTCTTGTTTCTTCACGTTGCCAACCAAGCAACGGATACATTGGCAAGCAACCTCATCTTCGTCCAGGCGATGAACGCCCGTCAAGGTCAACGCGTATGGAAAGGACACGGCTCGAAGGTCCATTGGTGCTTGAGCAGCAGTGGCGCAGAAGTATTTTGCGATTCAACTTCCGCTCTCTTCGCCGTCTCAAGATATGAATGATCAGTGTCCCTGATTAAAATGCCCGGACTGCTTGCCGCTATCTGTGACCAAACCACAGCGCTTCGCTCTCGACGGAACGCTGCTGAAGGATTAGCACTGGTCGATCCCATCCCTTCCAACGGAGCCATCAATGGCGACAGATATTGTCACGAAATCGGTTATCTGTGCTGGCGGCCTGCCAGCCTTCATTGCGGCGCCCGCTGGCGCGCAGAAGGTGCCTGTGATCGTGCTCCTGCACGAGCGCTACGGCCTCGTACAACACACCAGGGATCTCGCCATGCGCCATGCAAGCGAGGGCTTTGTCTGTATCGCAGCCGACTATTTCTTCAAACATCCGGACCAGGATGCGTTGCACCGAGGCGATGAGGGCTACGAGATTGCGGATGCCGAAGCGCTCGACTTCATGAATGCCGCGCTCGATGAGGTGGCAAAGGTTCCGCAAGCCGACATGAGCCGGATCGCCGGTATGGGCGTTTGCCAGACGGGCCGTCACCCGATCGTGCTCGCCGCCCATCGTCCGATCCAGGCGGCGCTGGTCTGGTACGGCGCGGCGCAGGATCGTGAATGGCAGGTCAACGCCCGGTTTCCAGTTGGCCTCGACGATCTCATCGCCAAGGTCGACTGCCCCGTCCTCGCCCTGTACGGCGAGAAGGATCACATCATCTCCATTGACGATGTGCGCAAACTGCGCGGTTCGCTCGAAAAGCACGGCAAGAGCTTCCATATCGAGATGCTGGCCGGAGCTCCGCACGGTTGGCTCAACGACACCATGCCTGGCCGCTATCGCAAGGAACAAGCGGAACGTGCCTGGGCCGTGCAGCGCGATTTCCTCGCCAGGGCGTTCGATTCAACGGCTGGAAAGTCGATGGAAGTGCAGAGCTTCCGGGCCGAGATCGGCACAGATTACGATTTTTCGAAGAACGTCCGCATGGAGTGAGCGACGCTCATCAACACATCAACAAGCCTGCCGAAATCAAGGAGACGCCATATGACCGATACGTTCGAAGACTATTGCTGGAAGGACATTGTCAACGACGAGTTGCTGGAGATCTACAGCGCCTACAAGCGCAAGCTCTTCGTCGGCCCGAAGCCTGCCATCCTCGCCATTGACCTCTATAAGAAAGCATATCTGGGAGGCAATCGCCCGGTTCTCGAAGTGAACCGCGAGTTCTCCGGCTCCTGTGGTGAGAATGCCTGGAAGGCCATTGCGCCGACGCAACAGCTCTTCGCCGCAGCCCGCCAGGCAGGTATCCCGATCATCTATTCGACGCGCCATGCCGATACGTCCGGCGTGCAATCGACCAATCGCGACCTCGGTCGCGGTGACAAGGAAGAGGACTATGCGATCAAGGAAGAGTTCTTGCCGCAGCCGGGCGATCTGGTCATTTACAAGGAGCGCGCTTCGGCCTTCTTTGGAACGCCCCTTGTCGCGCATCTGCGCCGCCTTGGCGTAGAGAGCCTGATCATCTGCGGCGAGAGCACGTCCGGCTGCGTGCGCGCCTCGACGGTCGATGCCTATTCCTACGGCTTCCACAATGTTCTTGTCGAGGAATGCACCTACGACCGATCGATGCTGAGCCACAAAGTGAACCTCTTCGATCTGCATCACAAATACGCCGACGTGATGCATATCGCCGAAGTCGTCGCGCATCTCGATCAAATGGCGACAATGCGTCGGGCCGCAGAATAATATCTTATTGCGAGGGGCGGCTCTTGATTGCCGCCCCATTTGGCAAGTTGTCTCTTAAGAAACTTTTATGCTTATCCAGATGGGCGAAGTGCCTAGTCCCCCGGCCGGATCGGCGGCTGGAAGGCGAGGCCGGTGTCCCAGGGGAAGAAGATCCAGGTGTCCTGCGAGACTTCGGTGATGAACGTGTCGACCATCGGCCGGCCCTGGGGCTTGGCGTAGACGGTGGCGAAATGCGCCGCCGGCAGCATGTCGCGCACAAGGCGCGCGGTGGCGCCGGTGTCGACGAGATCGTCGACGACGAGCACGCCCTTGCCTTTGGCCGTGCCCATCACCTTCACGGAGATGTCTTTGAGCACCTGCAGAGCACCCTGCTTGTTGTCGGCGCCATAGCTTGAAATGCACACCGTCTCGATGATGCGGATGCCGAGTTCGCGCGCCACGATCGCCGCCGGCACGAGGCCGCCGCGGGTGACGCAGACGACGGCGTCGAATGGCCCTTCGCCATGCAGCCGCCAGGCGAGCGCGCGGGCGTCGCGGTGGAACTGGTCCCAGGAGACCGGAAATGCCTTTTGCTGCTCACTCATCGTACCATTCCAATTAATGCCGCCGCTCAAACGCCGCGTTCGGCTTTCAGTTTTTCGATCAACGCCACAACGTCGGCGGTGGCGGCGGCCAGCGTGTCCGCATCCTTGCTGCGCACGACGATCTGGTTGTTGAAGCCGCCGCCCGACGTGTTGAAATGCGGATAGGAGCCGATCGAGGTCTGCGGATAGCGTTTCTGGATGTCGCCGAGGCCGGCGGCATAGGCGCCTTCCGGCAGGCCCGCCTCGACCGTCTGCGACAGCATCTTGGCGCCGGTCTCGAGCGTCGGCGCGACGGCATCGAGCATGGCCTGCATGATGCGCGGCACGCCGGCCATGACCATGACATTGCCGAGCTTGAAGCCGGGCGCGGCGGAAATCTGGTTGACGATGAGGTCGGCGCCCTGGGGAATGCGGCACATGCGCAAGCGCGCCTCGTTGAGGTCCTCCCGCTTCAGCCGCGTCAGCAGCAGCTCGACGGCGCGCTCATCCACGTCGATCGGCACGCCGAAGGCCTTGGCGACGCTGTCGGCGGTGATGTCGTCATGGGTGGGGCCGATGCCGCCGGTGGTGAAAACATAAGTGTAGCGATGGCGCAGCGCATTGAGGGCCGCGACGATCTCAGCCTCCTCGTCCGGCACGATGCGGACTTCCTTCAGGTCGACGCCGATGTTCGTCATGTAATCGGCGATATAGCCGATATTGGCGTCCTTGGTGCGGCCTGAGAGAATTTCGTCGCCGATGACCAGGATGGCGGCGGTGATGCTTTTAGGTGGTTCGGACATAAGCGGTTCGGACATGGGTGCCTCCCCGCCCAGCTTTAAGGACGCAATCCGCCCGAAACAAGAGGCAAAAAGCGGCGGTTCACGGCCATATCCCTGCCGAAAACAGCAAATGGCCCGGCGTTTCCGCCGGGCCATTGGTTGGACATTCGATCGCCTAGAGAACGACGACTTAGAGGACAACCACCTGTGTGCCGACCGCGACGTGGCTGTAGAGGTCGGCCACATCCTCGTTCATCATCCGGATGCAGCCGGAGGACACCGCCTTGCCAATCGACCAGGGCTCGTTGGTGCCGTGGATGCGGTACATCAGGTCGCGGCCGCCGGCGTAGAGGTACATGGCGCGGGCGCCGAGCGGGTTGTCGATGCCGCCAACCATGTGCTTCGGCAGGTCGGGGCGGCGCTTCAGCATGGCGGCCGGAGGCGTCCACGACGGCCATTCCGCCTTGCGGCCGACATGGGCGGCGCCCTTCCATTCAAAACCCGGGCGGCCGACGCCGATGCCGTAGCGGAGGGCGCGTCCGTCGGCGAGCGACAGGTAGAGATAGCGGTTCCTGGTGTCGACCGTGATGGTGCCGGCGCGGGCGCCGGTGGGGTCGGCGACGACTTCGCGGGTCGTCTTCGGGCTCTGGCGCGAGAGCGTCAGCTGGTCACCGAGGGCGGCGACCTGAACCCGATTGTCGTTGCGGAAGAAGCTGTCGTTGCGGAAGAAAGAAGCCGAGGTGTCTTCCTGCGCGAAGGCGGGAACGGCGAGGGTGGCGACGGTGATGAAAGCGGCGAAGATGGTGCGAACGTTGAACATTGGTGTGCTCCCCGAAAATTGTCTTGCAAGGCAACCTTGCGATGACCGTCTATTCGCATGGGGGGCTCTGGGCGGATGTGCGTTCCGTCACAGGGGAGAAAGGGAGGGTTAAGGGACGGAAAGAGAGGCGCGGAGGGGTGCTGAGAGCCTTGCGGGCTCAACCGCGTCATGCCCGCGCTTGTCGCGGGCACCCACACCGTGGTGCGCGATAGCGTTCCAGGAAAGGATGTGCGCTTTACATTGCAACGGTGGAGCAGCGTCACCGCGTGGGTGCCCGCGACAAGCGCGGGCATGACGTCGCGGAGTTGGCAAGGCTGTCGGCCTAGCGGCTACTTCGCGGGACAGGGGTAGGCCTTCTTCAGGAGAAGCAGCAGCGGAATGACGACGAGCGTGTCGTCCTTCATCTTCGCCAGTACCTCGGTTGCATCCGACATCAACCTGGCCGCCTCTTCATGGCTCACGACGCCGCCTTCCTTGCAGAACAGCTTGGTGGGAGCTGCCAGGTTGTAGGCGGTCAGACCGTCCATGGCGCCGGCCAGATAGACCCTGTTGAAGCTGGCGCTCGCCTCGCTGTCGGGATGCAGATAATTTTTCAATCTCAGGCTCTGCGCATTCGCGGCGCAGGACAGAAGCATTCCCGATGCGATCACTGCTGCGCGGATCATGCCTCACTCCCCGTTAGCACACCGTCAGACCCTCTGCTCGCTGCGCATGTCGGCCAGCAATTGCTCGGTCGCCGCGCCGCCGGTCTTCTCGATGTCATCCTGATATTTGAGCAGAACGCCAAGCGTATCGTTGACGATGCGCGGATCGAGCGCCACGGCGTCGAGTTCCGACAGGGCGCTGGCCCAGTCGAGCGTCTCGGCGACGCCGGGCTGTTTGAACAGGTCCTGCTTGCGCAGATGCTGCACGAAGGCGACGATTTCCTTTGTCAGCTTGGCCGGCGCCTGCGGCACTTTCGTGCGCACGATCTGCAATTCGCGCTCGGCATCGGGATAGCCGACCCAGTGATAGAGGCAGCGGCGTTTCAACGCGTCATGAATTTCGCGCGTGCGGTTCGACGTCACGATGACGATCGGCGGCTGCGCGGCCTTCACCGTGCCGAGTTCGGGAATGGTGATCTGGAAGTCCGACAGGACTTCGAGCAGGAAAGCTTCAAACGCCTCATCCGTGCGATCGAGCTCGTCTATCAGCAGCACCGGCGGGCCTTCGGCCGCGGGCTCCAGCGCCTGCAACAGCGGCCGCTTGACGAGATAGCGTTCCGAGAAGACATCGCCCTCGAGACGCGTGCGATCCGTCTCGCCGGCGGCTTCCGCCAGCCGGATCGCCATCATCTGCGCGGCGTAATTCCACTCGTAGACGGCGGAGGAAATATCGAGCCCTTCGTAGCACTGCAGCCGGATGAGACGGCGGCCCAGGGAGGCAGCCAGCACCTTGGCGATCTCGGTCTTGCCGACACCTGCCTCGCCTTCGAGGAACAGCGGCCGGCCCATTTTGAGCGCCAGGTAGAGCACCGTCGCCAGCGACCGGTCGGCGACATAATCGGCCCCGGTCAGGAGCGTCAGCGTCTCATCGATCGAGGCTGGAAGCTTGTGCGGATCGCGTGCGGGTTTGGCTGCTTTGGACATTGTGACGGAGAACTGGCTCTTCAAAACGTGGATGGCCGGGTGATGAACCCGGCCATGAGAATAACCTTATTCTACCGCTCGCCGCGCGAGCGATCCATCTCTCATTTCGCGTTGGCTTTGGCGACGGCGCGGCGCGCCATGACGCCAATGAGATGGGCGCGATAGGCCGCATCCGCATGAATGTCGGAGTTCAGGCCCTCAGCCTTGGCGCTGATGCCTTCGAGCGCCTTGACGTGGAATTTCGCCGTCAGGGCCGCTTCGAAATTCGAGGCGCGGAAGACGCCGTTGGAGCCCGCGCCGGTCACCGCGACTCTCACGTCCTTGCCCTTCTTGGCGACAAACACGCCGACGATGGCGTAGCGCGAGGCCGGGTTGCGGAACTTCTCGTAGGCCGCCTTGTTGGGGATCGGGAACGAGATCTTGGTGATCAGTTCGCCCTCTTCCAACGCCGTCTCGAACAGGCCGGTGAAGAATTCGTCCGCCGGGATTTTGCGCTTGTTGGTGATGATGGTGGCGTTCAGCGCCAGGCAGGCCGACGGATAATCGGCGGCCGGGTCATCGTTGGCGACGGAGCCGCCGATGGTGCCGCGGTTACGCACGGCCGGATCGCCGATCATGCCGGCGAGATCGGCGAGCGCCGGGATCTTCTCCTTGACGAGTTCGGAGGTGGCGACATCGACATGGCGCGTCATCGCGCCGATGACGAGGTTGCGGCCCTTCATCTCGATGCCCTTGAGGTCGGCGGCACCCGACAGATCGATCAGGCCGCCCGGCGAGGCAAGGCGCTGCTTCATCGTCGGCAGCAGGGTCTGGCCGCCGGCCAGGAACTTCGCGTCTTCCAGCTTGCCGGCAAGGTTCACGGCCTTGCGGGCGGTTTCGGCGCGGTTGTAGTTGAATGCGTACATCGTTCTTCTCCGTTGACTTGTTCTGCGCCAATCCTTGTTCAACAAGGTTTTGGCGGCGCGTTCCTATTGAGCTGCGTGTTTCATGACCCTCTTCTGCGCCAGGCGCCAGACGGTCTGAGGGGTGGCCGGCATCGGCACGTTTTCGGTGCCGAGCGCGTCGGTGATGGCGTTGATGAGCGCCGGCGGCGCGGCGATGGCGCCCGCTTCGCCGCAGCCCTTGATGCCGAGCGGATTGGACGGGCACGGCGTCTGCGTCATGCCGACATTATAGGACGGCAGGTCGTCGGCGCGCGGCATGCAGTAGTCCATGAAGCTCGCGGTGATGAGCTGGCCCTTGTCATCATAGACCGCCGCTTCGCAGAGCGCCTGGCCGATGCCCTGGGCAATGCCGCCATGGACCTGGCCTTCGACGATCATCGGATTGATGATCATGCCGAAATCATCCACCGCGGTCCAGCGATCGACACGGGTGACGCCGGTCTCGGGATCGATCTCGATCTCGCAGATATGCACGCCGGCCGGAAAGGTGAAATTCGTCGGGTCCCAGAAGGCGCTTTCCTTCAGGCCCGGCTCGAGATCCTGGCCGTTGAACTTGTGCGCGATATAGGCCTGCAGGGCGACCGAGCCGAAGTCCATCGACTTGTCGGTGCCCTTGACGGTGAACTTGCCGTCCTTGAACTCGATGTCCTTGTCGGAGGCTTCCATGCAGAAGCCGGCGACCTTCTTGGCTTTCGCCTCGACCTTGTCGAGCGCCTTGACGATGGCGCTCATGCCGACAGCGCCGGAGCGCGAGCCATAAGTGCCCATGCCCATCTGCACCTTGTCGGTATCGCCGTGGACGATGGACACGTTCTCGATGGGAATGCCGAGGCGGTCCGAGACGAGCTGCGCGAAGGTCGTCTCATGGCCCTGGCCATGGGAATGGGAGCCGGTGAGGATTTCGACGGTGCCGATCGGATTGACGCGTACTTCCGCCGATTCCCACAGGCCGACGCCGGCGCCGAGCGAACCCACCGCCGCCGACGGCGCGATGCCGCAGGCCTCGATATAGGCGGAGATGCCGATACCGCGCAGCTTGCCGTTGCGCTCCGACTCGGCCTTGCGCCTGGCGATGTTCTTGTAATCGGCCATGGCGAGCGCCTTCTGCAGCGAGGCGTCGTAATTGCCGGCATCATAGGCCATGATCACCGGCGTCTGATGCGGGAAGGATGTGATGAAATTCTTCTGGCGGAATTTCACCGGATCGGTGTGGGTTTCACGCGCCGCGACCTCGATGAGCCGCTCGACCACGAAGGTCGCTTCCGGCCGGCCGGCCCCGCGATAGGCATCCACCGGCGCGGTGTTGGTGTAGATGCCGTCGACCTCGGCGTAGATCGCCGGAATATTGTACTGGCCGGACAGCAGCGGTGCATAAAGATAGGTCGGCACCGAGGAGGAGAACGTCGACAGATAGGCGCCCAGATTGGCCTTGGTGTGGACCCGCAGGCCTGTCGTGCGGCCGTTCTCGTCGAGCGCCAGTTCGGCATGGGTGATGTGGTCGCGCCCGTGCGCATCCGACAGAAACGCCTCGGTGCGGTCCGCCGTCCATTTCACCGGCCGGCCGACTTTCTTGGCGGCCCAGACGCAGACGACCTCTTCCGCATAGATGAAGATCTTCGAGCCGAAACCGCCGCCCACATCGGGCGCGATGACGCGCAATTTGTGCTCTGGCGCGACGCCGATGAAGGCCGAGATGACCAGGCGCGCCACATGCGGGTTCTGGCTCGTGGTGTAGAGCGTGAAGGACTCGGTGCCGGGCTCATAGTCGCCGACGGCAGCGCGGGTCTCCATCGCATTGGGCACGAGGCGGTTGTTGACGATGTCGAGCTTCGTCACATGTTTCGCCTTGGCGAAAGCCGCGTCCGTCGCGGCCTTGTCGCCCAGGTGCCAGTTGTAGACGGTGTTGTTGTCGGCCACGTCGTGAATGACCGGCGCGCCGGGCTTCACGGCGGCGTTCATGTCGACGACCGCGGGCAGGACTTCGTAATCGACCTGGACCTTCTCGGCGGCGTCCCGCGCCTGCGCGAACGTCTCGCCGATGACGACGGCGACATGATCGCCGACATAGCGCACCTTGCCCTGCGCCAGCGCCGGATGGCCGCCGGCCTTCATGGCCGAGCCGTCCTTGGAATGGATCATCCAGCCGCAGATGAGACCGCCGATCTTGTCGGCGGCGATATCCTCGCCGGTCAGCACGGCCAGCACGCCGGGCATGGCGCGGGCCTCTTTGGCGTCGATCTTGAGGACGATGGCATGAGCGTGCGGCGAACGCACGAAAACCGCGTAGGACTGGCCGGCGCGATTGACGTCATCGGTATACTGGCCGCGGCCAGTGATGAAACGCAGGTCCTCCTTGCGGCGGACGGATGCTCCGATACCTGTTGCACTCATGGCTGGCTCCCCGAAACGAACTGCAAATGCATCAGACCGGGACGGCCTGTCCCTCCCGATCGATCGTTCCGCGGACCGGGGCGTTACGCGCACCGGTCCGTGTCTCCATTCCCTGCTTCGCTACTTGACCAAATTACTTGGCCATCGCTTCGGCGCCGGCTGCGACCGCCTTGACGATGTTGTGATAGCCGGTGCAACGGCAGATATTGCCTTCGAGCTCGTGGCGGATCGTCTGCTCGTCGAGCTTATTGCCCTTGCGATTGACGATATCGACCGCGCTCATGATCATGCCGGGGGTGCAGAAACCGCACTGCAGGCCGTGATTTTCGCGGAAAGCCTCCTGCATCGGATGCAGCTTGCCGTCCTGGGCGAGGCCTTCGATGGTGGTCACATTGGCGCCCTCATGCGACAGCGCGAGCGTCGTGCAGGACTTGATGGCGTTGCCGTTGACGTGGACGACGCAGCAGCCGCACTGGCTGGTGTCGCAGCCGACGTGAGTGCCGGTCAGGCGCAGGGTTTCACGCAGGAACTGCACGAGCAGCGTGCGCGAATCAATATTTCCGGAAACGGCTTTCCCGTTCACCGTCATGGAAACCTTAGGCATACCTTCCTCCTGATGACGCTCCGGGCTCTTCTCCCGGCAAGGGCGCGCCTTTTGGGGCACGCCCTCGAAGAGTTCTAAAACACTGTGTGCCGTCAGATCGGCGCGGTCAAGACGCTCGAAAGACGAACCGAATCAGCCGCGGGCCACGACTTCGGCAAATTTGGAGAAAAACGAGTCGGCGTTTTTCTTAGCGACGCCGTCGATCAGGCGCCCGCCGAGCTGGGCGAGCTTGCCGCCGATATTGGCCTCGACGTCATAGGACAGCAGCGTGCCGCCGCCCGGCGCATCGCTGAGCGCGACTTTCGCGCCGCCCTTGGCGAAACCGGCGACGCCACCTTCGCCCTGGCCGCTGATGCGATAGCCGTTGGGCGGATCGAGATCGGTCAATTCGACATTGCCCTTGAAGGTAGCGCTCACCGGGCCAACCTTGATCTTTGCCGTAGCGGAGAATGATGTATCGCTGGTTTTCTCCAGGGCCTGACATCCCGGAATGCATTCCTTCAGCACGGCAGGGTCATTCAGCTTTTCCCAGACCGCTTGCTTGCTGGCGGGGAGAGTGACCTCCCCCTTCATCGTCATGGCCATGATAGGTTCCTCGCTTTCGGCAGGCGGGACTTATCTCGCGGAAAATGCGCCAAAGTCCAGCCCGATCTCGCTGCCGATCTACCAAACCTGCAGATTCGATCAACTGTTGCGCGCTGGCGTCAGGAGCGCTATGCGGTCAATGCAACCAATAAAATCATTAAAATGCCACGCCACGCGCGAACGGGGGCTTGCCAATGGCTCGCATGCAGGTCGGTACGGGAGAATTCAATATCGTGATCGAGGGGGCGGACGACGCACCGGCGGTGCTGTTGTCGAACTCGCTCGGCACCAACCTGCAGATGTGGGACGACCAGGCGGAGGCGCTGAAAACCCGCTTCCGGGTCATCCGCTACGACAGCCGCGGCCATGGCGGCAGCATCGCCGACGAAGGCCCCTATTCCATCGAACAATTGGGGCGTGATGCGCTCGCCATCCTCGACGCGCTGAAGGTCTCGAAGGCGCATTATGTCGGTCTGTCGATGGGCGGCATGGTTGGGATGTGGCTCCTGACCAATGCGCCCGAGCGCATCGGCCGGGCCGTGCTCGCCAATACCGGCGCTCATATGGGCAGCCCGGACTTGTGGAATACGCGCATCCGCACCGCCAAGACCGATGGCATGGCAGCGCTGACGGCCGCGACGATCGACCGCTGGTTCACCCGCGAATTCCAGGAAAGCGCGCCGCAGGCGGTCGAGCGGATCGCCCAGATGGTGCGCTCCACGCCGCCGGAAGGTTATGCCGCCTGCTGCGCCGCCATCCGCGACATGGACCAGCGCGAAAGCATCCGCGGCATTACCAATCCGGTTCTGGTCATCGTCGGCAAGAGCGATCCGGCGACGCCACCGACCATGGGCGGCCTGATCGCCGACCATATCACGGGCGCCCGCATCCTGGCGCTCGACGCGGCGCACCTCTCCAATATCGAGGCGTCGAACGCCTTCAACCGGGCGCTCCTGTCGTTCCTGAGCGTGCGCGAAGCCAGCGCGGCCGACGCGCCGGCGAAGGCGGCGCCGGTGAAGGCTGCGCCCGCCAAGGCGGCAGTAAAGAAAAGGACGGCAGCGAAAAAAGCAGCCGTCAAAAAATCCGCGGCCAAAAAGACAGCCGTAAAGAAGACAGCCAGGAAGGCGGCTACAAAGAAGGTGGCTGCCAAAAAACCGGTCAAAAAAGCCGCCGCGCGCGAGGCCTCGAAAGCCGCGACGAAGAAGGCGGCGAAAAAAGCTGTGCGCAAGGGCGTCGTCAAAGCGGCGAAGAAAACGGTGAAAAAGTCCGCCCGTAAGGCCGCGAAGACCTCGGCGCCAAAAAAATCGGTGAAGAAAGCGGCCAGGAAGCCGGTTGGGAAAAAGCGTTGATGGACGATCGCGAGCGCCACGAACAAGGCATGAAAACCCGGCGCGCCGTGCTCGGCGACGCCTATGTGGACGCAGCCGTCGCGAAAATCGACGATTTCACGCGAGATTTTCAGGATTACATCGTCCGGACCGCCTGGGGCGACCCCTGGCAGCGGCCGGGGCTGGACCTCAAGACGCGCTCGGTCGTCGTTTTGAGCGTCACCACGTCGCTTGGCCATTGGGACGAGTTTCGCTTACACCTCCGAGGCGCTATCAATAACGGCCTGACCAAGAACGAGATCAAGGAAATCCTGATGCACTGTGCCGCTTACGCCGGAATCCCCGCCGCCAACCACGCTTTCCGCGAGGCGCAGCAGGTTTTCAAGGAGCTGGGCGTCTAGCGGTCACGGGCTTACGGCCGGGGCCGCGCAAATGGAAAATTTCCTCCAGCAACTCATCAACGGCGTCACGCTGGGATCGATCTACGGCCTCATCGCCATCGGCTATACGATGGTGTTCGGCATCATCGGCATGGTCAACTTCGCCCACGGCGACGTGTTCATGGTCTCGGCCTTCATCGCGCTCATCATTTTTCTCGCGCTGACGCAATTGCTGGGCGTCTCTTCTATATACGCGGCGATCTTCATCGTGCTGCTGGCTTCCATGCTGCTCACGTCATTATGGAACTGGACGATCGAGCGCGTCGCCTACCGGCCGTTGCGCGGCTCGTTCCGCCTGGCGCCGCTGATCTCGGCCATCGGCATGTCGATCTTCCTGATGAATTTCGTGCAGGCCGTGCAGGGCCCGCGCAACAAGCCGCTGCCGCCGATGTTCAACGAGGTCATCCACATCACCAAGGGCGGTTCGTTCGACGTCACCCTCGCCTACAAGCAGATCATTATCGTCGCCGTCACCGCCGTGCTGCTGGCGGGCTTCTGGTATCTGGTGCAGAAGACGCCGCTCGGCCGCGCCCAGCGCGCCGTCGAGCAGGATCGCCGCATGGCGGCGCTGCTCGGCATCGACGTCGACCGCACGGTGTCGATCACCTTCGTCATGGGAGCGGCGCTCGCCGCCGTCGCCGGCACGCTCTATCTCGTCAACTACGGCGTCGTCAGCTTTTCAGACGGGTTTACCCCCGGCGTGAAGGCGTTTACCGCCGCCGTGCTCGGCGGCATCGGCTCGATCCCCGGCGCCGTGCTCGGCGGGCTGATGATCGGCCTCATCGAGACGCTCTGGGCCGCCTATGTGTCCAACGACTATAAGAATGTCGCGGCGTTCTCCGTCCTTATCATCGTGCTGATCTTCATGCCCTCCGGCCTGCTCGGCAAACCGGAAGTCGAGAAGGTCTGAGCCATGTCCGACGCCGCAGTCAGCGACGCCGTTTCCCCGCAAACGCAAAGCCGTTTCATCACCGCGCTGCGTGACACCGCCTTCGTCGGCCTCCTCACCGCGGGCTTGTGTTTTCCGCTGATCGCGCTGCGCGCGGAAGCGGACATGAACAATCACCTGGAGCTGCAGCAGCGCTGGTCGTGGCTGGTCGCAGCCACGATCGCGATGGCGGCGAGCCGCTTCATCACCTCGATCTTCGACCGGCTGGCGGCGCGCATCGTCGGCGTCATCGGCGTCTGGCTCATTCTGTTTGCCGGCGGCACCGCCTATTACGCCACGAACTCTCATGGCGGCGTGATCGCCGGCTGCGCCGTTGCCGGCCTCATCTCCATCGGTCTCGCCGCTGTGCTGAACCGCAGCAATGTCGATGCGGGGCCAGCTGAGCCAACCAGATTCTACCGGCTCGACACGTCAGGCGGCTCGATCGCCGGCAATCTCATCTCCATCGCGGCGCTTGGCTGCGCCATCGCGTTTCCGCTGGTCATGCTGGCCTGGCTCGGGCCGCAGGGCTCGCTCAAATGGATCAACAATTACGGCGTGCAGATCCTGATCTATGTGATGCTCGGCTGGGGCCTCAACATTGTCGTCGGCCTCGCCGGCCTGCTCGATCTGGGCTATGTCGCTTTCTATGCGGTCGGTTGCTACGCCTATGCGCTGCTGGCGACGAAGTTCGGCCTGTCGTTCTGGCTGTGCCTGCCGCTGGCCGGCATCCTTGCCGCCTTCTGGGGCATCCTGCTCGGCTTTCCGGTGCTGCGCCTGCGCGGCGACTATCTCGCCATCGTCACGCTCGCCTTCGGCGAGATCATCAACATCGTGCTGACCAATTGGGTCGATCTGACGAATGGCGACGCCGGCATTCCCTCGATCCCGCGCATCACGTTTTTCGGCCTGCCGTTCACGGCCTCCGATGACGGGTTCGCAGCCTGGTTCGGCATCGAATTCTCGCCGATCCACCGCAACATCTTCCTGTTCTATCTGATCCTCACCCTGGCGCTCATCACCAATTTCGTCACCCTGCGCCTGCGCCGCCTGCCGATCGGGCGCGCCTGGGAGGCCTTGCGCGAAGATGAGATCGCCTGCCGGTCGCTGGGCATCAACACGACCAACACCAAGCTCACGGCCTTCGCGCTCGGCGCCATGTTCGGCGGCTTTGCCGGCGCGTTTTTTGCCGTGCGCCAGGGCTTCGTCAATCCGAACTCGTTCACCTTTTCCGAATCCGCCGCCATCCTCGCCATGGTGGTGCTCGGCGGCATGGGCTCGCAGATCGGCGTGGCGCTGGCTGCCGCCGTCATGATCGGCGGCACCGAATTGCTGCGCGAACTCGATTTCCTGAAGGTGCTCTTCGGCGAGGCCTTCGATCCGAGCCAGTACCGCATGCTCATCTTCGGCTTCGGCATGGTGGCGATGATGATCTGGAAGCCGCGCGGCCTGGTCTCGACGCGCGCGCCGTCGATCTTCCTGAAACAGCGCAAGGCCATTGCCGGCGCGCTGGTCAAGGAGGGGCACGGCTGATGCGCTGGCTGAGCGACCCGCTTTTGACTGTCGATCATCTCTCCATGCATTTCGGCGGCATTCGTGCCGTGAGCGATCTGTCATTCACCGTCGGGCGTCAGGACATCACGGCGCTGATCGGCCCCAATGGCGCCGGCAAGACAACCGTCTTCAACTGCATCACCGGCTTCTACAAGCCGACATCGGGCCGCCTCGCCTTCGCCCGCGAAGGACTGGCGGGACATGCCGATGTCGAGACGATCACGAGATCGGCCAAACGCCATGCGCGCATGGCGAGCGGCGATATCTACCTGCTCGAGCGCATGCCGGATTTCCAGATCGCGCGGCGCGCCAAGGTGGCGCGGACGTTCCAGAACATCCGGCTGTTCTCGGGCATGACCGTGCTGGAAAACCTCATCGTCGCGCAGCACAACGTGCTCATGCGCGCGTCAGGTTTCACGATGCTTGGTCTTCTCGGCCTGCCGCCCTATCGGGCACGCGAGCGCCAGGCGGTCGAGACCGCCACCTATTGGCTCGACCGCATCGGCCTGTTGTCGCGCGCCGACGATCCCGCCGGCGATCTGCCGTATGGCGACCAGCGCCGGCTCGAGATCGTCCGCGCCATGTGCACCGATCCGGTTCTGCTGTGTCTCGACGAACCGGCGGCGGGCCTCAATCCGCGTGAATCCGGGGAGCTCACCACCTTGCTGCGCAATATTCGCGACGATCACGGCACCTCGGTGCTGCTGATCGAGCATGACATGAGCGTGGTGATGAATATCTCGGACCACGTCATCGTGCTCGATCACGGCGTGAAGATTTCCGATGGCGCTTCGGCTGCCGTGCGCGACGACCCCAACGTCATCGCCGCCTATCTCGGTGTGCCTGGCGATGATGACGTGACGGAGCAGCGGGCATGACCGCGCACTCCGCAACTTCCAATGCCATGCTGGACTTGCGCGGCGTCGAAGCCTGCTACGGCAATATCGTCGCTCTCAAAGAGGTCGATCTCACCGTCAACAAGGGCGAGATCGTCACCCTGATCGGCGCCAACGGCGCGGGCAAATCGACCCTGATGATGACGATCTTCGGCACGCCGCGCGCCCGCAAAGGCCAGATCATCTACGAAGGCCGCGACATCGCCGGCCTGCCGGCGCATCAGGTCGCCCGTCTCGGCATTGCACAGTCGCCGGAAGGGCGGCGGATTTTCCCGCGCATGACTGTGCACGAGAATCTGCTGATGGGCGCGGCGCTGGGCGATCCATCGTCGACGTCGGACGATCTCGAGCGGGTGTTCACGATCTTCCCGCGTCTCAAGGAACGTCTAAGCCAGCGCGGCGGCACGCTCTCGGGCGGCGAACAGCAGATGCTGGCGATTGCCCGTGCCCTGATGACCCGGCCGCGGCTGCTGCTGCTCGATGAGCCCTCGCTCGGCCTCGCGCCGCTGGTGGTGAAGCAGATTTTCGACGTCATCCGCGATCTCAACCGCCGTGACGGCCTCACTGTGTTTCTGGTCGAGCAGAACGCCTACCATGCATTGCGGCTGGCGCATCGCGGCTACGTCATCGTCAACGGGCGCATCACCATGTCGGGCAGCGGGGCTGACCTGCTGGCGCGTCCGGAGATACGCGCCGCCTATCTTGAAGGCGGACACTGATGGAAGGCACATTCTACGTCGCATCGCCGCTGGCGCCATGGACCTTTCTGGGCCTGACGGTGGTGCTCGGCGGCGCGGCAGCCTTCGCCGCCGGCCGTTCGCTGGCGCAGACATGGCGGCCCTTGTGGCAGGCCCTGCCCTATATGCTGGTGCTCGCCGCCGCAGTCGGTTTCCTGCACTATGTCTTGTTCAGCGAAGCCGCGCTGCCGATGACCGACATCGTCAACGCCGCCCTGGAGCAGGACTGGGCCGGGCTGGCGATGGCCCTGCGTTTCTACGGCGTCATTTTTGCCGTGCTCACGGTGGAGGCAATTGTGGGCTATATGCTCACGCGCGCCCGGCAGATGTCGCGGCAATATGGCTTTGCGCGCGACCGTGCGTGAGCCTGCCCGCAAATGTGCATGAGATGCAGGCTTTGTCTGCAATGTTTCATTTTGGCCTGCAATCTTTCATGATGACTTCCAAACCAAATCGGGGAAATATTCGGGTCGATGGTTCGTCTTGCCATAAGGGCTGGCGGCAGCGGCTTCATCCGGAGGGACTGTAATGAAGAAGACATGGTTGGGCGTCGCCGTATTGGCCGCGACACTCGCGAGCGCTGGCATGGCGCAGGCTCAGATCAAGCTCGCTGTCGGCGGGCCGATTACCGGTGGCTCCGCAGCCTTCGGCGCACAATTGAAGAACGGCGCCGAACAGGCCGTCGAGGACATCAACGCCGCCGGCGGCATCATGGGGCAGAAAATCCAACTCTCCGTCGGCGACGATGCGTCGCGGCCGGAACAGGGCGTCTCGGTCGCCAATAAATTCGTGGGCGACGGCGTCAAATTCGTCATCGGCCATTTCAACTCGGGCGTGTCGATCCCCGCCTCCGAGATCTATATGGAAAACGGCATCCTGCAGATCACGCCGGCCTCGACCAATCCGACCTTCACCGAACGCAAGATGTGGAACGTCTTCCGCACCTGCGGCCGCGACGACCAGCAGGGCGCCGTCGGCGGCAAGTACATCGCTGAAAAGTTCAAGGGCAAGAAGGTCGCCGTCGTTCACGACAAGACGACCTACGGCAAGGGCCTGGCCGACGAGACGAAGAAGGCGATGAACGCGCTCGGCGTCAAGGAAGTGCTGTATGAAGGCGTCAATGTCGGCGAGAAGGATTTCTCCGCGCTGGTGTCGAAGCTCAAGCAGTTGGGCGTCGATCTGGTGATGTGGGGCGGCCTGCATACCGAAGGCGGCCTCATCGTCCGCCAGATGCGCGACCAGGGCGTCAATGCGGTTCTGCTCGGCGGCGACGGCATCGCCTCGGCCGAATATGCCGCCGTCGGCGGTCCCGGCGTCGAGGGCACCTTGATGACCTATGGTCCGGATCCGACCAAGCGTCCGGGCGCCGCCGCCATCGTCAAGAAGTTCGCCGACAAGAAGATCAATCCGGAATCCTACACGCTCTACAGCTATGCGGCGGTGCAGATCCTCAAGCAGGCGATCGAAACCGCCAAGACGACCGATCCCAAGAAGGTCGCCGACGTCATGCATTCGGGCAAGGTGTTCGACACGGTGATCGGCAACATCTCCTACGACGCCAAGGGCGACCGTACCGATTCCGATTACGTCATGTACATCTGGAAGAAGGCCGCCGACGGCAAGCTCACTTTCGAAGAGATGTGAGGGAGCAGCTTCCCTTCTTCCGTTTTCAACGGGAGAAGGGAAGTGCTCACCCCAACGTTGCCAATCCCGGAAATGTCTCCAGCAGCCAGAACGACATGGTCTGCAGGGTGCCGGTGAGGAAGGCGACGCCGGTGATGACCAGCAGGACGCCGACGACCTTTTCCACCGTGCCGAGATGGCGCTTGAATTTGCCGAGAAAGCCCATGAACGGCTCGATGGCGAAGGCCGCGATGAGGAACGGGATGCCGAGGCCCGCCGAATAGACCGCCAGCAGCAGCGCGCCGCGTCCGGCCGTGTCTTCGCTGCCGGCGACCGTCAGGATCGCCGCCAGGATCGGGCCGATGCAGGGCGTCCAGCCGAAGGCGAAGGCGAGGCCCATCACATAGGCGCCCCACAGGCCGATGGGCTTGCTCACTGCGAGGCGTGCCTCGCGATAGAGGAAAGCCAGCCGCCAGACGCCGAGGAAGTGCAGGCCCATGGCGATGATGACGATGCCGGCGATGGCCGACAGCATGCCCAGGTGTTGACGGATCAACTGGCCGAAGACCGAGGCCGTGGCGCCGAGGCCAACGAAGACCGTCGAAAACCCGAGCACGAAGAGGATGGCGGCCAGTGCGACGTCGCGCCGCGCCCGGCTCGCACCGCCTTCCGCCAGTTCCTCGACGGTCGTCCCGGCGATGAACGTCAGGTAAGGTGGCACCAGCGGCAGGACGCACGGGCTGAGAAACGACAGCAGGCCGGCGATCAGCGCTGCGGAAAGCGATACTTCTGACGACATCATGGGCATTTGCATAAAGCCAACGGGCGGGCGGCGCAAAGCGACATACTGCCGGCTCTCAACCACGTGATGGAGTGTGAAACGTGTTGAACCTCATTTCGGATGTCTCCGGCGTGCTTGTCGGCAATGCTCAGGACGAAAAGCTGCTTTCCGGCGTCACGGCGCTGATTTTCGAAGAGCCCGCCGCGGCTTCGATCGCCATTCACGGCGGCGCGCCGGGCGTGCGCGACGGGGCGCTGCTGGAGCCCGACATGACGGTCGAGAAGGTGGATGGCCTCGTGCTCTCCGGCGGTTCGGCCTTCGGCCTCGATGCGCCGGGCGGCGTCCAGGGCTGGCTACGTGAACAGGGGCGCGGCTTTGCCGTCGGCGAGGCGCGCATCCCCATCGTGCCAGGCGCCATCCTGTTCGATCTTCTCAACGGCGGCGACAAGAACTGGGGCCGCAAACCGCCCTATTGGGAGCTTGGCTACGCGGCCGCGGCCGCAGCGGCGAAAAATTTCTCCATCGGCTCCGCCGGGGCCGGGTTTGGCGCGACCACCGCCAATCTGCGCGGCGGCCTTGGCTCGGCGAGCGCGCGCACCCAAGCGGGCTTCGTCGTCGGCGCGCTTGTCGCGGTGAATGCGATCGGCAGCGCCACGATCGGCGATGGACCGCATTTCTGGGCCGCGCCCTACGAACGCGACGGCGAATTCGGCGGGCTCGGCCTGCCGGCAGGCTTCGCGGAGGCGCATCTGGCGCTGCAGCTCAAGGGAGCGCCCGCACCGCCGAAGCTCGAGAACACCACGATTGCCGTGGTTGCCACCGACGCCGTCCTGTCGAAAGGCCAGGCGAAGCGCCTCGCCGTCGTCGCCCATGACGGCATGGCCCGCGCCCTGCGGCCTTCCCATGCGGCCATGGACGGCGATCTCATTTTTGCCGCCGCCACCGGGCGCGCGGCACGGGACGCCGGCCTTGCCGACCAGGTCGAAATCGGCGCCCTCGCCGCCGATTGCCTGGCGCGTGCGATCGCGCGCGCTATCTACAGCGCGGATGGCGTGAGCGGAACGGATGCGAGGCCCGGCTGGCGGCAACGCTTTGTTAACCAAGATGGTCGACATACGAGCTGATTCACCTACTGGCCCAGCCATTGCTTGCTTGACCGCAACTGCGGCGATTTAGCCATTGTTGCGCCGCAATATTGATATTATTTGGTCGAACGTAATCACGGAGCGGAAAAATGAGGCACATTGCAAAAATTGCGGTCCTCGGCACGCTGCTGTTTACCGCTGCACCCGCCTTCGCCCAGGATGCGACCCAAGAGGCTCCGCAGGAGGGCGTTCAAGATTCTGTCACAGAGACCAACTGGCGCGAACTCCTTACCGATCTTTACCGGCTCGATCTCGCGATTGACCGCTGCGACCAGGTGCAGCCGAGCGGCCGCGAAATGGTGCGACTGGAAGACGCCATCACCTATGTCGAGAAAAAGGTCGCCCTGTCGGCCGACACGCTCGACGAGGTCTACGCCAAGATCGAATACGAGACCGAGGCCGACAAGAACGACTTCTGCAACGCCATGACCAATGCCGTGGACGCCATTCGCAAAATCCCGGCCGAATATCGGGATTGAGCTTTCGTGAAGTTTTAGCGGGCACAATGCCTCCTTAACTGGAGGTTGAAGCATCATGTCGTCAGGACCGTTTGCCGCCGCAGCCCTCGATGCGGTGGAACTGAAACCAGCCCCTATCGATCCGACGTGGATTCTCGACGGCGCGCCGCAGGCGCGCATGGCGGAAATTTTCCGCAGCGCCGACGGCGCCTCCACCTGTATTGCCTGGGACTGCACGGCGGGGAAGTTCCGCTGGTATTTCGGCGTCGATGAAACCGTGCATGTGCTCGAAGGCTCGGTCGAGGTGACGGCCGAGGACGGCACGGTGCGGGTGCTGAAGCCCGGCGATGTCGCCTTCTTCGCCAGCGGCACATGGGCGACATGGCGCATCGAGACCTATGTGCGCAAACTCGCCTATTGCCGCCATTCCATGCCGCTGCTGCTGGCGTTTTCTCTGCGCGCCTTCGGCAAGATCATGCGCATGGCCGGCCTGCAGGGCGCCGCGCCAGCGAACGGTTTCGGCGGTGACAGCAAGGCTGCCTGATCTAGCTTACCGCAAGCGGCCGGCGGCGATCCGCCGTGCCGATAAAATACGCGAGCGTGCCGAGCAGGATCAGGCCGAACAGACACCATAGCACCGGCTGATAGCTACCGAGGTTGTCGCGCAGCAGCGCCAGGGTCACCGGCGACATGGTGCGTGGCAGGATTGAGATGGTGCTCATCGCGCCCGAAATCGCCGCGTAGCCCCGCAGGCCGAAGATCTCGGCGATGACGGTCTGCCGCACGATCATGATGACCCCGCCGGCCGCGCCATGCACGAAGGCGAAAATGAAATGGCCGGTCACGCCAAAGGCGGCGGCGAAAATCAAGATCAGCATGCCGCAGGCGAAGATCGGAAAAGCCAGGCGCCCCGTGCGCCGGGCCGAGCCCATCGGATCGAAGACATGCATGATCACGCGTCCGACGACCGCGGCGGGACCGGTCAGGGCGAAAATGGTCACCGCGAGGCCCGTCGACAGGCCGCGCTCGTCGAGCAGCGGCACCAGATGCACGCTGACGCCAGACATCACATACCAATGCACGCTGAACGCCACGGTCAGCGCCCAGAAGGCGCGCGTGCGCAAGGCGCTGCGTAAGGGCGACGTTCCGCCCTGCCCCGCCGAAGGCAGGCGGCCTTCCGAGATCGCCAGTTTGCGGCGCGCGAATTCGGCGGTGCGGCTGCCGACCGTGCCGCGCAAGGCGAAAGCGCAGATCAGACCGGGCCCGCAAATGAGAATGGCGCCCAGGGAAACCATGCCGGCGCGCCAGCCATAGGCGTCGATGATGACGCTGACGATCGGCGCGGCCACTGCCGAGGAGAGACCGCCGATGATCGCCACATAGGTGAGGCCGCGGCGATAATCGCGCACGTTGGCTGCAATGACGGACGCCGGAATATTGCCGAGCAGCATGGATTGGGCGACGCCGACGCCGACGAAAGCCAGGTTGAATTCGGTGAGATTGCTGATCCGCGAAGTCGCGAACAGCGCCGCGGCGCCAATCACGGCGCCCGCCGTCATGATGATCCGGCCGCCGCGGCGGTCCATCAGATAGCCGATGGGAATGGCGACGACATCGGCAACGAACAGCGCCAGGGTGAACGCCGACGTCACCTCGAAAGCTGTCCAGCCGAATTCCACGTTGAGCGGCTTGATAAACAAGGTGAAGGCGTGAAACAGGACGCCGACGCCAATCAACTGGGCGATCGCTACGCCCCAGATGATACGGTTCTCTCCCGGTGCAACCGGCGCCGCCTTCTTATCGCTGTTCATTTCTTCCACAAAAGCATGACCGGACATAGATGCCCGACCATGTAGATTCGTCCAGCCGAAAATAAGTCCATTTCCAATTCATAGGCTGCATACGACATTTTCGCAAAATCGCAGCGCTGTTTCTGGCGTGGGACCAAACCTACGCGCGGCGGCGGGCGTGCGGGCTCCTGTCGACGTTTTCGATCAGCTCCTGCAGGAGCTGCTCCGTCGACCGTGCGCGCACGCTCGCGGAACCGGCATCATCCCACAGATTATGGGTCTCGTCCGGGTCCTTGCGGCGATCGTAGAGCTCGCCCCAGGTCTGGCCCTTGTACATGGTGAGGCGATGGTCGGCCGTGATCAGGGTGCGCACCACGGCGGAGGTCTCGAAGCCCATGCGCGGCTGGGTGTCCTCGTATTCGATCAGCAGGCCATCGCGCAGGTCGTGCGAACCGGCGACATTGCCGACGAGGCTTTTGCCCTGGATGCCCCAATAGGGTTTCAGCCCGGCGCGGTCGATGATGGTGGGCGCGAGATCGACGGTCGAGGACAGGGCGTGCGAGAGGCGCGGCGCGCGGTCCTTCGGGTCAGACCAGATGAAGGACACGCGGTTGATCGAGTCCAGCATGATGGCGCCCTTCAACATCAGGTTGAAGTCGCCGAGATAATCGCCGTGGTCGGAGTTGAATACGATCACCGTGTTCTCGTATTTGCCCGAGGCCTTCAGCGCGTCGATGACGGCGCCGATGGCGTCGTCGATCATGGTGATCATGCCGCAGGATAGAGCCATGGCCTCGCGGGTCTCGCGCTCATTGGCCATGAAAGCTTCCTGCGTCTGAGCCTGGCGCGTGCCCTTGATCCAGTGATCGTGCAGCCAGCGCATCGGCGGCGTCGGATTCTTGTGCGCCTCGTAAGGCAGGCGCGGATGAAAGTCCTTCGGATCGTACATGTCCCAGTATTTGCCGGGCGGCGTGAACGGGTGATGCGGATCGGGAAAGGAGACGAAGGCGAAGAACGGCTGGTCGTCGTTTTTGGTGTTGTTGATGTAGTCGATGGCGCGATCACGAATGAAGGAGGTCGGATAAAGCTCTTCCGGGATCGGCGTGCGCACCGCCTGCGGGCAGACGTAATCGTGCTTGAGCTGGTTCTTGTGGTCGCGCCAGATGTCGGCCTGGTTGGTCTTTGAGCGCAGCCATTGATAGTAGTGGCCGTTGCACTGGTCGCCATGGCCGGTGACCATGTCGACGTGGTCGTAGCCATAGTATGGCAGCTTGAACTTGTAGAGTTCGTTGCTGGCGTAGCGCGACGGGTCCTCGTTGTCGTAATCGGACGGATCGTGCTTCCAGGCTTCCTTGATGGCGCCGACGTCATCCGGCTTGTAACGCTTCTGGGAGTCGATGCCGGTCATCGGCTGCACATGGCTCTTGCCGATGAGCGCTGTCTTGTAGCCGCCGGCGCGCAGGACATCGGTGAACGTGTTGGCGCGATAGGAAAGATCGCAGCCGTTGTGACGCAGGCCGTGCGTGCTTGGATAGCGGCCGGTCAGCAGCGAAGCGCGATTGGGCATGCACACGGGCGAGGCCACATAAAACCGATCGAAGCGCGTGCCGGTGGCGGCGAGGCTGTCGATGTGCGGCGTCTTGACGATGGGATGTCCCGCGCAGCCGAGATAATCGGCGCGCTGTTGGTCGGTGATGAAGAACAGAAAATTCGGACGCGACATGTTGGCCTCTTGCTGTTGTTTCCTCGATTGGCGCGTCTGGCGCCTATTCCATTTTCAATCCGGCTGCTGCGATCACCTTGGCCCATTTGGCGCGATCGCGCGCGATCTGCGCGATTGACGATGCCTCGTCACCGGGGATGGGATCGGTCGCCAGAGCCTCGATCCGTTCCCGCACATCCTTGTCCTTGAGAAGCGCCATCACCTGCGCACTCATCATGGCGCGGATTTCAGGTTTCACGCCAGCAGGCGCAAGCAGAAAATTGCAGAACCTTGCCTCGAAGCCGTGAATGCCCGCTTCCTCGGCACTCGGCACATCGGGCACGAAGCGCACGCGCTCATTGGCGGAGACCGCCAGCGCCCGCAAGGCTCCGGTGTTCACATAGGGGATCAGCGCGCCGCTGACGATGAAGCTCGCCTGGATATTGCCGGCGACGAGATCCTGCAGCGCCAGCGCCGCGCCGCGATACGGCACATGCGTGGCGCGCAGGTCGCTCGACATCTTCAGATATTCGAGTGCCAGATGGCCCGGCGAACCGATGCCGGCAGAGCCGAAATTGACGTCATGAGTTTTGCTGTAGGCGACGAGCTCCTTGAATGTTTTGGCCGGCACGGCCTTTGCGTTGACGGCCAGCAGCAGCAGATTCTGACCGATTTTGGCGACAGGGATCAGATCCTTTTCCGCATCGAAGCCCTGCGACTTGTAGACGGTGGGATTGACCGTCAGGACGGAATCCGTGGTGAACAGCCAGGTCAGGCCGTCAGGCTTGGATTTGGCGACATAAGCCGCGCCGACATTGCCCGCCGCCCCGGTCCGGTTCTCGATGATGATCGTGCGGCCGATGCGCTGACTGAGCCGTTCGCCAACGATCCGCGCGATACTGTCCGCCGGCCCTCCGGCGGCCAGCGGCACCACAAAGGTGAGGGAGCCGGGCGGCAGCAGATTGCCAAGGTCTTGATTGGCTGGAGCTTGCGCCTGGGCGGCGGCGCAATAGCCTAGCACCCCCAGAAGCAGGGCTGTGAAACGTAGCATGATCGGAATCCTCCCTCGACGTTGAGAGGATCATGGCCGGACGAGATATATTCTGAAACGACAATTTTGCCGTCATTCATATCATTTTTGCATATCTGGCGTCAGGCCGGGTCCAGGGACCGCACATAGGCCTGGAAGCGGCGCTTGAATTCGTCGACCAGCGGATGGTCCTTCATGTCCTGGCGCCGCCACATCGCCACATCGCGCCGCGGCATCTCCGCCTTGAACGGCAGTTCGACGAAGGCCCGCGCATCATCCAGGTGGTGCATCAGAAAGCTCGGCGCCGCCATCAGATAGGCGCCGCTGTCGACGAGATTGAGCGCCATCGAGATATCGCCGGAGAACTCGATGGCCGTGCGTGCGCCATCGACACCGATGCGGGCGAGAATTTCCCGTGTCGTGTCGCGCGCACCCGAGAGGACACCGACGGTCGCCCAGGTGGCGGCGGCCAGATCGGCAGCGCTCACCAGCTTGCGTTTCGCCAGCGGATGCTTCTGGCTGGCGAAGAGGCCGATGTGATCCTCGAACATGAAGTCCTGGATCAGATCGTCGGCCGGATAATGAAGCTGCGCCGGCGACAGCACCACATCGAGCTCGGCGCGGCGCAACCGGTCAAGCAGGCGCTCCGCGCCATCGACCGAGACACGCAGGCCGACATTCCATTTCGAGCGCAACACATGGCTGACGAAGCCGGGCATGATCGAGCGCGCCAGCATGGCGCCGATGGCGACGCGCAACTTGCCGTCCTGCCCCTGCCGCCATTGCTCGACCTCGCCTTCGGCCTGCTCCATGGCATCGCGGATCATGCGGCCCTGGCGCGCCAGCGCCGCGCCGATGGCTGTGGGGCTGACGCCATAGCGGCCGCGCTTCAAGAGCGGCGCGCCGACATGGGCTTCCAGGCTCTTCATGTTGCGGCTCAACGTCGGCTGGGTGACGTTGAGCGCCGCTGCTGCACGCGACAGCGAACCGAGATCGACGATTTCGGCAAGCTGCCGCAGATAGCGTGGTTCCATGCTGTTTCCCGTTACCGGGGAGCAAGTACCTATTGCTGCTCGATCCCCAGTTCCTTTGTCGTCTTCTCCCACAAAGCGAGCTGACTCGAAAGGAAATCGGCAGCCTCTTTCGGCGAGCCGACGCCGGTGGGATTGAGATCGAAGCCGAGCTTGGGCGCCATCTCGCGCACCTGGTTGTCGCGGGTGGCGCGGTCGATGGCAGCATTCATCTTCGTGACGATGTCAGCCGGCGTGCCCGCCGGCGCCATCACCATGAACCAGCCGGCAAAGTCGAAGCCGGGGATGGTCTCGCCTGCCGCCGGCAGATCGGGGAAGGCGCTGACGCGCTTGGCCGACGCCATCGCGATCGCCCGCAGGGTGCCGGCACGGATCTGCGCTTCAACGATCGACACGGAGAACACGCCGACCTGCAGGCGGCCTGCGATCGTATCCTGCACCGCATTGTTGATGTTGGGATAAGGCACCAGAACGAATGTCGTGCCGGCACGCTTGTTCAAGGCCTGCGCGGTGACACCGGCGAGATTGCGGGGGCCGTCGACGCCAAGCGAATATTTGCCGGGCGACGCTTTCTCCAGCGCGACAAGCTCGGTCAGGGTTTTGACGGGCAGCTCGGGGTTCGCGACGATCACCTGATTGCTGCGTGTCACCAGCGCTACCGGCGCAAAGTCCTTCACCGGATCGTAGGGCAGATCCTTCATCATGAAGACATTGTTGGCGAGGGCCGCCGACGTAGCGAAGAAGAATGTCTGCCCATCGGGCGCGGCGCGAGCCGCGGCCACGGCGCCAACGACATTGCCGCCACCGGGCTTGTTCTCGACGACAACGCCCTGATTGAGTTCCTTGCCCAACTTGTCCGCGATGAGCCGCGCCATCACATCGGGACTGGCGCCCGCGGCCTGCGAGACGATCAAGGTGACGGGGCGTTGCGGCCAAGTGGACGCTGTTTGTGCCGATGCTGTCACCGCAAACGAAAAACCTGCACACGCAAGTGCCAATGCTCTGACGATCATGATCCCTCCCAGGTCTATCGCTAACGTCAATCGTTCCTGTCATCAGGCTAGCATGGCGTAACGCCAGCGCCAGAGGCGGACAAAGCCATGCTGCAAGATTTCGTATCGCAATGTGAGCAAGGCTCACGCAGACGCTTTACGTCGGCGAAAGTCCTTCATAGCCTTTGGTCTAACAGCATGGAGGGATGCGATGCCGTTTCTGCGCAATGCCTGGTATGTGGCGATGTGGGCGCAAGATCTCGCCGAGACGCCGAAAGCCCAACGCATTCTCGATGAGCCGCTGGTCTTCTATCGGTCTTCGCAAGGCGATATCCGCGCGCTGGCCGATGCCTGCCCGCATCGCTATGCGCCGCTGCATCTGGGCAAGATCATCGGCGACAGGCTGCGCTGCCAGTATCATGGTCTCGAGTTCGACGGCGACGGCGCCTGCGTGCGCAACCCGCATGCCTCGGGCCGCATTCCACCGGGCGCGCGCGTCAAAGCCTATCCCGCTGTCGAGAAGCACACGCTGATCTGGGTGTGGATGGGCGATGGCCCCGGTAATTCCGCGGACATTCCGGACTTCGGCCTGTTCGACACCGCCGATCCCGCTGTCGTGTCGAAGCGCGAATGGATGCGCATGAAGGCGCATTACTATCGCATCACCGAAAACCTGCTCGATCTCAGCCACGCCACCATTCTGCATGAAGGCGTGCTCGGCAATGAAGAGATGGTGGCGGCGAAGATCAACCTTGAGCAACAGGGCACGACACTCAAAGTCTCGCGCTTCAACGGGACCGTGCCGCCGCCACGGCTTTACGATCTGCTGTTCCGCCGCGACGGCGCGGCCGTCGATGTCTGGGCGGACATCCGCTGGGACCTGCCCGGCTGTCTGCTCAACGACACGGGCGCCACGACCCCGGGCGGCAAGCGCAGCGACGGCACCGGCGTCTTCGGCGCGCATTTCCTGACGCCGGAAACGGAAACGACGACGCTCTATCACTTCGCCGCCGTGCGCCAGAATCCCCGTGCCTGGGGCGAGCCGATCGACAGCGAATTGCGCATGCTGCTGTCGGAACTGCGGCACGAGGCGTTCGATGCGCAGGACCGGGTGATGATCGAAGGCCAGCAGCGCAATATGGATGATGCCGCCGTCGACAAACGCAAGCCGGTGTTTCTGGAGGTCGATGCCGGGCCGGTGCGGTTCCGCCGGATCATGGATGAGCTGATCGAGAAAGAACGGGCCGGGCTCGTCGAGGCCTGAATCCGGCGGAAAAGACAATAAAAGGCAGCCTAAAATGGCGGTTTTGGCCTTGCCATGGCGCCGCGCGGCCCTATTGTCCGCCTGAAATCAGCCCTTCAACCGGAACGAATGCCATGCGCCCGCTCAAAATCCTGCCCTCCATCCTGGCGGCCGATTTCTCCCGTCTTGGAGACGATGTGCGCGCGGTGATGGAAGCCGGCGGCGATCTCGTCCATGTGGACATTATGGACGGGCATTTCGTGCCGAACATTTCGTTCGGTCCCGATGTGATGAAATCGATCCGCAAGATCACGCCGAAGCCGTTCGACGTGCATCTGATGATCTCGCCGGTCGATCCTTATCTGGAAGCCTTCGCTGCCGGCGGCGCCGACATCATCACCGTGCACGCGGAGGCCGGGCCGCATCTGCATCGCAGCCTGCAGGCCATCCGCAGCCTCGGCAAGAAGGCCGGCGTCGCGCTCAATCCCGCCACGCCGGAGAATGTCATCGAGAACGTGCTCGACGATATCGATCTCGTGCTGGTGATGACCGTCAATCCGGGCTTCGGCGGCCAGAAGTTTCTTTATCCCGTGCTCGAGAAAGTCCGCCGCATCTCGGCGATGTGCGCCGGCCGCGAGATCGACATCGAGATCGACGGCGGCGTGACGGCAGAGAATGCCGCCGCCTGCGTCGCCGCGGGTGGGAATTATCTCGTCGCTGGTTCAGCCGTGTTCAAGGGCGGACACAATGCCTTTGCCGGCAACATCGAAGCGATCCGCCGCGCGGCTGAAAGCGCGCGCGGGGAGATTGCGTAGAGCGCGTGTAGAGAGATTGTCATTCCCGACGCGCGAAGCGCGAGCGGGAAACCAGACGCCGCGGTTCGCTGCAACGTCAGGTCTGGATCCCCGCTCGCCTGCTTACGCAGGCGTCGGGGATGACACAGTGAGCTTGCGCCGCGCCGGCAGAGCCATTGCGATGATCGCCCCAACGGCCGACAGCACAGCCGCTCCACCAACCGCAGCCTTGAATCCCACACTGAAATCCTGCGGCGACGCAAACCCGCCGGTGTGATCGAACACCGAGACCAACACCGCAATCCCGAAAGCGCCGCCGAGGAAGCGGAACATGTTGTAGGCGCCCGACGCCTTGCCGACTTCAGCGGGCGCGACGGAACTGATCACCACGTTCTGCGAGGCCGGCATGGCCATGGAGACGCCGGCGCCGGCGACGATCATCGGCGCGACGAGCGCGGCGTAGGCCACGTCGGGTGCCGCGATCAGCGCGATCCAGCCCATGCCGAGCGCCTGCAGCAGCAGGCCGCCGACGACAAGCGGCCGTTCGCCGACGACACCGACCAGACGTCCACCGATCGGCGCGAAGAAGAACAGGGTCGCCGTCCACGGCATCATCCGCACGCCGGCGCCAAGGGGGCCGAAGCCCTGCGCCGTCTGGAAAAACTGCGCGATGAAGAACAGCACGCCATACATGGCCGCGGTAAACAGCAGGCTCGAGAGGACGCCCGCACTGAATGCCCGTTCGTGAAACAGGCGCATCGGCAGCATCGGCTCGGCGATGCGCTGCTCGACCGCGACGAAGGCGACCGCAAGCACCAGCCCGGCGATGAGAGACGTCATCACGACGGGATGGCTCCAGCCAAGACTCTTGCCCAGCATCAGGCCCCAGACCACGCCGAAGGCCGCCGCACTGGCGAGGATGAGGCCGAGGATATCGAGCCGCGCTTGCGGCCCAAAGCTTTCCGGCACGCGCACGCGCGACAGCAGGATGATGGCAAGGCCGATCGGCACGTTGATCCAGAAGATCCAGTGCCACGACAGCCCGGCCGTGATCGCCCCGCCCAGGGGAGGACCGGCAACCACCGCCAGACCGGTGAGGCCGCTGAAAATGCCCAGGGCCTTGGCGCGCTCCTCGCGCGGAAAGGCGGTGCTCAACAAGGCCATGGCGAGCGGCATCAGCAGGGCCGAGCCGACGCCTTGCAGCGCCCGACCGGCGATGAGCCAGCCGGCATCGGGCGCCAGCGCACACAGCGCCGAGGCGATGACGAAGATCGCGATGCCGGCGACGAACATGCGACGGCGGCCGAAGCGGTCGCCGAGCGCCGCGCCCGTCAGCAGCAGAACCGCGAAACTGAGATTATAGGCGTTGACCGTCCATTGCAGGGTTTCGACCGGGATGGCGAGGCTCTGGCGGATGGTCCCGAGCGCTGCGGTGACTACCTGCGAATCCAGCGCCGCCATGAAGGCCGACGCCGAGGTCAGCGCGAGTACCCAGGTTTTGTCCCTGTTTCCAATCGATTGTTCCATCTTCGTGTCCCGTTTGCACAGCGATCGGCCGCAATGCCGATCCGATGCCTTCAAGACGAACGGAGCCCACGAAAAGATTCGGCGAAAAAAGATTCTTCAGACGGAATCCTTTCGGCAGGCCGCATCGTCTTGGTCAGCAGAGACCAGTGAAAGGACGAGGCAGATGAAACGAACCCTGATACGCTACAAGACCAAACCGGACGCGACCGGCCAGAACCGGAGCCTGATCGAAGCTGTGTTCCAGGAGTTGAAGCAGACGGCGCCGGATGGCGTGCGCTATATTGCGTTGATGCTTGAGGACGGCAGCTTCGTGCACTTTGTCGAAACGGAAGGCGAGGCCAGCGTGCTGCAACAGTTGAGCGCCTTCCAGGCCTTCCAGAGCGGCATTCGCGAGCGCTGCGCCGAGCCGCCGCAAGCCACGCAGGCGGTCATCGTCGGCAATTACCGCATGCTGGAGGAGCGATGAAGAATTCCGCCGTCGCAGACCCAAGCCGCGACGCCTTCGACCGGATGCTTACCAGCATCCGGCCGAAACTGCATCGCTATTGCGCGCGCATGACCGGCTCGGTGATCGATGGCGAGGACATCGTGCAGGACACGCTCATCAAGGCGCTGGAGGCGTTTCCAACCGCAGGCCCCATCGCCAATCCGGAGGGCTGGCTGTTCCGCATCGCGCACAATACGACGCTTGATTTTCTGCGCCGCCGCGCACGGCTCGCGCAGGTCCAATCCGACGAGGATATGCAGATGATCGCCGATCCTTCGAGCGCCGCCGACAATCACGCGATCGTCTCGACGAGCCTGCGCACCTTCATGCGACTGCCGCCGGCGCAGCGCTCCAGCGTGATCCTCATGGACGTGCTCGGCTATTCGCTGGAAGATATGCATGATGTGATGAACACGAGCATTCCTTCCATCAAGGCGGCGCTGCATCGCGGCCGCGAACGGCTGCGCACGCTTGCCGATGAACCTGACGATACGCCCCTCCCCACCCTCGCCGATGCCGAGCGGCGACGGCTTGCCACCTATATCGAGCGCTTCAACGCGCGGGACGTAGACACCCTGCGCACCATGCTGGCCGAGGACGTGCACCTCGATCTCGTCGCCTACCGCCGCATCGACGGCAAGCCGGGGGTGTCGAACTATTTCGGCAATTACGCCAAGGCCGACGACTGGCGCCTAACGCCGGGCCTGGTCGAAGGGCGGGCGGCGGCGCTTGTCAGCGACCCGCGCGATGGCTCTGCAACGCCGGTCTACTTCATCCTGCTGGACTGGAATGGCGACGGGCTGATCAACATCCGCGATTTCCGCTATGCGCAATATGCGATGGAGGGCGCGGCTTTCGTCACTTTCTGAATCTTGACCTTTCCGTCCCGAACGACAAGATTGCACCTACACATATCGGGAGGGAAGCATGCTGACACGCCGCCAGGCCGTGGCCGCTTCAATGGCCAGCACCGTCACCGCCAACACAGGCTTTCTCTCACGCGCGATGGCGCAGGCCGTCGGCAAACAGACCCATGTCATCGTCGGCTTCGCCGCGGGCGGCGGCACCGATGTCGGCGCGCGGCTCTTCGCCGAGCGTCTGCGCGGGCCTTATGCCTCGCAGGTGATCGTCGAGAACAAGGTGGGCGCAGCGGCGCGGCTCGCCGTCGAATATGTGAAGAACGCGGATGCCGACGGCAGCGTCGTTCTGTTCACGCCCGATTTTCCGGTGACGCTCTATCCGCACATCTTCAAGAGCCTGCCCTATGATCCGGTGAAGGACCTGACGCCGGTGGCGCCGTTCACCAAATCGGTGCTGACCTTCAACATCGGCACCGCCGTGCCGGCGAGCATCACCACGCTGCGGGCCTTCATCGACTGGTGCAAGGCCAATCCGGACAAGGCCAATTATGCGACGACCGGCGCCGGCGGCACGCCGCATTTCATCGGCGTCATGCTGTCGAACGAAAGCAAGGTGCCGATGACGCCGGTGCATTATCGTGGCGGCGCACCGGCCCTGCAGGATCTCATCGGCGGCCATGTGGCGGCGAGCATCAACCCGATCAGCGAAGCCATGCCGCTTGCCCAGGCAGGCCAGATCAGGACGCTGGCCGTGGCCAGCTCGGAGCGCACGCGCTTCCTGCCGAACATCCCGACCATGCGCGAACAGGGCCTCAACGTCGTCATCAACTCCTGGACCGGCGCATTCCTGCCCGCCAAGGCCGACCCGAAGGCGGTGGCCGCACTGAGCGCGGTGATCGCGGAAGCGGTGAAGGCGCCCGACGTGATCGAAGCCAACGCTAAACTCGGCAACGAGATGACCTTCCAGCCGCAGCCGGAATTCGTCGCCACGGTGAAGGCGGACATCGAGAAGTGGGGTCCGATCGTGAAGGCGTCGGGGTTTGTGCCGGAGGAGTGAATCCTTCTCCCGTTTCTTAACGGGAGAAGGTGGCCCTTGCGCAGCAAGGGTCGGATGAGGGCGTTGCGGTTCACGGCAATGGCATACGTCCGGCGGATGAGTTTCGAATGCTGGAAAGATGAGGGTAGCGCCCGCCCTCATCCGCCCCTCGCGATGCGAGGGGCACCTTCTCCCGTTCAAGAAACGGGAGAAGGAAGAGCCCCGAATTTAGCGCTGGCGCCTGCGTGCTTGTAATAGTATAACAGCACAGATTTTTGCTTCAGGCGCCTTATGCACGATCACCAATCCGACGATCACGCCCATTCGCACACCCACGCCCATCCGGCGGCGGCTGTCGTGCGCCGGGCGGATCCGGGGTTTTCGCTGTTGCGGCTGTCGGCGCTGCAGCGGCTGGCGGGGGCCGGGGTGATCATCGCCCTGCTGTGGCTCGCCGTGCTGTGGGCGCTGAGTTAAGGTATTGAGTTTGCTATGACAGCGGCCATCAAATTCCGCGATCTGACGCTGGGCTATGACCGGCATCCGGCTGTGCATCACCTCACCGGCGAGGTCGAGAGCGGCGCGCTGCTGGCCGTCTGCGGGCCGAACGGGGCCGGCAAATCGACCCTGCTGAAGGGCATTATCGGCGCGATCTCGCCGCTGGGCGGCGCGGTGCGGCTGGAAGGCTGCAGGTCCCGCGAGATCGCCTATCTGCCCCAGGCGGCGGAAATCGACCGGTCCTTCCCGATCAATGTCTTCGACATGGTGGCCGTCGGCGCCTGGCGCACGTCCGGCCTGTTCGGCGCCATCACCGGCAAGGCGCGGGCGCGGACTTTTGAGGCCATCGACGCGGTCGGCCTCTCTGGTTTCGAGGATCGCCACATCGGCACACTGTCCGGCGGGCAGATGCAGCGTGTGCTGTTTGCCCGCGTGCTATTGCAGGATGCGCCCATCATCCTGCTCGACGAG
>Ga0182744_1000260_pt1 | contig 54482 bp, 58 predicted proteins | sample eDN3rd30CKraftMG_FD_128525 | JGI IMG/M metagenome (GOLD analysis project Ga0182744, IMG submission 128525) | Enriched Miracle-Growth compost microbial communities from Emeryville, California, USA - eDNA 3rd pass 30_C Kraft MG (version 2) (version 2) ... | reverse complement strand
GGTAGCGGTCGAAGCGACGAAGGAAGCCGGCAAAGATTTCATTCGCGATATCGTCGAAGCGGATCTGCAGTCGGGCAAGCACAAGACCATCGTCACGCGCTTCCCGCCGGAGCCGAACGGCTACCTGCACATCGGCCACGCCAAATCGATCTGCCTGAATTTCGGCCTGGCCGAGGAGTTCGGCGGGCGCTGCAACCTGCGCTTCGACGACACCAATCCGGCCAAGGAAGCGCAGGAATATATCGACTCGATCGAGCGCGACGTGCGCTGGCTCGGCTTCGACTGGGGCACGAACCTGCACCATGCCTCGGATTATTTCGACCAGCTCTACGCCTGGGCCGAGCATCTCATCAGCAACGGCAAGGCCTATGTGGACGACCAGTCCGCCGACGAGATGCGCGCCGCCCGCGGCACCCTGACCGAGCCTGGCCGCAACAGTCCGTTCCGCGACCGTTCGGTGGAGGAGAATCTCGAGTTGCTCCGCGAAATGCGCGACGGCAAGTTCAAGCCGGGCGACCGGGTGCTGCGCGCCAAGATCGACATGACGTCGGGCAATATCAACCTGCGCGATCCGACGCTCTATCGCATCGTCGATGCCTCGCATCCGCGCACCGGCACGAAGTGGAAGATCTATCCGAGCTATGATTTCGCCCACGGCCAGTCGGACGCGATCGAAGGCGTAACCCATTCGATCTGTACCCTGGAGTTCGAGGATCACCGGCCGCTGTACGACTGGTTTCTGGCCAACCTGCCGGTGCCTGCGCATCCGCATCAGTATGAGTTCGCAAGGCTCAACCTCACCTATACGCTGCTCTCGAAGCGCATTCTCAACACGCTGGTGCGCGAGGGTGTGGTCAGCGGCTGGGACGATCCGCGCATGCCGACGCTCGCCGCGCTGCGCCGCAAGGGCGTGCCGCCGCAGGCGTTGCGCGAATTTGTGCGCCGCATCGGTGTCGCCAAGGCCAACAGTGTCGTCGATTACGCCATGCTGGATTTCGCCATCCGCGAAACGCTCAATGCGTCGTCGCTGCGCCGCATGGCGGTACTGCGGCCGCTGAAGGTGGTGATCGAGAACTATCCGGAAGGCCAGTCCGAGGAGCTGGAAGCGATCAATCATCCGGATGATCCGGCGGCGGGGACGCGCAAGATCAAGTTCAGTCGCGAGATCTATGTCGAGCGCGAAGACTTCATGGAGAATCCGCCGAAGAATTTCTACCGGCTGGCGCCGGGCAAGGAAGTGCGGCTGCGCTATGCGTTCTTCGTCACCTGCCGCGAGGCGATCAAGGATGCGTCCGGTGAGGTCGTTGAACTGCGCTGCACCTATGATCCGGAGACGCGCGGCGGCAATGCGCCGGACGGGCGCAAGGTGAAGGCGACCCTGCACTGGATCGATGCTTCAAGCGCGGTGAACGCGGAGGTGCGCCTCTACGATCATCTGTTCGCCAATCCGGCGCCGACGGCCGCCACTTACGAGGCCGATCTCAATCCCAACTCGCTGGTGACGCTGCGCGATTGCAAGCTGGAGCCGGCGCTGGCGGAGGCTGTTGTCGGCGAGCCGGTGCAGTTCGAGCGCCTGGGCTATTTCTGCGCCGACCGCGACAGCGCGCCAGGCAGCCTCGTGTTCAACCGGACTGTGGGCCTGCGTGATCTCTGGGCCAAGGTGCAGGCGGCGGGTTAACCGTGTCCGAATCCTTCTCCCGTAAACGGGAGAAGGATTCGCGCTTCTTCACGCCGCCGCCGTCTGCGCTGCTTCAGCGCCGACAGCCGACCTGTACAGCAAACCGAACGCAATCACGCTGACAGCGACTGCCGCATACTGGAGTGTCGCGTTCGGCCACAGCATGGCGCAGGCGGTGAGCGCAAACAGCGCACGCGCCGGCATCGGCATGGCGGCGCGGCGCACATAGCCGTGCAGCACGATGCAGCAGGTGATCACCAGCGCGAAGCCCACCACGGAATCCGAGACGATCTGGGACCATGAGCCCTGGAACAGCATGCCGGTGTTGAACAGGAAAAAGAACGGCAGCACGAAACCGCCCACCGCAAGCTGACATGTCTTTCCCGTGATGGCGAAGGCGTTGGCTCCAGCTATGGCCGCTGCCGTGAAGTTCGCCACGGCGACCGGTGGCGAAATGGCCGACAGACAGGCGTAGAACAGAAAGAACATGTGCACCGGCATCAGCGGCATGCCGAACTTCGAGATCAGCACCGGCGCCAGCAGGGCGACGGCCATGATGTAACAGCCGGTCGTCGGCATGCCGGTGCCGAGCAGCAGCAGGATGATGCCGGCGAGAAACAGCGTGGTGATGAGGAAGCCGCCCGAGAGTTCGAACAGCAGCAGAGTGAACTTGCCCGACAGGCCGGTGAGTTCGATGGCACCGATGATGATGCCCGAGGCGGCGACGGCAGCGGTCAGCGGCACCGAGCTCATGCAGGTATCGACGCAGGCGTCGACGAATTTGCGCGGGCCGATGGGATTGCGCGAAACCCAGCTCGCAGCGATGACCGAGAGGGACGAGCCCGCCGCCACATAGGACGGCGAATAGCCCTCGATGAGCAGCCAGATCAGAACGGCGATGGGAACGAGGGCCGGCCAGTTGTTGGCGAGCGCGACCTTCATGCCGACGATGTCGCTTTCGGGCAGGCGCGGCTGGTTTTCGCGCACCGCGTCGAAATGCACGAGGGTGAAGATGCCGAGATAGTAGCCCAGCGCCGGCAAGGCGGCGAAGAGGCAGATGCTGGCATAGGGAATGCCGGTGAAATCGGCCATGACGAAAGCGACCGCGCCCATCACCGGCGGCAGCATGGAGCCGCCGGTCGAGGCCGTTGCCTCGATGGCGGCCGCATTCTCAGCCGAGATGCCGATGCGCTTCATGATCGGGATGGTGATGGGGCCCGTGGTCGCCACATCGGCGACCGGGCTGCCGGAGATCGAGCCGTAGAGGCCGCTCGACATGACGCAGGCTTTCGCCGGGCCGCCGATCATGCGGCCGGTAACCGCTGCGCCGATGTCAAAGAACAACTGGCCGCCGCCGCTGAGGATGTAGAGGTTGCCGAAGAAGACGAAGAGGAAGGCGTAGCTGGCCGCCACATAGAGGGGCGAGCCGAAAATGCCGTCGGTGCCGATCGTCTGCATCTCGATGAAATAGGGATAGTCGAGAGAAGGGTGGCGGAAGGCGCCGGGGATGAGATCGCCGAGCCAGACGTAAAGCAGCAGCACCAGTATCGTCATCGTCAGGCCGAAGCCGATGGTGCGTCGTCCCAGTTCAATCACGAGCACGGTCAGCGAGGTGCCGGCAAGGAGGTCCGCAAGTGTGGGTGTTGAAATGCCGGACACCCAGTCGCCATAGCGGCCGGCGTTGGCCACGAAATAGATCATGGTGACGACGCCGATGGCGGCCAGCGCATAATCGATGAGTGTCAGCGTGCGCGTATGGGCGCCGCGCGTGGTGGTGAGAAAGCAGGCCGGCATCAACAGCAGAAGAAACAGGGAAATCTGCATCTGTGCCGTTGCGAAGGCGAACAGCGCGAGATAGCCGATGCCGAACACCGTCACCACCGAGAGGGCGGCGACGAGCATCCACAACGGACCTTGCGGCGTGACCCGATGAGTTTCGCCGAAGATTTCGCAAAAGCGGTCCCAGGCGGCGCGCAGGCCGGAGACCTTCTTCAGTTCTGCCGTTTCGTTCATGCCGGGAGGCTCACTTCAACGCGCCGATTTCGCGGTAATAGCGTTCCGCGCCGGGAGCATAGGGAAGGTCCGTGATATTCGGGATGGCGCTTTCCTTGGAGAAACCCGCGAGCGAGGGATGGATCGCCTTGACGCGATCGATGTTCTCGAAGAGGGCCTTGGTGAACTTGTAGACGGTTTCGTCTGACACATGCTCGCCGACGACGATCGCGTTCCAGATCGCCAGGGTCGTCTCATCCTTGGTCATGAACGGATAGGCGTCCTTGGGGATGGTGATCGTCTTCAGGCCCCACGTCTTGGCGGCGATCGCCATTTTCGCCGGATCGCCGGATATCCACAGGAGGGGCCGGCCGCGCGCCACATCGGAGATTTCGGAGGTTGGGACGAAGGCGCCGTTGATGAAGACGTCGACCTTGCCGTCGCGCAGCGCGTCGAAGCCGGTGGCGGAATTGCCGCGGATGATGTTGCGGCCGTTGTTGGTGACTTCGTTCTCGTTGATGCCGAAGGCGTTGAAGATCGTCTGGTACATGGTGACGGTCGATTGCAGGTTGCCGGCGAGGTTGACCGTCAGCCGCATCGGCGTCTTCTTCGCGGCGATATCCTGGAAGGAGGTGACGCCGTTGCGCTCGGCCCATTCCTTGGTCATCAGATTGTGCACGACGAGGCCTTCGTGCAGCATCATGACAAATTTGAATTTGCCCTTCAGGGACTGGGTGAAGGGTGGCTTGCCCTCGTTGGCATAGGCGATCTCGACCGGCGATGCGTTGAAGGTGAAGTCGGAGCGGCCGGTGGCGATGTTCTGAATGCCGCCTGCGGGGCTGCCCGGCTTATAGGTGGCGTCGGTGCCGGGATAGGCCTCGCGCACGATGCCGTTGATGGCTTCCGTCACCACCTTGAAATAGCCCGTGGCGGTGGCGCCATCGACCGAAAAGCTGATCGGCTTCTTGTCGTTGAAGTCGGCATGGGCCGATGGTGTGGCGAGCGAGATGGCGCCCAGCGCCGCGATGGCTAGGCCTGCACGGTGAAATGACGATAGGCGCATGCTTCCCCTCCCAGAGATTGTTTTTTTGAAGCCCTCATCCGACCCTTGCTGCGCAAGGGCCACCTTCTCCCGCGGAGCGGGAGAAGGAATTATTCGTGTTCTTTGACGACGACCGTTCGGCGCATCAGCCGGCGTTCGGCGGCGGAAAAGTCGCTGCGGGCGTGGAGCGAGCTGCGGTTGTCCCACATCAAGAGTTCGCCCGGCTTCCAGACGTGCTCGTAGATGAACTGGCGCTGTTCCTGATGATCGAAGAGATAATCCAGCAACTGTTGGCTTTCGTCAGCGTCCATGCCGAGTACGTGATGGGTCATCAGGCGGTTGACGTAGAGCGCCTTGCGGCCGGTGGTGGAATGGGTGCGCACGATGGGGTGGGCGAAGGAGGGCACGCCTTCCTTCGGCTCCGAGCCGCGCACGGTGGCGGCATTCTCGTAGTCGTAGACGTTCAGTGCGCGCAGGCCTTCGAGCTTTTGTTTCATCGCGTCGGGCAGGGCGTCGTAGGCGGCGAACATATTGGCGAAGATCGTGTTGCCGCCGACCGAAGGCACTTCCATGGAATAGAGCATGGTGCCGTCGCTGGGATGTTCGATGTAGCACTGATCGGAGTGGAAATACATTTCGCCGTCGGGCAGGGCGCCGATCAACTGTCCGTTCTCGCGAATGTTGGAGACATACATGACGCCGGGCAGGCTGGAGCGGCCGTTATGCTTGTGCAGGACCTTGCCGAGTTCGCCGAATCTTTGGGCGAATTTCACCTGGGCGGCTTCATCGAGCGTCTGGTTGCGGAAGAGGATGATGCAGTTGGCGCGCCAGGCATCGCGGATGGCTTCAAAAACGTCGCGCGATAAATCCTCGCGCAGATCGACATCGAGAATCTCGACGCCGATCAAGGGGGCGAGCGGCTGCGTCCTGATCAGGGATTGGGGTCTGCTCTGCGCGCCTTCCTGTCCGACGGATGTCGTCATGGCTTCCTCCCGGATATTCTTTGAGACCTAACTTAGCCGAGGAGGCGCGTGCGTCAAGAACGGAACCAAGGGGTCACGCCGCAGCACCATGCCCGCGCTTGTCGCGGGTATCCACGCGATGACGCTGCTTCGTTGTGAAAGAAGGCCATGGCGTCGGCCATTCCTTCTTCGCATGCGCTCTCCACGGCGTGGGTGCCCGGCACAAGGCCGGACATGACGCTGTTGCTAGCCAACAAAAAACCCTGCGTCGCCGCAGGGTTTTGCATTCTCGGTGTTGTCTTGCGCAACTCAGTGCGCGTCGGCCCAGATCTTCTTCTTGGTGAAATAGAGCAGGCCGGCAAAGATGAACAGGAAGATCAAGGCATTGAGGCCGGTGCGCTTGCGCTCTTCCAGCTTCGGTTCGGCAGCCCACATGAGGAAGGCCGCGACGTCGCGCGAATATTGCTCGACGGTCTTGGGCGAACCGTCGGTGTACTCGACCTGATCGTCGCTCAAGGGCTTGGGCATGGCGATCTGGTTGCCGGGGAAATACAAGTTCCACTTGGGGTCGTCGGGCTTGGTGTAGCCGTTCAACAGCGCGTGGATGTAGTCAGGGCCGTGCTCCTGATAGGCGAAGCCCGGCAGCATATCGAGCAGGAAGAACGGGAAGCCGCGCGAATAGGAACGCGCCTTGGCGATCAGCGAGAGATCCGGCGGCGCCTTGCCGTGCACGGCGGCGGCGGCATCGTCATTGGCGAAGATTTTCGGGAAATTGTCCGACGGGAAGCCCGGCCGTTCGATAGCCTCGCCCTTGTCGTTGAAATCCTTGATCTGGTATTCGGCCGCCAGCGCCTTGACCTGGCCTTCGGAGAAGCCCGGACCGCCCTCATCGGCCAGATTGCCGAAGCGCAGGCGCGACAGCGAATGACAGGCAGAGCAGACCTCGCGGTAAACGCGGAAGCCGCGTTGCAACTGAGCCCTGTCGTAGGTTCCCAGCATGCCGGAGAAGGACCACTTCTCCATGTGGGGCGTTGCGCCGTGGCCCTCTTCCTGTGCAAAAGCCGAAGATTGCGCATAGGAGAAGGCCGCTGCCGAGATCGCAACCGCGAGGCTGATCGATTTAAAGGAGATCATGTCTTTGTCCTCGTTCAGCCGGATCATTCTGCTGGTTGCGCGGCGACGCCGCCATTCTTCGCCAGCACGGCGTCGGCGATGGTCGCCGGCACCGGCTTGGGTGTTTCGAAAATGCCCAGCAGCGGCAGGATGATGATGAAGAAGCCGAAGTAGAAGGTGGTCAGCAGGCGGGCGGCGATGATGTACCCGCCTTCGGCCGGCTGCGCGCCGAGGTAGCCGAGGCCGAGGCAGCACAGCACGAAAGCCCAGAAGAACACCCGGTACATCGGACGGAAGGCCGCCGAGCGCACCCGCGACGTATCGAGCCAGGGCAGGAAGGCGAGGATCGCGATCGAGCCGAACATCGCGGTGACGCCGCCGAGCTTGGAGGGGATGGCGCGCAGGATGGCGTAGAACGGCAGGTAGTACCATTCAGGAACGATATGCGCCGGCGTCGAGAGCGGATTGGCCTCGATGTAGTTGTCGGCGTGGCCGAGATAGTTCGGCACGTAGAAGACGAACCATGCGTAGAGGATCAGGAAGCAGACGACGGCGAAGCTGTCCTTGATCGTCGCATAGGGCGTGAACGGGACGGTATCGCGATCGACATTCTTCACTTCGACGCCGGCCGGGTTGTTCTGACCGACGACATGCAGCGCCCAGACGTGCAGGACGACGACGCCGGCGATCATGAACGGCAGCAGGTAGTGGAGAGCGAAGAAGCGGTTCAACGTCGGGTTGCCGACCGAATAGCCACCCCACAGCCAGGTGGTGACCGCTTCACCGACCAGCGGGATCGCGCTGAAGAAGTTGGTGATGACGGTGGCGCCCCAGAAGCTCATCTGGCCCCACGGCAGGGTGTAGCCGAGAAAGCCGGTCGCCATCATCAGCAGATAGATGATCACGCCGAGGATCCAGAGGACTTCGCGCGGCGCCTTGTAGGAGCCGTAATAAAGACCGCGGAACATGTGGACGTAGACGGCGACGAAGAACATCGAGGCGCCGTTGGAATGCGCGTAGCGCAGGAACCAGCCCCAGTTCACGTCGCGCATGATCGTTTCCACGGAAGAGAAAGCGAGGTCGACCTGCGGGGTGTAATGCATCGTCAGCACGATGCCGGTGATGATCTGCGCCACCAGCATGAAGCTGAGGATGGCGCCGAAGGCCCACCAGTAATTCAGGTTGCGCGGCGTCGGATAGGCAACGAACGAGCCGTGGATCAGCCCCATGATGGGCAGGCGGCTCTCAAACCAGCGGCCGAGGGCGCTCTTGGGGACGAATGTCGAAGGTCCGCTCATGTCATATGTCTCTTCTGGCGAGCACGGATGCAGGAATTGGCAACAGAAAACGCGGGGGGAACTCAAAGCGGCAGGATCAGCCGATCTTGAGTTTCGTGTCGGAAAGGAACGAATAGGTGGGAACTTCCAGATTCTTCGGGGCGGGGCCTCGGCGAATGCGTCCGGAGGTGTCGTACTGGGAACCGTGGCACGGGCAGAACCAGCCGTCGTAATCGCCGCGCGATCCGGCCTGGCCGATCGGCACGCAGCCGAGATGCGTGCAGATGCCGACGACGACCAGCCATTCCGGCTTCTGGACGCGGGCCTTGTCGGTCTGCGGATCGGGGAGCGTGGCGACCACGACGTCCGCGGCTTCCTGAATTTCCTTCGGGGTGCGGTGGCGGATGAAGACCGGCTTGCCGCGCCACTTGACGGTCATGATCGAGCCGAGCGCAACGGCGCTGATGTCGACCTCGATCGAGGCCATGGCGAGGGTCGAGGCGTCGGGGTTCATCTGGCTGATGAGGGGCCAGGCGACCGCGCCGACGCCGACAGCGCCGGCGGCACCCGTCGCAATGAAAAGAAAGTCCCTGCGGGTCGGCTCGACGGACGCTGCTACGGACGATTTGGCTGTAGTCACAGTAACCCCCTTGCTACGCCCGGCCTGCGATTGCGAACACTGGCGGACGGTCAAATCTGTGCCCTCATAAAGAGCTGAGTGATCCACTAGGTCCAACGTCCGCCAGCGGCAATGCGACGCATCGCCACCTTGAGCGAAAAACACGATCAGACCAATTCCAGCTCCGGCCCGGAAGGGGAGCCGAAATAAGGCCTTGAGCGAGGCTATCTGGCATCGTTCACCCGGGTTGTCCATAGGGCCGCCGGCCTCGTCCCCACATGGGCGCGGCGGCTTCCCGCGGGGCGGCCATTGCGGCTATACGGGAAGGAATGTCCGCGTCCACACTCCCCCTCACCCTGGCGCTGTTTCAGCCTGATATTCCGCAGAATTGCGGCACGATGCTGCGGACCTGCGCCTGTCTGGGCGTCGAGGCCGCCATTATCGAGCCGGCCGGCTTTCCGGTCAGCGACCGGCATTTCCGCCGCTCCGGTATGGACTATCTCGACCATGTGGCGATCGAGCGACACGTCTCCTGGGCGGCTTTCGAGCGCTGGCGGGCTGAAACAGGGCGGCGGCTGGTGCTGCTGACGACCCGGGGCGCCGTGTCGCATACGCAATTTCAGTTCGCGCCAGGCGACATTCTGCTGGTCGGGCGCGAATCGCTCGGCGTGCCCGAGGAGGTCCATGCCGCCGCCGACGCGCGGGTGGCGATCCCCGTCCAGCCGGGCATGCGCTCGCTCAATGTCGCGGTCTCGGCCGCCATGGCGCTGGGCGAGGCGCTGCGGCAGATCGGCTGAGAAACTTGGCCATACCGGCGATAGGCGCCATCGCGCGCGGCGCCGGAAATGTGGAATTTTGCCGCTCCTGACCTTGGGATTTTGCCTAATAGGATCGTGGCCGCCCTGCGATATCCTCGGACATCTCAGTTCGTCTGGCTTGGAGGGGAACCTCGCACTCCCCGCCGTTTCGGTTTGTGGTCACCTGTTCCGCCGGGGACAGCACTGCGGAGGCGCTTGTGTATCGTCTGCAAAAGCAAGCATGGATCGCGGCGCTGGCGTTCGCCTGTTTGTTATGGACAGGGCAGAGTTATGCTGACGACGAGGACGATCTGGCCAAGAAACTGTCGAACCCGGTTGCCTCGCTGATCAGCGTTCCATTTCAGTACAATTATGACGGACGGATGGGGCCGCTGCACGATGGCAGCCGGATGACGCTGAATATCCAGCCAGTAGTTCCCATCTCGCTCAACAATGAGTGGAACCTGATTTCGCGAACCGTCGTGCCCCTCATTCGACAGGTCAATATTGGTCTCAACACCGGCGAGCAGGCCGGACTCGGCGACATCGAGCAAAGCTTTCTCTTGTCACCGGCGAAGCCGGGCGACAGCGGAATCATTTGGGGCGTCGGACCCGTCCTGATGCTGCCGACAGGAACCGACAAGCTGCTGACCCAGCATCAATGGGGGGCCGGCCCTACGGCGGTCGTGCTGAAGCAGTTCGGCGGCTGGACCATCGGCGTGTTCGGAAATCACATCTGGTCCTATGCCAATACCGTGACGTACGCCCCGAGCGTCAATCAAACGTTCTTTCAGCCGTTTATTTCCTATACGACGGCGGACAAATGGACCTTCGGTCTCAATGCCGAATCCACATATGACTGGCAGCGCAAGGATTGGACGCTGCCAATCAACGCCTCCGTCGGCAAACTGCTGAAACTCGGCAGTCAGCCCATCAGCCTGACGTTCGGCCTGCGCTACTACGCGGCTAGTCCCTATTCGGGGCCAAAAGGTCTCGGCGCGCGCGTGCAGTTGGTGTTCCTGTTTCCGGAATAGGGGGACTCAGTCCGCCGGCTTGAAGCCGGACGCCTTCACGATCGGCGCCCAATAGACGAGGTCCTGCTTTTGGACTTTTGCCATTTCGGCGCCGGAGATGCCCGAGGCGGTAAAGCCCATGGCGCGAAGCCGGTCGCGCACCTCCTTGGAGGCCAGGGCCGTGGTGACGACCTTTTCGATCTGCTGGACGATGGGTTGCGGGGTCCCGGCAGGGGCGAACAGCGCGAACCAGGAGACGCCTTCGACATCGTAACCGGCTTCCTTGAAGGTCGGCACGTCAGGCAGGTCCGGCGTGCGTTTGAGACCGGCCGTGGCCAGCACGCGGAGCTTCCCGGCTTTGTGCTGTTCGATCAGGTCGGCGGTGGTGGTCGACAGCATCGGCAATTGCCCTGCGGTCAGATCGGTCAGCGCCAGGGCCGAGCCGCGATAGGCGACGTGGCGCAGATCGAGGCCGGCCTCCTGGGCGAATTTGATAGCGAAGAAATGCGGCATCGTGCCGGGGCCGGGCGAACCATAGCTGCCCTTGTCGGGATTGGCCTTGGTCCAGGTGACAAGCTCCGCGAGCGATTTCACCGGCACGCCAGGTCCGATAGCGAAGCCGAGGTCGACGGTGGCGATCATGGTGACGGGCAAGAAATTCTTCACCGGATCATATTCGAGCTGCGGATACATGGCCGGGAACAGCACCATCGGGCCGTTGGTCGAGATCAGCAGTGTGGTGCCGTCGGGTGTCGACGTCTTCGTTGCGATCGACGCGGTGCGGCCGCCGGCGCCGACCCTGTTCTCGACGATGACGCTGCGGCCCAAGCCGTGCTGCAGGCTGTCGGCGATGACACGGGCCATGGCGTCGCCCGTATTGCCGGGCGCATAGGGGTAGAGGACACGCATCTGTTGCGCGCCGATTGCAGGTACGCCTTGGGTTTGCGCCTGCGCATGCTGCAGCGGCGCGCAAGCCATCAGCATCGTCACGATGCCGGTCCAAAAGCCAAGAGATTTCATCCCTGCGCTTCCCCCAAATATGGACCGGCTTTTTCTGAAGAGGTCAGTCGCCGGCCTTGAACCCCGATGCTTTCACAATCGGCCGCCAGTAGTCGATCTCTTTTTTCTGCTGTTCGGCCAGAGCTTCCGGCGAGGTGGCGGTGGGTTTGAAGCCCAGCGCATCAAGCCGGTCCTTCACTTCCGGTGCGCGCACGGCTTCCGCCATGATCTTGTTCAGGCGCTCGACGATGGCGCGCGGCAGATTTGGCGGGCCATAGGCTGCATACCAGCCGAGCGCCTCGACGGGAAAACCCTGTTCGATGAAGGTCGGTACATCGGGTGCAAAGATCGAGCGCACTTTGTCCGAGGTGGCGATGATGCGCAGGTTGCCGGCTTTCGCCTGCTCGATCTGGTCCGACAGCGGCGTGACCATCATCGGCAACTGGCCGGCGATGACATCGTTCAACGCCGGAACAGAACCGCGATAGTGCACCGCGCGCAGGTCGATCTTCGCGGCGCTCGCCAGATTGATCGCCATGAAATGCGGGTTGGAGCCGCCGCCAGGCGTGCCGTAGGAGCCGAGTTCCGGCTTGCTCTTCACCAGCGCGATCATCTCGGCAAGGTTGGTCGCCGGCATGAGCTGCGGCGACACGCCGATCGAGAACTCGAAGGTAACGAGTTGCGAGATCGGCGTGAAATCGGTCTGCGGATCATAGCCGGCATTGGAATCGTAATGGGGCGTGATCGTCATCGGACCGTTGGGGCCGATGTACAGCAAGGTGCCGTCGGGCGGAGCGTTCTTGATCGCCAGCAGGGCGATCTTGGCGGAGGCGCCGACCCGGTTTTCCACGACGACGGATTGGCCCAGGACATTCTGCATGCGGTCGGCGACAATGCGTGTCAGAGTGTCGCCGGCGCTGCCGGCGGCGAAACCGAACAGCAGCCTGATGGGTTGGTTCGCCGGCTGCGCCGTGGCAGTATCGGCGGCCAGCAGGGAGAGGGCCAGCCCAAATCCGGCGAGCGCCGAACCGACGGTCCGCAGCATTGCATGTCCTCCACTGTGCCCGGCGACGCCGGTTGTTCCATTGTGAGGCCGGACCATATCCAGCGCATATGTCCAAGACAATTCGCAAAGGCGAATCGCAAAGGCGAAATTTTCCAGTGGGTTCCGGCCCCTTGCCGGATGGGATGGAACGGTGCAAATCGCAATTTGCGCCGGATCAAAGTAAGACTGCCCGATAAAGGCTTAGGTCTCGGGCCAGGATATGAAGGTTACGGAGCAGGGAATGGACGCGGTCTCACACCTCGACAGGCGCAAGAGTGACGCGCGCGAGTGGTTCGAGCGGTTGCAGGCGCGCCTTCTGGCGGCATTCGAACGGCTGGAGGCGGATTGCCCGGGGCCTTTCAATGCCGAGGCGGAGGGACCGGGCCTGGCGCTGCGCACGCCATGGGCGCGGACCAATCATGATGGCGCGCCGGGTGGCGGCGGCAAGATGGCGATCCTGAAAGGCCGGGTGTTCGAAAAGGTCGGGGTGCATACATCGACCGTGTTCGGCACGTTCGCGCCGGAGTTCGCCAAGCAGATTCCGGGCGCCGACGAGGATCCGCGGTTCTGGGCCTCCGGCGTGTCGCTGATCGCGCATCCGTGGAATCCGAATGTGCCGGCGGTGCATTTGAACACGCGCTTCGTCGTGACGACGAAACAATGGTTCGGCGGCGGCGCCGACCTGACGCCGGTGCTGAGCGCGCGGCGCACGCAGGAGGATAAGGATACGGCCGCGTTCCATGCCGTCATGCGCAACGTGTGCGAACGCCACCGGGATGTGGCGGACTACGAGAAGTACAAAGCCTGGTGCGACGATTACTTCTACATCAAGCACCGCAATGAAACGCGTGGCGTCGGCGGCATTTTCTACGACTATCTCAACAGCGCCGGCGATGCGGACAACAGCGACTGGGACCAGGACTTCGCCTTCACGCGCGATGTCGGCGAGAGCTTTCTGGCTGTCTACGCGCAACTGGTGCGCGACAATTACACCAAGCCGTGGACACCGGCGCAACGGGAGGAACAGTTGATCCGCCGCGGCCGCTATGTGGAGTTCAACCTGCTCTATGATCGCGGCACGATCTTCGGATTGAAGACGGGCGGCAACGTGGATTCGATCCTGTCGTCGATGCCGCCCAGCGTGAAATGGCCGTGAGGCTCTGAATCCTTCTCCCGCGCGCGGGAGAAGGTGGCCCTTGCGCAGCAAGGGTCGGATGAAGGTGCGCCGGTAAGGGATGACATTGCAGCGTCAAAAGTCTATGCCGATATGATGTCCGTTCCCCGTCAGGTCACCATCTTCGCTTTCGTAGGCGTTGCCGCAGCCGTGGCCCACTACGGTGCGCTGATCGGCCTTGTCGAGCTGGCGAAGTGGCAACCGGTACCGGCGACGCTGGTCGGTTATGTCTGCGGCGGCATCGTCTCCTACATCCTCAATCGCCGTCACACCTATCAAAGCACGAGGCCGCACGAGGAGGCGACATGGCGTTTCGCTGTCGTTGCCGCCATCGGCTTCTGTCTGACGTGGCTCTGCATGTATGTGCTGAACGAACGCCTTGGCCTGCAATATCTCATTGCGCAGGTCATCACCACGCTCATTGTGATGGCGTGGAGCTTTGGCGCGCACAAGTGGTTCACGTTCAGGGACGCGTCGTAGCCACCCTCATCCGACCCTTGCTGCGCAAGGGCCACCTTCTCCCGCCCTGCGGGAGAAGGCTATCAAAGCGGCTTAAAACTTATAAGCTGCGAACAGTCTGACGCCGCGGCCGGGCTGCAGCACCTCGTCCTTGAGGAAGGAGGTGGACAGCCGCACGTCGTCGTTCAGCAGGTTCGTGCCGGTGATGCCAAGGGTCAATTCCTGCGGCGTGTTGCCCATCTTCCATTTGTAATTATAGGAAACCTCGGCACGCAGCAGGTTGTAGCCGTTGGTCGTCGTCTCCTGCGCCGGGTCGATGTTCTTTTGTGCGAAGGCATGCAGCAGGCCGACGCGGGCGAACCAGTTGGGCGAACGCCAGAACACGCCGCCGCCGAGCCGCATGGGGGGAATGCGCGGTACATTGGTGCCATCGGTGAAGCGTGCCCGCACGACATCGAACTGGCCGTCAAAGCCGAGCATGCCGTTCCCCATCTCGAAAGCGTCGTATTGCGCGCTCAATTCAGCGCCAGTGAATGTGGCGTCCTTCTGTGTGTAGACCAGCTGCCGCAATTCGGTGCCGGTGCCGCAGGAGTCGAAATCGTCGTCGCAGAGCAGGCCGGTGAGGCGCTTCGAAATAAAGCCCTGGTAACGGGTGTGATAGGCGGTGAAGTCGAAGCGAAACGCCCCTTTGGCCCGGCGCAGGCCAAATTCAACCGATTGGGCGGTTTCCACCTTCAGCCGGGAATCGCCGATCTCGAATGTCGCGGTTGCATCATGCGCGCCGCGGCCGAAAAGCTCGAGTGCTTCCGGCGCGCGTTGCACGTATTGAGCGGTCAGGCTCGCCACAATATCGTGCGGCAGATCGCGCAGAACGCCAAGGCTGACGCTGCCCGGCGTGAAACTGCGGCTCGCCGGCGTCTGCACCGTGGGCGTGCCATCGGGCACGTAGTTCGGCGGATAGGTTGTTGCGAAGCCATTGTACGAGACGCGCTCGATGCGCGCCGCCGCCTGCGCCCGCCACACTGGCGTCAACTGCACCTCGTTGAAGATATAGGCGGCGATACGGTCGCCGTTGGTCGGATCGAGCAGGCCACCGGCTTCGCCAGCGGTGCCTACGTGCCTCTTGCCGTATTGCACGCCGACAGCGGTCGTCAATTGGCCGATCGGCGTCGCGATCGGCATCAATTGCGTTTCGATACGTCCCTCATACTCGCGGTTCTTGAACGTTGCGCCGATGGTATCAAAGCCGGTCGCGTCATCGAGACCGCGCTCGTAGTGCCGGTATTGCGAGCCGCCGAACCAGAAGCGCACCGTATCAATGAAGGCGCTGCGCACATTGAACTCCCCTTTCACGGCAACCTTGGTCTGGACGAGATCGATTCGCGTATTGCTGGACGAGCCGCCCAAGCCAGGTATGTGGTAGATCGAGTTGAACTGCGAGATCGATGCGCCGACATAGCCGTTGTCAAAAATGTAGGATGCGCCGACCGAACCGCCCCGTGAGTTCACGCTCGTGTTGGCCTGGCGACCGAAGGGCGTGTTGTAATCGCCGGCGTTGCGCTGGAAATAGTCGGCATGGACGGCGACCGGTCCATCGCGCATCTCGACAATGGCCGCGCCGTCCATGCCGCGATCGACGGACGTCAGGCCGCCGCGCAGCTCGCCATGAAAGCCTTGCCTGGTTTGTGGACCGGGAATGCGGTTGTTGTCGGCGTTGACGACGCCCCCGATGGCCTGGGAGCCCCACCGCAAAGTCGCCGGGCCGCGGATGACTTCGATCTGATCGGTCGTCAGCGGATCGATCGGTACGCCGTGGTCCTCGCCCAGGGTGGAAACGTCCATACTGGAGATGCCGTTTTCCTGGATGCGGATGCGGTTGTTGTCGAGGCCGCGGATGATCGGGCGATTGGCGCCTGCCGCATATCCCGAGCCGGAAATGCCCGGTTTGTTCAGCAGCAGGTCGCCAATGGTAGCGCCGCTCGAGCGCTCGATCTCGTTTTTCGGCACGACGGTCACCGACGCAAAGGATTGATCGGCGATCGGTAGAACACCGGTCTGGTTGGCGACGGCAACTGCCGGCGGCGGAGGCGCCGGGCGTGGGCTTGCACGACGCACAGGGACCGGACGAGGATTTGCAGGACGGGCGCTTGCCGTACGTGGCCTTGCGGCGGGCGGACTTTCGGGCTGTGGATTAATGACAGGCCGTGGCCGGGCCCGTTGAATGGGGCTTGGCGCGGTCACGACGATCTCGGGCAGGGCGACCTGAGCCTGGGCCGAGAAGCCCGTCGAAGACATAGCACAACCAATTGAAAATAAGCCCCAAACCCGCTTCATACGATCGATCCTTTATGTTATAATATAACAGCTTATAAAGGCTCTTTGCTAAAATGCAACAATATAACATTTTTACCAGGATCGCGGATGACGCTTTCTTCGGCAATGGTAAGTCCGTATCCTGCGATTCAGCGATGTGGAGGCGGACATGTCATTTGGAACAAACCGGATTTCAAAGTTCATTGCGGCGATCTTGCTCGCCTCTTTCGTGGCCGGCTGCGGCTACAACACCATCCCGACCCTGGAAGAGCAGGCCAAGGCCAAGTGGGCCGATGTGCAGAACCAGTACCAGCGGCGGGCTGACCTCATTCCCAACCTGGTCTCGACCGTGCAGGGTTACGCCAAGCAGGAAAAGGATGTGCTGACCTCCGTGATCGAGGCGCGCGCCAAGGCGACGTCGATCCGGGTCGACGCCTCGCAACTGACCGACCCGGATAAGATCAAGCAATTCCAGGATGCGCAGAGCCAGTTGTCCGGCGCGCTGGGCCGTTTGATCGCAGTGAGCGAGAACTATCCGGATCTGAAATCGAACCAGAACTTCCTGGCGCTGCAGTCGCAGCTTGAGGGAACGGAAAACCGCATCTCCGTCTCGAGGCGCGATTATATCGAGGCCTCGCGCGAATATAATACGGCGTTGAGGACGTTCCCCACCATGCTGTGGGCCTGGACCGCCTTCCGCGGCAACAAGCCGATGGCTGACTTTACCGCCACTGAGGGTGCGCAGACGCCGCCGCAAGTGAAGTTCTGAGGCCCTCTGGATTTGCGGTTATACAATGAGCGCACCTGCGGCGCGGGTATTGAACAGGACTGACGGCGTCGCCCCCTGGCGGCGCCGCGTCTCGTCGGCGTCATTTGCCGTCGCCCTGGCGCTGCTGACATTCGTTCTGCTGACGCTCGCCTGCGCCGCGTTGACGTTTCCTCCCTTGAGCGGGCGGATCGTCGATCAGGCGGATATCATCCCGGCCGCGACGGAACTCGAACTCGAACCGAAATTGCGCGAGCTGGAGGACAAGTCCGGCATCCAGCTCGTCGTCGCGACGGTGAAGTCTCTCGAAGGCGGCGACGTCGAAACCTACGCCAACCAGCTTTTCCGCACGTGGAAGCTGGGCGAGGCGAAAAACAACAATGGCGTTCTGCTGCTGGTGGCGCCGAACGAGCGCAAGGTGCGCATCGAGGTCGGCTATGGGCTTGAAGGCACGCTGACCGACGCGCTGTCGAGCGTCATCATCTCCAATGCCATCACACCGCGTTTCAAGAGCGGCGACTTCGGCGGCGGCATCAGCCGCGGTGTCGAAGACATCATCACCGTGCTGACGACGGATGCGTCGGAGTGGGCGAAGCGGCCGAACCTGCGCGCCAGCCAGGACAACGCGCTCGATCCCTACATCCCCATCCTGATCTTCGTCGTTTTCCTTTTCATCATGATCTACCTGAACAACAGGGCGCTGAAGGGGCAGCGCGGCGGATGGGTTCGCAGGGGCGGTCAGACGATCTTCATTCCGTCCAGCGGCGGGTGGGGCGGCGGTTCAAGCTGGGGTAGCGGCAGTTCAGGTTCGTCCTGGGGCGGAGGCGGCGGCTCCTCATGGAGCGGCGGCGGCGGTTCGTCCGGCGGCGGCGGCGCATCGGGGAGTTGGTGATGTCGGCTGCGATGACGACGGTCGATCACGAGCGGATCTCGGCGGCGATCCACAATGCTGAATTGAACACCTCGGGCGAGATTGTCTGCGTGCTGGCGCGGGCCTCGTCGGATTATGCGCATGTGCCGCTGATCTGGGGCAGCTTCGTGGCGCTGGCGACGCCATGGCCGCTGATCGAATTCACGCAGATGCCGGCGGAACGGATTTTCCTCATCCAGCTTGCGGTCTTCGTCGTGGCCACTCTGTTGCTGTCGTTCGGGCGCATGCGCATGTGGCTGGTGCCGCGCGGCGTGAAGCGTGCACGCTCCTACAAGGCGGCGCTGGAGCAATTCCATATCCGCGGCCTGGCGCGCACGGTCGACCGCACCGGCGTGCTGATCTTCGTCTCGCTGGCCGAGCATTACGCACGCATCGTCGTCGATGACGGCATTGCCGCAAAAGTGCCGCAGAGCGAATGGCAGAGTGCGGTCAATCTTCTCGTCGAGCGTATGCGCGACGACAGGGTGGCGGACGGCTTCATCGGCGCCATCGATTATTGCGCGCCGCTGCTGGCAAAGCATTTTCCGCCGAGAGCGAGCGACACGAACGAATTGCCCGACAGGTTGTGGTTGATCTGAAGGTTGGCGCTCACTTCACCCTCATCCGACCCTTGCTGCGCAAGGGCCACCTTCTCCCGCAAGCGGGCGAAGGAAGAGCGCTTTAAATATTCGGGCTTTTTGCTGCCGCCAGGATAGCGCCGGGCTTGCCGGGTTCGCCCGATTGCAGCAGCACGATCCAGCCGTCCGCATCGTCGCCGCCCACCTGCGACAGGGCAATCTCGTAGCGCTTGGCGCTGCCGGTCCATTCGCCGAGGCGGACGATGCCGCGCCCGACATTGGTGTAGACCAGTTGATGGCCGGTGTTTTCACCACGGCCGACATCGACGGTGCGCGAGCTTGCGATCTTGATGAGATTGAGATTGGCGTTGCCGCCGCCGGCGCCGACGTCGATCACCAGAGTGTCCCCGACGGTCTTCACCGTCAGCGGCACCGACAGGGCGCCATGCTTGCCGTAAGCGTAATTGGCGGCCTTCACCAAAGCCGCGCTATCGCTGCCGATGACCTGCGCGACGCCATTGATGACGGCCTGCGGCGTATAGACGTGGCTGCCGCCGATGGTTTTGGAATAGCCCTTCTGCTTCGCCGTATGGCCGGAGGAGGCGAACGTATCCTTCCAGCCGAGATAATCCCAGTAGTCGACCGGCAGGGAGAAGGCGATGACATTGGGCTGATGCGCGATCTTCGCGAGCAGCTTGTCGGCCGGCGGGCACGACGAACAGCCCTGGCTGGTGAAGAGTTCGACGACAACCGGCTTGTCGAATGTCGGCGCGGGCGTGGCCGGCGATTGCGCCAGCACGGGCCAGCCTGGAATCAAGGTCATGACCGCGCAGACAAGCGCTGTCGCCACGCCCTTGCGGGGCACGGCAGCGATCAGGCATCTGGCTGATGGGTGGACCTTGAACATGCGGACTTTACTATGCTTTGCGACCGTCACGCGCCAGTCAATTCGCAGTGACTGCGGCTGTTAGATGGCTGGTTCAAGTATTATTCGCGTACAAAAACAAAAGCCTAGGCAATCGTGCCGAAACGCGGCCCTAGCGGCCGCTACGCAGGGAATCGAGCACTTGTCCACCGGGCCGGCCATCGCGCGTCAGGCCGGTGCGGGCCTGATAGTCGGCGATCGCCTGGCGCGTCTTGGCGCCGATGGCGCCGTCGGCCTCACCGATGTCATAGCCGCGCCGCAGCAGATGTTCCTGGACTTCCTTGCGTTCGGCGCGCGACAGCCCCCGGTCGTTGGTCGGCCATGGGGCCTGCACGCCGCCGCGTCCACGCAACCGGTCGGAGAGGAGCGAGATGGCGAGGGCGTAGGAATCCGCGCCGTTATAGGCATAGGCGGCGTCGTAATTCTTGAAGACGAGGAAGGCCGGGCCGTTGCTGCCGGCCGGCAGCAGCAGGCCCGCCGCGCCACTGCCCGACAGCGGCGAGCCGTCGATCTTGCGGATGCCGAGCGACGACCATTCGCCCAAGCCCACCTTGCGCGTCCGGCCGGAGGGGCCGGAATAGCCTGCCGGCAGGCGCACTTCGTAACCCCAGCCGGCGCCCGTCACCCAGCCGGACTTGGCGAGGTAGTTGGCGGTGGAATGGAGCGCGTCGGCGGTGGAATCGACCAGGTCGCGGCGGCCGTCGCCGTCGCCGTCGACGGCGAGGCGCAGATAGGTCGAGGGCATGAACTGGGTCTGGCCGAACGCGCCGGCCCAGGAGCCGCGCAGTTTCGAGGGGGCGATATCGCCACGGTCGACGATCTTCAGGGCGGCGATGAGTTCGCCACGAAAATAAGCCTGGCGGCGATTGGGCGTGCAGGCGAGGGTCGACAGGGCTTGGGGAAGGGACCAGCGGCCGGCGATATTGCCGAAGTCGGATTCAACGCCCCAGACGGCGGCGATGGTATAGCGGTCGACGCCGAAGCGCTGTTCGGCCGAGGCGAGCGCCTGGGCGTGGCGGCTCATCATCTGCCGGCCTTCGGCGACCTTCTGTTCATCGACGAGCGTGGCGAGATAATCCCAGATCGGCGTCTTGAACTCCGGCTGGCTGTTCATCGATTCGATGACTTTGGGATCGGGCGTGACGCCGGACATCGTCCGGTCGAAGGTCGAGCCTGAGACGCCCTGCGCGCCCGCGGCGGAGCGCAATTCGGAGAGGCAGGAACTGAAATCGGCGTGCGCTGCCGGCGCGAGGCAGATCGTCGCGACGCAGATGCTGGCGATCAGCGGCAGTTTCTTCATGTGACCCAGGCTCCGCAATGGAATGCTAAAACCTTATCAGCGCCTGATTATGATTAACGAATGATGAAAACGCGAGGGCTCAGGTACGTCGTTTGGCGGTAATTTCGATCTCGACCTTCATGCCCGGCTCTAGAAGGTCGCTGATGATATAGATGGCGGAGGCGGGGCGGATATCGGCGAACACCTCACCGCAGGCTTCGAGCACGGATCTGGCATGGTCGCGGCTGGTGATGAAGATCTGCTTGCGCACGACATCTTCCATGGCGAAGCCCGCGTCTTTCAGTACGCTCGCCACCGTGCGCAGGATGTTGCGTGCCTGCTCACCCGCGTCTTCGGGCAATTGCATCGTGGCATAGTCATAACCGGTGGTGCCGGCGACAAAGCACATGTCGCCTTCGATCACGGCGCGGGAATAGCCGTAGGTTTTCTCGAACGGCGAGCCGGTGGAAATCAGGCGACGCGACAAGGACAACTCCTGTTTAATTGCGCGAACGCACCTGCATGGCGAGGCGTCCCTGGGGACGCAGCGTGATGCGCTGCAGAGGTTTGGGCTCTACGCCCGCCACCAGGGTCAGACGTGACCGGCGCAGGATGGTTGCGAGGATGATGACGGCTTCCAGCATGGCGAAGCGCGCGCCGATGCAGACGCGGGCGCCGCCGCCAAAGGGCAGGTAGGCGAAGCGGTCGATGCTGTCGCGCGCGTCCGGCAGAAAGCGCTCGGGCATGAAGGCCTCGGGCTGCGTCCACAGCAGCTTGTGGCGATGCAGGATCCACGGCGAGATGATGACGAGCGCGCCCTTTGGCACATTGGTTTCCCCCAGGCGGTCGAACGCCTGCGCCTCGCGCGTCAGCACCGGCGCCGGCGGATAAAGCCGCATGGCTTCCTCGAAGACGGCGCGGATCGTGTGCATTTCATCGAGCCAGTTGGCGGGATCGGGCGAAGCGTTGTCAGCTTCCGCCTCGGCCTTGGCGCGCCATTCCGGCGATTGCGACAAGAGATAGAGCGTCCACGTCAGGGCGCGCGAGGTCGTCTCGTGGCCGGCGACGATGAAGGTCAGCAGGTTGGCGATGACGTCCTCTGTCGACAGGCCGATGCCGGTCTCCGGATCGCTGGCGCGCAGCAGCGCAGTCAGGAGATCATCCGGCGCCGCCTTGTCGTTTTCAGCAATCAGCGCCTGACGCTCCTTGACGATGCGCGTCATCGTCTGGGTGAAGAAGGCGAGCGGTGCACGCGTGCGGAAGCTGGCGATGCGCGGCAGCCATGAAGGTGCATTGAAGACATCGAGCGGATCGACCCGGCCGATGGCGTCGAGATATTGCATCAGCGCGCGTTCGAAGCCGCTTGAGTCCTTGGCGATGGCGTCGGAGAACAGGGTCGCCGACAGAATGTCATAGGTGACGCCGGTCATCTCGCGGTCGATCTCGAGAATGGCGCCGGGCCGGCGCTTCAGCCAGCGGTCGACGCGGGCTTCCGCATTGGTCTGCATCAGGCCGGCGAAGGTGGCGACACGGCGCGGCGTGAACAGCGGGCTGAGCGTGCGCCTTGTGCGCTTCCAGGCATCGCCCGTCGCGGTGAACAGGCCCTCGCCGCCGCTCGAACCCGTCTTCAGGATGCGAAGCTGCAGCGGGTCCTTCTCGTAATTGGCCGCATTGTCGACCAGCACGCGGCGGATGGCGGGCGGATGGTTGACGACAACCGCATAGCCGAAGAGGGGCGATTCACCGGCCAGGATCGGCTGGGTGTAATGGGCCTGCGTCCAGCTTTCGATCGGATTGCGGGCCAGAAGCCAGAGGCCTTGCAGGCGGCCGGCGGGCTGCGCGCGCGGCGTCGGCGCGTAGGGAACGAAAGGTTTGATGTCCGCGATGGCCGTCATGACTGCTCCGCCTGTCCCACCTGCATGCCAGCATGTCTGACGCAGGATTGCAGCGGGAGCTGGGCGGCAATCAAGGCTTGCCGCCCATATTCCTGCATCCCAATCAAAGGATGCCGGTCAGAGCCAGGGACGGGACTCTTTCACCTTGCCTTCGAAGGAGGCGATGCTCTTGTCCTTGGTCAGGGTCAGGCCGATGTCGTCGAGGCCGTTGAGCAGGCAATGCTTGCGGAAGGCGTCGATCTCGAACTTCACCACGCCGCCGTCGGGGCCGCGGATTTCCTGCTTCTCGAGGTCGACCGAGAGGGTGGCGTTCGAGCCGCGCTCCGCGTCGTCCATCAGCTTGGCGAGATCTTCCTTGGAGACCTTGGCCGGAAGGACGCCGTTCTGGAAGCAGTTGTTGTAGAAAATATCGGCGAAATTCGTCGAGATGACGCAGCGGATGCCGTAATCGAGCAGGGCCCACGGCGCATGTTCGCGCGACGAGCCGCAGCCGAAATTGTCCTCGGCGACGATGATCTGCGCCTTGCGGTAGGCCGGCTTGTTGAGGACGAAATCCGGGTTTTCCGAGCCGTCTTCCTTGTAGCGCAGCTCCGAGAACAGGCCCTTGCCAAGACCGGTGCGGGCGATGGTCTTCAGGTACTGCTTGGGAATGATCATGTCCGTGTCGATATTGGTGATCGGCAGCGGGGCGGCGACGCCTGTCAGCGTGGTGAACTTGTCCATGGGACGTTTTACCCGTCATTTTGTTGAGCGTGGCGCCTTCTACACCCGGACGCCGGGATTGTCAGCCTTTTCGAAACGCCCGTTGCGGGATGGATTCCGGCCCGAAATCCGCGGGTTGTGGTGCATCCGCTTAGAACAGCGCAGGCGTCGGATCTGACCTGCGTTTCTGCTGTTTAGGTCTCGCCTCCCGCCGTGGCCATGGCTATGCTGCCAAATGTCGCCGCACGACAGGCGCCAAAACAGGGAGATGAGGCCCATGGGAAAACTCATATGGGGAGCCTGCGCGATCGCGCCGCTCGCCGCCGCTTCGATGCTCTACACGCAGACTGTTTACGCCGATCCCATCCCGCAGGGCTGGCAGGCCAGCAATATGGAAGCCGTCGGCTATAGCGATCTCGAAGGCCGCCCTGGCGCGTTCAAGCTGACCATCAAGCACGTGAACGACAAGTGGTATCTGTTCATGGGCCATTTGTGGAACTACGGCTTTAGCATTGTCGATGTGACCGATCCCAAGAATCCGCGCTACGTGAAATTCGTCTCGATGCCGACGAACAACTGGACCATCCAGCTCACGCATCACGACAATCTTCTGATCGCGGCGATGGAGCGGCAGATTTTCTCGTGGGGCGGCGATCCGTCAAAACCGTTCAGCGAAGGCGTGATTCTGTTCGACATCTCGGATCCGGAAAATCCGAAGGAAGTGTCGCGCTGGAAAACAGGCGCGACGGGTACGCATCGCAATTCCTATCCCGGCGGCCAATATGCTTTTCTCTCGGCCGCCGCGCCCGGCTATACGGGCAATATCCTGCGCATCCTCGACGTCAGCGATCCGAAGAACCCGAAGGAAGTCGGCCAGTGGCATCAGCCAGGCCAGAAGGAGGGTGAGCCGGTGCCGCAGGCGCCTCGTGGCTTTCACGGGCCGCTCAATCTCAGCCCCGACGGCAAGAGCGCGGTGATGGCCTATTCGCCGAGCATCGTGAACCTGGACTTGAGCGATATGGCCAACCCGAAGGTCATCGGCCAGTTGCAGATGAGCCCGCCGTTCCTGTCGGCCGGGTCGCAATCCCTGCATACATCGCTGCCGTTGTGGGATCGCGGCCTCATCTACGCGAACTCGGAAGCGAGCGCCGAGCGCTGCAATGAGGCTTTGAACTTCGCCGGGCTGATCGATAATCGCAATCCCACCATGCCGCGGTTGCTCTCGCTGTTCCCCTTGCCGCAACCGCCGAAGGGCGCGCCTTACAAGAATTTCTGCGAGAAGGGTGGGCGCTTCGGTCCGCACAACACCAACCAGGAAATCCACCTGCCCGATGTGGAGAAGCCCGGCAACCTGATCTACCTCACCTATTTCAACGCCGGCCTGCGTGTGTTCAACATCAAGGACCCGATCCAGCCGGCGGAGAGCGGATGGTTCATGCCGCCGCAGCCGCTGAAACGCGCCGGCCCACAGCCGCCGAACGATCTCGTCTCGCAAGTCGAGGACGTGCTGGTCGATACGCGCGGCTATATCTACATCGACGACAAGCACTGGGGTCTGTGGATCATTCGCTACACCGGCGAGGACCAGCCCGCGCCCACGGCGAAGTAGGTCCCTCTGGGCGACAGCCCGCAGCCTTGCCGTCATGCCCGCGCTTGTCGCGGGTATCCACGCGGTGACGCTGCGTTACTGTTCCAGAACGTCGAGAGTGTCTTTTCTGAAGTGCTGCTGCGCACCACGGCGTGGGTGCCCGCAACAAGTGCGGGCATGACGCCGAGGAGGTTGCAAGATTGTCTCCTTTATGCGCCGGACAATTTTGATACGCCCGCCATGTGGGACAGGCTGAAGGTCGCTGGACGATCACACGGGTGAAGGCTAGGCTCGCAATCGGCAGCAGCGCTGGGGAGCATTGCTGGCGGAGGGATTTGCGGTCTCTGATCGCAAAGAAAAACTGCGAGGGCGGATGCAGGCGCAAATCAATTCGCAAGTCAGTTCGCAAATCGTCGTTGAAAATCTGAACCATATGTATCGACCGGCGCGCGGCCAGCCGGTGCTTGCGGTCGATAATGTGTCGCTTGAAGTGAGGCCGCGGGAGTTTCTTGCGCTGCTTGGTCCTTCGGGATGCGGCAAGTCGACGTTGCTCTATCTCATGGGCGGATTTCTGCCGGTCGAGAAAGGTCGTATCCTGATCGATGGCAAGCCGGTGACGGGGCCGGGGCCCGATCGCGGCGTCGTGTTCCAGCATTTCGCTCTGTTTCCGTGGAAGACCGTCCGCGCCAATGTGCTCTATGGGCTGGAGCGTGCGGGCCTGCCCAAGGGCGAGCGGCTGAAGCGCGCCCAGGCCTATATCGACATGGTCGGGCTGCAGGGTTTTGAGGACAGCTATCCGTCGCAACTCTCCGGCGGCATGCGCCAGCGCACCGCCATCGCGCGGACACTCGCCATCGATCCCAACATTCTTCTGATGGACGAGCCGTTCGGCGCGCTCGATGCGCAGACGCGCAGCCTGATGCAGAGCGAATTGCTGGCGATCTGGCGGCGTTCACCGAAAACCGTGATCTTCGTCACCCACGACGTGCAGGAGGCCTGCTATCTTGCCGAGCGCGTGGCGGTGATGTCGGCAAGGCCGGGCCGTATCAAGGCGATCGTCGAGACGAAGTTCGACCGCAGCGATCCGCATCTCTTCAAACAGCCGGCTTTCATCGACAAGGTCGATGAGATCTGGGCGCTGGTGCGCAATGAAGCGATGCTGGCGCAACGGTTGGAAGCGCATTGATGGAGCGCTTGATCCGATACTCGCCGCTGCTGATCCTCGCGGCGTTGTGGGAGGCGATCGCCCAACTTGGGCTTGTCGCGCGCAGCGCATTGCCGCCGCTGAGCGATGTGATCAAGGCCTGGTTCACGCTCGCGGCTACTAGCGACTTCTGGTTCAATGCGGTGGATTCGCTGTATCGCACCTTTGCCGGACTGGCGCTTGCCGTCGTCGTCGGCGCCGCCATCGGCATCGCCATGGCGTCGTCGAAGCCGGTGCGGGCGGTGCTCAATCCGATCGTCGAAGTGTTCTATCCGCTGCCGAAGTCGGCGCTCATTCCGGTGACGGCGCTGTGGCTCGGCTTCGGCGACATGTCGAAAATCCTGTTGATCTTCCTTGGCTGCATGCTGCCGGTGACGCTCGGCGCCTATAACGGCGCGCGGGGGGCCGAACAGACCTTGATGTGGTCGGCGCGCTCGCTTGGCGCCAGCCGGTGGCGTGTGCTGATGGATGTCATCTTCCCGAGCGCCGTGCCGGAAATTCTCAACGGCGTGCGCACCGCGCTGGCGACGTCCTTTGTTCTGCTGGTCAGTTCGGAGATGATCGCGGCGCGCAGCGGCCTGGGATTCATGATCGGCTTTCTTGGCGACGGCGGCAATTTCTCGGGCATGTTCGCGGTGGTGTTTACTGTCGCCTTCATCGGCTTCATTGCCGACCGCCTCTATCAATACGCGATGCAGAGGGCGCTCCAATGGCGATGAGCGAGACCTTGTCGTATCTCCGCCGGGGGCGTGTGGTGGGTCGGCTTTCGTGGCGTTATACGATCATGGCATGGCTGCCGCTCATCGTGCTGCTGGTCGCCTGGGAGCTCGCCACGCGCAGCGGCCTTGTGACGCCGTTCATGCTGCCACCGCTGAGCGCCGTGTTCGGCCGCATCATGGATGACGCGGCCTCGGGCGAGCTCTGGACGACGATCGGCACGACCTTGTGGCGGGCATTGGCCGGCTTCGGCATTTCGGCCGTGCTTGGCATCGCGCTCGGCATTCTCATCTCGCAATACAAGACCGTGCGCTGGTTCTTCGATCCGATCATCTCGGTTGGGTTTCCGATGCCGAAGATCGCCTTCCTGCCGATCATGATCCTGTGGCTCGGCCTGTTCGACGTGTCGAAGATCACCATGATCGCCTTCAACGCGATCTTTCCGGTGGTGACGGCGACGATTGCCGGCATCGAAGGTGTCGAGAAGCAGCTTATCTGGTCGGCGCAAAATCTCGGCGCCAGCCGCAAGCGGATGATGTGGGACGTTCTGCTGCCGGCGGCGCTGCCGCAGATCCTCACCGGCCTGCAGGTGGCCTTGCCGATCGCGCTGATCGTCGGCATCCTCACCGAGATGGCGATGGGAGGCTACGGCGTGGGCGCGACGATGCAGACCGCCTCGCGCATGGCGGATTCGCCGGGCGTGTTTGCCGGCATCATCGAGATCGCGATCATCGGTTACGTTTTGGTGCAGGCGATGACGTTCATTCGCCGAAGGCTTCTGATGTGGCATCCCGAGACGCTGGACGCCACAGCGGCATAGGAATCTGCAAGGACTTTGGTTGCGCTGGATAGTCCGGCGCTTCGAGGGAGGGACTTCCATGGGGATCGCAAAACTTGTTGCGGCGGCGGCTCTGGCCTCCGTACCGTTCGTCTTCAATGCAGCGCCGGTTCAGGCGCAGCAGCCTGTCAAGATTCGCGTGGCCTGGGTCGTGCCGGTCACCAACCTGCCGTCGCTGCTGCTGGCCAAGCCGGAGCTGATGACCCATAACGGCAAGACCTATACGGTCGAGCCTGTGCGTTTCCAGGGCACGCCGCCGATGATCACGGCGCTGGCCGCCGGCGAGCTCGATATCGCGGACTTCGCCTATTCGTCGCTGGCGCTCGCTATCCAGAACGCCGGCATGAACGATCTCAAGGTCATCGCCGATGAATCGCGCGACGGCGCCTTCGATTATTATACGGCGCCGTATTTCGTGCTGAAGGACGGGCCGATCAAGACGGTGGCGGACCTGAAGGGCAAGAGCGTCGCCTCCGTCGGCGCGGGCTCCGCTGTCGATATCGCCATGCGCGCCATGCTGCGCAAGAGCGGCCTGGAGGACAAGCGCGATTACAACGTGGTGGAGGCAGGCTTTCCCAATATGGCGGCCATGCTGATGTCGAAGAAGGTCGACCTGATCTCCAGCGTGCTGCCGTTCTCGCTCGATCCCGAACTGCAAAAGGTCGCCAGGCCGCTGTTCACGATCAAGGACGCCATCGGTCCGTCGCAGCTCGTCGTGTGGGCGGCGCGCAAGCCGTTCATCGACAAGAACCGCGCCGCGCTGGTGGATTTTCTTGAGGACTCGATCCGCCTGCAGCACTTCCTGATCGATCCGAAGAACCGCAACGAGGTGCTGCAGATTGCCGGCAAAATCTCCGGTCAGCCGCCGGAGCGTTTTGCGAGCTGGGTCTTCACCAAGGGTGACAACTACCGCGATCCCAATCTCGTGCCGGACATCGACGCCCTGCAGCGCAACGTCGATACGCAAACGGAGCTTGGCTTCCTGAAGGCGAAGATCGACATCAAGGGCAAGTTCACCGATCTCAGCCTGGTGGAAGAGGCGGGGAAGAGGGTAAAGTAAGGGCATTTTAAAGCCTTCTCCGGTTCCACGGGAGAAGGTGGCCCTTGCGCAGCAAGGGTCGGATGAGGGTGCCTAAAATACTCCGTTTCGATGGGAACATACGACGACGTGCGATGATGATCGACAGACTCATCTTCGTCGCCCTCATCCGACCTCTGCTACGCAGAGGCCACTTTCTCCCGCGGAGCGGGAGAAGGGAAGTACGTCGAGGGCTGACATCAGTCGAAGCTGTCACTACAATTTCACCCATGACTCAAACGAACACCGACTGGTCTAACGCCACCGCGCCAACGCTCGAAGACTTCGAGGCGATGGCGGATGCCGCCTTCGCCCGCCTGCCGCAGGAGTTCCGCGCGCTCTGCGAGGGCGTCATCATCCGCATCGAGGACTTTCCTGACGACGATGTGCTCGACGAAATGAAATGCGAAAGCGAATTCGACTTGCTCGGCCTGTTTCAAGGCCGTGGCCTCGCCCAGCGCGGCGCCTCGGCGCAGACCGGCGAATTTCCCAATATGGTCTGGCTCTACCGTCGCCCGATCCTCGACTATTGGGCCAGCCACGAAGAGACGCTCGGCGCCATCGTCACTCATGTGCTCGTCCATGAGATCGGTCATCACTTCGGCTTCTCGGATGAGGATATGGAGAATATTGAGAAGCGGGCGGAGTGAAGCGCCTGCTGCGCGCCAGCCTTGGTGTGTCATTCCCGACAAAGCGAAGCGCAGAGCGGGAATCCAGGGGCAACGTGAGGCCAATGTTGTACCATTGGCTCCTGGTTCCCGCTCGCCTGCTGCGCAGGCGTCGGGAATGACAATCCTTCGTCTGCGGCCATAAGTTTAGAAAAACCAGCCGGTGGCGAGGTTCACTGCAAGCACGACCAGAAGAATGAGGCCGAGGATGCGGCCGGTGCGCTTGGCCCAGAGTTCGACTTTGTCGGTGCTGGGCTCATTCGAAGCGGTAACGTGAGCAACCGCCTTTTCAAGATGGGTGGAAAAAAGATCGGCGCTGTCGCGGTCGGCGCGGGAGAGAATCTCCCGCGCGTTCTGCTCAGCGCCGCTGGTGTCGCCAGGCTGTTCTTTGTCCGCCTTTGAGGGCCTTACTGCCACGTTCTCACATCGACGAAGTGGCCGGCGATCGCCGCCGCCGTCGCCATGGCGGGAGAGACGAGATGGGTGCGGCCACGGAAGCCCTGGCGGCCTTCGAAGTTGCGGTTCGAGGTCGAGGCGCAGCGTTCACCCGGCGCCAGCTTGTCGGGGTTCATGGCCAGGCACATGGAGCAGCCTGGCTCGCGCCATTCGAAGCCGGCGGCCAGGAAGATCTTGTCGAGGCCTTCGGCTTCCGCCTGGGCCTTCACCAGGCCCGAGCCCGGCACGACCATGGCGGCGACCCGCTCCGGCACCTTCTGGCCGCGCGCGATGGCGAGCTTGGCCACTTCGGCGGCGGCGCGCAGATCCTCGATGCGGCCGTTCGTGCAGGAGCCGATGAAAGCGCGGTCGATCGACAGGTCCGTCATCTTCTCACCGCCCTTGAGGCCCATATAGGCGAAGGCGCGTTCGAACTTGGCGCGCTGCTGTTCGGTCTTGGCGTCTTCCATGCGCGGCACGGTGCCGTTGATGGTGGTGACGTCTTCCGGCGACGTGCCCCAGGTGAGCAGCGGCGGCAGCTTGGCGGCGTCGAGCTTGACGACGCGGTCGAAATGCGCGCCCTCGTCGGTCTGCAGCGTGTCCCAGTAGCGCAGCGCTGCGTCCCAGTCGGCGCCCTTCGGCGCTTTCGGGCGGCCCTTCAGGTAGTCGTAGGTCTTCTGGTCGGGCGCGACGAGGCCGGCGCGGGCTCCGCCTTCGATCGACATGTTGCAGACCGTCATGCGGCCTTCCATCGACAAGGCGCGAATGGCTTCGCCGTCATATTCGATGACGCTCGACGTGCCGCCGGCGGTGCCGATCTCGCCGATGATGGCGAGGATGATGTCCTTGGCGGTGACGCCCTCCGGCAGCTTGCCGTCGACGGTGACGCGCATGTTCTTGGACTTGCGCTGGATCAGGGTCTGGGTGGCGAGCACGTGCTCGACTTCGGACGTGCCGATGCCATGCGCCAGCGCGCCGAAGGCGCCATGGGTCGCCGTGTGGCTGTCGCCGCAGACGATGGTGGTGCCCGGCAGGGTAAAGCCCTGTTCCGGCCCGATGATGTGGCAGATGCCCTGGCGGACATCGACGCCGTCATAATATTCGAGGCCGAAATCGGCGGCGTTCTGCGCCATCTGCTCGATCTGGGCCTTGCTTTCCGGGTCGGTGATCGGCTGCGAGCGGTCGGTCGTCGGGATATTATGATCGACGACGCAGAGCGTCTTTTCCGGCGCGCGGACCTTGCGGCCGCTCATGCGCAGGCCTTCGAACGCCTGGGGAGAGGTCACTTCATGGACAAGGTGACGGTCGATGTAGAGCAGGGTGGTGCCGTCGGGTTGGGCCTCGACGACGTGGTCGTCCCAGATCTTGTCGTACAGCGTGCGTGCCTGTGCCATGGCGCTTAAGTCTTCCTCTGTGCCCTGCGGGGGCTGAATGGTTCTAATCGCGGTGCTTTCCCGAGGTCCAACCAAGGGCTTGCCCGAAGGCGTCCCCAAGCTGGTATCCCAAGACTTGGGGGGTCTTCTAGCCGGTCACAAGGTATGAAGGAAGAGGGCAGCTACGGGTTAAGTGCGGGTCTGCCGTGCGCTACCACCCGTGCCGCCAGCCTGGACCATAGTAGCCGGGGCCGTATAGCGGGGGTCTGAAACCATAACCATAACCGAAGCCGAACCCGTAGACCGGCCCGACCCCGACCACCGGCCCGGCATAGACCGGCGGCGGCGGGGCGACGAGCGGCACGGTGTTGGCGGCCAGCACATAGCCGAAGACGTCGCGCCAGGAGGCGTAGCACCAGCCGGCCGTGCACCGGTTGACGTCGATTTCCGCATTGGCGGGAATGCGCTGGACCAGGGGCGCGCGCGGGTCGGGGTCCTGGCGCATATTGGTGACGGTGCGCGTCACGGCCGGATCGGCGCTGGCGCTGCCAATGGTCCCGGCAACGGCAAGAAGCGTCGCCGCCGACGCCAGCACGAATCGTTTCATGGTCATCCCCTTCGTCTGAATGATTCAGCGCTGCGAGGGACCAAAAAATGGTGGCGATTTTTAGCCGATGGAATCGGTGTTACGCCTGCGCGGCAGATCGTTCTACGATGTTCATTAACGCCTGAATTCTTCTCCCGTTTACGGGAGAAGGTGGCCCTTGCGCAGCAAGGGGCGGATGAGGGAGCAATGTGACAACACCTGTTTGCACGCGCAGCCTGATGGTTTAAGGCGAGCGCCATGCAGTTCGATCCGCCCCTTGTTTCCGGCCGCCTGATTCAGCGCTACAAGCGTTTTCTTGCCGATGTCATGCTCGACAGTGGCGAGGAGATCACCGCCCATTGCGCCAATCCAGGCGCCATGCTCGGCCTTGTGGCGCCCGGCAACCGGGTCTTCCTGTCGCGTTCCGACAATCCAGCGCGCAAGCTGAAGTATTCCTGGGAGATCGTCGAGACCGATTTCGGCCGTGGGCCGGAATTCGTCGGCATCAACACGTCGCATCCCAATGCCCTTATCTTCGACGCTATCGCCGCCGGTTTCTTTCCCGAGTTCGCCGCCTACACATCGGCGCGGCGCGAGGTGAAATACGGCAAGAACAGCCGCGTCGACATTCTGCTCACAGCAGACGAGTTGCCGCCGTTCTATGTCGAAATCAAGAACGTCCACATGATGCGTCGGCCGGGCCTTGCCGAGTTTCCCGACAGCGTGACCGCGCGTGGGGCCAAGCATCTCGCCGAACTGGGCGACATGGTCGCAGCAGGCAACCGAGCCGTCATGGTCTATCTCATCCAGATGCAGGCCGACGCCTTTACGCTTGCTGCTGATGTCGATCCCACTTACGCGAAAGCTTTCACACTGGCGCACGCGCGGGGCGTAGAGGCCATGGCTGTTTGCTGCAAGGTTTCGCCGCAGGGTGTCGTGGTCGATCGTCGCGTGCCGTTGGTCGGCGTCGCTGCCTGAACCGCTCCCTCATCCGACCCTTGCTGCGCAAGGGCCACCTTCTCCCGTAAACGGGAGAAGGATTCGCACGTTGATCAGTCCCGCCGCCACACCACGTTCTGCTTGGTGCGCAGCATTTCGCGATAGCCGCTGGTTTTCATGATGCGCGGCAGGTCGACGGCCCAGCGGCCGTTGGAATATTCCATCAGCACCAGTTTCGGCCACAGGTGCTGCGGCGCGGTCTTGTAGAAGGTTTCGAGGATCAAATCCTCGGCGCCTTCCACATCGAGCTTGATGGCGTCCACGTGGTCGTAACGCTCTTCCTCGATCAGGCCGAGCAGGGTGCGCGCCATGACGCGCAATTGCTTGCCGTTGATGTCGGAGTTGACGATACGCATGGAGGTTTCGCCGCGATTGTGCTCGGGCAGAAACAAGGTGATCTCGCCGTCCTTGTCGGACACGGCGCAGTCGAGCGCCTTGACGCTGGCGAAATCGTTCTGGCGGATATTGTAGACGAGGCGCTCGAAAATCTCCGGCTGCGGTTCGATGGCGAGAATGCGTGCTCGGCCTGCCGCCTGGGCGGCGACAAACAGGGAATAGCCGCCGATATTGGCGCCGATGTCGATGAAGACGAAATCCGGTCCGATGGCATCCGCCAGGACCCTGCGCTCCGGCTCGTCGAAATATTGCGGCGTGAACAGGATCCGTTTTTCGCAGACGTTATTGTACGGATAGAGCCGCATCCGCGCGCCCAGAGCCTCCGTATCGACCGGCTTGCCGGCGAGCACTCGCAGCGCCAACTTGCGCAGGGCGAAAGCGCCGCGCTTGCCCGCCCAGCCGAGCGAGGCCTGGCGGGTGCGCTGGATGATGCGGGCCACGAATGCGCCGGGAGCGTGCTGCCCGAAAGGGCCGAGGTCGTTGGGATGCGGTTTCATCGGGCCGGGGGATAGCACAAGGCTTCATTGCGAAGCCAGCTTTTGCTGCTGAAACCCGAGCTTAGGGCGGAAACTTGCCCGGTCCGCGGCGAAACCCTTGCGCTGGGGCCTGAATTGCTTAAGTTCCGGTCTTTCGCACTGATGGCACAAGACATGACATTCATTGAAGCCGCGCGGGCTCCCGCGCGCAAAACTGGTCAAATCAAGCTGCATGGGCCGGACGCCTTCGCGGCGATGCGGAAGGCCGGGCGGCTGGCTGCCGAGGCGCTGGACATGCTGACCGCGCATGTGGAGCCCGGCGTCTCGACCGAAACGCTCGACCGGCTGCTGTTTGATTTCGCCATGGACCACAAGGCCTATCCGGCGACGCTCGGCTATCGCGGCTATCGCAAGTCGATCTGCACCTCGATCAACCATGTGGTCTGTCACGGCATTCCCGATTCCAAGCCGCTGCGCAGCGGCGATATCGTCAATATCGACGTGACCCTGATCGTCGACGGCTGGCATGGCGATTCCAGCCGCATGTATCTCGTCGGCGACGTCGCCCGGCGGGCGGCGCGCCTTGTCGAGGTGACCTATGAGGCGATGATGCGCGGCATCGCGGTGATCCGCCCCGGCGGCACCACCGGCGACATCGGCGCGGCGATCCAGGAATTCGCGGAAGCCGAGCGCTGCTCGGTGGTGCGCGATTTCTGCGGCCATGGTCTGGGCCAATTGTTCCACGACGAGCCGAACATTCTGCACTATGGCCGTCGCGGCGAGGGCGTCGCGCTACGCGAGGGCATGCTGTTCACCGTCGAACCGATGATCAATCTCGGCCGGCCGCAGGTGAAAATCCTCTCCGACGGCTGGACGGCCGTGACCCGTGACCGCTCGCTGTCGGCGCAGTTCGAACATACGGTCGGCGTCACCGCCACGGGCGTCGAGATCTTCACCCTTTCACCGGCGGGCTACGACCAGCCGCCGTATGGGACGGCACAGGCCGCTTCGTGAGCGAAGCGCCGAAACGGCAACCGGTGGCGCAAGCCGCCGGCACGCAGGCCGGGAACGGTTTGCGGGACACTGTTTTGCAAGAACCGGCCTTGAAAGAAGCTGTTCTGAAAGAAGCTGTCGCGGCGCCGCATTTCAAAGGCCATCGGGAACGGCTGCGCGCCCGCTTCGACAAATCGCTCAATTCGCCGGGCGATCAGGGCATGCCCGATTACGAATTGCTCGAACTGCTGTTGATGCGCTCTATCCCGCAGCGTGACGTGAAGCCGCTGGCAAAGGCGCTCATCGCGCGTTTCGGCTCGTTCGCCGAAGTACTGGGCGCGCGCAAGGAGCGGCTGACCGAGGTCAAGGGCGTTGGCGAGAGTACGGCGATCGACCTCAAGATCGTCGCGGCCGCGGCGCGCCGGCTGGTGCGCGGCGCGGTGAGCGAGCGGACAGTGCTGAGTTCCTGGCAGGATGTGGTCGATTATTGCCGCGCCGCCATGGCCTTTGCCGACCGGGAGGAGTTCCGCATCCTGTTTCTCGACAAGCGCAATTGCCTGATCGCCGACGAGGTGCAGGGAACGGGTACGGTCGATCATACGCCAGTCTATCCGCGCGAAGTGGTGCGCCGCGCGCTGGAGCTGTCAGCGTCAGCGCTCATCCTGGCGCATAATCACCCCTCCGGCGATCCGCAGCCGTCGCAGGCGGACATCAAAATGACCATCGATATCGCGGCCATCGCCAAGTCGATGGGGATTGCCCTGCACGATCACATCATTGTCGGCCGCAACGGGCATGTAAGCCTGAAAGGGCTGAAGCTGATCTGAAGCTTCCGCATGGTCCGGCAGACGGCTTCAATTTGATTATTTTTCTTAACCTTCGTTCAGGAAATCTTAATTCCCCGCGGCGAAGCTTCGGCGCGCGAAACAGCCTTCTTGCTGGCTGGATCATCTGTCTGTCATGCAACACCCCTATGGTCCGGGGCGTGGCGACAATCGGGGAAGCATCGCATGTTCAGCAGCGGACGGCAGGTTTACGAAGCTGGCTTGACAATCGTGGGTTCGAGCCTGCGCTCCAGCATTTTTTATCTGACGATTGCGATGCTCGCCTGCCTTGCGCTGCCCAGGCCGGGAAACACGAACGATTCAGCGACGAAAGAAGGCCAGCTCGAGCAGGTTAACCAAATTTCGGTCGCCGGCGTGGTGACACACGCCGACATGCGGCGCTGACAGAGGCCGTCAGCCTTCGAGCGCGTCCATACGGGCGGCAATCCAGCGAAATGCCGTCGAGGACGGGTTGATCAGATTGTCGATGATCGACAGGTGGCCGTGGCCTGACACTGTTTCGGTGGTGCAGGACATGTTTTTGCCGGCGAGATAGTCAGTGAAGATGCGCTGCTGTGTCTTGAAGCCGGGAGGTTCATCGGCGCCGACCAGAAGCAGGTATGCCGCGCCTTCGGACGGGAGCAGGCGGATCGGGCTCAAGGTCGCGATGGCGTCCTCGCTCAGATGCAGCCATTCATTGGGAAACACGGTGGCAATCGGTGCAAGATCGTAAAGGCCGCTGATCGCGCAAGCGCCGATGAGCCTGCCCTGAGGCGCCTGCTTTCCCTCGCTGGCGCAATAAGCTGTGAGATGGCCGCCCGCGGAATTTCCGGCGATGACATAGGGAACGATCTTTTTCGTGCGATCGTGGACATAGGCGCAGATGGCGTCGATCGCGGTCTTGATGCTTGCCGCGATCTCCGTAAGCGAGGACTGCGGCGCAAGCGGATAATTGATCGTCGCCACGGCGATGCCTTGATCTGTCCAGGCCGGCGCGATGAAGGCGCGGTCGTCCTTGGAGCCGCTCTTCCACCAGCCGCCGTGGATGAAGATCAGCACCGCGCGGGGTGCGTCCTTGGGCCAGAAGAGATCGAAACGGGCGCGGGGATGCTCACCATAAGCGATGTCGAGCTCGGCATTCGCGCCGGTGCGGATGATGGCGCTGTCCGCCTCGCGGCGCGCGACGATCTGCTGTGTGACGGGATCGCTGCCGTCGATGAGATAATCGCTGTCGGTTGCAGTCAGCATTACGCCACCTTCGTGTTCAGCCGTGCAGATGCCTGCCGAAGAAATCCATGCTGCGCGTCAGCGCGGCCTGCGCGGAATCCGGCGTGTAATTGGCGCGCAGATCGCAATTGAAACCGTGCTTGCCGGGATACACATGGATCGGCAGTTGCGGATAGCGCTCGCGGATGCGCACCACATCCCGTAGCGGGATGCTGAGATCATTGTCGCCGAAATTCAGGAGCAGGGGCGCGCGGATTTCGTCGTCAAGGAAGTCGATGATCTGGCTGCCGTAATAGCCGACCGAACAGGCGACATGATCGGCAAGCCGCGTCGCCGCCAGAAAGGCGAGCGTCCCGCCCCAGCAATAGCCGATGGCGCCGACCTTGCCGCGCGGCGAGATGAAATCGATCCCCGCCTTCATGTCACGCAGGCTGTCCTCCACATTGACGGCGGCGCGCATGGCGCGGCCGGCCTCGATGCCGACCGGGTCGTAATCGAAGTCGGCGCCACGCTGCACACGGTCGAACAGGCCAGGCACGATCACCTCGTAGCCGAGGGCGGCGAAGCGGTTGGCGACATTGCGGATATGGTCGTTGAGGCCGAAAAACTCGTGCAGAACCACCAATTGGCCGATCTGCGGATTGATGGGCGTGACATGATAGGCGGCGAGTTCGTGGCCATCGCTGGCGTGCAGATATATGTCTTGCTTCATGAGTCTGGCTTTGCGTCTGCCCGTTGGATATAGATAGATTATCATATTGTGGGTTTAAGGAAAGTATGAAGATGGCGCCGCCTGAGCGGGCTTCCCGGCTCGCCGATCGTTGCGAATGGGAGCGGGTATGACCAGCCATACGAAGATGCTGGATATCATGGAGCTGTTCACCGACGAGCAGTTCGCCTGGACCATCGAGGATATGGTCGAGCGGCTCGGCTATACCCGCTCGACGCTTTACCGATATCTGCGTGAGCTGGTCGATGCCGGCTTTCTGACGGCGCTGCCCGAAGTCGGCTACACGCCGGGGCCCCGGATCATCGAGCTCGAAGCTCTCATCCAGCGCAAGGATCCGCTGATCCAGGCGAGCCGTCCTTTCATGGTCGAACTGGTTGGCGAATTCGGCGGCTTCTCGGCGCTGTGCCGCAGCTATGGCCAGCAGGTGATGTGCGTCCATCACGAATACGGCACCACGCCGATCGTCAGCGGCTATGCAAAAGGTGCTGTCAGCCCGCTGTTATTCGGCTCCGCCTCGCGCACCATTCTTGCGCACTGGCCGATGGCGACACTGCAGAAACTGTATCAGGCGAATACGGAGGCTTTCGCCGCCGCCGGTCTCGGTGATGACTTTGAAGACGTGAAGGCCAGCCTGCGCGGTATCCGCCAGAAGGGCTGGGACGTGACCTACGGCCAGGTGACGCGCGGCGTCGCCGGCATTGCCGCGCCGATCCTCGATGGCCGTCAGAACATCCTCGGCAGCCTCAGCGTGGTCGTGCAGCGCCAGAGCCTGGAAAGTGGGCAGATTGACGCGATTGCAGACAAGCTGACCTTCTGTGCGCGGACGATCACGCGCACGCTCGGTGAGCGGGCCGGCGATGCGCCAACCCCGAAGGTGCGGCCGGGCCGCTCGTCGGCGCGGTCCAAGCAGGCACTGGCTCTGTAATTATTATTCCCGTATTGCGGGATTAAATTATTCCTTTTATGCTCCCTCCAGTGGCGCTTTGCGGAACTGGCAGACTGTTTGCTTATTTCGAGAGCCGGGCGTGAGTTCCGGCCTCATAGCAGGAGGGACGCGGCATGATCAGGATCTCTTTAAAAGGTGCATTTCTCGGGCTCTGGGGCGCTTTCTGGGCGCTCAGCGCCGCCAACGCTGCCGATAAGGTTTCGCTCGGCCTGATCGGCTCAATCAGCGACGCGCCTTTCTTCGTTGCGCAGGCGAAGGGCTATTTCGCCGAGGAAGGCATTGAGCTCGATACATCCAAATTCGACTCCGCGGCTCGCATGGTCGCGCCGCTGGGTTCCGGCGATCTGCAGGTGGGGGCGGGCGCTGTCTCGGCCGGGCTCTACAATGCGATCGAGCGGGGCATCAAAATCAAGATCGTCGCCGACAAGGCGCGCAACTCGCCCGGCAACAGTTATTCGGCGATCACGGTACGCAAGGCGCTCGTCGACGAAGGCAAGGTCAAGAGCTTCGCCGACTTCAGGGGGCTGAAGGTCGCGGCCGCTGGTCCGGGCATCTCCGATCTCTCGACGATCAACCAGGCATTGAAGTCCGGCGGCTTGAACTATTCGGACGTCGAGATCGTCTATCTGGGCATGGGGCAGCATGCGGCCGCGTTTGCGAACGGCGCGATCGACGCAGCGCTCGACGCGGAACCTTTCGCCACCGGCGTCGTGCGTCAGGGTGGCGCCGTCAAGTTTGCGACGATCGCGAGCTTCTATCCCAATCAGCAGACCAGCGTCGTTCTGTTCTCCGAAAAGTTTTTGCAGAACCAGGCGGTCGCGACACGCTTCCTGCGCGCCTATCTCAAGGGCTGCCGCTACTACAATACGGGCGTCATCGACGGCAAATATAGCGGCGAGCGTGGCGACGAGATTGTCAGCATCCTGGCGAAATATTCCAACGTCAACGATCCAGCCTTCCTGCGTTCGATCTCGCCCAGCGCGGTCGATGCCAACGGGCAGGTCGATATGAACAGCCTGCGGACGGATCTCGACTTTTTCGTCGCGCAAGGCTGGGTCAAGGATCCCAACCTTCTGGCGCAGGCTGTCGATACGTCGATCATCGCGAAGCTCGCCTCCGAGATGCCGGTAAAATAAACGCGCATCCGACGGTGGATGCGCATCCAACAGGATTGAGACAGCATGCAAGCGGATGAGACGAAGCATTTCCAGGTGATCATCGTCGGTGGCGGCCCGGTGGGTATCGGGCTGGCCATCGACCTTGCCGAGCGGGGCATCGCCTGCGTCCTCGTCGAGCGCCGCGCCGATATCCAGCAGATCCCCAAGGGGCAGAACCTCACCCAGCGCACCTTGGAGCATTTCCGCATCTGGGGCATCGCCGATGCGTTGCGCGCCGAGCGCGTCATGCCGAGTGATTTCGCCATCGGCGGCGTCACCGTCTACGATTCACTGATCGGCGAGTTCTGGGCCGCGCCGCCCGGCCGCGAGGCCGTGCAGACCTACTTCCGCGAGAAGAACGAGCGGCTGCCGCAGTACAAGACGGAAGATGTGCTGCGCCGGAAGCTCGCGACTCTGCCGAAGGCAACGTGCCTGTTCGGTTGGACGGCCACGTCGGTGGCGCAGGATGCTGACGGCGTCACGGTCGAGATCGCCAATCGTGACGGGGAGAAGAAAGTGCTCACCGCCGACTATGCGGTCGGCTGCGACGGCGCCAAATCGCTGGTGCGCGAAGCCGCCGGCATCGAGAAGGGCGGCGTCGATTTCGACCAGGTGATGGCGCTGGTCGTCTTCCGCTCGCGGGAGCTGCACGAACTCCTGATGCGTCTGCCACAACGCTCGACCTATCGCATCATGAAGCCCGGGCTCAGCGGCTACTGGCAATTCTTCGGCCGTATCGATGTGGGCGAAGGCTGGTTCTTCCATGCGCCGGTACCGGCCAACGCCACGCGGGAGACATACGACTTCCGCGGCCTGTTGCATGAAGCCGCGGGGCGGCCGTTCGCCTGCGAGATCGACTATGTCGGCTTATGGGATCTGCGTGTCTCCATCGCCGATCGCTACCGCGCGGGCCGCCTCTTCATCGCCGGCGATGCCGCCCACAGCCATCCGCCTTACGGCAGCTTCGGTCTCAACAACGGCATGGAAGATGCTGTCAATCTGTCGTGGAAGCTCGCTGCCGTCCTGAAAGGATGGGGCGGTGACGAGTTGCTGCAATCCTATAGCGATGAACGCGCAGCCGTCTTCAACGATATCGGCCGCAACATCATCGCCGACAATATCGAATCCGATCGCGTGTTTCTCGATCGCTACAACCCGCATCGGAACCGCGGCGAATTCGAGCGCGAATGGACGCAACGCAATCCCGACGACGGCACCAAGGTCGGCTCCTATGTGCCCAATTACGAGGGCTCGCCGGTCGTTGCCGGGCCGCCGGGCGCGGTGTGCGCCGCGCATGGAACGCATATGCTCAAAGCGCAGCCGGGCCATCACCTGACGCCGTTTGAACTGGGGTCGGGCCAGAATGCATTCGATGCACTAGGGCGCGATTTCACCCTGTTCGCGTTTGGTGCGGCTGACAGCGTCGAGGCGCTGGCGGCTGCCGCCGCGCAGGCGAAGGTACCGCTGAAGATTGTGCACGATACCAGCGAAAAAGCGCATCAGGCCTATGGCGCGACGCTCTTTCTCGTGCGGCCGGACCAGCATGTCGCCTGGAGCGGCGAGACGGCGCCGGCCGATTGCGCCGCGCTTTGGGCGCGGCTGACGGGGCGATGAGCAGCGGTAGCTTACGCCGCTCTTGTATAGGCCAGGAACACACGGCCGTTCTTGAAGGTTCTTGAGCGAGACAAGGTCCAGCGCGGCTTGCCGGTGACCCCGGCAAACATGCTTTTGCCTGCGCCCAGCAGCACCGGGCAGACCATCAGTTGCACGTCGTCAATGAGGCCGGCTGCCGTCAACTGCGCGACAATGGTGCCGGAGCCGAGGATGGTCATGTCGGGGCCGGGCGTCTGCTTGAGCCGCGCCATCTCTGCTGCAGGATCACCTTTCAACACGGTGGTGTTGGACCAGTCAGCCGCATCGAGGGTGCGCGAGAAAACATATTTCGGCGCCTTGTTCATTCCCTCGGATATCTCCGGCATGGCCTTCGCCGCCGCGGGCGTCGGCCACCAGGCCGACATCAGGTCGTAGGTGACACGGCCGAAGATCAGGGCGTTGGCGCCTTGCGCATTGCCCTTGGTGAATTTCATCACTTCCGGATCAGTCGCGCCTTCATGGGCGAAGCTGTAATTGTTGTTGTCATCGGTGAAATAGCCATCCAGCGATACGCTATTGAATACGCTCAATTCTGGCATCATGAATCTCCTGCTGTAAAAGATAGCTGAATAGCTATCTAATGCGGAGGGCGGGTAAGTCAAGACAGGAAGCCAGATAGCTATGTTTCTGCCCAGTCGAAGGTTTGGATGAGCGGGCCGGCCCCGTAGTCCGAATAGCGGGCCCAGCGCGGGCGGATGCACCAATAGGAAATGGTGGGCCAGGTCAGCCGTTCCCGCCCGTCGGGCCAGGCGGCGTAGTAAACCTCGCGCAATTGCGCGTCGGCATCGCCGCCCACCGCCAGGGGGGCGGGCGATGCCCTCGAGCTGCAGGGTTTTCTCGTCGGGTCCGCTGAACACCAGGGAGGCGCGTGGATCGCGCTCCAGATTGCGATGCTTGCGGCTGTCGGACACGGTGTCGAAAATGACATCGTGATCCTCAGTCACCGCGATGCCGACCAGCGCCGATTGCGGCTCGCCGTGTTCGCCAATCGACGACACGATGATCAAGCGATGCGATCGCATGTAGATGAGCAGACCGGATTTCTCGAACGCCATATCGTTACCCCGCGAGATAGCCGCCCAATGCGTCGAGCAGGACGTTCCAGCCATGTTCGCGGCCTTGCCGGCCATCGCTTGGCGGAATGATGCACATCTGTTCCAGATAACGTAGGCGCGTCGCGCCGTTCTCAGCCACGAAGGTAATGGTCGTCAGTGACACGGTGTGAACGCGGCCGTTCACCGCCATGGAATAGGCGAGGACGATGCGCTCACCCTCGGCGATCTCGAAATATCGCGTTTCGTTGACGTGCTCGCCCATCGCATCGCGAAACGCACCGCGTTCGAAGCCGCCGGGACGAAACTCCATTTCGAGCGTGGGGTTTCCCATCCACGCGGCTTTCTTCTCGCGAATGCTCCAGGCGGCCCAGACTTCGTCCTTGCGATGTGGATAAACGCGCTCGAGCGTGAAGCTGTCATGGTGCTGCATCAGGTCTTGCCTTTGGCCAGGAAGCTGCCGAGATCATCGAGGTGATTTTCCCAGTTGCGACGATGTCTTTGGACCCATGTTTCGACCCACTGCAGAGCGTCCGGATTGAGGGACACGGTTCGCACCCGGCCTTTCTTTTCACTGCGCGCGATGCCGGCGTCTTCGAGCACCTTCAGATGTTTGAGAAACGAGGGGCCGGCCATGGCAAACGGCTTCGCCAATTCGGAGACGGATGCCGGCCCGGCGACAAGCCGCTCGACGACCGCCAGACGTGTCGTGTCGGCAAGCGCGCCGAAGATCACCGGGAGCTGAGGGTTAAATGTAGCCATATGGCTATCTACTGCGGCGTGCCCGCCAAGTCAAAATAAGAAGCCGGCTGGCTATCTTTTACGCCGGCACCCCTTGCACCCAGTCAAACATCTGCCTTATTTTAGATGTCGATCACAATATATTCTATTCTGAGGATTCTCATGAAAGTCAGCCGCGAGCAGGCGCAGGAAAACCGCCGCACGGTCATCAGCGTCGCCGGCCGCTTGTTCCGCGAACGCGGATTTGAGGGCATCGGGTTGAGCGATCTGATGAAGGCGGCGGGGCTCACCCATGGCGGCTTCTACAAACAGTTCAAATCGAAGCACGACCTCATCGTCGAGGCGAGCGCCAACGCACTGGAGGAGACGTTCGGGAGATGGTCGCGGATCCTGCACGGGTCGAGCGCCCATCCGCTCGCTGGGCTCATCCGGTTTTATCTGTCGAAGGGACATCGCGATCAGCCGGGCGAAGGCTGCGCCTTCGCGGCGCTGGCGCCGGATGTGGCGCGGTTGAAAAATCCCGCGCTCAAAAAGGTGTTTGAAGCGGGAATGGAAAGCCGCTTGGCCCTGATCGACGAACTGCTGTCGGACACGCCCGACGAGGCCACACGAAATCAATCCATCACGATCGTGTCGGCCATGGTGGGCGCGCTGGTTCTGTCGCGCGCGGTTGAGAACAAGGCGCTCTCACAGCGCATTCTCAAGACGGTTGCCGATGACCTGGTCGCCCGCACGGATGCCATCGCATCCAAGACCGCTTACCTGCAGTGAGATTCATGCTTGAGCCTGTGCGCTCACGTTTCGTTTCCATGGGAGATTCAAATGCGTCGTGTTGTTGTTACGGGCACAGGTGCCGTCAGTCCTCTGGGTGTTGGTGTGGAAGCCAACTGGTCGCGGCTTGTTGCCGGACGTTCCGGCATCCGGCGTCTGCCCGATGCGATGGTCGGCGATCTCGGCAGCAAGGTCGGTGGCGTCGTTCCTGGCGTCGAGGAAGATGCGGAAGCCGGCCTTAATGCGGACGCGATCATTGCGCCGAAGGATCAGCGCAAGATGGATCGCTTCATCCTGCTCGGCATCATCGCTGCAGAAGAGGCGATCGCGCAGGCGGGCTGGAAGCCCTCGAGCGAACGCGAACAGGTGCGGACGGCAAGTGTGATTGCGTCCGGCATCGGCGGGTTTCTGTCGATCACCGATGCGGTGCGAACCGCCGACCAGCGTGGCGTGCGCCGTCTGTCGCCGTTCACCGTGCCGTCCTTCCTCGTCAATCTCGCCGCTGGCCAGATCTCGATCCGGCACGGATTCAAGGGGCCGATGGGCGCGCCGGTGACGGCCTGCGCCGCCGGCGTGCAGGCGATTGGCGATGCGGCAAGGCTGATCCGCGCGGGCGAGGCCGACATTGCCATCTGCGGCGGCGCCGAGGCCTGCATGAACAACGTCAGCCTTGGTTCGTTCGCCGCGGCGCGCGCGCTGTCGAGCGGGTTCAACGACACGCCCGAGCGCGCCTCGCGACCGTTCGACACGCAGCGCGACGGCTTCGTCATGGGCGAGGGTGCGGGCATGTTTGTGATCGAGGATCTGGAGCATGCGCTCGCGCGTGGTGCACAACCGCTGGCCGAGATCGTCGGTTACGGCACGACATCCGATGCGCATCACATCACCTCCGGCCCCGAGGATGGCAATGGCGCGCGCCGGGCGATGGAGATTGCGCTGGCGCAGGCGGAGATTTCGCCAGGCGACGTGCAGCATCTCAACGCTCACGCCACCTCGACGCAGGTCGGCGATCGTGGTGAGATTTCCGCCATCAAGACATTGTTTGGCGGCAACAGGAAGATCGCCGTCAGCGCCACCAAGTCGGCGACCGGTCATCTGCTGGGCGCGGCGGGTGGGCTCGAGGCCGTCTTCACCTTGCTGGCGCTGCGCGACCAGATGGCGCCGCCGACGCTCAATCTCGAGACGCTGGATCCGGAAGCCGACGGCATGGATGTGGTGGCGGGCAAGGCGCGGCCGCTGGAGATGGAATACGCCATTTCCAACGGCTTCGGTTTTGGCGGTGTCAACGCCAGCGTGCTGCTGCGCCGCTGGCGTTAGCTAACTCAGAACTTTTGCGCTTCGGCTTTCGATGTGGGATTTCACCGCCGCAAGCGCAAATTTCAGAGTTTGACCTCTGTCCTCCGTTTCTGGCCTTCCTATCGCGGTCACCGCAAGGCCGCGCATCAGGCTGAAGATCATGCTCACGGCACTCTTCGCCGTCTGGTCATCGAGGCCCTGCGCGATCAGCGAGGCGGTCCAGAACTCCTCAAGAGAACGGTTTTGTTTGCGAGCGAGAGCGCGGGCTGTCGCAGGCAGCGGTCCGCCGCGCCGCGCTGCCAAGACGAGATCGATATAGATCGGGAAATCCGGGCCGAAGAAGAATTCGGCTCCGCATTCGACGATCGCAGACAGGGTTTGATCCGTATTGTTCACGGTGCGCAACTTCGCCTCGCTCCGCGTGAGCAGTCGCTGAAATACATATTCGAGAACGCCGGCGACGAGCGCATCCTTGGACGGGTAGTGGTGAATCATCCCGCCACGCGAAACTCCGGACACCTCGGACACTTCTGCAATCCGGAAATTGGCGTATCCACGGTCGTTCAGGATTTTGACGGCCGCCTGCAGCAACCGTTCGCGGGTCTCTTCGATACGCTCGTCCTGGGTTCTTCGCTTAATCATCAATCCGGGTTCCATTCGGGGTAAAGCGAGCGGCCGACACGCACGAACGGATTATCAACGAGGCCGGACTTGCGCAATCCATAAATAAACCGTATAGACGGTCTGTATGTACACATGGCCGCTCAGGCCAGCAGGGCCGCGGCATCGGCCTCGGCGCCGATGGCGATCGAATTGGGAGGAGGTTCCGTGAGCTCACTGAGTGGAAAATTCTTCGCTCTGTCTGGCGTGCCGGAGGCGAGCACGGATAGCCGGTTCGGTCCGGCGCCGCAGGCGCCGCTGCTCTGGAGTCGCCTATGCGATTCGAATTGCGATCGAAGCCTGGCGTTCATGGTCGCCCATCCGTCGGGAAATTTTCTGCAGCACTATTTGCTCGAGCATTTGCAGCGCAGGGGCGCGGCTTGCTTCGCCTTGAATACCCGTTACGTCGGCAACGACACGTATCTCCTGATGGAGCGCGCCATCCAGGATGTGGGTGCGGGGGTGAAGTTCCTGCGCAGCGAAGGATTCGGGCGAATTGTCCTGGTGGGAAATTCCGGCGGCGGCTCGCTTGCAAGTTTCTATCAGGCGCAGGCAGAAAACCTGACCATTGGCTCGTTGCCGGATGGAACTCCGTTTGAGCTGCGTGCCGAAGACCTGCCGCCAGCCGATGCGATTGCCTTGCTGGCCGCGCATCCAAGTCGTGCCAGCGTGTTGACCGACTATCTGGATCCGTCGGTTACCGACGAAGGCGATATTTCATCGCTCGATCCTACGCTCGATATGTTCGCGCCTCAAAATGGGCCACCATATCAGAGCGAATGGCTGTCTCGGTACCGTGCCGCACAGGCGGCGCGAAACGAGCGGATCACGACCGCCGCGTTATCCGCGCTGCAGGAATTGGGAAGCAGATCCGCATCCGGTCTGCCGATATCGGACATGCCGCTGGTTATTCACCGGACCGGGGCGGAACCGCGCTTTCTCGATGTCATGATCGATCCAGACGATCGATCCGTTCAAGACCGGGAGACGGCGCGTGCTTCCAACTATGCCGCCAACAGCATGGCGCGCATGTCATCCCTGCGGTCCTGGCTGAGCCAGTGGAGCCTGCGGATGAGCCGGGCCGATGGACCAGCTTGCCTGAGCAGGACAAGCGTTCCTGTGCTGATCGTAAAATATTCCGCCGACGGTATCGTCTACTCATCGCATCATGACCGCTGGGTCCGCGCCGCCAAAGGGAAAGCCAGTTGCTACGAACTGAAGGGAGCTCGTCACTTCCTTCGTGGCCAGCCCGATCAGCAGAACGAGCTGGCGGACAGGCTCGTCGAATGGGCTCGAGCCCTGGGCTAATCAAGAAACATCGGCACAAGCCAATAAGGGTCATTCAACCATGAAAGCTTCGTTGTTCTGCAATGCGCAATATATGGGGCAGGCGCCAAGCGATGTCTGGCCGCTTCCGGGCAAGTACTTCTCCGGCGAGGAGGGTGTCCGTTCAATGCGAACGGCATTCGAGCAATTCAGATGTGCCGATGAGTTCGGCTTCGACTGGGTCACTGTCGCCGAGCACCACTATTCACCGATATCGCTCAGTCCCAATCCAATGGTGATGGCGGGCGCTCTCTGTCAGGTCGTCCGTCGCGCCAAAATCGCGGTGCTCGGTCCCACCATTCCCCTTCACAATCCGGTTCGCGTGGCCGAAGAGCTGGCAATGATCGATATTATGTCCGGCGGACGGGTCGTTGCCGGCATGATGCGAGGCACGCCCTCAGAATATGTCACGTTCAATATCAACCCGGCAGAATCGCGCGAGCGTTTCGCGGAAGCCATACATCTGATCAAGCGGGCCTGGATGGACCCAAATCCCTTCGGCTGGCTCGGACGATATTATCAGTATCGGACTATTTCCATTTGGCCGCGCCCGGTCCAGACCCCTCATCCGGAGATGTTCATGTCCGGTGCTTCTCCCGAAGCTGGCGAGTTTGCGGCACGCAACGGTATCGGCGTGGGTTTCGCGTTTTCGACCGTACCCCTGGCAAAAAAAGCCGCCGCTCATTACCGCGCCTGCGCAGCGCAAGCTGGCTGGGAGCCAAGTAGCGACAAGGTTCTTTATCGGGCGCTCTTCCACGTCGCCGATACCGACGAGCAGGCTTTTGCCGACATGTCGACAATACCGCCGCGGGTAAACCTGGCCGATCAGAATAGCGGCATTTCGTCCGGATTATTGAAGTCGGGATATTACGGCGTCGACGTCGTTGGACAACGCGAAAGAAGTGCGCGGCGTGACCTTCGCGAGCGTATCGATCTTGGTCAGCTCATTGTCGGCAGTCCTGACACCGTTCTCAAGCAGGTCCGGCGCATTAAAGAAGAATTGGGCGCCGGCATTATCGATCTGGTCGTGGGTGTGCAACTGGGCGAGCGAACCTTGAGATCGATCGAGTTGTTTGGCTCGAAGGTTCTTCCTCGTATGAAGGAGCTATAAGATGAATGACGCCAATTCAGAGGAAAGCCGGGTTATCGATATCGGAGACATAAGGCTGGCGTACATAGAAGCAGGAAGCGGGGCACCGGTTGTTGTCATCGCTGATGGGAGCGGGCCTCATCTGTGCAAATCGGATATGATATTGGCCGAGGAACAGCGCGTTATCTCCTTCGGCTCGTGCAGGCCTGGATCCGATCATGAAATGGCCGCAAGTCATACGATCGATGCTTTGGAAAAATTGGGTCTGGACCGCTTCGATCTGATCGGCCACGGCGCCGGAGCCATGGTTGCCTTGCATATGGCAAGGACAGCGCCTGGCGTGAACGTGGTCGTGCTGGCTGGTCCCAGGCTGGAGCCGGGCCCGGCATTCGAGGACGTCAAATGTCCGGCGCTCACGCTCATCGGCACTCGGGATGAGAATGCTTCGCTGGACGCCGGCCGTAGCATCGTCCTGAAACCTGCTCACTCCCATCTGATGTACGTTTATGATGGTGAGTCCGCCCTCGGCGAGGAGAGGCCCGAGGCGCTGGCGTTCATTGTCCGTGAATTTTTTGAACGTCGCAATGAGTTCCTGGTCAGCAGGGAGATCGGCCGGATACTTCCATAACGAGGCGCCCTTGCCGAAGACCTGAAGATCGAGCTGTTTGCGAGGAACGCCTGGACAGGTGAGCCATGATGTCGTCTCCCGGAACAAAGAAATCCGCTTTGCGATTTGCCTTCTTGCTGATTGCAGCGATTGCGCCCATCAGCGCCGCTCGCGCCGAGGTCAACTATCCGTCCCGCTATATCACCTGGGTCGTCCCGACAGCGCCGGGCGCGCCGTCCGATATCACCATGCGGCTTCTTGCCGAAGCGATGGGGCAGCAATTGAAGGGCACCATCATTATTCAAAACCGGCCCGGCGCAGGCGGCACGATAGCCGCGAATGTCGTCGCCAAGGCTCCCCATGACGGTTACACGTTGATGGCATCCGTCGGCGATCCATTCATTTCCCAGATCGCATTGCAAAAAGACATTCCGTACGATCCGGAAAAGGATTTCGTCTACATTACAAAGTTGATCAGCAGCAATGCGGCCATGCTGGCCGCGAGTTCGTTGCCGGCCAATAACCCGCGCGAGTTGGTTGCTTTGGCCAAGGCAACTCCAAACGGGCTATCCTATGGATCCTTTGGAGCAGGATCCTTTCCGCAAATCATCATGGAGACATTAGCCCGTGCGAGCGGCGCCCGCTTCAACGCCGTCAATTATCGCGGAAGCCCGCAGGCACTGCAGGAGCTTGTCGGCGGGGACATTGCCGTTACGTTTGGCGCAGCCGCCGCAACCCGGTTGATCGCCGAAGGAAAGGTTAAAATCATCGCGCAACTCGGCGAAAGCCGGGGGCTTCTCAAGGATGTTCCAACGTTCCTCGAATCCGGGTTTACCGATGATCTGCTGCGCATTCCCTTGTGGACCGGCCTGGTGGGGCCGCGCGGCATTCCTGAAGAGATTGTTCAAAAGATTGCGGCAGCCGCCAAGCATGCGGTCAGTCAGCCAAATGTCCGTCAGTTTCTCATCGACAATTCATACGAATCCATCGCAAGCACGCCGGACGAGTTTGACCGCGCGTTTCGTCGTGAATATTCAATCGTGCCGGCTCGCATACGCCAGATGGGCATCGAGCCGAATTGACATTCGAGTCCCGGGCCGGGACTAAAGCTTTTTCGGTTCTGATGGAATCAGCACCGAGCTCTAGGTTTTTGTTCTGACGCATTTTCTTCACGCGAACCGGCAGCCACTTCGCCCGAAAATGCGCTAGACGGCTTTGCCGGAGCGCTCTTCCTCGAAGGAGACAGCCACCGCTGCGTTCGCCGACAGACGCACCTTCTGCCCCTCCACCTCGGCGACCAGACCGAGATCGATGAAATGGTGATGGCCCTTGTGCTGGCCGGCGCCGCTATCGGCTTTGACGAGCTTGATGCGGTTGTTTTCGACACGGTCGACGGTGCCGACGTGAACGCCATCGGCTCCGATGACGTCCATCTTTTCGGTGATCCGGCTTGCGAGCTGGCTGGCGTTCATGTGGTTCTCCTCGGCACGTTTCCTGAAACGCGGGAAGTGCCTCGGCGTTCCATCACGACTTTCTTTGGGAAAGTCCCTCGCGCTGCTTGATCAAGGAGTCGAGTTCGGCCTGCTGATCGGCGATGCGTTGCGAGGCGCGTTCCTCATCGGCGGCGCCGGACGACCCGGCGGCCTGCTCGACGAGTTGGCGAAGGTTATCCCTGAGGACAGCGATACGCCGGTCAATTTCGTCGAGGGTGAGTGAATTGTCCGGCATGGCTCGATCTCCAATGGTTAAAGGAACCGGATGATTCCACAATGCCGTTTGCCCGGAAATGGTTTTAATGCCGCGGAGTTGCCTCGTTCCGGAGGGGCGGGCGGCTTTGCCAGGCGATGAAGGCGCCCATGGCGAGGAGGACGAGCGAGAGCGTGAATTTCTCGAGCGGGTTTTCGATGCCCTGGAGGGTGAGGCTGACGATGGCGGCGCCGACCATCGCGCCGGTGATCATCAGGCCGCCGATCACACCGGTCATGGGAACCAACACGAAAACGCCGGCGACGATCTCGAGGCCGCCGATGAGATATTGCAGCCAGATGCCGCTGCCGATCTGTTCGAACAGCAGTGTCATGGCGGGGTCGCCGGTGAGCTTCTTATAGCCGGCGCTCAGAAAAAAGCCGGCGAGGACGATGCGGAGCGTCCAGGTGGTAAAGGACATGGCCTTTGACGGCGCCATTCTCACAGAATGAGACATCTTGGCAAAATAAGACATTTTCGCAGGATAAGACATTTTCGTAGGGTAAGACATGGGCCATACCTCGGACGAGATGGGCATCAACAGCCGAAAACAATATTTCCGCGCCTCAATCGTCTTTGTGGCGCTTTCCTGTCGGCGAGATGGCCGAAATTCGTTGGCGCCAGTATCGAAGCCATAACGACGATCAGCGTAAGACGTTGCATCACGGACTCATTTTCGTAATTCCTCCGCCATTTTAGTTATGTAATTGAAATATTCAAGCATTGAAATTATCTGTTTGCGAGCGGCTCGTGATAGTCTTGGGGAGCATAAGGAATCAGTTTTGAAAAACCTGCCGCCCGGCGTTGCCGCCCTGTTCGCGATGCACGAAATTCACGATGCGCTGCGTCGCGCCTTCGAGCGCGATCAGCGCATTACGAATTATACGAAAACCGAAAAGATGCTCATTTTCCGTCTGAGCGAGCCGCTGCGCATGGGCGAGCTTGCCCAGGCCCTGCATTGCCTGCCCTCGAATGTGACCGCGGTGGTCGATCAGCTCGAGGCCAAAGGGCTGGTGCGGCGCGAACCCTCGCCCGCCGATCGCCGCGCCAAGCAGCTCGTGTTGACGCAGGAGGGGATGCAGGTTCGCCAGAGCCTGGCCGAGACCGCGGCGGAGATTTTTTCCGATGTAACCGGGTTGCGCGGGCGCGAGATCGACGAGCTTCTGGCCTTGTTCAGCCGCCGCCAAAAGGCAGCAGCGGCCGAATAGCAATCACGGGCCTTTCAGCGCGCGCAGCGCGTCCGGCGTGTCGATATCGGCCGTGATGGCGTCGTCGTCGATCGGCAGTTCGATCACCTTGTCGCCGGCGGTCTGAAGTACTTTGCGGGCGCCCTGATCGCCGTCGATGCGCGCGAGCAGGGGAAACGCCGCTCTGGCGATGACGACCGGATTGGCGCGCTGGCCGTTGAAGGTCGGCACGACGGCAAGCGCCTGCGGCTGCGCCATCAGCGCCGCGATCAGACGGTCGATGATGGCGGCGCTGACCCTCGGCATGTCGGCGAGAAGCACGACCAGGCCGTCGCAGTCGCGCGGAACGGCGACGAGGCCGCGCTTCAGGGACGAGGCAAGGCCGCTGGCGTAATCGCTGTTGTGGGCGATGATGATGTCGAGCCCCGTGAGCGCCGCCTCGACATCGGCCTGCGCATGGCCGGTGACGACGATGACGGGCCGCGCGCGCGACGCCAGCGCGGCGTCGATTGCGTGGCGCAAAAGCGGCTTGCCGTCGAGCTGCGCCAGTACTTTCGAGGTGTTGGCGGGATCCGCAGCGCGAAAGCGTGTCGCCATGCCGGCCGCCAGGATGATGGCCGCGACGTGATGGGTTGCCTGGCTCATCGGCTCAATCCGCTGCAGCGGGGTCACGTGGCTGGCCGCGCGCGATGATTTCCATCAGCAGGCCGCCGGCGCCCATGCGGCGGATGTCGCGCGCCTTGACCTCGACGCCGGCCAGCAGGCGATGCAGCACCCAGTCGAAGCCGTTCTCCTTCGGCGAACGGGCGCAGCCCGGCGCGCCGAGCACGGGCTTGAGAGCGCCGCCGTCGTCGATCTCGCCGATCAGCAGCAGATTGCCCGGATCGACCGGCATGCCCAATTGTTCGATGCGGCCGCCGGCTGCCTCCAGCGCGGCGGGGATGACATCGCGCCGGTCGGTGATGGCCGAGGCGCCGAAGACGATGACGAGATCGCTGCTGGTTTTGACTTTGGCGATCGCCTGCGCCAGCGCCTCCGCCTCATGCGGCACGCGCACATCGGCCGTGATCGTCGCGCCCGCCGGGGCGAGGCGCTCGGCCATGACCCGCAGGGTCTTGTCGACGGTCGAGGGCTTGAGGCCGGGCAGCAAGGTCGAGACGACGCCGACCTTCAACGGCTTGAACGCGGCGACATGCACCGGCGGCGTCGTGCCGGCGGCGGCAACAGTTTTGTCGAGCAGCGCTTCCTGCACGGCGAAGGGAATGATCTTGACCGTGCCGATCATCTCGCCTTCGACGACGGTGCGCCAGGGTTCGAGCGTGGCGACGGTGATGGCTTCGTCGATATCGTTGATGCGATCGACTGTCGCTTCGTCGATGACGAGAACACCGGCGGTGGTGGCATAAAAATTCGAGCGGCCGGTGAAGGGTGTCTCGACGCGCACATTGACGCCGGCGACAACCCTGGCGAGGCGCAGCGCCGCTTCGTCCTCGCCGATATCGCCGTCCTCCTTGCGCGCCACGACGATCTCGGAAACGCCCGAGGCCTGCAGGCCTTCGATCTGCGCCTCGCCGATGATCTGGCCTTTCTTGAGGACAAGGCCGTCGCGTCGCACCGCATGGGCGACGATGCTGCCCATGCTGTCGTTCACTGGCACCGGACCGAATTTCACGCGGCCGCTCCAGCCTTTGCCCCAGCGTTGTCCTGAGCCTTCAGCGTATCGACGCGCAAAGGCTTCTTGCGCAGGGAGAGGATGATTTCAGCGAGCACCGAGACGGCGATTTCCGCCGGGCTCACCGCGCCGATGTCCATGCCGATGGGGGCGTGGATGCGCGCCGTCTGTTCGGCCGTGAAGCCCTTGGCATGCAGGCGTTCGACCCTGCGGCCATGGGTTTTGCGCGAGCCGAGCGCGCCGATGTAGAAACATTCGGCGGCAAGCGCTTCTTCCAGCGCGGGGTCATCGATCTTGGGATCGTGGGTGAAGCAGGCGATGCCGGTGTAGCGATCGAGCTTGAGGCCGGGCAGCACATCCTGCGGCCATTCGGCGAGCAGTTTCACATCGGCGAAACGTTCAGGCGTGGCGAAGGCCGTGCGCGGATCGATCACGGTCATGTCGAAGCCGGCGGTGCGCGCCATCGGCGCCAGCGCCTGGGAGACATGCACGGCGCCGATGACGAAGAGACGCACCGGCGGCGCCTGTACGGTGAGGAACCAGGTCTTGCCGTCAACGTCCACAGTGCCGCTCTTGCCGGAGCGCAGAGCGGCTTCGAGAACGTCGGCCATCGGGTCGGCGGCGATGTCGGCGCCCTTGACGAGGCGCTGCTGGCCGGAGGCCGTGTCGGTGACGAGCACGCAGGCACGCCGCGCCGCGCGTTCCGTATTGAGCGCCGAGAGGAGAGCGAGGTCCATCAGTTCACCTTTTCGACGAAAACCTTGATGCGGCCGCCGCAGGAGAGACCGACCTTCCAGGCCGCCTCGTCGGCGACGCCGAATTCCAGGGTGCGGGACTTGCCGTCGCCGATCACGTCCATCGCCTCGGTCACGACTTCGCCCTCGACGCAGCCGCCGGAGACGGAGCCG
>Ga0182744_1000254_pt1 | contig 55397 bp, 54 predicted proteins | sample eDN3rd30CKraftMG_FD_128525 | JGI IMG/M metagenome (GOLD analysis project Ga0182744, IMG submission 128525) | Enriched Miracle-Growth compost microbial communities from Emeryville, California, USA - eDNA 3rd pass 30_C Kraft MG (version 2) (version 2) ... | reverse complement strand
CAAGAAGCAGGTTTCCCACGACTGAACCTGTTAACGATGCCAACACAACGCCTACAAGTCCGGCCTTTAAGGCAAAAATGGATATAATGAGCTCAACTGCATTCCCAAAGGTTGCATTTAACAGCCCGCCTATTCTTGGCCCGGCTACAATCGCCAGGCTTTCCGTGGCTCTACCCATAAACCCTGCAAGAGCAATGATCGTTAAACAATACACCACAAACATAAGAACTGATGGCCAATGCATCAAACTTCCAGCTATCGATAGAGGCAATCCAATTAATACAAAGATTGTGAAAATACGATTAACCATTCGAACTCTCCATTCCTGAACATAGTTTATGAAGTTATTCTTCACATTAGAGGAAAAAATATCCTTATATAAACTACTTGTTTTATGAATGGAGTTCCCTTTTACTAACCTATTAAAACTCTAGAGTAATTCAAACGTCTCTTCAATTTCGATGCTTCCAGCAACAGATTGTGCCATTGGGCAATTTTTATTTGCTAATACGATCGATTGATGAATTTTCTTTTCATTTAAATTTTTCCCTTTGATTTTATAATGAATATGTATCTTATCAATTCGATTTGCTTTTTCTTCATTCCTTTCAACCTTTGTCGAGATCGCGATATCCTCTATATCAATTCTCTTTTTCTTTAAAATTTTCCTTAACACACCGCCACTGCATACAGCAATGGATGCAACCATTAATTGGTAAGGACGATAACCATACTGTTCGTCACCTGCTACATGAAGCTCACCAAATTCAGTTGTTGTGGTAAAACCTTCTTCTTCTTTCATTTTAAAATTCATTTTGATTCACCCTATCTTTTTTAAGTTATTGTATCTGAAAACTGTATTTCATTAAAGGTGTTTGCTCTTGTTAAATTTCCTATTTCAGTATAAAGTATTACTGGCATTTGATGAATTTAGTTCATACGGAAATTGAGGGTTGCATATGAATACTCACCGATTAAGATTTTGGATTTTAATTTCAGTCGTCGGAATATCTGGCTTTAGCCAAGGTATGCTGTTACCGTTGATCGCGGTTATTTTTGAAAATACAGGGTTGTCATCAGACCTTAACGGCCTAAATGCTACTGCACTCTATATCGGCATTCTGTTGGTATCTCCTTTTATGGAATATCCATTAAAGCGATTTGGATATAAACCGATTATTATATTTGGCGGGCTAATTGTAGCCTTATCACTTGCCCTGTTTCCGTTGTGGCAAACATTTTGGTTTTGGTTTTTCCTGAGATTGTTTATCGGAATTGGTGACCATGCCCTACATTTTGCTTCACAAACATGGATCACTTCCTTTTCATCAGAAGAAAAGCGCGGGCGCAATATTTCTCTTTACGGCCTTTTCTTTGGGGTTGGTTTTGCAGTGGGACCTCTTCTCGCTCCATTGGTTACAATAAATGAAGCCCTCCCATTTATTATTTCATCGGTCCTTTGCTTTGTTGGCTGGTTATTAGTATTTTTGTTGAAAAATGATTATCCTGAACAAACAATTGAAGTAAATTCGATGAAAGAAACATTAAAACGATTTAAACAGGCGTGGAAATATAGTTGGGTTGCTTTTTTACCCCCATTTGGCTACGGATTCCTAGAATCCTCTCTCAATGGAAGCTTTCCTGTATACGGATTGCGTATAGGCCTTGATGTACCAAACATATCTGTTCTCTTATTCACTTTTGCAATAGGGGCCATTATTTTTCAACTGCCACTCGGAATTCTTAGTGATAAATTAGGCAGGCGAACGGTATTGATGTCCATTCTTTTCATAGGCTTTTTAAGTTTTACGGCGGCCGGCTTTTTAGAGGAGTCACTGATAGCTCTAATGATCTGTTTGTTTATTTCCGGTATGGTTGTTGGATCAACATTTTCATTAGGGATCAGTTATATGACAGATCTTATGCCGAAAAACTTACTTCCTACCGGGAATTTGTTATGCGGGATTGCATTTAGTGTTGGAAGCCTTGCCGGCCCTTATTTCGGCGGACTTTTTATTGAATACACAACGAATATTAGTTATTTTATGATTATTAGTACAATGCTTCTTTTCATAGCTGTCGCTGTAACATTTTCAAAAACAAACAGCATGACTGCTGCCTCTTCGCAAAATATATCCAGCTGACATAGGTTTATCTATGTCGGCTTTTTGTTGATACTTTGTAGTTTGTAATAAGTATAAAGCGAGTTAATTTCCGCTCCAGGATGCTCGCTTTCCGCGGGGCGTGCGGTGAGCCTCCTCGACGTGTAACGTCTGCGGGGTCTCACCTGTCACGCTGCTCCCGCAGGAGTCTTCCACCTTCCGCTCCAATTAACTTAAATTTTTCTGCCCAAATAACCTTTATAATAGAAAAAATGATTGAACTGTCTCAGCTGTCTGTTATATAATACAAATAAATAAAATAAACTGTATCATAACAACGAAAAGGAGATGGGATAATGAACAGGCAGGAACGAAAGAATATGATTGAATTTATTGAGAGAATGAAGGATGTTGATAGGAACTCGTTTCTTTTTATGACAGATGCTGATATCGAACATATTTATAGTGGTATTTATCAAGTTTTAATGGAGCATTCAGAGTAATAAAAAGCTGACTGGGATACGAATACCAGTCAGCTTTTTGTTTAATGGTAGCCGTTTTGTCCGTTTGCACTACCACTTGTTTTATGTTTTGGCTTTTGTTTTGAGTTTTGTTTGTTATGGCTTCCGCCTTTTTTTGTATGTTTTGTCATCATAATCCCCACCTTTTAAATAGTAAAGACTTTTGTCTTCTTTATTACTATTCCCGCGATGAGTTTTGACTATGAACAAAATCAATTGGTAACAAATTAACCGATTGTTTTTCTTTTATATAACATTGCATTTAGTTCTCCACCTAAAATAATGATCATTCCGGATAGGTAGAACCAAATCATCAGGACAATAATTCCTCCGATGCTGCCGTATGTTGCACTGTAATTTGCAAAGTTACCTACATAATAGGAAAAAGCCAACGATACGACCATCCAACCAAGAGTTGCCGCAAATGCACCGGGTAGTCCATCTTTTATATGTAATCGTTTGTTAGGTGCAACAAAATAAAGAGCTGTAAACACGATGAATAGGATGATACCACTCACAAGCCATCTGAGAGTATTCCATATCGTTAAAAACTCTGCAGAAAATCCGAAATTAGAAAAAATAAATACACCAATTTCCTTCCCAAACACGGGTAATAAAAGTGCTACAATAATGACAAAAACCATGGCAATCGTCAGTAAAATCGCCATTCCCCTAGCAACAATAAACGAACGACTCTCATCTACATCATATGCTTTGTTAAAGGCACGAACAATCGCATTAATTCCGTTAGAAGCAGACCATAGTGTTGCAATAATACCAAAAGAGAGCAATCCGCCATTTCGATTATTCAAGATTTCATCCAGCGTAGTATTGATCAGCTGCATGGATTGCCCGGGAGCAAATTCAACTATTGTGTTTAGGACCTCGGTTTGTGAAATGGGAAGATATCCTATTAGCGTAATTAAAAAAATTAGGAACGGAAATAGTGATAATAGGAAAAAGTACGATAATTGGGCAGATAATCCTGGCACTTCATCACTTAAGAATCTAGAAACTAACTCCTTTATAAAAGATCCCTTTTTCAACAAAGAATTCACCTCACGATTAATCTCGTTTTGGAATGAACCGCTCCTTTGTTTCCTGAATTAGGCTCATCACTTGTGGAGTCGTTTCCTTTAACTCCTTCACCTTTTCATTAATAAATGTAATATCCTCTGATACCTCTTGAACTGTATCTTTGACAGAATCAATTGTTTCTCTTACTTCATTCGTCAGGACTGTTGGATCCTCTACATATCCTTTAATCTTTAATGATACATTCTTACTCGTTGTGATCACATCATCACGAGTTTTTTTGTCAAGCAATGAAACAACTGCTCCTACTATAGCTCCAACCAACATTCCTCTTACCAGTTTATTGCCGTTTGTCATAAAACATGTCCCCCTACTAAAGTTTATGTACGTGTTTGATCTCATTTAATAAGTTCACACAGCTTTTACTAACCATTTCATAAACCTCTTCAAAGTTCCCTGTGTAATAAGGATCAGGTACATCAGCTACGGGAGAGTCTTCTAGGTAATCAAGGAGCCTTTGGATTGTACCGGATTTTTGATAACCGGCTAGACGTCTAATATTCCCTACATTTTCAGAATCCATGCCGATTAAATAATCATATTGAGTTAAATCCTCTGCTATTAATTGTCTTGCTTTTTGACCTTTATAAGATATGTTATAACGATCTAAAATGCGACGCGTCCCCTCATGAGGAGATTTTCCAACATGCCAATTTCCAGTACCGGCAGAGTCAATGGTCATTTTTTCCTCTAAGCCTTCTTTCCTTACCAAATCCCTCATTACCGCTTCTGCCATTGGTGAACGACAGATATTTCCTAAGCATATAAATAAAACTTTTATCATGATATCCTCCCTGAGTTTATTTTCTTGACCATATTATAATATGTTTCAAGGAGATCATGAAGTTTTTGAATGCTTAATATCTTTTCATGTTAAAATAGACAGTAATTAGCTTGAGAAAGGATGAAGGGCATGAACCTTACTGAAAAGTCGGTTGAAAATGTTGAATACATGATTGAACAAATTAAAGAAAAACTTAGAGTTTTAAACTTAGGAGCCATCAAACCTTCTCACTTTGACGAAGAAATGTATGAAGAGCTAAAGGATATTTATGAACATGTTATGAAACGAAACTCATTTAGCCCAAATGAAATGCAGGCGATCGCTGAAGAGCTTGGCAACCTTAGAAAAGCGTAAGGCCATGGTCAGCCCAGGGCTAGGCGCTGGAGCTAGACACTTACACTAATTCTTACCTTGTTAGAAAAGGATCATAAAATGATTCTTCCCCCCTTCTTACTTACATATGAATGTAAATAAGGAGGGGGATTTTTATGCTAAGCTGGTGGTTAGGAACACTCAGTATATGTGGATTCCTCATTGTCGCCATTGTACTTGTTTTATATGCCTTAAAAGGTGCCGTAAATGCAGAAGACTCCAATCGTATAGACCCATTGCCTTCTGACGATGAAATAGAAAAATAGGTTGTTTTTAGGCTGTCTCTTTTTAGAGACAGCCCTTGTTTTTTCTTTAAACAAACGTTTAATTAGCTAATAACTTTAATGACTCTCTCGTAAAAGCAGGTAAATCCTCTGGCGTCCGACTGGTCACTAATTGATTCTGACATACAACAACCTCTTTATCATGAAAATTTGCACCGGCATTTTTCAGATCAACCTGAATAGATTTATAGCCAGTCACATCTCGTCCCTCCAAGGTTTCAGCTGTAATGAGCAGCTGTGGACCGTGACAAATTGCAAATACCGGTTTTTCCGCATTCATAAACTCTTTTACAAAATTTACAAAACGATCATCTGCTCTTAGGATGTCAGGAGAGAAACCTCCTGGTATAAATAACGCATCAAATTCATTTGATCGCACCTCATCAATACCAGCATCAATTTCTACCTTTGCTTCACCCTGTTTTCCTTCAACTGTTTTCCCTTTTTCTTTTTCAATAGTTGTCAGAGTATGGCCAGCTTCTTCAAAGGCTTTAGCTGGTTCAGTATACTCGGAATCTTCAAAAGAACTTGTTAACACAACAGCGATTTTTTTTGACATACTGTTCATCCTCCTTCAATTTTTGTATATATCATCAATACCCGGACAAGCCGAGGTTAAACTTTTTATCCATAAAATTCACTTAATAAATATTTTTTATAAAAAGTAGTTCTTGTTTCCCATATTATTAATATATTTATCATTGGAAGCGCTTTCTATATATGACAAGAGGGGGGAACTGGTTATGAGATTTATGAGAGTTTTAGGATTAATTTTTGGATTGATTATGATTTTCGCTTTGCTTGGTGCTTGTAGTAATGATGTAAAGCCGCCTGCTACAACTGATACAACAACTGAAAAGCCTGGAACAGAAGAAGAAGATACTTCAAAGGGTTCAACTCCAAGAAATGAAACACTATATGTAAATGGATTACAGTGGGGACCACCTTCAACATTTAGTCCATTAGGCGGGAATCCATCATTCCCTATTGCTTATGCAAACTCGAGATCACTCGTTTATGAAAATCTATTTATGATTAACATGCTTGATGGTGCATTGGAACCTTTACTTGGTACAAGTTATGAATGGACAAATGATACAACTCTTCACATTGAGCTAAATCCAGATGCAAAGTGGAACGATGGAGAAGCCTTTACGTCTGAAGATGTGGTTTATTCGTACGAGCTTGGAAACAAATACCCTATTTCCTGGAGTAATTTCTGGGAAGCCATTGAAAGTGTTGAAGCTGACGGTGAGAATGCTGTCAATATTAACTTAAAACAAGATAATCCTAATCGACTCACTGTTTTAGACAGTCTTCAATTAGTGCCTATGATGCCAAAGCATGTTTGGGAAGAAATTGAAAAAACACATAACAATGATATAGCTGCCATTCGTGAGGAAGTAAACCCTGAACCTGTTGGAACAGGTCCTTACAAAATGCATACATTTGATAACCAAAAAATTACGTTAATACGAGATGACAATTATTGGGGTCAACAGCTATTTGGAGGTTTACCGGCACCTAAATATATAAGCCATGTTATTTATAAAGATAATGCTGCCGGATCACTTGCCTTCAGTAAAGGTGAAGTAGATGTATCGCAACAATTCATTCCTCAAGTGTGGAAAATGTGGGAAGATGGAGCCCCAATTAAAACATACTTAGAAGACAAACCATACTATCTACCTGGTTCAATGCCATCGATCTTCTTTAATACAACGAAGGAAGGCCTTGATAATCCTGATGTTAGAAGAGCGATTGCGATGGCAATTGATTACGATAAAATTTCTGAATTAGCGATGAGTGGATATTCCGGTGAAATGAAGCCATCCATTACCCTGGATACACCTTCCGAGTCAAAATTCGTTGATCAGGAAGCCATTAAATCTCTTCAATGGACAACAGATGTGGATGGTGCTAACAAGTTGCTTGACAGTATCGGAGCTAAAAAAGGTGCTGATGGCATACGTGTCCTTGATGGAGTAAGACTTGGGCCTTGGGAAATTGAAGCTCCTTACGGTTGGTCAGATTGGAATGCTTCTCTTGAGATCGTTGCCCAAAATGCGAAAGCTATCGGTATTGAAATTAGAACCAACTTCCCTGAAGCTCCTGTGTGGACAAATAACCGTCAAACAGGAAAATTCGATATTATCATGGATACCCCTGCCGGTGCTGTAAGCCCGAGCCAACCTTGGAACAGAGCAAGAACCATCATGTACTCTGAAGGTGTTGCTCCAATTGGCGAGATGGCGTTTTGGAACTGGGGAAGATATAAAAACGAAAGAGCTGATGAGTTAATTAAAGAAATTCCTACTATTACAGACGAAGCCAAACTAAAAGAAATGTACACAGAGCTTACGAAGATTTATTTAGAAGACGTTCCAACGATTCCACTCATGTACAGACCTTGGGTATTCCATACAGTGAATGAATCAGTATGGGAAGGTTTTGCAACTGATGGAGACGGAAGCAATATTCCTCCACAAATTTCAATAGACGGAGCGGGAATAAAAGATCTCTATCAAATTAAAAATAAATAATTTCCTATCAGAAATGTAGTTGGGGGACATTTTTCCCCCAACTTTCAATTAGAAAAATTCATATGGGGGTGCAGAATATACATGAACGCTTATCGGAAATTTTTCTTTAAAAAGTCCCTCTGGTATTTAGTGACGCTCATTATAGCCGTAGCATTAAACTTTCTCTTACCAAGACTTATCGATGGAAACCCTGTCAGTGTAATTGCTGGCCAAATGACACAAGGAATGACTGACAGTGATTCCATAAAAAAAGTGTATGATACCTTTGCCGAGGAGTTTGGAATCGATAAGCCATTATGGCAGCAATTTTTTATTTATTTAGGAAATCTTGTGAAGGGTGATTTGGGAACATCTTTTGGACTTTATCCAACACCTGTTACATCAATTCTTGCATCAGCTGTACCTTGGACATTGGCCTTACAACTTCCTGCCATTCTAGTTGGGTGGATAATCGGAAATGCCTTAGGAGCTATTGCTGCTTATCGAAAAGGTATTTTTGATAAAGTACTTTTTCCGACATTTCTGTTTATTAATTCTATTCCATTCTTTATCCTTGCGATCATTATGCTGTACATCTTCGGATTAACTCTTAATTGGTTCCCTACATCTGGTGGATACAATTATCAAATGACGCCAAACTTAAGTTTTGAATTTATCGGATCTGTAATAAGCCATCACTTCCTTCCGTTTTTATCAATTGTTTTAGTCACAATTGGTGGTCAAGCTATCGGAATGAGAGAGATGTCTATCTATGAATTAAACACAGATTATGTCCTTTATAGCAAATTATTAGGAATAAAAGATTCCACGATTGCTAGATATGTATTTAAAAATGCAATGCTTCCGCAGATTACAGGTCTGGCATTATCAATTGGTACGATGATTGGCGGATCGTTAATTACAGAAATTGTCTTTAGTTATCCCGGCATTGGGACATGGCTATTTACAGCCATTCGCCAACTGGATTACCCGCTCATCTCAGGTGCCACTCTCTTAATCGCGATTTCTGTTCTTTTAGCGAACTTTACAATTGAGATCATCTATGGCTTAGTTGATCCAAGAATCAAAGCGACACAAATGGAGGAAGAATAATATGAATAGTTCTTTTCAAATATTAATTCGCTCCCCTAAATTTCTAATTGGTGCTATTTCCTTTTTATTAATGCTTGCATTTGTCACAATATATCCGCTAATTAATACAAGTGATCCGACAGAAATGGTAGCATTAGCCTTTCAACCTCCGAGTGCTGAGTTACTATTAGGTTCCGACAACTTCGGTAGAGACTTATTTTTGGAACTTGTCCATGGTATTAAAACTTCCATTTTCGTAGGTTTAGTTGCCGGTTTAAGTGCAACCATCATTGGGTTAATTATCGGGTTGTCAGCAGGATACATCGGTGGAATTGTTGATGATATTTTAACAGCGGTAACAAATATCTTCATTGTTATTCCTTCTTTTATTGTCTTAATCTTGATCTCAGTAAGCATTGATTCAAGGAGTACATTGATTACCGCGATTGTCATCGGGATTACCAGCTGGCCGTGGACTGCTCGTGCGGTAAGAGCACAAACGTCTTCTCTTCGGAACAGAGATCATGTGAATATCGCCAAAATCTCAGGACACAGTACACCAAGAATCATAACTTTTGAGATTCTTCCTTATATCATGTCATACGTCGTGATGGCATTTGTGTTGCAAACAGCATCAGGAATTCTTTCAGAAGCCTCCATTTCCATGCTTGGTTTAGGACCATATAATACGATATCGCTTGGAATTATTATGAACTGGGCTTTAACCTTTGAAGCTCCTGTTTCCGGGGCATGGTGGGCTTTTATACCAGCCGCAATTTCCATTGCGATCATTACATTTTCCCTTTATTTGATGAACACAGGTATGGACGAAATCTTCAATCCTAAGATAAGGAGCTAAGATAAATGAGTAAAAACATTTTAGAAGTAAAGGATCTAAAAACCTACTATAAAACTAGATTAAAAGAAAAAGTCTTTGCTGTGGATGGTGTTGATTTTCATCTTGAAGATGGAAAAACGATCGGAATTGCCGGGGAATCAGGCTGCGGAAAATCAACATTAGCACTTAGCTTAATGGGATTTTATTTTCCCCCCCTCCACTTTGGAAGCGGAACAATTTCAATCAATGATGTTGATATTATGAAGCTGGAAAAAGAAAAACTTAGAAAACAGGTACTGGGACGGGAAATTGCCTATATTCCACAAGCTGCAATGAATGCATTAAACCCGACAATTAAAATCATTCAATTCATTGAAGATATTATGAAGGAGCACCGGCCGGAACTAACAAAAAAGCAGGTTTATGAAATGGCTGCCGAACGATTTGAGACATTAAATCTATCTTCTAAAGTATTAAATTCATATCCTAATGAATTATCCGGCGGTATGAAGCAAAGGACCGTTATTGCGATCTCAACGATATTAAACCCTAAGGTTCTCATTGCTGATGAACCAACCTCTGCTCTGGATGTTACGTCACAAAAAGTAGTGATCAAGCTTTTAAAAGATTTATTAGATAAGAAATTCATTCGTTCATTAGTTTTTATCACACATGAGCTTCCTTTGCTTTATCATGTAACAGATGAAATCATGGTCATGTACGCGGGGGAAATTGTAGAAAGAGGAAAGGCTGAAGACGTCATCTTCAACCCGATACATCCTTACACAAAGAAACTGATGGGATCTATTATCGTTCCTGAGTCAGGAATGAAAGATCATAAATTAGCAGCCATTCCCGGTGCTCCACCAAACTTAAAAAGGAAAATACAAGGCTGCCGATTCGCAGACAGATGCTCTTACACAACAGATGAATGCAGAAGCAGCAAAATAACGACCACACATGTTGGTGACCGTTTGTATCGATGTCGAATTGACAGTGACACACTAAAGGAGTGGTACGCAAATGAAGCCTGATCAGGAGCTATTAATCAGCGGAAAGGATATCACCAAGGTCTTTGGATATGGTAAAAGCAAAAATACTGCTGTTGATTCTGTCAACTTTGCCTTCCACCGCGGTGAAATCATTTCAATCGTTGGTGAAAGTGGAAGCGGAAAAACCACATTAGCTAAAATTGTCATGGGACTATTAAAAGAAACAAGCGGAGAAATTACCTATAAAGGGCAGCCTCGTAAACTGAAAAATCATCGTGATCGAAAAGCCTATTGGCAAGACATCCAAGCGATCTTCCAAGATCCGTTTTCTTCCTTCAACTTGTTTCATAAGGTTGAAAAATTATTAAACGATTGTATAGATCTGCAAGGACTAAAGCTCTCAAAAGAAGAACGATTCGAAAAAATGAAAGAAGCCTGTACATTTGTAAATCTTAAGTTTGAAGAATTGTATAATAAATATCCATTTGAACTGTCGGGCGGACAAATGCAGCGGCTCATGATTGCGAGAATATTTCTCCTTCACCCAAAGGTACTTCTCGCTGATGAACCAACATCCATGGTTGATGCATGCTCCCGTTCTACCATACTTGATATGTTACTAAAGCTACGAGATGAAAATGATATGACAATTATTTTTATTACACATGATGTAGGATTAGCCTATTATGTAAGCGACACCCTATACATTATGGAAAAAGGAAAAATTGTTGAACAGGGCAGTGCAGACCAGGTTCTAATAAACCCGCAGCATCCATACACCCAGCAGCTCATTTCAGATGTACCGAAGCTGAATGAGGAATGGAACTTAGGTTAAAAACAATAGCGGAAGCGCCTTGATCGCTGGAACTGGATGTAGATGGGCATATCCATAGTTTATTTTAGTAATTTCCTGACTAAGAAAAAACGACCAGCCAACTTAACATAAGTTGGCTTTTACACGTTCAATTTCTTTAATAAAATCAATAACCTTCTTTTCATACCCTTTAGGATCTACATTGAACGCTTCTGCATGACCTGCACGTGGAACCAAGTACAGCTTTTTGTTTTCCTTTTTCCTTTTAAACATGTCTAAAGTCATTTGCAAAGGAATGAAACGATCTTCTTTTCCATGTATAAATAAGATTGGCGTTTTGGTTTTTTCCAAGCCTTTTATAGGAGAAACCTCAAGAAAGCTCCATCCGTGTCTGAGCTTAATGATGAAGCTCACCAAATCAATGATCGGATAAAAACGCAGTTTAAAATCAAGCTTCAGCCTGATCCGTAATAATGACGAAAAGTCACTGAACGCACAGTCTGCAATACAAAACTTCACACGATGATCTCGTTTACTTACCTCCAACGCAGAAGCCGCACCCAATGATTCACCTAACAAGCCGATAAAAACCTCTTCACCCATTTCAGCGCAAAAATAATCAATCCATGCTTTTAAATCATCTTTTTCAAAATAGCCAAATGAGGTGTATGTTCCTCCGCTTAATCCATGAAATCGATGATCACATAACAGAACATTAAAACCTCTTTTTTGAAACATCTCAACATACTTAAAACTCCCAAATAATGACCACTTTATACCATGTGCGATGATCATTACTTTCCTGCTATTTTCCACAGGAAACAGCATCCCATGGAGTTTATAGCCATAATAAGATGGAATAAAAAGTTCTTCTTTTTTCTTTTCCTGGAACAAGCGATCATCTATTTCACCTTTTTGAATGCCAAGCTTATATGTTTTTTCATAAGGTACCTTTTTCGGTGAAAGAAGCAGCCGGCTTACGAGGTAAAGGCTGATTAAAAACATTAATAAGGAGCTTAGCACAATCCAGATAATCCAATTCACCATCAACTTCTCTTCCCTTCTAGGCTTTTTTATAGTTTATTGAAAAGGCTAGAAGGTGTGAAAACTAATTTAGCTGTTCATCATATTTAAGTCTTATTAATCAGATAGAGGTAAAAATTGATTCGTTCCTTTTCGCTCCAGAAACTTGCTTTCCGCAGGGAGGAAGCTAAGCCTCCTCGGCGTAAACGCCTGCGGGGTCTCAGTTTTCTTCTCTTCCCGCAGGAGTCAAGTTTCTTCCGCTCCATTCCACTAAGTTTAAAGTACCTAAAGGCAACAATCTTACACATACATCATTACAAAAAAAACCTTCACGAAGGGTGGTACAATTTCATTCGCGAAGGATTTTTTATTATATTGTCCATTGATCATGAACGACTGCGACAAGCTTCCACTCACCTGTTGAGTCTTTTTCGAACACGAGGTTTAGTGCTTTCCAGTCCATGTTTTCATTTTCCTCTGTCCCTTTTACGTAATACTCCACCACATGGGCATCCGGGAAGAAGTCTTGAATATTTTTAATTGTATTTCCTCTTGGCTTTGCTGGATTTAGCACAACTTCATCTGCTTCAGCGAAGTTAGCGTCATAAATAAATTCATTGAAATACTCTAAAGGTGTTAGCTCAATTGGTTCTCCACTTCCATCTCGTGTGCCCCATGTCTGCTTGTCCTTTGATTGAAAAGTGTTGACTATTTCGTCCTTTTTCATGGTAATGGCATCTTTTTCGATATGAGCGTAAGGAGAAAATACTACCCCCTTCTCTTGATGAACATAGTTTGTAAGTTCTTCGGCATTTTTTGCTTTTATGAGGGAGATTACCTTATCGGCTTTTTCTTGGACCAGTTGTTCTTCCGATTTTTCAGGAGTGTCTTGATTTTGATTGTTTTCTTGTTCCGGGTTTGTTTCTTCTGACTCTTCTGCTCGTTCAGGTTGCTCTTCGGTTGTTTGTTGGCAGCCTGATAGGAGAAGCAGGCCAATTAGAATAAAAGCGGAAATGGTTTTGTTCATGTTAGCCCTCCTCGTTTTGGTTGTATTGTCCATTTTGCACGTTCTTTGGGAAAATTATTAGTGGTTATTGAAAAATAGCTCTCAGTACCTAAAAATAATAGTCGATTTAAGTTACATACAAGGTCCGTTCCATTGCACTCCAGACACTCCATTCGCCGGGGAGGAAGCTCGCCTTCGGCTGCGGGGTCTCAGCCTTTCCTCTACTTCCCGCAGGAGTCAAGTGTCTTCCGCTCCATTTCACTATTTTCATTTAAATAAGTATGAAAGAATGGAAATTCCCCCAAAACACATTTAAAAATAGCTAACACAATACCTTATTTAAACCGGTCCAAAATCTTATTTTTATAAAATGATGAGGCTGGGGAGTTAAGTGGGTTTCTTTTTTTCATTAGTGTTTCTATTTTTAATTGTTTTTCCCGTTTTTTCTGTTCTAAAACTTCAGATTCTTTTAAGTCATCACAGGCAAGAAGCAGGTCTTCGATGGAGCTGATGTCTTTTTTTAATTGGTCAACATCATCAAGCATACCTGAGTTTTTAAGTACTTTGTATGCTACTCGTAATTCTTGAGGGATATGTGACAGATCATCCAATTTCAAGGGTTTTCCTTGACCGGGGAGGTTGTCAAATTGGCCTTCTTGAATTGCCTTTTTTATCTTATCTTCCGCTATGATTGAAAACAGATCCATGGTCTCACTCCTTGTTATTATTATTTTTTTAAAATACTAAATCTTCGTTGTATTACGAGTCCCGAAAGAGTATGATGAACGATAGGATTAAAGAATTGAGGTTTAAAATGGTGAGAATTAAAGACTGGGATACTAACCTTAAAATACGTTTGTTTGGTGAAGCATTAATGAACATTACCTATTGGATGTTCTTCCCCTTTTTAACCATCTATTTTGCAGGTGAGTTCGGCAAAGAAAAAGCTGGTCTCTTTCTTATTATATCGCAAGTGTTCTCTGTTCTTGCAAACTTAATGGGAGGGTATTTTGCTGATCGTTTTGGGAGAAAAACAATGATGGTACTTGCATCATTTGGTCAAGGCATTGCATTTATCCTTTTTGCTTTTTCAAATTCCCCTTGGCTTGAAATACCGATCTTAGGATTTATCTGTTTTGCTTTTGCAGGTGTTTTCGGTGCCTTTTATTGGCCTGCTTCACAGGCGATGGTCGCAGATGTTGTGGAGGAAAAGCATCGAAGCAGTGTTTTTGCTGTTTTCTATACATCTATTAATATAGCTGTTGTCATCGGACCGATTTTAGGTACTATTTTCTATGTTAATCATCCATTTGAGGTGTTAGTTGCAGCAGGGGTCGTCTGTATCTTCCTTTCTCTTTTACTTGCAAAACAAACAAGAGAAACAGCTCCCGCCTACAAAACAGATACGAATGAAGAAGCAGCTAAATGGTTCAGCCCCATCATTAAACAAGTTCGAGATTATCAAATTATCTTTCGTGATAAAGCATTTTTATTATATATTATAGCAGGAGTTCTTGTTGCACTTACCTTTATGCAATTGGACATGATTCTCCCTGTCTATATTACAGATACCATCCATCAACAAGAAATGCTTTCAGTTGGTAGTTGGTCACTTTCTCTAGATGGTGAGCAGGTATTCGGCATTATTTTATCTGAAAATGGTTTTCTTGTTGCTTTATTTACGATTTTTATCACAAAGTGGATGACGAAATACAAAGAAAGAAATGTATTTATACTCTCCTCCATTGTCTATGGTTTTTCCATGCTTGTTTTTGGATTTACACAGTCTATCTGGTTATTCATCATTGCCATGGCGATCTTTACGCTTGCAGAACTCATGACGGCCGGAATTCAGCAAACATTTGTGTCAAAACTTGCACCTGAGCATATGCGCGGCCAGTATTTCGCTGCGGCAAGCCTGCGGTATACAATCGGCCGAACAGTTGCACCGATCGCTATTCCAATGTCATTATGGTTTGGATATCAAACCACATTTATCATTCTTGCTTTGTTCGCATTTTTCAGTGGATTTTTATATTATGCGATGTTTAAGAGGGCAGAAACGAAAGTGATAGAAAAAGTTGAATTGAGCTAGTGAGATAGAAAATGAGTAACATTGAAATATTTTTCTTTCCCCTTTCCCTCTATAGCGCTTTTTTTACTAAATTAGTAAAATTCAACCCCTTTTCATAGCTTTTTATGGATGTTACAATGACACCACAAAACTTAACATAGCTTCTATTCCGATGACGGAGTAGGGGCTATTTTCGTCCCGTCTGTTTGGGATGATAAGTTTTTTCTAAAAAAAAGCTGAAAGGGTGATTTCAATGCATCGCGGTAGCAAAGGATGGTATGTGAACGAACTGAAGAAAATGGGTGTTCGCCGTCATGAAGAGAGAAAACTCGAAAGCTATAAAAAACATTTTCTAGCTAATCTACTTGAAAAACATTCTAAGTAATAAGAAAAGCGCAAGGCGCCCGCCTATCGGCGACAAGCATAAGACGCTTAAGAATAGAAGACGTTCTTTGTCTTGAATTCCTGAGCGGCTTATGACCCCGAGGGGCTAGGCGCTGGAGCTGGATGAGGTCACCCATCCGCAGTACTTACTAAATGAGCATTTTCCAAATGAATGAAGGATGACTCACACAGATGGAGTCATCCTTTTTTAATATGGGCGTTGTTGGTAAAAATAATTTGGCTTTACCACCTTATTTTCATACCTTTGATGAAAAATATCAGTAGTCGCTGGGGAAACTGGCGGGATTAACCACGTCCAATCACCAGTAAGCTTTCTACAGCTTGTACGCTCATTTTGTTCAAACAGCTTGAATTGTTGTGCAGCTGTATGATGGTCAACAATACTTACTCCCGCTGTTTTAAATGAGTGCAAAACCGCTACATTTAATTCTACTAATGCCCTGTCTTTCCATAGCGTTGCATGTGTTTTCGTTTCTAAGTTCATGATGGAAGCGACCTTAGGTAACAGATTATAACGAAATGAATCTGCGAGATTTCTTGCCCCTATCTCTGTTTCCATATACCATCCATTAAAAGGAGCAGCCGAATAGACAATTCCTCCAAGTTCCAACATCATATCGGATATGATTGGAACTCCGTACCATTTGATCTGCAAGTCCTTAAACTCTTCTCTTTCCGGATGAGTAATCGGTACTTCTAGAATATCTTCATGTTCTAAAGAATACCACTTTGGTTTACGATCATCACATTGAATAACCAATGGCAATATGTCAAAATTGGTTCCTTCCCCTCTCCACCCAAGCTTTTCACATTCTCTTGTAAATTCAATAGAGGCTGGATCTCCGATTATTCCATGTTCTGTTTCATACCCCGCATAACGAATAAGCTGATGATTCCAAATCCGTAAACGATCCGTTTTTCCACGTGTAGGCTTAAAAATTGTGATTGTCGGTCTAATTTTTCCTGAGTTTGTAGCAAATGAGATATGCTGCTGTATTGCTTTGAACACTTCTTCTTCCTTTTTTGCTTTTCGTTCATCAAAAACGGTTAAGGAGTTCCAAAATAGTCGTCCAATACATTTATTGCTATTTCGCCAAGCCATTTTAGCACCATGCTCCAACTCTTCAAAGGTATGCTCATAATAGCCGGTTTCAGCAATTTGCACCTTTACATCTTGTATTCTCATTTCTAACTCTGCATCTGTTTTTTCAAGCTCATGATAAGCAATCTTTAGGAAATTAATCGCCTCTTGTTCTAGTTGTTTTGTGTTTGTAACCACTTGGTCACCTCTTATAATCTTTCTTCATTTTGTTCGAATGCATCATACTTTTCCTTTAAGCTCTCGTCCAATTTTAATACTCAGTGTTTATATGTAAGATCCCAAAGCTCCTTCAACACAGGCATCTCTTCCATTTCTTCATCAGAAACATGGTCCCATTCAATTCCATTTGGTTTTTCGTAAGGTGTATTTGTTTTTGTCATTCCTTTTTCTGTCGCAATCCAATCAACTGTTAAATCAAATGTATCTCTTGGGATGTCTTCATGAACTAACTGTGTGCTATGAATGGACGTTATAACTGGAACCGGGGGATTTCCAAGCTCACGTACAATGGCATACTCCCTGTCTGCATAGCCCTCTCCTTTACCAAGTCGTCGTCCATCGGGATGGATTGCAACTGAGCCTACGACCATTAAATCAATAGGAGGAATTTCGGTTAATGGTATTTCTTTTCCGTACGATTTTATATGGCTTAAGCTGGCAGCTTTTCTTTCCTCTCCAGTTGGAACCCACTCCGCTTTTACCATAATAAAGCCTGCTTTGAGACGTGGAGTTGGGACCAGTAGTACTTTCCCATCTATAAGGATTTGTTTTCTTAATGGAAGTTGTGGAGCATCCGGATTTACTTTTACAACCTTTGCTTCTTTATATACAGACAATGAAGCAATATGTGCTGCGGCTTTTTCTGCTCCTTTAAAATTTGGAATTCGGTTTACTATCGGAAAAGGAAAGCGTCCATTCTTTTCGTCTGTGAGCTTCTTCCACACTTTATGTCTTATTTCATCTTTTGTCGTCATTTCAATAACTCCTTTTCTATGTTAACACTAGTATCATACCTTATAAAAAAGGCCTAAAACAATTTCACATAATTGCTTTAGGCCTTACTAATAATTATTAACTTTGCTCAATTTCTTCAACAAGAAGTGATAATTCTTCCCATCTTTCCATTGTTTCTTCCAGTTTATTTTCAACCTGCTCTTGTTCCTTAAATAGCTCCGTTACTTTCCCGATGTCACTTCCTGCAGCTGCGATTTCCTGCTCAAGCTGTGTTTTCCGCTCTTCGAGTTCAGCAATTTTATCCTCAATTTGCTCCCATTCCTGTTGTTCCTTGTAGGATAGGCGCTTTTTCTTATCCTTTTTATACACAGCCTTTTCTGGTGATGGAGCCTCTTTTTCTTTCATCATTTCCTGCAGCTTTTTCTCTTCCATGTATTCCGAATAGCTTCCTTGGAACCTTGAGATATGGCCATTATTTTCAAATGCAATTAAATGGTCCACAACTCTGTCTAGAAAATAGCGATCATGTGATACAGTTAACACTACCCCTGGAAACTGATCTAAATAATCCTCTAAAACACTTAATGTTTGTGTGTCCAAATCATTTGTCGGCTCATCCAGGAAGAGAACATTTGGTTCTTCCATTAAAACCTTTAATAAGTATAATCTTCTTCTCTCACCACCGGAAAGCTTGCGAATGTATGTCCATTGAGCAGCTCTCGTAAATAAAAACCGTTCCAGCATTTGTTCCGCCGTGATGACTTGATTGTCAATCGTGTAAACAACCTCTGCCGTTTCTTTAATGTATTCAACAACTCGAAGATCTTCGTCCATTTCTTCCTGTTCTTGTGTATAGAAACCGATCTTCACAGTTGTTCCTACTTCAAGCGTTCCCTCGTCCGGTTGAATTCGTCCTGCCATAATGTTTAACAGAGTTGATTTTCCTGTACCATTAGGACCTATGATTCCGAGTCTTTCACCAGGGTTTACTAAATAACTAAAGTCTTTAATTAACTGTCTGCCGTCATATGCTTTTGATATCCCTTCAAGCTCAAGCACCTTTTTCCCTAATCGCGTTGAACCTATTGCAAAGTCTAAATCCTGCTTTGCTTGTGGCCCTTTTTGTTCCTGTAGATCTTCCACCCTGCCAATACGCGCCTTTTGCTTTGTTGTTCTAGCTTTTGCTCCTCTTCTAAGCCAAGCTAATTCTCTTCTTAATAGGTTTTGTCTTTTTTCTTCTGCATGTTCGGCATTCAGTTCTCGTTCTGCCTTCTTTTCTAAAAATACTTCATAATTACCTGAGTATGTGTAAAGCTGTCCCTGATCCAACTCAAAGATTTGATTTGTTACTCGATTTAAAAAGTATCTGTCATGAGTTATAAGCACAATTGAGCCTCTATACTGTGCTAAAAAACTTTCCAGCCATTCAATTGTTTCATTATCAAGATGGTTTGTTGGTTCATCTAAAATTAAAATGTCTGCCGGCTGGATGAGAGCTTTTGCAATCGCCACACGCTTCTTTTGTCCACCTGACAAATGAGTAACAGGTTTTTGGAAATCTGTAATTCCAAGTTTCGTCAGAACTGTTTTTGCGACAGTATTTGCCTCCCAGGCATCGTGTTGATCCATTTTTTGCTGCATATTCATTAACTGCTTTAATTTTGATTCATTTTCCGGATCCTTCTCCAACTCACTTAAAGCCAGTTCGTACTCCCTCATAACCTGCATGATTGGTGCATCTCCGAAATAGATTTGTTCTAAGATCGACAAGCCCTCTGTTAGCTCAGGCTGCTGTGGCAGATACTCAAAACGTATTGAATTAGAGTGAGTCATTTCTCCTGAGTCAGCTGATTCAATTCCGGCTATTACCTTCAATAATGTCGATTTCCCCGTACCATTCACACCAATTAATCCGATTCTTTGTTTCTCTGCAATCGTAAAGGAAATATGATCAAATAAAACCTTCTCACCATATGTTTTATATAAATTTTCAACCTGTAATATACTCATCTTATCCAATCCTTCACAGTTTTTATCTCTGTATAGAATAACAGGTAGTTTGTAATTAGAAAAGCACAAGCAACTGTTAGCAATGTGTCGCAATAGACATATCAAGGGTTTCTTCTTCAAGTCAAAATTAGCAGAAATTTTTTGGAAAATATTTCTCGATTTATGATTGCATTCACCTCAACGAACATATACTATATTAACTGTACTAACATTATTAATACAGTTAACACAAAGGGGGCTGCAAATGTTCCAGCTTGATGTTAGAAGCAGAAAGCCTATATACGAACAGTTAGTCGATAAGATTAAAGAGCTTATTATTCACCGCATCTTAAGACCTGATGAGCAATTACCCTCGGTAAGGGCGCTATCCAGTCAATTGACCGTTAACCCGAATACCATTCAAAGAGCTTACCGGGAGCTTGAAAACCAAGGATATTTATATTCCATTAAAGGGAAAGGAAACTTTGTTGCGGCAATTGAACAAATGACAAATGAACAAAACCTGCTGGATCTCAAAAAAGATATCCAAAAGCTTATTGCAGAAGCCATATACCTTGGGCTAACAAAAGAGGATCTATATGTCTTGTTTGATGAAGCACATCAACAAACAAAAGGAGGAAAGAAGAAATGATTAGAGTGCAATCCATAAGCAAAAAATACAACAAGCACTTAGCTGTAGATGATCTAACACTCCAAGTGAAAAAAGGCTCCATTTACGGCTTACTCGGATCAAACGGTGCGGGTAAAACCTCACTATTAAAAATGATTGCAGGCATTAATCGACCTGATAAAGGTACGATTGAGATTAATGATTTACCTGCTTATGAAAATTTAGCTGTAAAAGAAAAGGTTGTCTTTATTCCTGATGTTATTTACTTCTTTCCTCAAGCTACTGTTGCTCAGATGGCTTCTCAATATGAAGAATATTATCCAGGTTGGAGTAAAGAACGCTTTGAGCAACTGAGTTCCGCCTTTAATATTGAATTAAATCGGAAAGTTCACCGATTGTCCAAAGGAATGAAACGACAGGTGGCCTTTTGGCTAGCATTATCTGCAATGCCTGATGTTCTTATCCTTGATGAGCCTATTGACGGTTTGGATCCGGTTATGAGACAGAAAGTAAAGAACTTACTGTTCCAAGATGTAGCTGAGAGAGGGCTGACGGTTATTATTTCATCACATAACTTACGGGAAATTGAAGATTTATGTGATCATGTTGGAATCATGCATAATGGCAAAATCATCATCGAAAAGGAAATTGATGATATAAAATCGGATACTCACAAAATTCAATTAGCCTTAGCTGATCCAACCCATGAAGAGCACATATTAAATCAATTAACCATTTTACATCACGAGAAACGTGGAAGTGTTTCTCTCTTAATCGTTCGGGGCAGTGAAGAGCAGATCAACAAAATTATTCACTCATCCACTGTTCTCATCTATGATTTATTACCGTTAACATTAGAAGAAATTTTCATTTATGAAATGGAGGATGTAGGCTATGAAATCGAAAAAATCCTTCTTTAAACCTGCAGTGATTAAACAAGATTTTAGACAGCATGGCTGGGTTAGCATCGTCTACTTTCTCGGTTTACTATTCGCTGTTCCTTTAGGAATTCTACAGCTCGCTTCACAAGAGTACATTTTATTTACAGATTACGATAATTACCTGAAGGTCAATACTGAAATCCAGGTGTTATTATATTTTTCAATCCCTGTTGCAGCTGCTTTACTACTTTTCCGATATATCCAAAGCGAATCATCAGTAGATATGATGCACAGTCTGCCCATACGGAGAGAAACCTTATATGTTAGCCATATTATCAGTGGTCTACTATTATTAATTGTTCCGATCTTGATAACTGCCATCATTACATTTTTCGTCGCAAATTCAATTGAAGGTTTTGATGGGATTCTAACCTTTTCGGATTTATTAACGTGGACAGGTTTAACTATTCTTTTAACATGCATGATGTTTGCTTTTCCAGTAGCAGTCGGCTTAATAACAGGTATGACAACAGCACAGGCAATTCTAACATATGTATTCTTATTTTTGCCGATTGGCTTGGTTTCATTAGTTTCATATAATCTATCTTATTTACTGTTTGGCTTCACACCTATTTTCATTGAAGATAAGTTAATGTATTTGTCTCCTTTTATACGTTTTATTGAAAACTGGGGAGAAAGTGAACCATACTCAATGATCGAATTGATCATCTATACAGGGATAACCATTTTGTCATTTGTATTGGGGTTAATCTTCTATCGTTATAGACAACTTGAACGAGCAACCGAAGTTCTTGCTTTCTCATTTATGAGGCCAATCTTTAAGTATGGTGTTACCTTTTGCGCTATGATTCTGGGAGGAACCTATTTTTCAGTTTCAGGGTCCTTAAATTGGAATTGGATCATATTTGGTTATATTATCGGTGCTTTAATTGGATACACAGCTTCAGAAATGATATTGCAAAAAACTTGGCGTATCTTTCACCTTCGTTTCTTAACAGGTTTTGCTGTTTATAGTATCGTGTTTGTCGCCATTCTTTTTAGTATTAAAACAGATGTATTCAATTATGAAACAAAACTTCCGAGAATGGATCAAATAGAAGAGGTTTACTTTGGTGAATCATACTATTTACAAGAATTAGAGGACAGTGATATAAGTATAGATCCTTATTCTGACTCAAAACTTTATATTCAGGATATAAGAAACTTGCACGAGGAAATTATTCAACAAAGAGATTTTATTGAAAAGCAAAAAGATAATATTCATTTACACCAACTTTCAGCGGTTTTTGTGTACAGGTTAAATAACGGGGAAGAACTAAAACGCGAATATCAAATCCCGGTTAACACATTGCAGGATGAACTTAAACCCATATTGGAAGCAAGTGACTATAAAATGAATTTACCTGAATACCTACAACTCCAAAGAGATGATGTTATCAATATTCAGGTTGTTCCTTACGGCCCTAGCAATCAGCACAACCCTGTTATGATTACTGATGAAAAAGAAATTATGGAATTCAAAAAAGCAATAGAAAAAGACTTTCTATCACAGTCTGCAGATGATGTTGTAAGCACAGCTACCCCATGGGCTTATATCGAAATGGGATATAAACCAACAAACTTTGATACAAATTATATGCTTGACGGATATATGGTAGATTGGAAGAAATCTTATACTCATGTTACAAAGTGGTTAGAGGAGCATGATTATCTAGAAAAAGCTCGAGTGGATGAAGATGATATTACGAAGGCAGAAGTGACATACGTACCTCATAATTCACAAGAGGATGTCTTTATGACAGAAGAGATATATGAAAGTGGCGAAAAACATGCAACAATTTCAGATAAAGAAACACTTTCTACAATCATCTATCATTTCTCTGAGTACTCCGAAGAAAACATGTACTATGTTAAGCTTACGTTAACTGATGGAAATGTATGGTACGGATCTATTCCCACTCAACATTTACCAGAAGAGATAAAGAGTCAGGTTCAGTAGTTGTTAAGGACAGTTCCCACATTATATTGGGGCTGTCCTCTTTGTTTTTTCCTTATTTCTTATTAACTTGTTTACCGCTTTTTTTCTGACTTTGGTGCTTGCTGTTCCCAACTTGTACGTCAGAACCAAATTCCACATCATTTTTTGCTTTTTGCTTTGCTAATTGCTGACTTGTTTGCTCAGCATTCTGCTTTCCTTGCTTGGACATGTTATCCCCTCCTTACGTCTTTTTATATTGTGCATTTTTAGGAAATTTACACAATAAAAGCGCAAGCGCCTTGAACAGCCTAGGGCAAATAAGACGATTAGAGTAGAAGACGGTCTTCGCCTTCAATTCTAAATTGGCTAGACCCTAGAGGGAGGTACAAACGCGACGTCCTGTCGCTGTAACTGCACTTGCACATCCTGTGCTTCGGGGCTAGGCGCTGGAGTTGGATGCCGAGACTTATCCACAGTTCAAAGAATTTTATAGTTTCCTAAGCAACAAAAAAATGGGTTAGCCACTATTGGCTAACCCACTTTTTTATGAAGCTTGATCTTGATCACGTTTATATTCTGTTTCCCAATAGTCTGCATTTTTTATTCCTAATGCTTTTGGATCAAAGACAGGGTCTTTCCCTTCCTTCTTTTGTTGCTCGTAATCTTTTAGTGCAAGTAAAGCAGGTTTAGCCAAAATTAAGATTGCGATAACATTCAGCCATACCATCAGTCCTAATCCGACGTCTCCCAGAGCCCATGCCAGGCCTGCCGTTTTCACAGCACCATAGAAAGTTGCAGCTAATAAGATAAACTTAAGAATTAACATTGGAATTTTGTTATTTTTCCCTCGAAGCAAATAGGCAATATTTGTTTCAGCAATATAGTAATACGCCATAATCGTTGTAAAAGCAAAGAAAAATAATGCAATGGCTACAAATCCAGCTCCAAATCCAGGGATAACACTATCAATTGCAGCTTGTGTAAATCCAGGACCTGCTTCAACACCTTCTAATTTGTTCACTATAAAGGAACCGTCCGGTGCCTGAGTATTATATAAACCTGTGAAAAGAATCATAAATGCTGTTGCTGAGCAAACAAATAATGTATCAATATAAACAGAGAAAGCTTGAACTAAACCTTGCTTGGCAGGGTGTGAAACCTCTGCTGCTGCAGCCATATGTGGACCTGTACCTTGGCCGGCTTCGTTTGAGTAAATACCCCTCTTTACTCCCCAAGAAATAGCCATACCGATTAAACCACCAAAGGCTGAATCCAATGCAAATGCACTGCGGAAAATAAGAGAAATAACTCCAGGTAATTCTGTAATATTCATTAAAATAATAACGAGTGATAAAGCTATATATCCTAAAGCCATAAACGGCACAATAAGCTGTGCAGTTGAAGCAATTCGTTTAACCCCTCCGAAAATAATAAATGCTAATAATAAAATAACAACTAAGCCAGTTGCTGCTTTTGGAATTCCAAATGCATTTTCCATTCCAACCGCAATGGAATTAGATTGAACTCCAGGCATTAAAATCGCCATGGCAACGAGCGCTGCAAATGCAAAAAGAACAGCAAACCATTTCCATCCAATTCCTTTTTCAATAAAATAGGCTGGACCACCTCGATACTGCCCATCTTGTTTAACCTTATAAATCTGAGCAAGAGTAGACTCAATGAACGCACTGGAAGCCCCTATAAAAGCAATTGTCCACATCCAAAATACTGCCCCTGGTCCACCGAAGGCAATTGCAGTGGCAACCCCTGCGATATTACCTGTTCCTACACGACCAGAAAGCGCCATCGCTAATGCTTGGAAAGAAGAAACTCCAGCTTCAGAGCTCTTACCTTTAAACATAAGCGTTACCATTTCTTTAATATGTCTTACTTGCAGGAAACGAGTTAAGATCGAAAACAATAGGCCAACACCAAGTAAAATATAAATAACAGGTGTACTCCATAAAATGCCGTTTAATGCCGTAACAAATTCCTCCAATTGTATTACCCCCTTTTTGAAAATACAGAATTTTCTTTCTAAGGAGATTATAATCAATGTGCCCATATAACACAATATAAATGTAAGAGGATCTCACAATTTAATTTTATTGTAATAAAATAAATTGCCCGTTCTAAAAATATAATAAAAATTTAATTTTCCGAAGAAAACTTTTTTTGAATAATCAGTCCTGACAACTGTTGTACATGGGTTTTTTAACGCGGTGAAGTTGTTCATTGCCCAAATTAGATTAACCTTTAATTGATAACCTTTACTTAATTGCTATTATAGAAATAATAGATTGTGCAATCAATCGTCAACTCTATCATTTTTTTGGACATATTCTACTTTTTGCAGATAAGCAAAAAGACCCTGGAAGGTTAAGTCCCTTCCAGGGTCAATGTATTAAATGACTATGCTTTCTCTTAGTTGCCCTGTTTTTTGTTTGCTACTTCAAGTGCACGATTTGTTTCTTCAGCTGCTTGATCCAGAGCCTCTTGAGGATCCATTCCCTGATATAAACTCTCCATGGCTGTTACTACTTTTTGCCTTGATTCCGGGAACACAGATATTAAGGCACCTTGTGTTGCTGTATTTGTTTTTGTATCACGTAATTGATCAACTGTTACTTTTAATTGCGGGTATTTTTCCCATTCTTGTGTGACAACATCTTCATCATAAGCAGCAGGGTTAATGGCAAAATATCCTGTTTTTACATGCCATTCTGCTTGTACCTCAGGAGTTGTTAAGTATTTCATAAACTCCCATGCAGCTTTTTGCTTCTCTTCAGCAATTCCACTTGACATCCATACGGAAGCACCACCGATGATAACACCATTCCTTTCTGAATCATCCGGAATTGGAAGATATGAAACACCTACCTCAAAGTCAGCATTATCAACAATTGCTTTTACACCTGCAGAAGAATCTAAGTACATGGCCATTTTACCTGATTGAAATGCAGCTCGCATATCGTCCCAGTTTTGACCCACATTATAATATGTACCTTCCTTGTGCATGTCTGAAATCAGTTGAAAAACATTCAAACCTAAATCATCGTTAAATGTTGCTTTTGTTGCATTACCAGCCCGGCCATTTTCATTATCTACATAATGACCACCCTGTTCTGCCAACAACTCCTCAAAGAACCATCCATAGTTTAAAATGGAGAATCCATATTGACTTGTTTCTCCACCTTCAGCTTTTGTTAGTTTTTTAGCAGCATCCTTTAATTCACTATAAGTCATTGGTGCCTTTTCAGGATCAAGACCGGCTGCTTCAAATGCGTCTTTATTATAAATTAAAACCGGTGTTGAAGAGTTAAATGGCATTGAATACTGTTCTCCATCAACTGTATAGTAATTTGAAATATTTTTTTCCCATTGTGATGTATCATAATTCTCTTCATCAATGAACTTCTGAACAGGTTGGATATGTCCGCTATCAATCATGTACTTTGTCCCAACTTCAAAAACCTGCATGATCGTTGGTGCATCTTCCGTGCCGGCAACTGTATTAAATTTCGTTAATGCCTCTTCATATGTTCCTTGGAAAATTGGCTTTACTTCGATAGTATCTTGAGACTCATTAAAGTCAGCCGCAATATCATTTAACACCGTCTCCAGTTCACCGCTCATTGCATGCCAGAACACAACTTCCTGCTTTCCAGATGTTTCTTCTGCTCCTGCACCACCTGTACTTTCACCTTCAGTTTGGGAACCGCTTGTAGATGAATTTGAGCTGGAACAAGCACTTAATAGCATTAAAAATAAAGCAGTTAAGACAATAAGTATTTTCTTTTGCATCATTCATTCCTCCTCAATTTAAGTTAAGCTCTTTCTACTTAATTGCACCTTGAGTCAATCCATTTTGAAGACGTTTTTGTCCAATAAATAAAAGTATCAGAGTTGGGAGTATAACGACTACAACTGCTGCCATAACCACCCCCCATTCAGTTGAAATTTCTTGTGATTGGAGCTGTTTAAGACCAATTTGCACCGTCCGGACACTTTCATTATTTGTAACAAGCAGCGGCCATAAATACATATTCCATGTTGTTAAAAAACTGTAAATTCCTAATGTTATTAAGCTTGTCTTGGATACAGGCAGTACAACATTCCAAAAAAAGCGAAAACGACTTATCCCTGCCACTTGTGAAGCTTCAAATAATTCCTTAGGAATTGTTTTGAACTGTTGCCTTAATAAGAACGTGCCGAATGCTAAGGCAAAGAATGGAATCGTCAAACTTGAATAAGAATTAAGCCATCCAAGCTTTTGCACAGTAATAAAATTCGGGACCATTGTTGCTTCCCAAGGGATCATCATCGTCGAGATAAAAACAAAGAAAATAAAATCTCTCCCTTTAAAGGCCATAAATACAAATGCATATGCTGCAAGACTTGAAACAAGTAACTGCCCTATCATAACAACGGCTGAAACATAAAAACTATTCCATAGATACCGAAAAAGAGGAACCTTTTCAAAAGCTGATTGATAATTAGCAAATGTGAAAGAATCGGGAATAAGATTTCCTCTTAATATCTCTCCACCCTGCATAAAACTGATCATACATGCATAAAAAATCGGAAACATCATAATTATGACTGAAATGATTAGCAGACTATATAAAACAATTTTTCTAGTATTACTCACTGATAATGCACCTTCCGTTCCCCAAGCTTAAATTGAAGAATCGTAATAAATAAAATACAAAAAAATAGTATCGTTGCCTGAGCACTTGCCGAACCGACATTGTAGTTTACGAAGGCATCCTTATAAATTGAATAGACGATGACATTTGTTGATTCGATCGGACCGCCTTTTGTTAAAATATCAATTTGGCCGAAAGTTTGAAATGAATTGATTAATGAAACGGTCACTATAAAAAACAAAGTCGGTGATAACAAAGGAACTGTTATTTTTCTAAGCTTGTACCAATAACTCACTCCTGCAATGTCGGCATTTTCATAGAGATTCTCATCTATATTTTGCAAGCCGCCTAATAAGATGAGAAAAGAAAATCCGGTATTCATCCAAATGGTTGAAACGGCAACAGAAAGTAAGGCAAACTTCGGATCAAGCAACCATTGCACTTCTGAACCACCCAGCGCAACAACCAGCTTATTAAAGATTCCAATCGCAGGGTTGTACATAAACATCCAAATAACAGATGAAGCAGCCACACTCATGCCCATGGTCGAAGAAAACATTGTTCTGAAGAATCCAATCCCTCTAACTTTCTCACTTGCGATAACAGCAAGAAATAGAGCTAAAATGACACCTAGTGGAACTGTATACAAAACAAATAATATGGTTGCTGTCATACTTTTTTGAAAACTTGCAGACTGAAAGAGATATGTAAAGTTTTCAAAGCCAACAAAGGAAACTGGTACACCTTGGCCATCTGTTAGAAAAAAGCTTAAATATAATGTTCGAATCATTGGATAAAAAAGAAATAACCCAAATAGGATGATTGAAGGCGCTAAATAGAGTAATCCCATTAATAGATTGGATCCTTCTCTTTTTCTATAAATTGCCTTCTCCTTTTTCACCTCAATTGTTGATGGTGAGAGATTTGGCAGGCTACTCAAAAGATCGCCTCCTTAAGAGAAAATTGATCATGACGATTAGACTGGTGCCAAATGCATTCACCTGTCTCCTGCTTAAATAAATATAGATCAGCGCAATCAATATATAATGGCAGCTTTTCACCTATTGAAATATTCCATTGCCCACTCCACTTCGCGATCCACTGCTTGTTTCCAATGATAAACGTAATTAAAGTCTCTGTTCCCAGTACTTCCACATTTACTGCTTCCGCAAAAAAACTAACTTTCCCATCTTTTGCAAGCTTAATATGTTCTGAGCGGATTCCAGCTATGATCCTCTCCTCAATAGGAATTGAACGAGCTATTTCTTCACTGATAGAAAGAGATCGTTGATCATCAAGAACAATTTCACGGTCTCTGAAACTTACTTGTGATAGATTCATAGGCGGTGCCCCGATGAATGAGGCAACAAACGTATTAGAAGGAAAATTGTAAATGTCTATGGGACGGCCAATTTGTTGAACTTGTCCATGATGTAAGATCATCATTCTGTCAGCCATTGTCATTGCCTCTGTTTGATCATGAGTCACATAGATCATAGTAATTCCAAGCCTTTTTTGAATTTGTCTAATTTCCGATCTCATCTTTGAACGCAATTTTGCATCTAAATTTGAGAGAGGCTCGTCCATTAAACAAATCGGAGCATGTGTAACAATGGATCTTGCTAACGCTACCCTTTGCCTCTGCCCACCTGATAGCTGCCGGGGCTTACGTTTTAGCAACTCTGAAAGACCAAGCATTTCAGCTGTTTCGTTACACCGTTTCTTTTGCTCTGTTTTTGTAATTTTCTTTGTATGTAATCCAAACAAGATATTTTGTTCTACTGTTAAATGGGGATAAAGGGCATAATTTTGAAAGACCATTGATAGATTTCTTTTGCTTGGCGGACTATGATTGGAATAAGCATCTCCAATATACAGGTCCCCGCCCGAAATTTCTTCAAGACCTGCTATCATCCGCAGCATTGTGCTTTTACCACATCCAGATGGTCCGACTAAAACGAAAAACTCTCCTGGTTTGATCGTGACATCAATTCCCTTTAACACTTGAGACTTCCCGTCATAAGATTTGGACACATTTCTTAGCTCAACTTGCTTCATAGACTTAACCTCCTAATAACATGAATACCCGACAACCTCGTGTAAGAAAGACTGGTAGACATAATAAAAAACCATAAAAAAACACAGGGTTTACGCAGTCGTAATTCACCTATATCTTTTTATGGCTTCTCCTCTCCATTGTTGCGGCTATCCACATGTCCTTCACAGCATTATCTTACCAACGGAATATAAAGGTAGAATAAAGAATTTGTATATTTTTGTTAATCTAATATAAATTCTTTGTAAACATACAAAAAAGAAGACTATATTTATCTATAATCTTCTCAGTTAACTGAATAATGTTGAGTCTGTAATTCGTAATAAAACTTTTGTTTCTCTATTAATTCATCATGTGTTCCTTTTTCAATTATTTCTCCATCTTTTAAGACAATAATTTGATCAGCATGCTGGATCGTATTTAATCGATGTGCAATGACAAACGTTGTTCTTCCCTTCATTAATCTCGAGAGAGCTTCTTGAATATGCAATTCCGTTATTGTATCAATGCTGCTCGTTGCTTCATCTAACAGCAGAATCACCGGATTTGCTAGCATTGCCCTGGCAATGGCTAGTAACTGCTTTTGTCCATGACTAATTCCATTTCCATCATGTTGAATTTGCGTATGATATCCATCTGGCAGCTTCTGAATAAATGAATCTGCGTTTGCCAGTTTTGCAGCTTCGATAATTTCTTCATCTGTGGCATCCAATCGCCCATAACGGATATTATCCATAACTGTCCCCTGAAATAAAAACGAATCCTGTAAAACAAATGCCATCTGCTTTCGTAAGGTACTTCTTCCAATCCTGTCAATATTGACTCCGTCAATTAATATTCTTCCCTCATCTGGATCGTAAAAGCGTGTAAGAAGATTAATCAACGTTGTTTTTCCAGCTCCAGTAGGACCAACAAAGGCAATTACTTCACCAGGTGAAGCATGAAAAGAAACAGAATGGATCGTCTGTTGATCTTCTCCTTCTTCATATGCAAACGATACGTTTTCAAAAGTGACCTCACCTTGAATATCTAAGTATTCCCCATTAGATTGATCATCCTTCTCTATCTCCTCTTCAAGAATATCAAAGACCCGTTCTGCTCCTGCAATAGCAGATAACAATGTATTAAATTGATTGGCAAGATCGTTTAACGGGCGGGTAAATTGTCGTGCATACTCTGCAAAGATGACAATTACCCCAATTGTAATCAGACCGTTTAAAGCAAACAAACCACCAATACCGGCAATAACGGCAAAACTTAAGTTGTTCAACATATTCATTACTTTTGGAATAAAACCTGAAATCGTTTGAGCCCAGAAGCCTGAATTCCTTAATTGCTCGCCTTTAACAATGAACTCTTTTATGACCCGCTCTTCCTGTGAATAGGCCTTAACCATTTTTTGGCCTGATATCACTTCTTCTATATATCCATTAAGTTCCCCTAAATTCTGTTGCTGATATTTAAATAACCGCCCTGTCCTTTTCGTAATCCATTTCATTCCCAAAACCATTAAAGGAATGATTAATAAGGTAATGACCGTAAGCATCGGACTTAGCAAAAGCATGACTGTCACTGTGCCTATGAGAGTTAAAAGACTGGAGAACACTTGAATGACCGAGCTGTTCAATGTTGAGCTAACATTTTCAATATCATTTGTGACCCTGCTCATTAATTCACCATGTTGTTTCTTGTCAAAAAAAGAAATCGGTAATCGATGAAGATGTTGAACTAAATCTGATCTCATTTCATTCACAGTATATTGGGAAATTCCGATCATCCAGAAATTTTGTAAAAATAAAGAAAGTGAATGAAAGACAAAAACAAGCACCATCCCTGCAAGTAAAATCCCTAGCCCATCGCTCTTCTGTGACACAATATAATCGTCAATGGTTTTTCCGATTAAATAAGGCCCTAATAATGCTAATGCAGAGCTAATCAAAACCATTATCAACACTAAAAGAAACTGCCCCTTCTTTTTAGATAAATACCTCCAGAGTTTTAAAATTGTATAAAGACCTTCTTTTAGTCCCACTCTTTGCTTTCGTTTGCTGTTTTGAACACTTGTATTTAGATCAATCCTTTTATATTTAAACGGACTAGTTAGCTGTTTTAACACTTGCCATCTCTCCTTTCATTTGTGATTGAGAGATTTTTTGATAGAGTGGAGAGTTTTTTAATAAATCCTGATGGGTCCCTTCAGCAATTAACCTTCCTTCATCTAATAACAGAATTTTATCTGCCAGTTTTGCTATGCTGATTTTTTGAGTGATCAGCATTGTCGTACAGGAGTAGCTTTCAAGGGCATCCAACAACTTCTTTTCCGTTTTTACATCAAGTGCACTTGTACTATCATCCAATAGAAGTATTTTCGGTTTTCGTACTAATGCTCTTGCCACAGACAAACGCTGTTTTTGTCCTCCAGAGAGATTCACTCCCTTTTGTCCAATTTTTGTTTTATACTTTTTCGGAAGCTTTTCAATCGTTTCATGTATTTGGGCTGCTTTAGCTGCACTAATTATTTGTTCATCTCTAGCATGACTGTTTCCCCAAGCGATATTATTCTCTATTTCTCCAGAAAAAAGAACTGCTTCCTGTGGAACTAGACCAATTTGATTACGTAAAAACTCCATATCCAAAGTGTTTATTGGTTGATCATCTATATAGATCGTGCCTGAATTCACTTCATAAAGTCTTGGAATAAGCTGAAAAAGAGTAGATTTCCCTGAACCTGTTCCTCCCATCACAGCAATTGTTTCCCCAGCATTTGCTGTAAAGGAAATTTCTCTAAGCACAGTTTCCTCTGTTCCCGGATAAGAAAACGACACATCATCAAAAATCACTTTCCCATCCGAAATCCCTGATACCTCCCCCTCATGTTTTACTTCTTCCTCTACATCAAGTACTTCCAAAATTCTTGAAGCAGATGCACGTGACCTTGACAAAAACATAATAATAAAAGAAAACATTGATAAAGCCGATGTAACTCTTAGTCCATAATTGACAATGGCAACAACTTCACCTACCTGAACATCTCCTCCTGTAACTTGTGCTTGACCTATCCATAGAATCAACAAGATACCCAAATTCATGATCAGTAACAATATAGGCATAGAGGTTTCAATCATTCGTAAGGCTTTCACAGTGTTATCTTTTAGTGACGAGGAGGCTTCTTTAAAACGATCCACTTCATGTTCCCTGCGAACATAAGCTTTAATCAGTCTCATCCCGATTAAATTTTCACGTAACACATCATTTACTTGATCTAATTTTGATTGGACATAATGGAACATCTTGCTCCCTTTCTTCATAATCCAAACGAGTACAACTATGACCAACGGAATCACTATGGCAAAAATCATCGCAATTTGTGCATTCACAAAAAAGGACATGATTACAGAGCCAATAATAAGGAGCGGTGCTCGTAACATAATTCGCAGACCCATAAATAGGGTATTTTGAAGTTGGGTAATATCATTTGTCATTCGTGTAACAAGTGAGGCTGCAGGGAATTTACTTAATTTTTCAAAGGTGAAGGATTGCACTTTTACAAAAAGCTGTTTTCTTAAGTCAAATCCAAAGCCTTGGCTCACATGTGCGGCATAAAAAGAGTTAATCATACCTGAAGCGAAAGCAAGCAGTGATATTCCAACCATGATTGCTCCCCAAACCATGACAACGTCCATATCTTCTTTTAAAATTCCATCATCAATAATTTTAGCCATTAATAATGGGTGCAAAAGCTCCACAGTTAGTTCGACAAGCATTAATGTTAATGCAATCATTACGGATATTCGATATGGTTGTAAAATTGATCGTAATTTTATCATACTGTATCTATCCTCCAGACTCTTAAATACTATTCTATATGGAAAGGGCTTTCATTTCTTTGAAGCTATGTAATCTATAAATTATAAAAACAAACTGTATATAGTATAAGATTTAGTGTAAAAGTTGTTCGTTCCATTGCGCTCCAGACACTCCATTCGCCGGGGAGGAAGCTGAGCCTCCTCGGCTTCGCTTGTGGGGTCTCAGCCTTTCCTCTACTTCCCGCAGGAGTCAAGTGTCTTCCGCTCCATTCCACTATCAATTAAAAAATATTGAATAGCAACAATCTTTACGAAAAACTGCTTTCTTAAAAAAGTATATAGTGAAAAATGAGTATAAAAATAGTTTATCAATTATTCCATCACTTGCCGAGTAGAATGTACTATTGATTTTATGTATTAACTTGCTTTAATATCAAAAAAACTTAATAGTGACAACGTATATCGACCATACTAAAAATTAGAATAAAACTTCAACGAGGTATCCAATGAATCCTTCTATGCAAGATATTATGAAAGCTCAAGAAAAAGTTTCTACTTTACGCTGGTATTATTGGCGTGATGAAGTTGTTTTTACACCGCAATGGTGGTTTGTGCTCATATTTCTTATCTTTCTTTTTTTTGTCTGGATCCGACTCCTTGATCATAGCAGAATATTCCCAATTTTATTATATGGGCTACTTACGTTTAACATAGCTACAGTTCTTGATACATTCGGTGGAGAGCTGCAACTTTGGGAATACCCAAAAATGGTGTTACCTTGGGGTCCAAGAGTTATATGCATTGATTTAATGATCTCTCTCTTCTTCATGATGTTGTATCAAATTTTTATAAAATGGAAAGCGTTTATTTTTGCTTCTATTTTCTTATCCGGTATATTCGCATTTGTTTTTGAACCGATTGCCATGTATTTAGGAATTTACAGACCATTGATTTGGTCAAATCTTTATTCATTTCCTATTTATATTTTGTTAGCTATTTTCATCAGAGTGATTGTCGAGAAAATCTGTAAACTGAGGGCAGAAAACTGACTCACTTATATTTCTCAAAATGAAGTACATATTTCACTTGAATTTTTTCCAAGTGATGACAATAATATGAATATTAGATCTATTTCGTGCATCGAAACAATTTTACATAAGGGAGATAAAATTCATGGCAACCGCATCACTTCAAAAAAAACCTGCTTCCTTCCAACAAGAATCAGGAACAATGTACAACATTTTGTTTATTATCGGTTTGTGTCATCTTTTAAATGACAGCATTCAGTCAGTTATTCCCGCAATGTTTCCCATTTTAGAACAATCGATGGGACTCTCGTTTACACAACTTGGACTTATAGCTTTTGCATTGAACATGGTTTCTTCAGTTATGCAGCCTGTTGTCGGCTTATACACGGATAAAAAGCCGATGCCTTACGCCTTACCAATCGGATTAACGAGCAGCATGTTAGGTGTACTTGGTTTAGCATTCGCTCCATCATTTTTAACAATCCTTTTATCGGTTATTTTTATTGGGTTAGGATCGGCCATTTTCCATCCCGAAGGTTCACGTGTTGCTTATATGGCTGCCGGAAACCGGAGAGGTTTAGCCCAATCGATTTATCAGGTTGGAGGTAATAGCGGTCAAGCGCTTGCTCCATTAATAACAGCTTTAATACTCGTTCCTCTCGGGCAATTTGGAGCCATTTGGTTTACAGTTGTTGCTGCCTTGGCAGTTGGGTTTTTATTTTATATTGCAAACTGGTATTCTCGTAAACTAAAAGAGATCAAAGCTACTAAAAAAATAAAAGTTAAAAATACCAATACAAAAGCTTTATCAAAGTCTATACGTAACGCAGTCATTATTATTATCTTTTTGATTTTTGCTCGTTCATGGTATGTGAGTGCCATCTCAGGCTTTTATGCTTTTTTTGCGATTGATAAATATGAGCTCACGATTGCCAGTTCTCAGATTTATATTTTTACTTTTTTACTAATGGGAGCTGTTGGGACGTTTCTTGGCGGGCCGTTAGCTGATCGTTTTGGAAAACGTACAGTTATCCTGATTTCTTTGCTAGCAACAGCGCCTCTATCATTATTGCTGCCATTTGTAGGTTCAACTCTATCTATAATTATTCTTGCACTAATAGGGGTTATCTTGATGTCCAGCTTTTCTGTTACCGTTGTCTATGCACAAGAGCTTGTTCCTGGTAAGATCGGATTAATGTCAGGGTTAACAGTTGGGTTGGCATTTGGCATGGGAGCAATCGGTTCAGTTGCCCTGGGTGCCTTAATCGATTGGATCGGCTTAACAACAACCATGATCGGTGTTGCTTTACTACCATTACTTGGTTTATTAGCATTTTTATTACCAACTGATCGCAAATTAACTGAATGGCAACAGACAAACTAACTGAAAAAAATCAAAGGACAAATTCCATAAAATTTGGGATTTGTCCTTTCTTTTATTTGAAAATAGTAGTCTAACTTACATAACTTACCAGAACTTTTAATCTATTTGTAACCTACGAGTCATATTTCTGTGTTATAACTAGATAGATGAGAAAGGGGTTGCTTTATGCGAGCTTTGAAACAAACAATTGCCACAGTTGGAATCCTATTATTATCCTTACCTATTACATATGTGGCAAAAGCAGAATCAACAAATGACACGTTAAATCGTGCGAGTGAACAGCTAGAGCAGAATCAACAAACCATTCTTCAAAAGGAAAAAGAACAGCAAGCCATAAATGAAGAAGTGAATACTATTCAACAAAATGTACAAGCTCTTGATCAGGAAATTTCAAGCAGTGAACAAAGCCTAGCTGATGTTGAAACAAAGATATCAGAAATCCAAAAATTAATTGAACAAAAGAAAGAAGAAATTGTTCTTCTTCAGGACAAGGTATATGCACGCGAAGATATTATGGAAAAGCGTTTAGTTGCTCTTCAGCATAGTGATCGTACAACAATCGTTATTGATACTCTTATTAATTCTGAAAGCATCGGTAATTTCTTTGAACGTGTTGGGGCCGTTGCCACAATATTGGATGCCGATCAAAATATCGTTGAACAACAACAAGCAGATATAAATCAAATTGAAGAAGAAAAGAAAGAAATCGATAAACAAGAACAACTTTTAGTTTCCCAACAGGCTGAATTAGAAACTAAAAGAGTTGAGCTTGAGCAAAAACGTATAAAAAGAAATCAGGCACTTGTTGCCTTACAAGATAAATATCAATCATTGTCAGCTGAAATTACTCTAGCAGAAAAAGAGAAGTCAACGATTCAATCTAAGATAAGCACAATTCAAGATCAGATAAAAAAAGAAGAGGAAGCTGCAAAAGCCAGAGCTGTTGAATTAGCTAAAGCTAAAAAAGCAAAGGAAGAAGCTGTTGTACAACAAACAGTTGCTCCACCGCCAACAGCGCCAAAAAAACAAACAAGCACACAAACAACGAAAAAAGACAGCGACACTTCATCTAAATCAGGAAAAGAATTGTATGTTTCTGCAACTGCATACAGTCATGAAGATACGAAAAATGATGTGACTTATCTCGGTTATAATATTAAAAAGAACCCGAATATGAAGCTTATTGCCGTTGATCCCGGTGTCATCCCTCTCGGCTCAAAAGTTTGGGTAGAAGGATATGGCGTTGCCATCGCAGGTGACACAGGTGGAGCTATTATTGGACATAAAATAGATGTATTAATGCCTTCAAGTGCAAAAGCACTTCAGTGGGGACGTAAAACCGTAAAAATTAAAATATTAGATTAGATTTGGCAGCAACAAAAGGATAGATAAACCAGAAAACCTTCTGGCTTATCTATCCTTTTGTTTTTAAAATAACTGAAGATTCATTATCTAAGATAAAGACCATATAAGATTTATCCTCTTTAAAATTCCAATCAATAAAGATATCTTTGACACTAGTCTGAAAAACCTCTTCAAATTTGCCATTTCGATGAAAGTGGCTTTTCTCTAATTCATCCTTTGTCATTTTCAATTCATCTGCAAACCCCTTCTGAATAAGAGATTTTTCAATAGGAACTAAAATTCCCTTTCTTTCAATTACATAAAGAGTTTTAGATAATGGATATAGTTTTATTTGATCTGGGACTTTTTCTACTAGTAGACTAATTCTAGCCACTTCCGATTCCAACAACTTCAGATTAACGTGGTCTTCCGGCATACATTCACGGCCTACTCTTTCATCTAATACAAACATCATAATTCCCGTATTATTCGGCAAATTCCAATCATGGTAATGGTCAACAACATCTTGATTCAATGAAATCTCTACTACTCCTTTTAATTCCTCAATGGCATAATTAATAATAACGATTCTAGCTTTTTCTACCTGATTCCTATAACCTTGCTGAATAAGAACTTCCTCCATTGGTGATATGAAACCTCTGATGTAAACAACCAAGTATCGGTCAGATAAAGTCGATTGACATAATTGAGGACCTCTTCCAAAATTCTTTCTAAGGATTTTACTTGTAAAGCTACTAATTGAATTTAATATTTCTTGATTCATTCACTTCACTCATTTCCTTATTTTATTATTTCTTTTATGATCGTATGTAAATAAGCTATTTGATACTTCAATGTTAGTTGATGAGATGTTGGTATGACATCGAGCTTGCTTTGTAACGAATCTAACTCTTCGATAATATTACAAAGGAACTCAACAATAGAAACAACCATATTAATTAATAGCTGCTTTTCTATTCTGACATCCTTTAATAATATCATGCTCTGTTCCATTAAATTACGTAGATCAGATAGATTATTTTTTATTTCAATGATATGTTTGTTTTCCACCTTACTATTATAATGGTGAAAGGTTTCAGCTATTTCTTTTAGCAGACTACAAATTTCACTCAACTTTACAGGTGTCATTTTGGTCATTACCTTTAATGATTGTGAATACTCATAACAATTTTCCATTTACTTCACCATCCTACTACCCAATCATTAATATCCCCAAAAAATAAAAAGCCAAAATAGCAAAAAGTTTTATGTCTTTTTGCTATTTTGGCTTTTGTTTAGCTAACTATTCTAATATCTACCAAGATTATTTAAATGACTTCAAGTATGATCATTATTTTTTATAAATAATTCGTTTAATATATCATATTAAAAATTGAAATTATTGTATATAGATGTTTTAAAGTAAATAGAAAAACATATAACTTCTATCATTTTTATAGTCCCAAAATAAAAATATGTCCTCTACCCTTGTCTCAAAGATAGAATCAAATTTCCCCTTATGAAAAAAGTAGGAATTTTTAATATCGTTTGAACGTTCTTGTAATAGCCCGAAATATCCCTTATTATATAAAATTTTCTCCATTCGTATTAATGTATCACGGCATTCTACAGCATACATGTTTTGATTGATCTTTATAATTTCCATACTTGTTGGTGCTTTATAAATTTCATTCTTTACCACACTTATACCTTCAAATAGCTTTTCTTTTAAAGCGGGGTGAATATCCGTATTCATCCAATTCCTGGAATGACTATTTTCTACTATCAGCATCCCAGTATTTCTGTTAAAGTTCCAATCCTCAAAATAAGAATCGAAACTCATTCCCAGAGAATCTTTCACTTCCCCAATGAATTCATCAACAACATCCTCCATTACTGCCGATCGGAACTTATAGACCAAATTTACGTTATCATTTTTTAGTAATACTTCCTCAGCCGGAGTGATATATTTACGTACAAAAGCGATGATTCTATTTGAATGTAACGTGACAGAACACATTTCAGGCCCTTTTCCAAACCTTCGTTTTAAAATCTTACTTAAAGTACTACTTAGCAGAAGAAGATCTTCCTGGTAGTAACTATTTGTATTTTTCATTCATATGTTCCCCCTAGGTCTAAGTCAATAAAAAACAAAAAGGCCTAACTCCATATAGAAGTTAGGCCATGGAAAGACGGGCTATTATCAGAATAGTTTCTTCCATTTACCATTTAAGGTTTATTTATATTTATGTATCATTTGAAATTGGATTGTATTTAAGAAATTAACTAATAACAGCAAGAAATTAGTCTTATAAATAGTAACATTATTCTAACGACTCCGCAACAGATTTAACCCAGCTATCTGTTAGTATAGTTCCTGACATTAGAGAAATCATAAGATTGTACTTATTAACATACCCGAGGTGATAATATGGATCGAAGAAACCAACATTCGGAAGTAACTCCTCATCAAGATGGGAAACAAGAATCCATTATTAATGATTCCTTATCAACAGCTGGTTCACAAATAGGAATTCGCCTGGAAGCCGACCCTGAGTTCACTCAAGAAAAAAACCCTTTTGATCACGAAATCAAACAGGATCCATCAATGGCTGCATTTGAAAACATCATGAGAGGCAAGAAAATTGAAGAGTAAAGGATGATTTTATATGGGTGATTGGAACGAACAAGCGGCCCCAAATAATAATATTCCGGCAAACCGGTTACGATCTCAAAATTTAAAATTAAGTAAACAAAGCAAATTCAAAGGGAGATCAAGTAAAAATACAGCTATTACTAGTGAATAATGTATGTAAGGACAGCCCTATTCTCTTGGACTGTCCGATATGTCATTACTTTTGTTTCTCAATGAAATCATAAATTTCCTGTTTTGAAGGTAAAGCTGAAATTGCTCCTTTACCAGTAGTAGTAAGGGCTCCACTTGCATTGGCATAAGATAAAATATCTACATGCTCTTGTTTTAATAGTGATTCAAGATTAAAAGTCGTGGCATTTTTTTCTATTAATTTATATAAAAAACCGCCTATAAAAGCATCACCTGCACCTGTTGTATCCTGAACAGTAACCTTATAACCCGCTGATGAGAAGCTTTCTTCATTCACAAAAAGAATAGCCCCTTCTGCACCCTTTGTATAAATTACCGCTTTCACTTCACCTGTAAATAGAGAGTGTATTGCTTCTTTTTCATCTTTGATTCCTGTAATAAATTCCAGCTCTTCATCTGATATTTTTACTAAATGCGCTTGTGGGAGAAATTCTCTTATCGTTGCTTGACATTCTTCAGCACTTTCCCATAATGGCAATCGCACATTAGGGTCAAAGCTTATCAAAGCTCCCTTTTCTTTCGCCACTTTTATTGCCTTTACATGAGCCTGTTTCATCGGGCTTTCGACTAAGTCAACAGAACAAAAATGAAGAATATCTCCTTCATTAAACCAGTTATCGCTTATCTCATCCTCTGATAGCAAAAGATCTGCTGATGGATTACGATAAAATGAAAAATCCCTCTCTCCATCTTCTTTTAGAGAGACAAACGCAAGTGCTGTGTTTGCTTTTTTGGTTCTCAAAATATACTCTGTATTGACACCAACATTGTTCAACGTATCTATTAAGAAATCACCGAACGCATCCTCACCCAGCTTTGTAATCATTGATGCTTGTCCTCCAGCTTTTGCAACGGCTGCTGCAACATTTGCCGGGGCACCACCTGGAGCCCTCTCAAACGAAACTACCTCTTTTAGAGCAACTCCCTTTTGAGCTGGAATGAAATCAATTAAAACCTCTCCAATCGAAAATAACCTGGCCATCCTCTTCACCTCATATTTATGTAAACTACTTATAAGTATACACAATCTACCTTTATAAATAATAGATTTTTTATTGTAAGCAAGAACAAAGGGACAGTCCTGCAACCACATTTTTATGTGCGGGCAGACTATCCCCTTATGAATATTCTTTAGACTGGTACTGCAACAAAAAATTCATTATATAACGCTTGAACAGCACTCTTCTCCTGAGGCTCTTTTACCCCAAACATCATGCTAACCTCTGAAGAACCTTGATTGATCATTTCAATGTTGACATCAGCGTTCGCGAGAGCCTTTGCTGCACGAGCTGTTGTTCCAACATTATGGCGCATTCCTTCACCAACAACCATAATTAAAACAAGATCGTGTTCAATGATGACTTCATCAGCATGCAGCTCTGTCATAATGCGGTCTTTTATTTGTGCTTCAAGTACTTCATCCATCTGATCTTGTCGCAAAATTACTGTTACATCATCAATACCTGATGGTACATGCTCATATGTTAAACCATAGTCCTCTAAAATTTGTAATAGTTTACGCCCAAAGCCAATTTCACGGTTCATTAAGTATTTACTTACATATATACTACAAAAACCTTTATCACTTGCGATACCAATAACAGGCCCGTTAGAATTTGATCTCTCATTTACAATTCTTGTTCCAGGTGCTGAAGGATTATTTGTGTTTTTCACATTTACAGGAATGCCTGCTCTAAATGCAGGAATTAATGCTTCATCATGGAATACAGAAAAGCCTGCATAAGAAAGCTCACGCATTTCACGATATGTCAGCTCACTAATCTCCTTAGGATTTTGAACAAACGTTGGATTAACTGAATACACCGCATCAACATCTGTGAAATTTTCATACAGATCGGCTTTAATACCATTTGCTAAAATTGACCCTGTAATGTCTGATCCGCTTCTTGAAAATGTTAAAACCTCACCTTTTTTGTTATAACCGAAAAACCCCGGGAATACAACGATCCCTTCTTTTTCGCGAAGTTTATATAAGTTCTCATACGATTCAGGTAATACTTGAGCGTTACCAGGCTCATCTGAAACAAGTAAACCGGCATCTTTTGGATTAACATACTCGGCATTAAGTCCGCAATGTTGGAAGAATGCCGCAATCAACTTTGCATTATTATCCTCTCCACTTGCCTTTACTGCATCAAGGTAGCTTTCAGGCTTACTTTTGTCTCCTGATAATAATGCCTTTAAGTCAGTTGAGATGGTTTCTAAAATATCCAGAGGGATCGATAATTCTTTTACAATACTTGCATACCTTTCAATGATTGTTTGAAAGACACCATCAGCATTTTCATTTGCTAAATGTTTCTCCGCACATTCGATCAATAAATCAGTTACCTTTATATCATCTGAATATCGTTTTCCCGGTGCAGAAACAACAACAACCTTTCGAGTTGGATCTGACTCAACAATATTCAAAACTTTTTTTAATTGTTCACCTGAAGCTAAAGAGGAACCACCGAACTTTACAACTTTCATTTCTACATCTCCTACTATTTAAAATTTTCAGTCAAATTTTAATCACTATTATCCTCTGTTTTCTTCAATTAATCAAGGGTTTTCTTTATATGATGTACAATTGTCCTTTTAAAGGAGACAGTTGTGTTGGTTTCCAGAAAAAAAGCCGGCAGAAACGATTCGCCGGCTTTAATTATTAAACATTTAATTTTTCTATAATGCTTTCCGCCACCACATCCCAATAACCAGGTGTTTCCTGATAAGCGGACGTTATGTTTTTGTACATTGCCGATTGCTTTTCAGAGAACGCAGGATCTTCCTTAGATGGTAATTTGCTTCGTTCCTCCATTACAAACTCCTGCATTTTTGCTGCGCGGGGACCCCATACTGCTACTTCCTCCCCTTCACTATTTAGAAAAATAAAAATTGGAATCGCACGAGATGTACCATTTGTTAAATATTGATCCATGAGCTCTAAATTTGAATCACGAAGTACAAAGCGAACTTCGATACCGATTTCTTCAGCAATTTTCAGGAGGATAGGATTGTTCAGCATTGCATCGCCACACCAGTCTTCCGTCAGTACGATCGCTTTTAAACTCTTATCGTTTAATGAAGCTAAGCGGCTTTTATGTGTTTCATTTAATGAAAACTTATCATAAATCCCCATCATTTCTGATTTGTTCACGTTCATTCCATTTATATACTCTTCTTTTGTTAAACCATTATTGTACCAATCAAGTAAATTCATTATAACGATCCCTCCTTATCATTAGTTTCATTTTAGAGGGTTGTCATGTTTTTTTCAATTAAAGTGAGACTTCCATCAATGGGGGTTTTCTTCATCCCCCAATGATGGTTAGCGAAACTTATCCGATCTTTACGGCCAGTTATCTACCACTCATCATCTTTATTTCTCTCTAATATTGAAGTCGGAGTCTTACTGGCCGTTAAGAATGGGTTAAATTAGTCCATCATACGTTTTTTAAATATCCGGTATGCCAGAGCAAAAATTACGATGATCCAAATAATTATGAAAACAAGGTTACTCCATACATCTACAATGCCTGCACCTGATTGTACCTCTCGAGCCAGTTCGACAAGCTGAGTGTTTGGCATATATTCCACAGCCTTTAAGAAAGGGAATTTTTCAGCAAGCAGTAAGGCATATGAACTAAAAGTAAATAGAAAGAAAAAAGGCATAATCACAACTGAGGCTTCCATGACTGATTTTGTCATCAAGCCGAGAAAGGTTCCTAAACCAATGTAGAATAATGTAGACAACGCAATTGCAACAGCGATGACCATGACATTTTCCGGCTTATACTCAATTAAAAAACAAGAAACAGTAATAATAAAAATAGTGGTGATAAATGTCAGCATCCCTTTACCAGCCAAGATTTCCACCGAACTGGCAGGTGACAGCATTAATCCGCGCAATGTATTCTTTTCCTTTTCCTCAGCAATAAGCGAGCATTGAATAAACGCAGCAACAAGAGACAATGTCATGTTAATAACAATATATTGCATATCAATCGTCAATTCTCCCTGTGAACCGTAAAGCAGTGCCATAAATAACGGGATAATAGCCGTAAAGGATACATACATATTTTTTGAAATATCTTTATAATCTTTCTGAAAAATGGCTAAGGTCCTTTTTAATGAAAATGTCATGATAATTTCCTCCCTGTTATCTCAACAAATATATCACCTAAAGTTGGTTCGTTTGTATGAACTGACATTACTTTATTTTCTGACATAAAGCGATACAGCTTTTCCGCACCATCTTCCCCTTTTGAAATGACTTCTGTTGTGCCGTCCGTTAATTCGACCGTCAGTGTATTATCTGCATAGCTCTTGCGCAATTCCTTCGGTGGTCCGATCAGCTGTATGGAGCCGTTATGAAGAAATGCAACACGATCGCACAATAATTCTGCTTCATTCATATCATGAGTTGTTAGAAAAATTGTAGTACCATTCTCCTTTAGTTCCTGTAAACCGCGATAAATATGGCGGGAATTAACAGGATCGAGAGCTGATGTAGGCTCATCTAAAAACAGCAGCTCCGGTTTATGAAGAAATGCCCGCGCAAGCGTCACTCTTTGCAGCATCCCCTTTGAAAGCTTTGAAACAATCTTTTTACTTTCTTCCTTTAAATTAACCATATCCAGTACTTCATCTATTCGTGAAATACTCACATCATAAAGCCCGCAATATAATTTTAAATTGTCATAGATTGATAAGCGTTCATACAAGCCGCTATTGTCAGTAATAATCCCGATTTTTTTTCTGTTAATCGGATTTTTTAATTGGAAAGCAGGTTCCCCAAATACTAGTGCAGCTCCATCTGTTTGTGACAGTTGGGCTGTTAAAATTTTTATAGTCGTTGTCTTCCCTGAACCACTCGGCCCAAGAAAACCAAATACTTCTCCTTTATTTACTTCAAATGAAACATCCTCAAGTGCACGCTGATTACCGAACAGTTTTGCCAATGACTTTACTTCTATTATCTTTTCCATTGTCATCCTCCTGTATTGCTTTGTGATATGACTTCATCATATAGGAGGAGTCACAATGGTGCAGTAAATAGCCCGCAAAAGGAGCAAAATGCTATGTAGGTGGCGCATATTCCCCGTGAATGGAACACTATTTTAAGCCAAGCATCCCTTTTAATTCCGCCATTTTTGCCTTCGAGAGCGGAACAGAGGATTTGCTAGCGTCATTTAGAATAAGTGTAAAGCTGTTTCTCGTCCATGTTACAACTTCCCTCACCTTTTGCAAATTAACGATATACGAACGATGACAGCGGAAAAAACCAAATGGTTGCAGTCGCTCCTCCAACTCATTCAGAGTGAACATACTGTGATAAATTTCCCCTTTAATATAAAGCAATGACTGACCTTCACTGCTTTCAATATAATCTATTTCGGGGGGATCAAATAAAACGATTTTCTCATTCACCTTTGTTGGAATTTTTTCAAATCTGACAGGCTGAATAACGGGTTCCATATCGGTCTCCTGTTCAGATTCTTCCGCGGTTACATCAAGCTTAAAAAGACCAGAACTATCCAAACGATATACATTGTCGGTTAGGGTCAATGCGCTTTCCATATTGCCGGTTAGAATGACGACTGCTTTATCTTTGCTAATTAACTCCTGTACGACCATATTAAGAACTCTTTTCGTTTCCAGATCCGTGTTTTGGTCCGGTTCCTCTAATACATAAAGAGATACTGGTTTGAGCAGCAAATTTCCCAGATGTACTCTTTTTTTCTCCGAAAAACTTAACTTTCCAATTCTTGTATTCTTCTGTTCTTCCAGTTGAACAGTTAGCAGAATTTGTTCTAGTGCTGATTTAGAATCATACAGTTTTTGATAAAATGATAGATACTCCTTTACAGTCAGCCTCTCATATAGGCCGTCATTTAAGGATAAAACTCCGATATGCTGTAAATATTTTTTCTTTGAAGCAGCAATGCTTATATCATTCACCTTTATTGTTCCTGCCAAGATCGGAAGCTCTCCTAACAGCATACTCATTACTATTTTCTGCACATCCATATTCGTATGAATGGCAACAACAATTCCCGCATCGACTGTCAAACTGAAAGACGGAAAGATAACTGCATTGCCTTCATGCTTTTCTAAATCGCTAATTGATAATATATTCATAGCCTCCACCCTAACTATTTCAATTATTTCCAATTATAACGCAAGGCTTGTCTAAAATTCAGAGAAAAGTTCCTTTCCTGGGAAATATATGAATAATTTGTCTGAGAAATTCGACATTTTTCAGAACAAAAGCGCAAGCGCCTTGATCAGCCCTCGGGCAAATAAGACGCAAATCAATAGAAGACGTCCTTTGTCTTCAATTCATTTGTGGCTAGACCCTTGAGGCAGTCAATAACGCGACGTCAATCTCCACGACTGCACTTGCACGTCCTGTGCGATCTAAGGCTGGGCGCTGGAGCTGGATGTCGCACACTTATCCACAGTTAGAAGAATTTTATAGTTTCCTAAGCAACAAAAAAACTGCTGATTCAATCAGCAGCTAGTTTGTAGACAAAGTAAAACTCGCTAGCCTTTCAGACTGATTGCTAACGCTTGCGTATCAAAGCACGAAGCCTTGTGAGGAGCGGAGTTACCGGTGTTGGTAATGAGCACCGCAGCAAGGTGAGTAACGAAGAAAGCGAGCGTTTGTCAACAGTCTGACTGCTGATTCAATCAGCAGCTATTTTTGCTTGTAGTAAGTAAGGGCAAGGGCAAACGCCAGAACCGTTCCTTTCACAATATCCATTGCAAAATAAGGTACGGACATCATAACAAGTCCATTCTGTAATATACCAATTAAGACGGCACCGACAAATGTTCCAAAAGCATTTGGCTTACCTGCACCCAGCACAGAGAATCCAATAAATGCAGCGGCAACTGAATCCATTAAATAAGGTGCTCCAGCATTGATCTCTGCTGTCATCACTCTTGAAGCTAATACAATTCCTCCGATTGATGCAAAAAGAGCAGATAAAAGATATGCGGCTACTTTATATTTATTAACAGGAATTCCAGATAATCTTGCCGCTTCAATATTCCCTCCGATTACATACATATATCGCCCATGCTTTGTGTACGTTAAAAAGATATGAACAGCAATTACAACCATTACCATAATGATAATAATCCAAGGTACTTGTCCAATTTTCTCAAAAACTGGACTAATAAGACCTGTTGCAAATGTTCCGTCAGGCATGACCATATTTTGTGATACAGTTGCACCTTTCGTATATGTTAAAGCAATTCCCTGCACAATAAACATCGTTGCAAGAGTTATTAACATATCGGGAACTTTTAATTTTACTATGAAAAATGAATTTAGAACTCCAACTAATAATGAAGCTATTATAGCTGAGAATATGGCAATGAGTGTGTTCTGTGAGAACCAGACAAACATTGAAATAACAATCGCGTTTGATAATGAAGCAACAGACCCTACAGATAAGTCGAACCCATTCACAGAAAGTGAAATGGTAATACCGATTGCGATTATCGTTACTATAGATATTGATCGTAAAATATTAATAATATTATTCCCTTGAATAAAGGTTGGATTAGAAACTGCAAACACGATGATAAGAATAAAGATCGTTAATATTGTTCCATATTTATACAAAAATTGAAACAAATCAAATGATCTTTTCCCTTTATTGGTTTGCACAGGATTTAATTCAGTCATCTTAGTTGCCTCCTGTTGAATAAAATAATAGGTCTTCTTCGTTTGTTATATCTGTATTTACTTCTTTAACAACCTTACCGTCATACAAAACATATAAGCGATTTGTAATCCCGATGATTTCGGCTAATTCTGAAGAGGCATAAAGAATAGCCTTTCCTCTTTTCGCCAACTCACATATGAGTTCAAAAATATCCTTTTTCGCTCCCACATCTACTCCCTTTGTAGGTTCGTCAAAAATATAAACATCAGCATCTGTAATAAGCCATTTTCCTATTGCAATTTTCTGTTGATTTCCACCAGATAAATTTTTCACTTTCGTTTCATCTGATGGTGTTTTTATTCCAAGACTTTTAATGAGCTCAACAGCTTGTTGCTTTTCAGCTTTGCGTTTAACAAAGCTAAGTGCACTTGTGAAAGCTCCCAGGTTTGCAGCGGTTAAATTTGTTACAACCGACTCTTCTACCAAGATCCCTTCTTTTCGTCTTTCTTCAGGAACCAAGGCAATCCCCTGTTTAACTGCTTGATAAGGGCTGGTCATTTTTAGTTTTTTACCATGCAGCTTTATTTCTCCTGATGTAAGTTTCTTTTCACCAAACAAGGTTTTACATAGCTCTGTTTTACCTGCTCCTACTAAGCCTGCGATTCCGATAATTTCACCTTTTCTTACATGCAGGGAAACATCTGATAGTTTTTCATGATCATAAAGATGGTTGACCTCCAGGATCGTTTCACCAATTTTAAATATTCTCTCCGGAAACTGCTCTTCTAGCTCTCTGCCAAGCATGTTTTCTATTACTTTATTAGGAGTTGTCTCACGAATAAGTTCATGTGTGACAAGCATTCCGTTTCTCATGATTGTAATCTCATCACAAATCTCAAATATTTCAGGAAGACGGTGTGAAATAAAAATAATCCCGACATCTTTCTCTTTTAGATCACGAATAACCCTGAATAATTCCTTTGTCTCAGCATGACTTAATGGTGCAGTCGGCTCATCGAGGATAAGGAATTTACATTTTGACGAGACAGTTCTTGCAATCAGCACCATCTGTTTTTCTGCAAGAGTCAGTTCACTTACCAGCTTTTTAGATGACACCTTTATATTTAAGCTATTTAAAATTTCAGTTGCTTGTTGATGGATTTGCTTCCAGCGAATGAATTGCCTCTTTCCCATCTCACTCACTGTTTTGGTGAGCATAATGTTCTCTCCTACTGTTAAATATGGGATAAGGGCTGTATCCACTTCCTGATGAACAATTTGAATACCTTGTACTTGTGCATCCCTAGGGTCTTTAATTAACACTTCTTTGCCGTCTATTTGAATTTGTCCTTTGTAATGATTGTAAGCACCTGATAAAACTTTCATTAGAGTCGATTTTCCGGCACCATTTGCTCCAATTAGTGCATGAGTCGTACCGCTTTTCATCGTAAAATCAACAGAGTCAAGTGCTTTTACTCCAGGAAACTCAATTGTAATTCCTCTCATATTTAATACTGATGTATTCATTTTCCTTCCTCCTTCCTTATTGATCTTTTCTTGGTTTTATTGGAATTCTTAATTGGAGGTTTATATAGAGGAAAAAAGGGAGAGAGACGGGTGTTTCGAGAGTAAGAACTAAGACTTCCACCCGTTCTCTGCTAGAGATATTATTTCTTATAATATTCTTTTAATGTTTTCATCCATTCTTCTTCAAATGCATCTGACTGACCCCAACCTTCCACAGTGTCAGCTAAATTCACCATATTAATAGGCTCATTCGATTGAAGTAATGCGTCTTGTGAAATAAGTGATGCTTCAAGATTATATGTTTCAGGTGTTTCTTCATCAGCAAGTTTTTTTGCCAAAATTCTCATGTCCACTGCACCGATAAGCTTTGGATCAACAGCTGCCGTGTATTTCCATGAGCTTGCTTCATTTTGCATTTCTTGTAGATCCGCATTCGAAACATCAATACCATAAATCTTAATTTCATCTCTTCCCGCTTCTTTAATGGCACGTGCTGCACCGATTGCAAATGCATCCCATGTTGCGAAAATTGCATCAATTTCACCTTTCGGGTGCTTATTAAGCATAGAAGCAACAGCATTTTGCGTTTGAACAGATGTATCTGCAGATGCAATACCAAAGCGCTCTACTTCTTTAATCCCCGGATTATTCTTTAAAACATCTTGGTAAACAGCGTTTCTTCTAACCATTGGAGGGAATCCGTCAACCCAAAGGTATACGATATTCGCTTCACCTTTTGTCTCTTTCACTAATTGATCTAAAGCTAATTTAGCCAGCGCTTCATCATCCTGTGAAGTTAATGTCACTCCATTAATTTTTGATAATCCATCAATCGAGTCAAATGTAACAACACTTTTACCTGCATCAACCAACTTTTGCACAGCATTAATTGTTGCTTCATCATCACCATGAGAAATGATAAATCCATCATAATCTTCTTCAAGTCCTTGTGCGATGGCATCATGGAATTTAGCTATGTCACCATTTGCGGTGAACACATCAACTTGGAAGCCTAATGCTTCCCCTTCTTCTTTAGCTCCTGCTAGAAATTGAGCTGTATGATCATCCCCGCCAATTTTGCGGATTACTTTAATTTTTACTTCTTCACCATCTTTAAATCTTTCAGGCACATTATCGAGTGACACGTCAGGATTCCCTTTTGATTTTGTCGACTCATTCGTTCCACCATTACTGGATGAACACCCTGAAACAAATATGGATAATACCAATGTTAAAATAAATAATGTGTTAAATAGTTTGTTCTTCATAGCTGCATTGCTCCCCTCAATTAATAGAATATGATTTACTCATGCCTTGAACTTGTTCTCTCTAATAATTTCACAAGTCCGGGCAACACAAAAAACCTCTCTAAGACAGAGAGGTTTCACCACAATAATAGGAGTCTCCTCTCTTATCTTTCAAAGCCATACAGCTTTGCAGGATTTAGCACCAATTCTATTCGGAAATAGAACGGTTGCCGGGCATCATCGGGCCAGTCCCTCTGCCACTCTTGATAAGAGATGTTTTTATGCGATTAAGTAAAATAACAATACATATACTTTAATCCGGTATAGAATGAATGTCAACCATTATTTGAATATTTATAATATCAGAATTTATTATATCTTTATAATAAAAGGCTTACATTTTTTCAATATAAAAGACAAGCATCCATGCTTGCCCATGTGAATTATTATTTTCTTTTCTGTGCTTTCATTTTGTTGTTAGCTAACTCTGCAGCATATTCTTCTTGAGATTTACCTTGTTTTTGACTTTCAGATTCAATCTTTCTGAACTTATTATCGTTTCTATTTGGCATACTCTCACCTCCTACCAGACTTTTATTTTGTACAAATGGTCAAGATACATACACCTAACTTTCCTTTAGTTTTTTTGCGTACTATGTTTTTTAATAAAGTTACATGCAATATTTAGTCCGTTTCCAAACTAGGATCTAAATGAAATTCTTTCAGAAAACAGCTGATCTTTTCTTCAATTCTTGTATACACATTGATTCATGTAGCAATTATATATACTATTACAAATAAATACCGCAAGTAAATTAACCTTTTTATTATCTATTGGTATAATGGAGGATAGAATTTATTCTTACATATAAAAGAAAGGTTTGATCTGATTTGGAACACAATTCCTCAAACTTTATTAAAACAATTATTAAAGAGGACCTTGAGACAGGAAAACGGGATTATGTGTACACTCGCTTCCCGCCGGAACCAAATGGCTATCTTCATATTGGTCATGCAAAATCGATTGTTATTAACTTTGGATTAGCAGATGAATTTAATGGAAAAACAAATTTACGATTTGATGATACAAATCCATTAAAAGAGGATACAGAGTATGTAGAATCCATTAAAGAAGATGTAGCCTGGTTAGGCTACGACTGGGACGGTTTATTCTTTGCATCCGATTATTTTGAAGAAATGTACAATCGTGCCGTTCTCCTTATCAAAAAAGGAAAAGCCTATGTAGATGATTTAACAGCTGATGAAATTAGGGAATATCGTGGTACATTGACTGAGCCTGGTAAAGAAAGTCCATACCGAACTCGCTCTATTGAGGAAAACCTTGATTTATTTGAGCGTATGCGTAATGGAGAATTTGGCAATGGAGAAAAGGTTCTCCGCGCAAAAATTGATATGTCATCACCAAATATAAATTTACGTGATCCTGTTATCTACCGTGTTTCACATGCTGCTCATCATAATACTGGCGATACATGGTGTATCTATCCAATGTATGCTTTTGCTCATCCACTCGAAGATGCAATCGAAGGCATTACACATTCCTTATGTACAACAGAGTTTGAGGACCAACGCCCTCTTTATAACTGGGTCATTGAAGAATGTGAAATGGAGCATAAACCACAACAAATAGAATTTGGTCGTTTAGGTATCACCAATACAGTAATGAGTAAGCGAAAATTAAAACAACTGGTTGATGAAAAGGTTGTTGATGGATGGGATGATCCACGTATGCCAACAATCTCCGGGCTACGTAGAAAAGGATATACGCCAAAAGCTATTCGTGAGTTTGTAAAAGAAACAGGTGTTTCTAAAGGATTTGCTACTGCAGACGAAGCAATGCTTGAGCATTTTGTCCGCGAAGACTTAAAACTTCAAGCTCCTCGAACAATGGGAATCTTGAAGCCTTTGAAAGTTGTCATTACAAATTATCCGGAAGATCAAGTTGAAATGCTTGATGCAGAGATTAACCCTGAAGTGCCTGAGATGGGAACAAGACAAATTCCATTTTCCCGTGAAATTTATATCGAGCAAGAGGACTTTATGGAAAACCCTCCAAAAAAATATTTCCGCCTGTTCCCTGGAAATGAAGTAAGATTAAAACATGCTTATTTCATTAAATGTGAAGAGGTTATTAAAGATGAAAATGGAAATGTGATGGAGATTCATTGTACCTACGATCCGGAAACAAAGAGTGGTACCGGCTTTACTGGTCGTAAAGTAAAAGGGACATTACACTGGGTTGATGCAAAACATGCATTGCCTGCGGAATTTCGTTTATATGAGCCACTTATCCTTGATAAGCAAAAAGACGAAGAAGTTGAAGATGAGGTTGAGTCTTCAGAAGAAAAAACGTTCCTTGATTATATAAATGAAAACTCTCTTGAAATTTTACAAGGATTTATTGAACCGAATATGAAGGATATTCAACCACAAGACAAATTTCAATTTTTCCGCCATGGATACTTTAATGTGGATCCTAAGCACACAACAGCAGAAAAAACGGTATTCAATCGGATCGTGTCTCTGAAAAGTTCTTTTAAATTAAAATAATGACTTTATTAGAAAGACTTGGCTTGTCGCCAAGTCCTAATGGCGAAAGCCTTAGTTTTTCTTATACTTTCATCCTTAAAATTTAAATACTTTCTGATAGTATAAAAAGAAGATGGCAATCGTAAGCCATCTTCTTTTATAATGGAAGCTCTATTAAGAAAATTGTACCGTATGAAGAGGTCTCGTGGACGGAAATATATCCATCATGGTTTTCAATAATTCTTTTTACAATCATTAACCCTAAGCCTGTTCCATCTTCTTTTGAGCTTGTGAACGGGTCAAAAACCTTTTCCTTTAGATCAGACGGTATTCCCGGACCATTATCCTTAACATAAATTTGAAAGTAATGATCGGACACTTGAGAATATATACGTATTTCTCCCTGGCCATCCATTGCTTCGATACTGTTGCGAACAAGATTATGAAAAACCTGCTTTATTTGCTTTGAATCAATTGGTACGGTTCTATGAATCAGGTTGATATGAATGGTAATATCTTCAGAAGAGTCAATAATTAACGGTAAAAACTCCTCCAATACACTTTGAAGACATACCTCTTTTTTAATTGGTGCTCCAGGCTTTGATAAAAGCAGCATTTCCTCAATGATACTGTTAATCCGTTCAAGTTCCTTCATCAGTAGAGACATATGATATTGGTTTTTCTCTTTATCCCCCAGTGATTGATTCATCAACGATAAGAAGCCTTGGACAACAGCCAAAGGATTCCGGATTTCATGTGCAGCACCTGCAGCTATTTCTCCAACTATGGCTAACTTCTCAGATTGGTACATTCTTTTCTCTAGTTCTTCGGTTTCTGTCATATCAACAAAGTTAATCATTCTTCCAATAATTTGACACTGATGATCGTGCATACCTGTTTGAGATACGAGCAAGACTTTGTTTTCTTTTGCCGTTTTATATGTAATTTTTCTATGATGAAAGTTTGAATCAAGAGTTATGATATTCCAAAACTGTTCGTTTTCATCATAAATCTGTTCATTCATAAACTTACTTATTCTGTCTTCGTTATATTGTAAAATATCCGCAGCTGCTCTATTAATTTTGAGCTCTGACAACTCATCATTTATTGTTATAATACCAATTGGCAAAGAATTCACGATTTGCTCACGATACATTTTATCATTCAAAATAGTTGTAAATGAATCTTTCAGACTCTTGGACATTTGATTTATGGAATTCGCCAATTCTTCAAATTCAACCTGTTTCAGGGGTGGCAGAGTAAGCCCGTACTGGCCTCTGGCAATTAGGTCAACTTTATCAACCATTGTTTCAATTGGCTTCGTCAAATTAGCACTTATCCGATACGCTGCTATAATAGACAAACAAATAGCCACTATTGTGATACTAATGAGCAGCCAAAGTGCATTTGAGATAATACTCGAAAACTCGTTCGAATGTGCAGTGAACTTTGTAAAAACCAGTTCCTTCGCTTCATTTATTTCTTTCCGTAATTCTTCAAGTTGTGGCAGGTACACTGAATGTATATATGTACGGGCATCATCATACTCTTCATAGGCTATTAATCCTTGAATATTATTTATGACCATAAAGTCTAGCAATTCTATATCTTTTTTTATACTAATTAAGGAAGAAGGAACAGCAGGAGGTTGATCAGACGTCTCATTTTCTTCTTCATCTTGATAAGACTGATAGACCTCAACGAAATCACAGCATAAATTTTCTCCTAAGTACTCTTTTACAACCAGTTCTCTAACGGCAAGATCTTTATCCCATTGTGTAAGCCAATAGACCTCAGGT
>Ga0182744_1000248_pt1 | contig 55878 bp, 52 predicted proteins | sample eDN3rd30CKraftMG_FD_128525 | JGI IMG/M metagenome (GOLD analysis project Ga0182744, IMG submission 128525) | Enriched Miracle-Growth compost microbial communities from Emeryville, California, USA - eDNA 3rd pass 30_C Kraft MG (version 2) (version 2) ... | reverse complement strand
TTTTTTAATTTCTCAGAATTCTTTCTATTACCACTATTCCTTTTTTAGCAATAACATTCAGCACCCCTCTAATATTGTCAATCTTTACTCCTGCGCTTCCCCATTTTTGGGATTGCAAAGGTAAATTCTTTTTATGTAAACTTCCAAATTTTTCTTATGAAATTTTTGAAGTTTTTTTTTATTTCAATTATTCTCTACTCTCCCTTTGTTTTGGGACTGCAAAGATAGTTTGATTTTGATAAATTCCAAATGGTTTTTCTCTTTTTTTTCCAACAGTTGTATAAAGTGCTGAATGTTAGCCGTAAAAATTGTGTGTCTTTTTTGGATAGCCCCGATTGAACGGTATGTTTGAGCTCTTTTTATAAGCGTAGGGAAAGTTGCGGGAATAAAAAAGCGAGTAGTGAAAGCGGGAAAAAGCTTCTGAATATTTATTTTATTTGTTGATAAATGGTGGTTAGAAATTCTCCGTAGGATCTTTCGAGTGTGATGATGTCCCCAGATTTCAGATTAATGCCGGCTGTTCCGTAAGGATTTGCGCGGATTTTTGTTGCGGAAAGCTGGAAATACTGTACTGGTTGCCCTTCTTTCCCGGAAAGTTTGATGCCTGATCCTAAAAATTTTCTAGTGGAAACGGTGTATATTTTATTTTCTTTCAGATGTTTTTTGATATAAGTTCTGGGATTTATTTCTACATTCTCGTCATTCAAAGAAATTTTCTGAGATTTTTTGGAACCGCTTATTATATATATAGTGTTGTCTGCGGAGGGCAAATTTGCTTTTTCGGTGTAATAAAGTTTGAGTTTGTAATTGCTGGGATCGAATGCCCGTTCCGTTCCGTCTACTTCTACGAAGGGTTGATAACTGAAGGTATTGGCTCCGATTTCTTTTGCTTTTTTGTAGATTTTCCCGAAAACTTCTTCATCATCATTAGAAAATCCCTGAACTTCGAGCTCGCCAAGATATTCCGAAGTGGTTTCTTCGGGATTAATTATGTATAAGAATCTATCGGTATTCTCAGAAACTTTGGTAACCGTATTGAGAATAACATTTTGAGAAAATGCAGAGAGCGATATCGCAAAACAGATTACAGAAAGAATGTTTTTCATTTTAAGAAAATAATTTTTAGAATGTGATTATTTTTTATTAAGGATTTCTACGCATTCTTCAAGGCTATGTTCCCAATGTTTTGGTTCGATATGGTAGTCTTTTTCAATTTTATCGAGACACATTGTACTTCGATGCGGGCGCTTTGCAGGAGTTGGGTATTGCGAAGTAGTTAAAGGATTGAGCTGGATTTTGGATTTTGAAAATTCTGCAATTTTTTCAGCGAAATGAAACCAGGTTGTTTCCGGATAATTGGAGAAATGATAAATCCCGTATTTCTTGTTTTCGGAAAAGATAATCTGCATTACGGCTTCCGCAAGATCATTTGCATTGGTAGGCTGCCCAAACTGGTCTGCCACAATTCCCAGCTGTTCTTTTTGGGAAAAGAGGTTCAGCATTGTTTTTACAAAATTTTTATTGAATTCCGAATACAGCCACGATGTTCTGATGATAATGGTTTGGGGATTAATTTCCAATGCGAGTTGTTCTCCTTCTCTTTTGGATTTGCCATAAATTCCGAGAGGATTGGTAAAATTGTCTTCGGAATAAGATATTTCGGTATCTCCGTCAAAAACATAATCCGTGGAAATATGGATAAGCGTGGTTCTGTTTTCTTGGCACGCTTCCGCAAGATTGGCTACACCTTGTGCATTTACGGCAAAAGCTTTTTCTGGTTCTGTCTCCGCCAAATCTACAGCAGTATAAGCGGACGCATTAATACAAAAATGAGGTTTGTAGTCTGCAAAAAAATCGGAAACCGCATCTGCATCCGTTATATCCAGCGTTTTTGTATCGGTAAAAATAAAATCAAACTGATGATCATTTTCGTTTTCCGAAATTTTCCGAAAACAGCTTCCGAGCTGTCCGTTTCCTCCGGTTACCAATATTTTTTTTATTTCGAACATTCTCTATTTTATTTTGATAAACTTAAAAACTTAAGCTGATTTGTTTTGTCTTCTTAAAAATGATGTCCTGCTCTGAAAATCTTTCTGATCGAGCTCGACCAAAAATTTCCTGAACAGGTTTTTGGTTTCTTCGGGTTGAAGCTCAGATTGGCGGGTTTTCATATTAAAATAAATCACTGTAATCCAAAGAACTGCGTAGATGATTTTCCCATCCATACTTTTCATCAGGATTTCCACTTTAGAAATCCGATCCTGTATTTCAATTGTTTTACTGCTGATCTGCACTTTCGTATTGGCGCGAACTTCTTTCAGATAAGCGATTTCGTTTTGGATGGCGATCCAGGTACAGCCGGTTTTTTTCAGATATTCTTCATAGGTAAAGCCGTAAAACTCTTCAACATGATCTTCACGGGCGTTCAGCATATATTCCAGATATTTCACATTATTGAGGTGACCAATCGGATCGCAATCGCTGAAACGGATTTTTGCGGTGGTTGAAATTTCGTTTTCCATAGCTGCAAAAATAAAAAAACCACTCTGATAAGAAGTGGTTTTTATGATAAACTATGTTAAAAATTATAGTCCTAATTCTTTTTTCACTAAAGGTGTAGCATCTGCACCTCCTTTGTAGATCAGTGCGCTTGCATCTAAAATGAATTCATAATTATTGGCTTTGGCTACTTTTTCTACTGCAGTGTTTATTTTATCAATAATCGGTTTCAGCGCATCTTCTCTTTTTTTAGCCAGATCGTTCTGCGCAGTCATCTGAAGCTGCTGAAGACTTTGTTGCTTTTTACCAAGCTCTTCTTCCTTTGCTTTTCTTTGGTCTTCTGTCAAAGTTGCTGCTGCTTTTTGATAAGTTTCAACTTCGGTTTGAAATGATGCAGCTTGTTTATTTAATTCATCACCTTTAGCTTTGCTGAAAGCTTCAAGATCGGCGGTTAGTTTTTTTGCTTCCGGCATTACGGACAATATACTTTCATAATCCATTGAAGCAATTTTCTGGGCATTCATCATTCCTGTGCTTAGGCACAATACCATTGCTACAAATAATACACTTATTTTTTTCATAAGAGGTTAATTTAAAATTTATTGAGGTTTTTTTATTTGCTATTATCTTTTACGTTAAATCTTGTAGTCTCGTTCCGATTGACATCATTCTGAGATTGCGATCCCTTTTTCCCCGGAACTGTATTTCCATTATTTTGGGTTTTCCCGCCTTTTTTCACGTTGGAAGTTTTTCCTGTTTTTACATTTGAACCTTTCCCGGATTTTTCAGGCTGATTTTTGAGGAGCAAATTTAGCACTTTATCTGTGTAATCATACCTTTTTTCGAGAAAAATAACACTAATGTTGTTGCTTTTATCAAGAACTATGCCCAAACTGTTTTTCTCCGAAATGGTTTTAATGGCGTTCCAAACCTGATCCTGAAATGGTTTTGCAAGATTGGCACGGGCATTATTAATTTCACCTTTCGGACCGAAGCGGCTGTTGATAATGTTTTTAATTTTTTTGTCCAAGTCGTCCACTTCTTTTTCACGCTGCTTCAGCTGATCACCAACCAATAATACTCTTTCATTTTCCAGTGCAGATTTCTTTTTCTCGTAATCCGACTGCATATCCTGTACTTCCTTTTTCCATTGTTCTACCTGGGAATTCATTCTTTGTTCCGCATCTTTGTATTGCGGAAGCTGGCTCAGGATATAATCGGTATCTACTACTCCGATTTTCTGGGCAGAAACAAATCCTGAAAAAAAGATCAGGCACAGTGAAATTATCTTTAAACTTTTCATTTTAATATTTTTTTATGATTTATAATGATTGGTTCATCAGGAAGTGTGTTTTCCAGCCTGCTGGTTCAGATGATCCAATTGGACTGTCGAAACCATATGCAAAATCAAATCCAATTAATCCGAAAGCTCCCATATATACGCGAATTCCGACTCCTGCAGAACGCTTCAGCTGGAAAGGGTTGTACTGTCCGAAACCATTCCATGCATTTCCTGCTTCCAGAAAAGTAAGGGCAAAAATCTTTGCTGTCTGGTTCATCGAAATAGGATATCTCAGCTCGGCAGTAAAACGGTTGTATACTGTTGCTCCACCATAAGGTGTAATATCATCAGTGCTTCCACCTGTAGAAGAAGCGTTTTCGTAACCTCTTAAAGGAACCAGCTCCCGTCCGTCGAATCTGCCTCCGAAAAGTCCGGTACCTCCAAGATAAAATCTTTCAAACGGCGGTGCTCCCAGTTTTTTGTTGTATCCGTTCAGAAAGCCCATTTCTGCAGCACTTCTCAAAACAAGTTTTCCTACGACGGTGTTATAGACATCGGCTTTTAATTTTACTTTATAAAATTCCAGCCACTTGTATTTGTCCATTGCAGACATATTATCATAATCTTTGTTTCCGAAAAGCGAATACGGTGGAGTGAATTTTACAGAAGCTTCAATATTGGATCCCTGATCCGGGAAGATAGGATCCATCCCTGCGGAATTTCTGCTTAAACCGATATTGAAACTGAAATTATTTGCAGATCCGTTCATTTCCTGAGTGTTTCCAAACTGGAAAGGATAGTTTTCGAAGTTATAGCTTTGGAACTGGATTCCGGTGTAAAGGGAAAACCAATCATCCGGCCATCTTAATTGTTTGTTCAAGCCTACACTTGCAGAGAAAATATTCAGTTTCTGGGCAGCTCCCGTAAGATCGGTATAACGCACCAAAGACTGATTAAGGCTTAATGACAAAGCGGTTGGTTTTGTCCCGAAAAGCCAAGGTTCTACGAAAGAGATCCCGTAATTCTGGAAATATTGTCCGGCTTGTGCCTGTATGGAAAATGTTTGCCCGTCTCCTTGCGGAACCGGTTTGAAATCTTTCAGTTTGAGGAAGTTTTTCAAAGAAAAATTATTGAATGTAAGCCCCAATGTTCCGATGAAAGATCCGCCTCCGTATCCTGCCTGAAGCTGCACCTGCGAAGATCCTTTTTCCACCAGTGTCCAATGAATGTTTACGGTATTGTCCTGCGGTTGCGGATCAATTTGCTGACCTACCTGTTGCGGATCGAAAAACTGCATTCCTGCAAGATCGAAATAGGTTCTTTTGATATCTATTTTACGGAAAAGATTTCCGGGTTTTGTACGTAATGAGCGCAAGATTACGTGGTCGTGCGTTGTTACGTTTCCGCTCCAGGTTACGCGGTTCCAGGTTGCTTTTTCACCTTCTGCAATTCTGATTTCCAGATTTACGGAATCTCCTACTACCGATTTTTCAACCGGAGTAACATTGGAAAAAAGATAACCGCTGTTCAGGTACAAGGATTTGATATCGGAATCATCTTCTTTTCCACCATCTTCACCTACTTTTTTATTAAAACCTACCACATCATAAATATCGCCGGTTTTGTAACCGAGAATTCTCTCCAGATATTCTGTAGAATAGGCTGAATTGCCAAGGAATGTAATGTCGCCGATATAGTATTTTTTCCCTTCGGAAAGATTTACTTTTATTTCGTAGTTGTTTTTATTGTTTCTTGAGACGGAATCGGAAAGTATTTTTGCATCCCTGAAACCGAGAGAATTGTAATATTCTATCAGGTGATGCTTATCTTCTTCATATTTATCTTCAATGAATTTTGATGGTTTTAGGATTCCTTTGATTCCGAATCTTTTTTGCTTGGTATCTTTGAAACCTTTTTTACGAAGCTTTGAATCGCTCACATTGGTATTTCCTTCGAATTCAATATGGTCGATCTTCACGCGTTTTCCTTTTGCCACCTCAATAGTCCAGTTCACCATATTTTCGTCCTGGGTGCTCATGGTTTCATTAATGCTGATCTTCGCATCGGAAAATCCTTTTTTGATATAATCTTTAGGAATATTGGTTTTCAGGGTAGATATGAGATTCTGGGTGATTTTGGTTCCCGGCTTCAGGTTGTTGTCTTTTGCGAGCTTTTCGCTTTTCGATTTCCCGATTCCTTTTCCTGTGAATTTTACTTCTCCCAATTCTTTTAAATCCTGAAGTGAGAACTGAAGCACAATATTCTGCCCTTCCACACTTTCAACATATACTTCTACTTTGGAGAAAGACTGTGTTTCCCAAAGTTTTTTAATTGCATTGCTTATTTTCTGCCCGGGAATATCCACCTGCTCTCCTTTGCTGAGTCCTGTAAATCTTAGTATTTGTGCCGGAGAATATTTTTTCACACCATTCACCACAATATCTTGCAGCACATAGCTACCGGGTTGTTGTGCCTGATAAACCTGTGTGCTATCCTGAGGAATTTCAGGGGTAACCTGTCCATAAAAATGAGCCGAAGCTGCAAGCATTATGATAGGGAAAAGTTTAAACTTCATCTTTATATCGTTCTATTCTAATTCTTAATTATTAATTGTTGCGGAGCTGTTCGCTTGTTTTTCCGTAGCGTCTTTCTTTGTTCTGATAATCCAGAATGCATTGGAAAAATATATCTTTTGAGAAATCCGGCCAGAGTATATCCAAAAACTGAAGCTCGGCATAGGCAATCTGCCAAAGAAGAAAATTGCTGATCCTGATTTCTCCGCTGGTACGAATGAGTAAATCTACCGGTGGAAAATCTTTGGTGTAAAGATGGTTTTCAAATACTGTCTCATTTATATCTTCTACGTTGAGTTTCCCATCTTTTACTTCTGCACTTATTTCTTTCACCGCTTTCAGGATTTCTTTCTGTGAGCCGTAGCTGAGTGCCAAAATAAGGTTTCCTTTTGTATTGTTTTTGGTGAGATCTATCACGTTCTGCAGTTGCTCCTGCACCAGCTGCGGGAGTTTTGCAATATCACCGATAACGTGCATCCGAAGTCCTTTCGAGAAAATTTCTTCGGCTTCCAAAAGAAGAGTTTCCGAGAGCAGGTTCATCAGTGTGCTTACTTCATCATCCGGACGGTTCCAGTTTTCGGAAGAAAAGGTGTACAGCGTAAGATACGGAATATGGATTTCGTTGCAGGCATTGATGGCGTTTCTAACAGCTTCAATGGCGTTTCGGTGACCAAAGGTTCTTTCTTGTCCGCGCGATTTTGCCCATCTTCCGTTTCCATCCATTATTATGGCAACGTGCTTAGGAAGGTTTTCCGAATCTATTTTATCTTTAATCAACGACATTTCTTTAATTTTCTTCACAATAACACGGAGGTCTTCCGAAAGAATAAGTGATTCCCACACTTACCGTATTTACCCAATCTTTGGAGTTGATATTTCCTACTTGTCGGTCTTTCAAAAACTGTTCTGCTCTTGCTTCTGCCACTTCCAAATAAGGTGAAGTTTGCAAAAGCGATTTATTATCTGCAAGAATATCTTTGTTATAGGTAATCTTCATATCTTTTTCGTCGATCATACTATAATCAATAGAATCCGAAAATGTAGGACGGAACATTAGTTCTCCGAAAAATGCCCAGTTGTAATTAAATTTGTATTTCAGACCAATCCCGAACGGAACGGAAAACGCTAATTTTCTGGATGTCTGATAGGTTGGAGTTGTGGTGAAATCACCATCTGAAGTTGGTGCAATAGCATTTCCGGAGGAATCTCTATTGAAATCGTTGTCAAGAAGCACTTGTGGTGTTTCGGCAAGCAAAGCTCCAATTCCTCCAAAAACGTAAGGACTGATCATACTTTTCTGCTCGTCATTCACCGGAAAGAAATTGTATTCGAAAAGCGCATCTGCTTCGTAAATATTATTGGTACCGAAAAGACCTCGGTTTCTGCGGTAATATTCTCTGGCTACACCATCCGAAAACTGGATGTGGCTGTAACCGAGATTAAAGCGTAATGTTTGATACGGGTTAAAATTCATCCGGTAAAGGATTCCTCCGTAAAAAGGAATGCCAAATTGTGAGAAGTTTCCGGTAATGACAGGCTGGAAAATATAGTTGGTTCTGCCAATATCACCTACCAGATTGCTCATCCCTAATTGAACTCCGATTTCATGACGCTGTGCTTTCGCAGGATTGCTAAGCATAAACAGAATAATAAGAGTATAAGCTATTTTTTTTACCATGAATCTTTGTCCGGATTTTTTTTGAATAATTGTGCAAATATAAAACATTTTTATGTTAGTGAAATTCTTAATTTTTAGTTAAATAAGCTCAAAAAAATATAAATTATTATTAAAAATAAACGGCAAATTGAAAATAATATTCTTTCTGTAAGAAAAATCCTCATTGTGTGAGGATTTCCATTTAGTTTCGGTTGAAAAATTTTCTCAGCATATTTCTCATTCTGATCAGGAATGGCTCCTTGTAATTCTTATCCTCATCGAAATAGCCATATCCGTAGCCGTAACCATATCCGTAGCCGTAGCCATATCCGTAACCTTGTTTCACCTGATAATCGTTGTAGACCAATCCGAGATGTTTCACTTCGTGGTTATGATATTTTTCGGCTATCATTTTCAGCATATATTTTTCGGTATACTCGTGGCGGATTACATAAATATTGGCATCTGTATATTTCATCAGTTCAAAGGAATCAGCAACCAGACCTACAGGTGGCGAATCGATCACAATGAAATCGTATTCTTTTTTAAGCTCTTCAATGAAGTTAATATTTTTATCACTCATTAAAAGTTCCGAAGGATTTGGAGGAATAGGTCCGGAAGTCGCAACAAAAAGATCCGGAACCTGTGTTTTGTTAATGATCTTATCCATCGTCACCTCACCGGTGAGATAATTGGAGATACCGTATTTGTTATCTATTTTGAAATCTCCGAAAATCTTAGGCTTTCTTAAATCCATTCCCAACAAGATCGTTTTCTTTCCGCTAAGACCGAGAACAGAGGCAATGTTGATGGATGTATAAGTTTTACCTTCACCACCTACCGAAGAAGTTACCAGCAGCACCTTGCTTTTTCCGTCTTCATTGTACAGAAATCGCAGGTTGGCTCTAATTCCGCGGAACGCTTCCGAGATGGAGGATTTGGATTGCTCGATAACCGTGAGATTATTGTCGTGATTGTTTTTACCAATTACTCCAAGAAGTGGAATTCTGGTTGCAGAAAGAATTTCCTTAATATTTCTCACTTTATTATCCAAAAGCTCTCCGATTACCAAAAATAATAATGGAATCGCAAGCAAACCACCAATTATAGAATATTTTGCACGCTGGATATTGGGAGCGATTGGTGACTGTCCCAGATTTTTAGCAGGGTCGATCACATTGATATCCGAGCGGTTGGTTTCTACACGCATTTGTGTTTCCGCCTGTTTGGTAAGAAGCGTATTGTATGCACTTTCGATAATTTTGTAGCCGCGTTCCACATCCAAGTATTTCCGTTGCTGTTCAGGAAGGCTTACCAGAGAAGATCGGGCATTTCCGATATCATTGTTCAGTTTCGAAAGTTGATCATAATATACGGTATAATATTTTCTGAGGCTGCTTTGCGAACTTCCTTTAGCCTCATTTATCAGGCGATCTATTTCGCGCATCGGTTCGGAATTGGGAGTATAGATCGTTGCCAGTTCTCTTCGTTTTGCATACAAATCTTTCAGCTCGGAAATGGTAGCGGTAAAAGACCCGTCATTTACACCGGCAATCTGTAGATTGATAATTTCATCAAGGCGCGACTGCGATACGGAATTGCGGATGCTGTTTAACGAATTAATTTTAGTGAGCAAATCCGCTTTCTTACTTTCCAATTCCGTAAGCTGATCCAATATCTCTCTGTCTTTGCCGGACATATCATACAATCCGTCGCTTATCTTCATACTGTTGAGCTTCTCCGCCGCAGAATCCAGTTTTTTCTTCACCTCTTTCAGACTTTCCTGGATGTAGTTTACGGTATTTTTATCTACCTGATTCTGGTCTCGCAAACGTTTCAGCTGAAGCTGTTCTACGGAAGCATTCAGGAAGCTTACAGTTCCGTTCAGATTATATCCCTGTTTGGTGATGATCATAATGGATCCTATTTCCTTATCGAAGGAAACATCCATATTTCGTATGATTTCATTTACTCCGTCATTTACTGTGGAAAGTTTCACAATGATATTATCGAACTTAATATCGCTCGGTTCCGGATTTTTCACCAAACGGAATTTCAGATTCGGGGAAATGTACCATTGGTTTACGGATATTATTTTATTAGCAGGTCTGGGATAATGGCTTTTGAGGTTTTCAAAAGATTCGGTTTTATAATTGTAAAGTCTTGCTGACTGTCCGTCTTCGGGAAGTACTATTTCATATTTATTATCTCCTTTCGGCAAAATCGTAATCGGATAATTTACCTGCTGAAGATGGCTGTCATCAATTTCCAAAATTACCGGTGAGTCGTTTTTATCAAGATAAGTGGCTTTGATGAGACCTTTGGTGGTATAATTAACATAAAGCCCGAGCTCTTTCACCAAAAACTCATTATGAGAACGCGAAAGCAGCATTTTCTTCAGAAGAATACCGTCCTGATTTCCACTTTGTCCCCAGATAAAATTGATTGATTGATTGGGTGTCAGATAGCTTGTGGTATTATTAGAAATGCTTAGCGATAAGTTGGACGCATAAATTCGCTGTGCGTAATATTTGCTGTAAAGATAAGAGATTGCTAATCCTAACACAAACATCAGCACGAACCAATACCAGTTGCGGATAAGTTTCCGAACAAAATTTTCGGGATCGAAAACTGAAAATGATCCGATCTTGTCTTTAGCGTCTTTTTCTGCGCTATTTTGTTTTTTTATATTTTCGGGGATCATTATTCCGGTTATAGTTTAGTAATGATTAGATAAATTGACATTGCGGTTGTAAGCACCGAAACACCTGTAGTAAGCGTTTGCAAAGGATCTTTCCCAAATCCGTAGAAACTTTTCGGACGCGTGTTCAGATAAATCATATCTCCGTTCTGAAGCCAGTAATAGGGTGAGTTCATCGCATCTTCACGGGTAAGATCGAGGCGAGCAGTTTTGATACCTTCCGGATATTTTCTCTGAATCATAATATTCTTCCGGTCGATGGTTCGGTTCAGACCGCCGTTCTGTGCAAGTGCCTCCATAATGTTCAGATTTTGCGTATAGGAAGTCTTCTCGCCGGTAAGACCTGTGGTTTCGATATCTCCGAGAATATAATAGGTAATCCCGTCCAGATTTAGGCGGACTTCGGATTTCCCTTCCAGAAAGTTTTCGTTTACTTTTTCCTGAATTTCTGCAGAAATTTCCTCAATTCTTCGTCCTTCAGCTTTGATGTAGCCGATGCCAAAAACATAGATATCACCTCTGGAATCTACTTTAATTCCGTTAAAATAAAATCTTTGGTTTCCGCCATTTCTTCCTCCGCTTCCGTTGCTTCCTCCTATTGAAGATGTGGTGATGGAGGTTGTGCTTCCGCCTGTTGTTTCGCTTCCGGAATTTTCTCCGCCCGAAGTATTCAGTTTTGAATAAAATTGTGCAGCATCACCTTTGGGAGTGGTGATAATATTAAGGGTGAAAATATCGTTTTTGGTAACGCGGTATTCCTGAATATTGTACGGAACCAGCCCTTCTTCATCCATCACCAGACTTTCGCTGGGTTGCAGATAGCGTACATCTTTGGTGGTAATACACGATGTAAGCAAGGTAGAAAAAATGAGTGGTAAAAGTATTTTTAAATATTTCATCATTAAAGAGCTTGATTGCAAAAATAAACTTATTTTATGATTTCCTGAATTTTAATATCATTTTCGGTATATACGCTCCGATAAATCCAATGGTAAGGATAATGACAAGAAGCAGATTATTATTAATATGTCTCAGATAATTGGCAACACCCACCACAAAAATATAATACAGTAAAATATAAAATGTGGAACGCCGATGCGAAAGCCCGAGCTGCAGAAGTGTGTGATGGATATGATTTTTGTCGGCATCGAAAGGAGATCTCTTTTGTGAGAGGCGGATCATAATTACATTCAGGGTATCCACAATCGGGAAAATAAGAATAGCAACCGCAATTACAGGTGCCGATTGCAGATAATACCGCGGAACACCCGCTATTTTTTTATCAATAAAAATATCAATAAAGCAAATTGCAGTGAATGCCAGCAAAAATCCCAAAATCATAGAACCGGTATCACCCATAAAAATCTTGGTACTGCGGGAATTGGAAAAGTTGTAATACAAAAACGCCAAAACCGCACCGATAATAATTGCGGAAAATACGACAAGCGGATAATTATATTCTCCGAGCCGGAAATAGCTGAACCCGAAAAACGCACTGCACAATACGGAATAACTTCCGGCAAGCCCATCAATCCCGTCAATAAGATTAAAAGCATTGATCAAAATAATAAAAGTGACAATACTGAAAACCACACTCAGAAAATAATTAAGCTCGTAAACACCGAAAACACCGAACAGATTCCTGATTCGCACGTCTGAACCTAAAACAATTAAGGACGACACCAGAATCTGAGCCAGTAGTTTTTTGTAAGCGCGCATTACAACAATATCATCCATCACACCGATATACAAAAGTACAATCAGCGATGCGAAAAGAAATTTGTAGATATCAAACAGTTCATACGCAAAAATGGAAGCGCAGATTCCGATGGAATAGAACAGGGCAATTCCGCCAAGGTTCGGGATTTTCCGTAAATGCGAACTTCGGGTTCCAGGCTCGTCCATTAGGTTTTTCTTCCGAGAAATTTTTATAATGGTGGGAATGGAGAAAAAAGAAATCAGAAAAGAGAATGCAAAGCCCAAAATCAGCTTTACATAAAATATCGGCATCCCGAAATCTATTGAATCTATTATACTTACATTATTCATATCACCAAAGTATATTATCGTAACGATCCGTAGTAAAGCCTCCTTTCTCTGCATTGACTTTCGAAAAAGCATAGAAAAATAATAAAAAATACATTACAAAACCGATTTTCAGGGTTTGTTTTATATAATTCTGCACCGCCATTATCACTCCCGGAATTGCAAAATATCCTCCGAAAGCGAGATACGAACCCGGCAACCGGGTTGCAAAAATGGTATTTCCACGAAAAATATAATACAGGCAGATCCCAAAAAGTGCGAGATTCCGGAAATATTCGAAATAAGGAATCTTTTTTTCGGCAGGCCGGTCATATAAGATAATGACCAAAGCAAAAAAAATATTAATAAGATCTGCCAATCCGGATTTCATTTCATTCCCGTAATAGGTGTCTGTAGAATATCCTTCATACGCTGCGGAAACATCTTGTGGTGTAATCGAAGTGATAAGTCCGCCAAAAAGAGTATAAATTTCAAAAGGAGCCGCAATTACAGATGCCACAATAATAGGAATCCACTTTATCCCGCTGATATTCAGCGTAACGATCCAATATGCCGGAATAAAAACCACGGTAGATTTGTGTACTCCCAAAGCGAAAAACATCACCAAAAGGAATTTCCACATTTTCCGCTCGATAATATATTTTATCGAATACACACACATTGCAGTTCCCAATCCCTGCCGCATCTGCCCATTTTCCGTGAAAAAGTAAGTGGCCATAAAATAGCTCAGCAAACTGAAAGCCGCTAATGGAGAATATTTGATAAACGAACTCACTAATAATGAAATTGCTGCTGCTGCAGAAATAAAGGTAACCACGAAAAAAGGAAATCCCATATCGAAACACAGCTTGTAAAGCAGTACAAAAAGCCACTCAATTTCCATACTGTTTGGCTGAAATGTGGCTTTCCGGAGAATATCACCATACGTTGTATATTGCGGAAAACCGTAGTTATACATCCTGTAATACACTGGATAATCTGCTCCTACCCAATTTCGTCCACCTGCCAGAATAATCATTACAATCGCTAAAAACCAAAGGATGCGTTTGGTATCTTTTTCGTTCAGCCGGTCGCTGATCATAAATACAATGAGCAGAATAGCAAAAATGAATAAAAATATGGGATGTAAAAGATGCATTAAATTCTTTTCATTCAGTATTATTTTAAATTCCGGAAAAATCCGGTTCAGAAACCTTCCTTTCCCGATCATCTGTTTCCGCAATTTTTAAAAATGCAAGCACAACTGCACCATAAATCAGCGGGACAAACAGTCTTATTTCCCATAAAATCCCGACAAGAAATATCATCAGGATATAAGGAAACGATATCAGCAAAAACCGGGTGATGAGTTTCCTGTTTTCAGGGATTGCATAAAAATACACAAATTTCAGCAGAAGAACACCAAACATCCATCCGGCAATCTGGTTGATACCCGTAAAATTATATTTCAAAGTAATGGATTCGAAAAAATAATAATCGTCTCCCGTATTTTGCGGAATGGTTAAACGGAGAATAAAATAAGGAAGCAAAAATGCAAAAACCGGCAAAGCCAGAGTTTTCAATGCATTAAAAATATCATCTTTGGATTTTGGAAATTCCGTAAAGAAAAGTGCTGCCAGAAAGGAAATGTTCAGGCAGGAAGTTTCCCGGTTCATAGTGGAAACTAAAATGATGAAAGATAAAAAAAGTAAATCTTTAAACTGGCGGTTCCTGTAATAATCCAGCGTACAATAAAATCCCAGCAAAAGCAGAAAAACTGCAGAATTATCATAATGCACAATCACATACTGGCTGAATCCCGAAATCGCCGCCAGAAAAAAAACAAGTCCCAACCTCATTTTCACGGTAATTTCCGGAAAATATTCCTTCCTTTTCAGGATTGCATTAGCCATTACCGAAGTGAGAACCGCAAATAAAGTATTGAACAAAAACAGGGAATGATAATAAGGTGTTCCCTTTTTCATCGCATAATCCCGCAACGGAAACTGGCAAGAAAAAATCCACTCCAGAAACAAAGTGAGCGCATCTACAATTTCACGGGATAAGATACGATATCCGTAAATTCCTTTGTAGTACCATTCCGTTGGTCGAATTTCATCGCGGTAATTGTAATACGACGACTGAAACCCGTAATACGTAATAATCTGAAAAAAAACAGGAAAAAGGATAACGTAAAGTAAAATATTTTCTTTTTTCATTGTGTTTGATCAAGAATTTGGTTTCCTATTTTTTTGTTAAAATCCGGAGTATGCTGCGCATTTTAAAGAAATAAAGCAAATAAAAAATCCTCTTTTTCAGCGGCAAAGATAATATATAATTTTTACCAAATCTTTTATAATTCAGGATTTCTGTAGTAGAAATTCTTTTTCCTTTGATAAATTTTTCCAGTTCCTCACTCATTTTACGGAAAACTTCATCCTCTTTTACAAAAGCAAGATAGGCGAGAAAAGTGTAAACTCCTTCCAGAATCTGAAAGTTTTTCAACTCCGGTTTTTTATCCGAATATCGGGATTTTCTGAAGGCAGCTTCCACATCTTCCACCGCTTTCAAAATATCCAAACCTTTTTCAGTATGCGTTTTGGTGATGGAGTCGCTTCTTTCCAAATAATTGTAATGAAATTTCTGGGTTTGGGCAACGGTTTTACATTCCAAAAGCAATTGCGGAATCAGCTGTATATCTTCGAAATGAATCCCTTTTTTAAATCGTTTGTTTTGAAATAATTCCCTTTTGAAAATCTTATTGCACGCAAAATAGCTGATATCCGAAAACACGGAAAAATGACTTTCCAGATCTATCCTTTCCGGCATATTTGGGATTTGCGTAAGCTTTTGGGTGATCTTTCCCTGCTCATCCACTTTCTGAAGATTACAGATCACCATTTCTGCATTATGCTTCACTGCAAGATTGTACATTTCTTCAAACATCGTTTCCGAAACATAATCATCACTATCTACAAATCCGATAAATTCTGCATTTGCTCTCTCAATTCCGAAATTTCTCGCATCGCTCAAGCCACCGTTTTCTTTTTCAAAACTTTTTATTTTACTGGGAAAATTCTGCCGGAATTCATCAATAATCTTTTGGGAATTATCTTGGCTTCCGTCGTTCATTACAATAATTTCGATATCATCCAAAGTTTGTTGCACCAAAGAATCCAGACATTTCTTCAGATAATTTTCAACATTGTAAACCGGAACGATAACAGAAACTTTTTTCATTAATCCCGAAAATTATTTTTTATTGATCTTTATTATTAGTAAAAAAGAATTTACCTCAAAAACCTGAAATTCAGCACTCCTCTTTTCGCATTTTCGTAATCCGCTCTGGAACACGGGATGCAGTTTTCGATATTTTCATCGTCACCGAAATACCATAAATTGCTGAAAATATCACGCTTAAACGCCAGATTTTTCTCATCGATCATCACATAGAATGTTTCATAATTCCGTTCTTTCGGATGCGATCTCTGGATATTGATTCCTTCGATCAGATACCAGATCATTTGCGCCAAAAGCTGGTTGTTCAGCAGGCTTTCGTTTTCAAAATTATAATTGAAAATTCCGGCAGATTTCAGATTTTCGCTCATTCCCGCTTCTTTCATATAAGCGCAGATTTCGCGGCGGTTCAGCCCGTTCACTTGCGGATTTTGGGAAAATGCTTCACCAAAACTTTCCACCGAATCGCAGTTCAGCGTGAACAGGTCTGCTTTTCGGAAAAACGGTTCTGTTTTTTCGGTAGAACCCATCATATCAGAAAGCCGCAAAATATCGAAATCCACTTCTTTAATCAGCTTTACAGAGTCGGTTTCGTTCAGATGTTTTTGATAGCCAATAAGATGAAAATTTTTAATGGAAAAATTTTTCGTGCTGAAAATACGGTTCAGATAATTTTTTTCCGAAATTTCTTCGCCTTCGTTAGCAAGCGAAACCACGTTGGAAATCTGGGTATAATTAATATTTTTATGATGAAAATTGAGCGCAGAAAAAAGAGAATAAGCAAAATCATTGCTTCCGCCCACAACAACTGGAATGGTATTTTTGTAATGACAAAGCGATAGAATTTCCTGTAAAATATAATGCGAATCCTGAGAAGTTTTCCCGGAAATAAGGTCTCCGAGATCACAAACAGGAATTTCAAAATCCAATTTGGAAAGCCGATACAAAATTTTTCGTATTGGTGTAAAGTTCAGAATTTCAGCACTTTCACCCGTTCCGCGAAAATCCGAAACAAAAAGCAGTGCAATTCCGTTTTCGCAGATTTCGTTGGAAATTATGTTTCCGAGTTGCCATTTTTCGGATTTTATTGTTTTGGGCAAAATGGTGAAATCTTCGAGGTTCATATTTCTGGTTCGTTTTTAGGTGATCCAAAAATATTAAATTATTCCTAAATATCGCAGAAAGCCATCGAATTTTCAAACCTCCGAAATAATCAGATTTCAAATAAAAAAACTTTTATCCGGCGAGGATTTGCGAAGCGTGATCTTTGGTTTTCACCTGGTCGATTACCTGAATGCAAATTCCGTTTTTATCAAAAATAAAAGTAGATCTCACGATTCCCATAAATTCTCTGCCCATAAATTTCTTGAGCTGCCAAACTCCAAATTTATCAATGATATCACGGCTTTCATCCGCAATAAGATCGAAAGGAAGTTCGTTTTTTTCGCTAAAATTTTTCTGGCGTTTTTCAGAATCCGCAGAAATTCCTAATAACTGAAATCCTTTCTTTTTTAAAACAGAATAGTTATCTCTCAAATTACAGGCTTCCGCAGTACAACCCGGAGTGGAAGCTTTCGGATAAAAGAAAACGATAAGTTTTTTACCTTTGAACTGATTCGATTTGATAATTTTCCCATCTTGGTTGGTTCCCGAGAACTCGGGAAGTTTGTCGCTGGTTTTGAGCATTTTTTTGTTTTGGTAAAGGTAGAAATATAAATTGCAAAACCGCCAGAAAACCAGCGGTTTTTATGTTTTTTATATCTCTATCAATATTAAATCCAGCTCTTTTATCTTAGAAAATGCTTTATCTGCTGTTACCAAAGGAAGTCCGTAAACAATTGAAGTGGAAGCGACAATAGCATCGGGCAGTTTGATGCTATATTTCTTTCTCAATTGGATGGTTTGTTCTTTGATTTTTGTATTCCACTCGATTCCAAAACAGTTATTGATCAGTTGCTTCAGTTTTCTTCTGCTTCGGTAATTCCGCTGAAACCTAACAATTCTACTTCTGAAATAAATGAAATTCCAAAATTATAGTTTAAAAACGGTTCAACTGTTTTGTTCCCTGTATGGAAGTAAATCAAAAAATTGGTATCCGCAATAAAATCAATCTTCATTTTCTCTTATTGCAAGTTGGTATTTGAGTCCATCAATGTCTCGTTTCAGTTTTCCAAAATGTTTCGCCAAATTCCCTTTATTTTCTTTTTTTTGAATTTTTCGGTCAGAATTTTAGCGATGTCTTTAGAATTTTTTTTATTAATCTGCACTGTCATTTTTCAAAATTTTGTCTAATCAAAGATAGGGATTTATTTTGATGTGAAATTTTATAAGTACTTCATTAAAAAAACAAAAACCATACGAAAATCAGCATAATGATTATTTTTGTTCAAATTTAACTTTAAAATGACAAAAAAGCAAAGAGCCGAAATCATACAAACCGAATTAGAGAAATTGTATCCCGAAACACCAATTCCGCTCGACCACAAAGATGCTTATACTTTGATGGTTGCGGTTGCGCTTTCTGCCCAAACTACCGATAAAAAAGTGAACCAAATTACACCCAGACTTTTTGCCACTGCCGATTCTCCCGAAAAAATGACAAAGCTAAGCACTGAAGAAATCAAAGAACTCATCAAAGAAATCGGACTTTCCAACTCGAAAGCGAAAAATCTGAAAAAAATGGCGGAACAGCTTCTGGAAAAACACAACGGAATCGTTCCGCAGACTTTTGAAGAATTGGAAAATCTGGCAGGAGTTGGTCACAAAACCGCTTCTGTAGTGATGAGCCAGGCATTCGGATTTCCCGCTTTTCCTGTAGACACGCATATTCACCGTTTGATGACGCAGTGGAAATTAACAAGCGGAAAAAACGTGATACAAACCGAAAAAGATGCAAAAACTATTTTCCCAGAAGAAATCTGGAACAAGCTGCATTTACAGATTATTTACTACGGAAGGGAATATGCGCCGGCACGCGGAAAAGGCGAAAAGGATTTTTTGATAAAAATGCTTTTCCCAGAAAATTAAAAAGAGAATAAGTTTATCTAAATCCATTTTTCTGATTTGGGAATTTTTTTTCGTCAGGAATCCATTTTTTCAAAAAGAAGTCCCAGCTTATAAAAATCCAGATAACGCAAGCTTACATTGCCTTTCCTTAGTTTTTGCAATGTTTTTTCACGGCGCAGATTAAAGAGCTTCTGAAACCAGAATTTTGTGGAAGTTTGCATAAACATTTCATACGCTTTCACCAGTTTCACCTCAGATACTTTGTCGTGTATTTTTTTGTTTTTCAGCATTTTAGAAAGACTTTCCACCGATTCTTCTACTTTCTGAATATACACTTCGTTATCTTCAATATCATTATTGAAAACAGGATTTTCGATATGATCAATTCTGATTCCTGCAGCTTTCAGATCCATTGAAAAAAGCAGATCTTCGTATCCGTATTTTTGAAATTCTGGATTGAAGTTGGTTTTTTCCAGAATGCTTTTCCGGACAACAAAATTATTGGTTTGAAAAGAAAGATAAGGCAGTTCTTTTCTTTTTTCGAGGGGAAGGTTTTCCCTTTCAAAAGCAAATTTCCAGCGCAGATATTTTGAAGATTCGGGCGGTTCTGCAGAAACCTGTCGTCCTCCGTAAATGACACGCGTTTTCGGATTTTTTTTAATAAAATCTATATAATTTTTAAGAAAATCAGGGGTTATAATTTTGCCGTCACAATCCAAAAAAAGCAAATAATCACCTTTGGAATAATACAGAAACAAATTCCGGATAAGGGAACGTCCTACATTCTTTTCGAGGAAAACAAAGTTTTCCGTAAGATCGGTAATTTGCCGGTTCAGCTCTTTGAATTCCTGCGAAGAAGCATCATCAATAAGAATAATTTCTGCAAAAAAATTGCTGTCAGTAATTTGCTGCGAAAGATTGCGAACAAGATTGCGAACATCAAAATTGTAAACAGGAATGCAAATGGAGAGCTTCATTTTACAAAACTTTATCAATAATTTGTTTTACGGTAATTTCTTCCAAACAGGCATAATCTCCACGATAACATTCTTTATCTCCGAAAACAGAGCAAGGTCTGCACGTAAGATCTTTTACCTGCACTACATCGTTTTCGCTTTGCCCGTATCCTAAAAATCCGGCAAAAGGATGGGTAGCGCCCCAAACCGAAATACAGCGCGTTCCTGCCAAACTTGCAAGATGCATATTGGCGGAATCCATAGAAATCATCACTTTGAGCTCAGAGATTTTTTCCAGTTCCTGCTGGAGCGTCATTTTCCCGGCAAGACTTTGGGAATTGGGAATTTCTTTTTCCCATTGGCTGAGTATCTCGTTTTCATTTTTACCGCCTCCGAAAAAATAAATTTTATGATGTTCCGATAAAATTCTCGCTGCTTCAAAAGATTTTTCGAAAGGAAGCACTTTGCCTTTATGCTGTGCGAAAGGAGCAAATCCGATCCCGGATTTTTCCTTTTGTGCTGGCTGATATTGATGAGAAAGTGTTAGCGGAAATCCCATTTCCCTTAAAACATCTGCGTATCTTTCAACGGTTTTGCGGATTGGTTTTTTATCGATATTCCATACATCAGTCAGCTGTTCTTTTTCTTCTTTTCCTTTGTCCAGAACATATATTTTATAACGGTGACGAAAAAAGATTTTGTTTAAAACTTTCGTTCGGATCACGTCGTGAAGATCGGCAATATAATCGGGCTGGAATTCGGATTTCAATTGTTTTGCCAATTTCCGAAGTCCTAAAAATCCTTTATAATCATCTACATCAATTCCTTTGAAAATAAGATTCGGGATGCCATTGAATAGATCCCTGAAATTCTCCCGGGAAACCATAATCAGTTGCACATCAGGATTTTGGTATATAAATTCGCGAAAGACCGATGCGAGCATTGCAACATCGCCAAAAGCGGAGAAACGATATGCTAAAATTTTTTTCAAGATTTCAACTGATACGCAACTGCATAGAATTTTATCTGTTTGGTCATCGCCATTAAACCGTTTGCCCGGGAAGGCGAAAGAAATTCCTGCAAACCGATTTCTTCAATGAAAGAAAAATCCGAATCCAGAATTTCTTCGGTGGAATGTCCGCTGTAAATGGAAACCAGAAGGGAAACAATTCCTTTTGGTAAAATCCCGTCGGAATCTGCATTGAAAAACAATTTTCCGTCACGAAAATCTGCATCAATCCACACTTTCGACTGGCATCCTTTGATGAGGTTTTGCTCCGTTTTTTTGTCTTCGGGAAGTGGGCGAAGCTCTTTACCAAGATCGATAATGTATTCATATTTCTGCTCCCAATCTTCCAGGAAGGCGAATTCATCTACAATTTCTTTCTGTTTTTCCTGTATTGTCATTCCAAAAGAATTTTTACAAAGATAAGTATTTTTATCGCCTGACGTTTTTTGTAAAATGAAAATTGGGGCAGAAAAATATTTGTTCCGGACATAAAATCCTTGGTAGCTTTATATTTTTAATGAAACGATTTCCTGAAATTTTCCTGAACTGCTTTCCCAAAAAGTGAGAGTATTTTGGATTTTTCATTTTCCCAGCAAAGCTGTTCTGCCGCAAGGTTGAGGTTTTTCTGATAAAAGCTTTTGCCTTTATGAAGAACTTCCGAAATTTTTGCTGCAAGCTCTTTCTGAGAATGATTTTCGATAATTTCCCCGATATCATAGGTTTCCACAATCTTTCTCATTTCGGGAAATCCGGAAACTACAACGGGAACTCTTGCCTGTATATAATCGGAAACTTTGTTGGGAAGCGAGTAATAATAGCTCAAACCGTTGTTCTCTTCGATGCTTAATCCTACATCCGCCTTTGCTGTGATTTCGCGGAGTTTTTCAGGAATTATCCTGCCCAGAAATTTTACTTTATTTTCCAGATGAAGTTTTTTTGAAAGCTTCAGATATTCATCGAACTTTGGTCCTTTTCCTGCAATCCAAAGTTCTGCATTTTCGATATTCATCATTGCAGGAATAACTTTATCCAATCCTCGTGACGGATTTATAACGCCCTGATAAATAATTATTTTAGGATTGTTTTCTGTTTTCAGATTATGATGATAATCTATTTTCAAAGGAAAGTTCTGCACAACAATTGGCTTTTCAATTTGATAGGTTTTTTCGAACCATTTTGCATAGCTTTCACTTGCTGTCATCCTGTATTGCAGTTTCGGGAGAATTTTACGTTCCAGAAAACGCCATATTTTTTGGGTGAATCTTCCTTGTATTGCGGGCATTTCTGTAAAAATCTCGTGACTGTCAAAAACCAAAGGAATATTTTTTTTTCTTGAAACGAAATAATTCGCCAAAAGCGTATCGAGATCATTGGAAAGCAGAATGGTATTTTCATCTGCATTTTTGAGGATTTCCCGATAGAGTTTCCTGTTGAATTCCGGATACGCGAATTTCAGATTTTTTGATTTCAGAACAATTCTTTTGAAGGAATAGGGGCGTGACATTTCGGGAGTTCCGTCCCAGGAATTCCCGATGAGCAGGATTTCGTAGCCGTTTTCGTGTAAGGTTCTACAGATTTTTTCTACCCTTTGATCGGTGTACAGATTATTGAAAACACTGACAATAATTTTCATTTTTCAGGAACTTCATTCAAAACGACTGAAAATTACGCAAGTTTTTCGGAAAGGCAATGAAAAGCAGATGATTTTAATCTTTTTTGAGAATATGATACACCTGAATCCCGCACAGTATCGCATTCGGAATAATGATCGGCCAAAGCATTCCGCTGAAAACGCCGTAGATTACAAAAAACAGACATCCGATAAGATTGACAATCCGTATTTTTTTGAGGTCTTTCAGGACAAAACTTAACACCACAAAAAAGGACGCTGCATAGCCAATATAATTTGCAATTTCAGGACTCATAATTTTTATAAATAAAATTGGGGCGACAAACCTAATCATTTTCGGGGAAATATCGAAATTTTAATGACGGCAGAAATATTTTGCAATAAAAAAATATTGGATTTTTCAGGGAAAAGTATTATTTTTCCGAAAATCAAGTTTAATGAAAAACCTTCTACATTGGTCGATAATTTTCCCCGTCATTTCTGTCATTTTTTATTTTAGTGGATTACTGGGAACTTCCGGCATTGTGGATTTTATTGGATGTCTGCTGCTTGTTTCTAGTGTTTTGTCCGCAGTGCATCACGCAGAAGTTGTTGCCCATAAAGTAGGAGAACCTTTTGGAACCATCATTTTAGCAATCTGCATTACTGTTCTTGAAGTTTCCTTGATTATTTCGCTGATGATTGCAGGCGGCGAACACGCAACTACCTATGCCAGAGATACTATTTTTGCTGCTATAATGCTCATTCTGAACGGTATTTTGGGAATCTGCATTTGGATTGGCGGCGTGAAGTTTCGGGAACAATATTTTGCCCGAACTTCTGCAACTACCTATTTGGTAAGTCTTGTCGCAATTTTGGTGATCACTCTTATTTTACCGAATTATACCACCAGCAGAACAGGACCTTATTACACCCATTCGCAACTGATTTTTGTTTCTTTTGCCTGTCTGTTAATCTATTCTACTTTTCTGATGGTACAAACTGTCCGGCATCGGAATTATTTTATTACCGGTGCTGAAGAGGAGGAAGCAACTTCTTCCGCTCCCAGTTTTTTAAAAACAATTATCAGCTTATCTACACTAATTGTATGTCTCGGCGTTGTTGTTTTTATGGCGAAAGCGCTTTCTCCTGCTATTGAAGATCTGGTGGAAAAAATCGGGGCACCGCAAAGTCTTGTAGGAGTAATAATTGCAGCAGTTGTTTTATTGCCGGAAGGTTTTGCAGCAATTCGAGCTGCCAGAAATGACAGAATACAGTCTTCTATAAATTTGAGCTTAGGCTCTGCTTTGGCAAGTATCGGTCTTACTATTCCGTCGGTTGCAGCTGTTTGTATTGTTTATGATATTCCGCTGGCTTTGGGAATTGATAAAAAATCGATTATCCTTCTTGCGTTGTCTGTATTTACGGTAATGCTTTCTCTAAGTCGGGGAAAAACAAATATCCTTTACGGAATGGTACTTCTGGTAAACCTGATGGCCTATATTTTCTATGTAATTGTTCCTTAGATATTTAGATTTTTATGCAATAAAATCTTAAATTTAATCCTGAAGCTTTCGGGCAGTTTCCATTTTATATGCCATAAGACTGGCAATATTGCGGGCTTTGTAGATTGCAAGATCTGCCATTTCTCCGGAAAAATTTTCGTTCACGGTTTCCGTCCACAGTTTTACCCAATGGTCGAAATGATGCTTTTCCATTGCTGCCATTTTGTTTACAGGAAAATGCACCGCCATAGGATTTCCTTTGTATGCAGGGTTTCCGAAAAGCAAAGTTTCCCAAAAAGCGTACATTTTTGGTAAATGCTTTCCCCAATCCACTTTCGCTACATCATTAAAGAAAAAACCGATCTGTTCGTCTTTCCGAACTTTTTTATAAAATTCATTTACCAGGAATTGAATATCATTGGTTGTTCCGATACTTTTCATCTTCCAAAGTTACGCAATGTTCATCAGGAATACAATCAAATCGCTAATTTTGCGGAATGGACATTGATTTTTATAAAAACCTTGCGCTTCAGAAACAAAAGGAGCATCGCAAAACCCTTGATCAGATTAAGAAAAAGCCACCGAAAAATCTTGATTATATGGTTCAGGAAATCCATTCTGAGGTTTTCAGAAAAATTGATTGTTTATCCTGCGCCAACTGTTGCAAAACAACAGGTCCGCTTTTTACAGAAAAAGATATTGAGCGGATATCAAAGCATTTAAAAATGAAACCGTATGATTTTGAACAACAATTTTTAAGAACTGATGAAGACCGGGATAAAGTTCTACAAAATGTTCCCTGCTGGTTTCTGAATGATGATAATACCTGCTCCATTTATGAAGTCCGCCCAAAAGCCTGTCGCGAATATCCGCATACCGACCGAAAAAAAATCCATCAGATTAATCATCTTACTCTAAAAAATGCGATAATCTGTCCGGCAGTTTATGAGTTTCTTGAAAAAATGCAAAAAAACATAGAAAGTAAATCATTCCAAAAAAACACCAAAAAAAGATGAAATTTGTTAAGCTTTTCTGAAAAAAATTTTTATATTTGTAGTAATATTATATAATTAATACACACCCAAAAAATAATATCTTATGAAAAAACTAGTTTTTAGTGCCGTATTAGTAGCGGCAAGTGTAGGTTTTGCGAAAGCTCAAAAAGCCCAAAAAGTTGTGAAAAATACGACACAATCAGAAATGAAAAAGCAATCTGCTGATATTGTTGCAATAAAAAAAGCTCAAGCAGAAACTGATGCAAAAAAAGCAAATGTTGCAAAAAAAGCTAAATTGAGTGAAAACAATGCGGTTTCTCACAAAAAAGCGGCTACTTTAACAGAAAAGCAAATTAAACATAGCGCTCCTGCAAAAAGATCTCAGTAGAAATCCGTTTTACAAAAAAATAATTGGAAGGTAATTTTTATTATCTTCCAATTTTATCAAAAAAGCATTGGCTACGCCAATGCTTCTTCTTTCATTTTACTTTTGTCCGATTCTTTCTGGGCTAGGTTTCATTAAAAAAGCCCGGTAATTTTTCCGGACTTTAATTTTTTATATTTAAACAACACCTTGTGCAAGCATTGCTTCTGCTACTTTTACAAAGCCGGCAATATTGGCTCCTTTCACATAATTTACATATCCGTCTTCCTCTTTCCCATAATCTCTGCACGCTTTATGGATGCCTACCATAATTTCTTTTAGACGGGCATCTACTTCTTCTGATGTCCAATTCAAACGAATGGAATTCTGAGTCATTTCCAATCCTGATGTTGCAACACCACCAGCATTAGAAGCTTTCCCCGGAGAAAAAAGCACTTTGCTATCCAAGAAATAATTGATTGCATCCAAAGTACAAGGCATATTGGCAGCTTCGGTTAAGCAGGTTACGCCATTTGCAACCAATGCTTTTGCATCATCAATGTCCAATTCGTTTTGTGTAGCTGCAGGAATGGCAACATCACATTTTACTGCCCAAGGTCGCTTTCCGGCATGAAATTCTGCAGATGGATATTTCTTTACATAATCTTCAGCTCTGTTGTTTCCGGAAGAACGAAGCTCCAATAGGAAATCAATTTTTTCTCCGGAAATTCCGTCTTTATCATAAATGTATCCATCAGGTCCGGAAATGGTAACTACTTTTGCACCCAATTCCGTTGCTTTTTTCACAACACCCCAAGCTACATTTCCGAATCCGGAAACGCTAACAATTTTATCTTTCAGATCTGTACCAACCGTTTTCAGCATCTGCTCGCAGAAATATACGACACCATAACCTGTAGCCTCAGGACGAATGAGTGATCCTCCGTAAGCAAGCCCTTTTCCGGTAAGCACCCCTGTAAATTCATTTCTGATTTTTTTGTACTGCCCGAAAAGATATCCGATTTCTCTTGCTCCGACTCCTATATCTCCTGCAGGGACATCGGTTTCCGGACCAATATGTTTGCAAAGCTCTGTCATAAAAGCCTGGCAAAAACGCATCACTTCCATATCGGATTTTCCTTGTGGATCGAAATCCGAACCACCTTTTCCACCTCCCATCGGAAGCGTGGTTAAAGAATTTTTAAATACCTGCTCAAAAGCCAGAAATTTCAGAACAGAAAGATTCACCGTTGGATGAAAACGGATTCCTCCTTTATAAGGTCCGATTGCGGAATTCATTTGAATTCTAAATCCGCGGTTTACCTGAATTTCTCCTTTATCATCAACCCAAGGAACTCTAAATATAATAATTCTTTCTGCTTCTGCCATTCTTTCTAGAAGCTTCATTCCATTGTATTCTTTTCTGGTCGCAATAAAAGGAATTACTGTTGCTGCAACTTCTTTTACAGCTTGTAGAAATTCCGGTTCATTAGGATTTTTCGCTTCGATTTTAGCTACGAAATCCTGAATTTTTTGGTCGATATTGTAATGCTCCATAATTTGGGATAAAAAATATTGACAACAAATTTAATTTTTTTTTCAATATTTGCAAATGAAATTTTCTGTATTGTTGAATATTCAACAAAAATGAAGCAATATATTAATAAATATATCAAAATTGATAAAAAATTAAAGAAAGTGAAAATTTATTAAAAAAAGAATGATAAAAACCGAAATACTTAAAACTCAGATTGCCGAAAATTGTCTCCCCGAAAATGTTTTGATCTTGCCCAAAAGTTCAAGCTCAAGAATTTCCGGAAGGATTTTGTATGATGCCAAGCCTGTTTTTTCGGCAACTTCATCTAAAGAAATATTGGGATGATTGAAAATAATTTTGTAGATAAGTTCCTGCTTTTCAGAAAGCATAAAATTATTTTCTGAAGTGGGAAACAATGTTTCCATTTTACCCTCTTTCTTTTCCAGATCGAGCTCTTTCAACAAATCTGAAATTGTGGAAACCGCCATTGCTTTGTTCTGATAGATGAGATGATTGCAACCCTGACTGTGACGATCGGTGATTTTTCCTGGCAGCGCAAAAACATCGCGGTTATAGCTATTTGCAAAATTTGCTGTACTTACAGAACCGCCGCCAAAAGCTGTTTCTACAACAATTGTAGCTTTAGAAATCCCGGCAATAATCCGGTTGCGCTGGATAAAATTTTCCCGATCCGGTTTTTGTGAAGAATTGAATTCTGTCATCAAAACTCCGTTTGCTTGAAGGATTTTTTCGGACAGTTTCCTGTTTTTTGCCGGATACAAAGTATGAAAGCCGTGTGCTAAAACAGCAATTGTGGGAATATTGTTGGTAATGGAATGCTGATGAACTTCGGCATCTACACCAATAGCAAGTCCGCTTACTGTTTGTATTCTGTTCTTTGGAATTTCCGCCAAAAGATTTTCAACAAAAGCTTTTCCGTAGCTCGTGATATTGCGCGTTCCCACAATGCTCAGTGGTTTTAGCTGTTCATCTATTGTACCTTTTACGTATAAGATTGATGGTGCATCTTCGCATTCCGAAAGAAGCTCGGGAAGCTCGTTGAGATGCCGAAGCTTAATTTGAATCTTATTTTTCCTGCAAAATTCAATTTCGTTTTCAGCGAATTTCAGATGTTCATCACTCCCTATTTCCCGGGTGGTTCTGCTGCCTATTCCCAATACTTTTCCGAGATCTTTTTTTGAAAATCCCCATACTTCTTTTGCAGAACCTACAGATCTTACCAATCTATGAAAATTGACATCTCCAATCAGGCTGCATCGCCGCAATGCTATGGAATAAAGCTGTTCTTCGGAAAACATGGAAAGTTTGTTTTCTCAAAGATAGAAAAATTACGGATTTTTTTTACGGATCTCGTCGAGATAAGACCATTCATCCTCTTTTTTGTGAGGCATTTCCCGGAAATCATCAGGATTGTTCTGGATGTATTCCTGCCAAAGCTTATCATCTTTTTCGTTGTAGTAATTCGGAAATTCCCAGATAAATTTCTGCTTTTTTTCTCCCTTGTTTTTATAAATAAATGCTTGAACAATCCCAACTACAGCACCTGCAAGATGTGCCTGCCACGAAATCCGGCTTGGTTCTGAAAGTGTAGAAAATAACTCTTCCGGAAGAACGCCCCAGATTAAACTTCCGTAATATAAAGCGACCAAAAGCGAAATTACCAAAAGGGATCTTTCTTTACGAAAAACACCGCTGAAAAAAAGAAAAAATGCAAGAACATATACCAACCCGCTTGCACCGATAATGCAGACATAACGGTAATCTCCTGTAAAAATATCGATTGGCGGAAGTGCCCAAACCAAAAATCCGGAGAAACCCCATCCGTAAAGAAAAACTTTTCCTGCAATTTTCGGGTAAAACTGAAAGAGCAGAAACATCAGGATAAACATCGGAACCGAATTTCCAAAAATATGCTGCAAACCTCCGTGAAGAAGCGGCGAAAAAACAACACCAATTAAACCTTCCGGTACAAGCGGAATAATGGCACCTTGGCAGGATTCAAAATATCCGAGATGCTGTGCAAAAAAGAACAGCCACATCGCCGAAAGCATCATCACCGGGAAAAGAAGTGCGCGCCGGTTGAGCTTGTTTTTGAAAAAGGTTTTCAACATTTTAATTTTTTTTCAAAATCATTGCCACAGATTTATTCGGAAATAATGGCGGTTTTCTGTACAATAAAGCTATATAAAACTGCCAAAAATTCGTTATACTATTAATTCAGCAGGCATATTTCCTCTATTACAGAAAATGTTTCTGATGAATTTTCCGACAAAAGCTTATGTCACAAATAAATATTAAATTTGCAGGCTGGTAAATATACTCATTTATGAAAAGGATTTTTGTTTTGCTGCTGTTATTGGTTTTTAGTTTTTCATATTCTCAAAGAGATGAAATTCTTTCCCGGATTGATTCCATTTATCAGAAAAAATGGGATTCTGTTTCTCCGAATCTGGACAGTCTTGCCAATCCGAGACTGGAAAATATAACCTTCCATTATAAAGATACTATCATTGTTCCTTCGCAGATTGTAGTTACGGATCTTGCCCAGGAAATCCCGCTAACTCCTTTTAATATTATCCGCAACAAAGAGAAGCAATGGTATTTTTTCGGGCAGAATAATCTGGTGTTCAACCAATCGAATTTCTCGAACTGGATTTCCGGAGGAAACAATAATATCGGAGTTATCGGAAAAGTAAATTATACTGCGATCTATAAAAAACGCCGCCATTATCTGGAAAACAACATCCAGTTGGGTTACGGATTTATTGCTTCTGAGGGCGAAACCACGAAGAAAACCGAAGACAACATCAATATTTTATCGAATTACGGCTATGAACTTGGAAAAAACTATTATCTCTCCGCAGGATTTCAGTTTATTTCGCAATTTACTCCGGGATACAACTACAGCGAAACTCCGGATCCTGAATATTCCGACCGTGTATCGAGATTTATGGCTCCTGGTTATTTGAATATCGGGGTTGGTATTTCCTATAATCCTAAAGAAAATTTTCAGGTGATTTTCCGTCCTGTGAACGGAAAGTTCACTTTTATTTCTGATCCACTTTTGCAAAAAGCAGGAAAATACGGATTGGAACGTGATGGGCAAAGTGTAAGAACGGAATTGGGAGCAATGTTAAATTTCATTTACCGTCTGAAAATATATAAAGGGATCAATTTCGATAATCAGCTGAGTTTTTTCAGTAATTATCTAAGTCATTCTGAGCGTATAGATGTGGCTTATAACGGAAGTCTGAATATTAAATTCAACAAATTTATTTCCACAATTGTAAGTCTTGAAATGGTTTACGACCATGATCAGATCCAGAAATTGCAACGCAAGCAAACCCTGAGTGTTGGGCTTTCTTATAATCTCGGTCAAAAACTTGATAATCAAAGACCTAAAAAAGTAGTAAAACCATTTGTAACACAATAATTACTATACATTAATAATAAAAATACTATGAAAAAATGTCTTTTATTAGGCTCTCTTATATTGGGAGTTTTGGTTTCCGCTCAGGATGAGCCAGCGGTAGATTCTACAAAAGCATGGTCTGTAACCGGACAAAATACATTAATGCTGAATCAGGCAGCCTTCTCGAACTGGGTTGGTGGTGGCGCCAATAACATCGGTTGGATTGCCGGTGTGAATTACAATTTCACCTATGAAAAAGACAAGGATCTTTGGGAAAATTTGGTGGTTCTCGGATACGGACAAAACAACACACAAGGAACAGGAACGCGCAAAACGCAGGATGTGATGAATCTTTCCACTAATTACGGAAGAAATATCGGCAAAAACTGGTATGCTTCTGCCGGAGCGAGCTTGCTTACGCAATTTGCACCGGGATATGACGATGGGAATAATCCTGATGCCGCAAAATTGTCCAATTTTATGGCTCCCGGTTATGTAAATCTCGGCGCAGGTTTTACCTATAAACCGAATGATAATTTTACAATGACTTTGCGACCTGCCAATGCAAGATGGACTTTTGTGTTGGATAAAGATTTGCAAAAAGCCGGAAATTACGGTTTGAAAAATGATGGAGATTCCTCTCTTTTCCAGTTCGGGTTTTTGGGAACAGCGCAGTATAAACTGAAAATTATGGACAATATCACTTTAGTAAATACTGCTTCCGTATTCTCTAATTATCTGGATCATCCGGAAAGATTGGTGCTTTCTTACGGCGGAGTTCTGAATATGAAGATCAATAAATATATTTCCTCAGTAATTACACTGGATCTTTTGTACGATCACAACCAGATCTGGAAAACTCAGGTGAAAGAAACTTTGGGAGTAGGTTTTGCCTATAATATTGATAATGGCAAAAAAAGATCTGAAAATACTTCAAACCAAAGTTGGAAATAAGATTTCCCAATTCTCATTTATATAAAAAACTTCCATGCAAAATTGGAAGTTTTTTTTTATTTAATCTAAGTTCAAAATAAGGGATGCAGCTAAAAAAAATTAAATTTCAAACATTCCAGAAATCGCGGTCAAGACTTCGGTATTGGATGGCTTCAGCAATATGTGCAGATTGTATATTTTCAGAATTGTCCAGATCGGAAATCGTTCTTGCAACTTTCAAAATACGGTCATAAGCTCTTGCAGAAAGGTTGAGCTTTTCCATTGCGTGACGTATTAAATTCATTGAAACTTCATCCAAAGCGCAGAATTTTTCGATTTCCTTTGGTCCCATTTGCGCATTATAATTAATTTCATTTCCGGAAAACCTTTCTGTCTGAATCCTTCGTGCATTTAAAACTCGACTGCGGATTTCAAAACTATTTTCTCCTTTGCGTTTATCGGCAAGCTGCTCGAATTCCACCTTCGGAACTTCTATATGAATATCAATTCTGTCCAAAAGCGGTCCCGAAAGCCGGTTCATATATCTTTGCATTTCAAAAGAGGAGGAGGTATTATTGGGATCGTCGGGAAAATAACCACTTGGAGAAGGATTCATACTTGCCACGAGCATAAAGCTCGCGGGATAATTCACCGTAAATTTCGCTCTGGAAATAGTCACCTCTCTATCCTCCAAAGGCTGTCTCATTACTTCCAGAACAGTTCTTTTAAATTCCGGCATTTCGTCAAGAAACAAAACGCCGTTATGTGCAAGAGAAATTTCGCCGGGTTGCGGATAGCTCCCTCCACCAACAAGTGCAACATCCGAAATCGTGTGATGCGGACTGCGAAACGGGCGTACCGTCATCAGTGAAGTTTCCGCACCTATTTTCCCGGCAACGGAATGGATTTTTGTGGTTTCCAATGCTTCTTTCAGCGTGAGTGGCGGCAAAATGCTGGGAATGCGTTTTGCGAGCATCGTTTTTCCGCTTCCGGGCGGACCGATGAGGATGATGTTGTGTCCGCCTGCTGCTGCAACTTCCATTGCACGTTTTGCAGTTTCCTGCCCTTTCACTTCAGAAAAATCAAAAGGGAAAATATCTATTTTATCCTGAAACTCTTTTCGGGTATCTATTACAGTTTTTTCCAGCGGAATACCTTCATTAAAAAATTGTATTACTTCCTGAATATTTTCAATCCCAAAAACATCCAAATCGTTTACAATAGCGGCTTCTCTTGTATTCTGTTTCGGAAGAATAATCCCTTTGAAACCTTCTTCTCTTGCTTTGATTGCGATTGGAAGAACTCCTTTTATCGGCTGCAATCCGCCATCAAGAGACAGTTCTCCCATAATAATATAATCACCGATATTTTCTGCTATAATCTGATCAGAAGCAGCAAGAATACCAAGTGCAATGGAAAGATCATAGGAAGAGCCTTCTTTTCGCAAATCAGCTGGAGCAAGATTAACGGTAATTCTTTTTCCGGGAAGTTTGTAACCGACATTTTTCAGAGCGGCGGAAATCCGGTGGCTGCTTTCTTTAATGGCATTATCGGGAAGTCCGACCAGATGATAACCTACACCTGTGTCAATATTCACTTCTATCGTAATGGTCTGTGCAGAAACGCCATGAATAGCACTTCCAAAAACTTTAACAAGCATTTTTTATTTTAAAATTACAGAATTCCTGTAATATGAAAAATAAGGTCATAAAAAAAGGGTGAAAACACCCTATAAAATATTACTTTGAAACCGTGAAATCACTCTAAAGTCAAATGCAATTTTTTGAAAAAAACTCTATTTCGGCTGCAATCCCATTTCAAAAAGTGCAAAGCTCAGTAAATCTGCATTTTCACCGATTACCTGTTCAGTGCTTCTTCCTGCTCCGTGTCCTGCATTGGTTTCAATTCTTATTAAAACCGGATTTTTACAAGATTGTTTTGCCTGTAATTCCGCTCCGAATTTGAATGAATGTGCCGGAACTACGCGATCGTCGTGATCGCTCGTAATCACCATTGTTGATGGATAGCACGTTCCGGATTTCACATTGTGAACCGGAGAATAGGATTTAAGATATTCAAACATTTCTTTGCTGTCTTCGGCTGTTCCGTAATCGTAGCTCCAGCCTGCTCCTGCTGTAAATTTGTTGTATCTAAGCATATCCAAAACGCCAACTCCCGGAAATGCAACTTTTGCCAAATCGGGACGCATTGTCATGGTTGCTCCGACCAGAAGTCCGCCGTTCGATCTTCCCGAAAGCGCCATATATTCTTTGGAAGTGTAGCCTTTGCTTTGCAGAAATTCTCCTGCTGCAATGAAATCTTCAAAAACATTTTTCTTCCGCAATTTTGTTCCTGCATCGTGCCATTCTTTTCCGTATTCTCCGCCTCCCCGAATATTGGGAACTGCATAGATTCCGCCGTTTTCCATCCAGATTGCGTTTACGACAGAAAAAGCAGGCTGTAAGCTGATATTGAATCCTCCGTAAGAATACAAAATGGTCGGATTTTTACCATCGAGTTTTGTTCCTTTTTTATAAGAAATCATCATTGGGATTTTGGTTCCGTCTTTTGAAGTATAGAAAACCTGTTCGGAAACATAATCATCGGGATTGAATTTTACTTTCGGTTTCTGATAAATTTCAGAGGCTCCAGAATCTGCATTAAATTTATAAATCGTTCCCGGCGTAATGTAATTGGTGAAAGAATAGTACAAATCTTTTTCTTTTGCTTTTCCGCCAAAACCGCTTGCTGTTCCATTTCCCGGAAGTTGAATGGTGCGGATCAGTTTTCCGTCATAATCGTATTGCTTCACAAAAGACAAAGCATCTTTCAGATATTTGGCGAAAATATAACCGCCACCTGTGGAAATATCCAGAACGTTTTCAGTTTCCGGAATTACATCCATCCATACATTTGGATTTTTAATATCGAATTTCTGGAGTTTCATATTCGGAGCATTCTTATCGGTGATAATGTAGATGAAATCTCCTTTCGTGTCCACAACATTGGTGTTGTAATCGTATCCGGTTTGTACAGGAATAAAATCGGTATTGTTTTTTAAATCTTTGATGTAGAGCTCGTTTCCGGAAGTTGCTTCGGAAGCGGAAAGAATCACGAATCTTTCATCTTCTGAAACCTCGGCTCCCATATATCTTCTTTTGAAGTTTTCGCCACCGATAATCAGCTTGTCTTCCGACTGCTTCGTTCCCAGTTTATGGAAATACACTTTATGGGTATCCGTTTTTGCAGAAAGCTGGCTTCCTGTCGGCTTGTCATAGCTGGAATAAAAGAAACCATCGTCTCCCAACCAGGAAATTCCGGAGAATTTGACATCGTTTAAAGTTTCGTCAATTTGCTTTTTGGAAATGGCATCGATAATGATGATTTTGTTCCAGTCGCTACCGCCTTCGGAAATGGAATATGCCGCAAGATTTCCTTTTTTATTGAAAGAAAGATTGGAAAGTGAAGTGGTACCTTTTTCTGAAAATTTATTGGGATCGAGGAAAATTTCTTCTTTCCCTGTTTTATCTTTCCTGTAAATCACAAATTGCGCCTGCAATCCGTTATTTTTATAATAATAGGTATAATCTCCTTCGTTAAATGGGGCTCCGATTTTTTCGTAATTCCAGATGTCCTTTAATTGATTTCTGATTTTTTCCCGAAACGGAATTTTGGAAAGATAATCTGTAGTGAACTTCACTTCACGCTGCACCCATTCTTTGGTATCTTCAGCTTTATCATCTTCCAACCAACGGTAAGGATCGGAAACTTTCGTCCTGAAATATTCATCGGTATGATCCACTTTTTTTGTTTCGGGATATTTCATTTGAGCCTGCGAATATGAGATGGCGGAAAAAGCCAGCACTAAAGCTGCAATATTGTGAGTCTTCATAAAAATTGGATTTTTCCAAAAATAGTAAAAATAACGCATTGGCGGAAAACCAAATGCAAAAAGGAATGATAAAAGGAAGCATTTCCGGTATTTTTCATACATTTATCTTTTCACAAAAAATATATTCTGGCAAGATCATCTGCTTTGTCAATGTTTCTTGAAAATTTTCTTTTATGGTAACACCAAAATTTAATAAAAATAGAAGTATGAAAAAATCATTTGTCTTAGCTTCGGTTCTTTTTTTTGTAATGACGAATGCACAGGTTGTCACCGAAGTACAATCTGCTTCTTCCGTTTCCAGATGGACTTTTGGTGGTGGTGCTTCTTTGGGATTTTCCGGAGGAAGCAGCGGAACGGGAACAACTATTGGGATTTCGCCACGTGTAGGATATTTGCTTACGCAAGATTTTGAAATGGGTTTAGCAGGAGGTTTCAGTTGGGGAAATTCTAAGTATTATTCTTCCACAATGCTGAATGTGGGACCTTTTGCTAATTATTATATTTCCCGAAATTTCTTTATCGGAGCAATGTTTCAGGAATATTTCTTTACCCAAAAAGATAAATATTATGATGCAAAATATTCCGGAGATGAAGCAGCAGTATATCTTGGAGCGGGGTATTTGCAGAATGTGGGAAATCATTTATATATCCAGATTGGTGCAATGTACAATGTTTTGTATGACAAGAATAAATCTGTTTTCGGAAGTGGCTTTGTGCCTAATTTCGGGATTGTATATGGTCTGTAAAAAAACAACCACCGAAAATATCGGTGGTTATTATTATTTTGAGAAATTATATGATTATTCTGCGGAAGCTGCTTCAGCTGCAGGAGCTTCACCTTCTGCTGTTGTTTCTTCTTCCTCATCATCTGCTCCGGCTCCTCCTTTCATTGCGGTTCTTGACATCTTCACAGCAACTACTACCGCATTATCAGGATGCATAAAAGTATATTTATCGTTTTTAAGAACCTCAACATACAGTTTATTTCCTATTTTCAGCGGCGTTACATCCACCACGATTTCATCAGGAAGATTTGCAGGAATTGCTTTTACTTTCAGTTTTCTGTAAGATTGGCGAAGTACACCACCGGCAACAACCCCTCTTGCACGTCCTGTAATTTTCACAGGAACTTCCATAATTACTGGTTTGTCATCAGATAAACGGTAAAAATCTGCGTGAAGAATTCTGTCTGTAAGCGGGTGAAACTGGATGTCCTGAAGCACCGCTGCAATTGTTTGTCCGTCAACCTCAATAGATACCGTGTGTGCTTCAGGAGTATAAACCAGACTTTTGAAAGATTTCTCTTCTGTAGAGAAGTTCATCGGTTCTGATCCTCCGTAAACAACACAAGGAACTAATTCAGCATCACGTAAAGCTTTAGTAGACTTTTTGCCCACGCTTTCTCTTTTTGTACCTTGAATTGTAATAGATTTCATTTATAAAAATTTAAATATTGTTTTAAAATTTTGGTGTGCAAAGATATAAATTATTTTTTTAAATAATGAACTTATCGCTGATGGATTTATGCTCGTGCACACTTTTCATAACATCAGCGAATAATCCGGCGCAGGAAAGCACCTTTATTTTCGGGGAAAGATTTTCTTTTACAGGAATGGTATCGGTTACGATGACTTCCAGAAGCTGAGAATTATTAATATTATCATACGCTTTTCCTGAAAGTACACCGTGGGTTGCCATCGCTCTTACGCTCTTTGCTCCGTTTTTCATTAAAATTTCAGCTGCTTTGCAAAGTGTTCCTGCGGTATCGATCATATCATCGATAAGAATAACATTCTGATCCTGCACATCGCCAATCAGAAACATTTCTTCTACAACATTTGCTTTTTTACGTTCTTTATATGCGATTACCACATCGGCTCCCAAATGTCCTGCGTAGTTTTTTGCTCTTTTTGCACCACCCATATCCGGAGATGCAATGGTGAGATTATCCAAATTTAGAGAAGTGATATAATCGATAAATATCGTGGAAGCGTACAGATGATCCACCGGAATTTCAAAGAATCCCTGAATCTGATCTGCGTGTAGATCCATTGTCATAATTCTTGTAGCACCTGCTGCTGTGAGCAGGTTGGCGACAAGTTTCGCTCCGATTGGCGCTCTGGGCTTGTCTTTTCTGTCCTGTCTTGCCAATCCGAAATACGGAATGACAACAGTAATGTTTTTTGCGGACGCTCTTTTTGCAGCATCAATCATCAATAAAAGTTCGAGAAGATTGTCTGCGGGTGGAAATGTGGATGCAATCAGGAAAACGCGACCTCCTCTTACAGATTGATCTAAAACCGGTTCAAATTCTCCGTCGCTAAATTCCTGAAAATTGATTTTTCCTAATTCCTGTCCATAATAGTTTGCAATTTTTTCTGCGAGCACCTTGCTTGTGCGGGTAGAAAAAAGATAGGTTGCCTGATCAGCCATTTTTATTTTTTTATTAGATGATGCAAATTTAAAAAAATAAAACCACCTGAAAAGTCAAGTGGTTTTAAAATTATTTTTTCCTATTTCATTAAAATTAAGGAAACATAACTCCTGAATATTGGTTAGGATTTACCAAAGGAAGTGTAGATTTGTAAGTCTTATTGATTGCTTTGATAAATTCATTAGCGACAATAGCATATCCTCTTCCTGTAAGATGCACCCCATCAAGAGAGAAAGCTCCACCCGTTACGAAAGTTGCAGTATATTTTACTCCATCCCACTGGATTCCGGAAGAGGAAAAAAGTTCAGTCATTTTTGCATTGGCATCTACGAAAGCGAGTCCTTTGGAATCTGCCGCCGCTTTAATAATGGAATTGAATTTTACCGTAGCTGCAAGCACTTCATTTTTCTCGGTAACGGTAAGCACGTGCTTGTCTTCCAGCGGGAAAGTAACTCCGTATTTATTGAAAGGAGCAACAGCATACGGAGATGTCGGCGCTGCTCCGATGTCGGCTCTTGTTGTTAAAGGGATCAGGTCTTCAGAAGTAGCGTGTCTTGCCTGTCCGAAAACAGCTCCCATAAGTCCTGCTTGCTGAGCAGGAACTCCGGCAGCTGCAAGAGCGTTCGTAATCTGAGCGGACATATCTGCTAAAGTTTCATCTTTCAGAAGAAGCGGATTATTGGAAGTACCCAGTAACTGAAGCCTGTCTCCCTGTCCGTAAGCGGTAAGAATTTGGTTTATCGGACCGAAAACCTGCTGATTCAGTGCCGTAACACTCGCATCATCGAGCGGAACAGGATTGTAAGGCACTGTTGTAAAGAACGGGATTGAGGTTACATTAGGAAGATTGGCAACCACACCTTTTGCTCCGTTTGAAGTAAGTGTTGCCACAAGTCCGTTATACGCCTGAGCAAAAAGAGTTTCATCTGTAATCGGGTTGCTTCCGTCTCCTCCCGAAGTTGCATATCCAAGAACATCATTATTTCCAATCCAGAGAGAGAAGAATGTTGGATTTTGTGCCATTGCATCTGCAATTACGCTTGTATCCGGAGAGGAAGCAAATCTTACAAAATAAGGATTCGCCGTTCCGGCAGAAAGGTTTGCCGCATTTCCGTATCCCGGAGCTAGCAGATGAAAAGATTTTGCTCCCGGAACTCCCAAATTTTGATAAGGTCCACCCGAAGAAATATTATCCAAAGCAGCAGCCGGATCACTTGCAACCGGAGTTAAACTTCCATTTACAACTTGCAGAGTCAGTTTTCCCGGAAATCCCGGAAGACCTACAAAACCTCCTACATTATTGGGCATCATCGGCTGCGTGAAAGCACCGCCTCCTGCTAATTGCATTTGTGCCGCGATCATTGACGGATAAGATTCGTTTTGTCCGTCGCTGTACAATGCATTATCTCTGTAACCTGATGTCAGGGAATTTCCCAGAGAAACATATCTGCTGAAATCTGCTTCTCCGCTTGTTACGGCAACATCATTGATATCTGTTTCGAATTCCGTATCGCAGCTTATCGTACTTCCGAAAAGGGCTAAAGCGAATGCGGATATAAGTATTTTTTTCATAATGTATTAAAATGCGTTATAAGAAAGACCTAAACCAAAATAATATGCTTTGGCTTTAACCTGTCCGTTAAAGTTATAAAATTTGTTATCAAATGTTCTGGATTTCTGGAAATTGTATGCTCCAGACAGATCAATTCCCAAACCTTTCCATTTGTATCCGATACCTGCAGTAATTACATTCGCATCCAAAGATGGTGTTTCCGGACTGAAATCTCCTTCTTCATAAGGCGATTCATCATAATAATATCCTAATCTTCCTGCAAAACTATCGGTGAACATATATTGTGTTCCTACTCTGAAAGTTCTGGTATTTTTAAAATTTTTCGGAACTACGGAAACGGTAGGATCATCAGCCTGATTTCCTACAACAGCGTGATCGAAGTCTAATTTCAGTTTATAATAGGCTGACCATCCGTGATAGTTGAAATCTGCAGAAACCTGCCATTTCGGTGTTACTTTGTATGTTGCTCCCAAAGTGTATTCATCGGAAAGTGGTAAAGTTGCTTTAAAGCCATCTTGTCCGTTCGCATCCAATCCCAAAGAAGAGAACACCGCATCCGAAACGTCAAAAGTTGCAGTTCCGTTTTCAGCTTTCATATCTACCGGAGAACGATAAGCTACACTTACATCTAGCTTCTCGTTCGGACGGAAATAGAAACCGAACCCGAATCCTTTTCCGCTTGCTTCATCATCTTTCAGATTTAGATTTCCACCCAGTTGTGTTACAGATCTGTTCCAGTCTACTGCTCCTGTTGCATAGATAAAGCTTCCTCCCAAAGAAACCCAAGGTGCCAGTTTTACCGAAACCATTGGCTGGAAGAAAAACGCTTTCAGTTCAATATCCTGTACAATTTCACTTCCTCCCCAATTTTCGCTCCATTTTACGGTACTTCCAAAAGGAGTAGCAAAGCTAAATCCTACAGAAAAATTATCAGTAACTTTATAAGCAATGGCAGCATAAATCGGCGTTCCTAGTGGATTATCAGTAGAGCTTGTTTCGCGGGTGGCAAGATTTTGGTAAGTCACTTCCGAATTAATTCCAAAACCTCCTGCTGCAACACTCAATTTCGATGGGATAAAGGAAATCCCGGCAGGATTGAAAAAAGCGACACTCGCATCTTCAGCGTGAGCACTGGTGTGCGCCATCGCAAGCTGTTTTACTCCTTGCAGAGAAACACGGAATCCGCCTGCATAAAGCAAAGCTCCGGATAATACTGCGGCAGTAACTATTATTTTTTTCATATTCATATAGATATTAATGTTTCAAATATAAAATTATTTTTATAATGGTGTTAAATTATCTTAAACTTTATTAAACGATTTCGTTTGTTTTTAGGTGTTTAATTTTTAATATTAAATTTAATTTATTGATAATTAATAATTTAGAATTAATTTCTTTACCATTCATAGCATAGCAATTCCTTTTTGATTAAATTAAACACCACCGAAAATTTTTATACAAATCTACCTACTGCGCATTAATTTTAATTTGATTATCATACCGTTATCATAAATTCCTGCTGCTTCAGCACGTATATAAAATTAAATTATAAATTTGCAATTGAATTTTATATAAATAAATTATGAGTTGTGGATGTAAAACATCCGGAGATTCTTCCCATTCTTGCGGTACCAAAGCAAGTACAGGGTGCGAAAATGTAAATACTTGTGGCAATAGTTATAAATTAAGTGTTTTCGACTGGCTTTCCAATATCAATAATCCGGCTTCATCGAAAACAGATTTTGTGGAAGTAAGATTTAAAAATGACAGAAAAGCTTTCTATAAAAACATACACCATTTGCCGCTTCATATTGGAAGCGTAGTTACAGTAGAATCCAATCCGGGACACGATGTAGGCGTGGTAAGCCTTGCAGGAGAATTAGTAAAAATACAGATGAAAAAGAAAAATGCATCTGAAGAAAATCCCCTGAAAATATACCGTCTCGCCAACCAAAAAGATATTGAAGTTTGGCAAAATGCACGCGAAAAAGAAAACAGCGTGAAGATTGAAGCACGCAAAATCGCATACAGCCTGAACCTCGAAATGAAGATTACTGATGTGGAATTTCAGGGTGACGGTGGAAAAGTAACCATCTATTACACCGCAGACAGCCGTGTGGATTTTCGACAACTGATTAAAGAGTACGCTTCTACATTCCGTACAAAAATCGATATGAAACAGATTGGTTTTCGCCAGGAAGCTGCAAAAGTCGGCGGTATCGGTTCGTGCGGAAGAGAATTGTGCTGTTCCACCTGGCTTACCGATTTCCGTTCTGTAAATACCAATGCGGCTAGATATCAGCAACTGAGCATCAATCCGCAAAAATTAGCAGGACAATGCGGAAAACTGAAATGCTGTCTGAACTACGAACTCGATAGTTATCTGGATGCGCTGAGCAATTTCCCATCCACTTCAACGGTTTTGGATACGGAAAAAGGCAGAGCATTCTGCATTAAAATAGATGTATTCAAAAAGAAAATGTGGTTCGCTTACTACGATAATTCAATTGCTTGGTATGATATTGATATACATACAGTTAAAGAGCTAATCAGACAAAATAAAAAGGGAGAAAAATGCGCTCCATTAGAAGATCTCATCGTGAAAACGGTTTCTTTGCAATCTTCGGATCTCATCCAGGAAAACAGCGTGGATCGCTTTGAAAGAAAAAGAAAGCCAGGCAACCGGAACAATGCTCAAAGAAAAAATCAGAACGGCGAAAACCCAAGAAATAATCCGAGAAATCAGCAGCCAAAATCCGATGTTCAAGACAAAAAAAATCCGGAAAGCAGCAAACCACGGAACAAAAAATTCAAGAAAAAATTTCCTCCTAAAAAAAATGGCGATGCATAAAATCCTGGCTCTTTTTCTCGTTCTTATTTTGGTTTCTGGCTGCAACCAATCCGAAGATGTGCATATAAAAAACCTCAACGGAAAATGGAATAAAAAAACAGAACAGAAATTCGATTTCGAAATTTCCGATGCCGGACATCCAAAAAATATTATATTTGTTGTAAGAAATAACAACGATTATCCGTACAGCAATCTGCGGCTGATTGTAAATTTTTTGAACACCAAATCCGGAAAAAAAACAGTGGATACGCTGAATTATGTAATGGCAGAACCAAACGGAAAATGGCTTGGAAAAGGTTTTGGCGAAACCAAGGAAATCCTTTTCCTCTACAAGCCGGATTACAAATTTCCCGAAAATGGAAAATATTCCATCGGAATCATTCAGGCAATGAGGAACGATAATCTTCCGGGAATTGAAGATATTGGTATAAAAATAGAAACAGCTAAAGCCAAACCGTAAATTTTTCTATGGAAAATAAAAAGAAAATAGAAGGCAAGGAGAAACAACAGTTTCCACTTCCGAAAAAAAAGCAGAAAAGCACCGGCTGGAAAAAATGGGTCCGCATTATCTGGGTTGCGCTCATTGCAGTAGTTTTGGGTATTGCAGCTTTGTTTTTTGCAGTTTCTCAAGGCTTTTTAGGGGAAATGCCCGATGTTAAAGAGCTCGAAAATCCGGATATTTATGTGGCTTCGGAAATTTATTCTTCCGATGGACAGCTTTTAGGAAAATTTGAAAAAGAAAAAACACAACCTGTTACCTACAAGCAACTTCCTCCTTATTTGGTATATGCACTTCAGGCAAAAGAAGACGAGCGTTTCAAGGAACATTCCGGAGTTGATTTACAATCTGTAGCAAGAGCTGTTTTTTATCAAGGAAGAAGAGGTGGAGGTTCCACCATTACACAGCAACTTGCAAAACTTTTGTTTACGGGATCAGCCTCACAGAATAAAATTCAGAGAGCCTTCCAAAAGCTGAAAGAATGGGCAGTTGCCGTAAGTCTCGAAAAAAGATATACAAAGGAAGAAATCATCACTTTATACTTCAATAAGTTTGATTTTCTTTATAATGCGAACGGTATCGAAATGGCTTCGCAGATTTATTTTAACAAGCACACCAATCAGTTAACCCTTCCTGAATCTGCAATGTTTGTTGCAATGCTCGAAAATCCGGTAAAAAATAATCCAATGAAAAATATGGAACGGGCAACTGCAAGAAGGAACGTAGTATTAAAACAAATGCTGGAAACCGGTTATTTGGATCAGGCAACGTATGATAAAGCTGTCGCATCTCCGATTGTATTGGATTATCATCCTGTAAAATCCATTAGCGAAGGATATTCTGCCTATTACAAACATTATCTAAGAAAAGAGATCAATACCTATCTTGACGAATACGAAAAACAAACCGGTAAAAAGCTTAACCTTTATAAAGACGGATTAAAAATATATGTTACGTTGGATTCCAAAATGCAGAAATATGCAGAAGAAGCCATAAAAGAACACCTTACCGATTTGCAGAGACGCTTCGATGCGGAACAACGGGGAAGAAAGCAAAAACCGTTTTATTATCTTTCCGAAAAACAAATCAACAGCGTAATGATGCAAGCGGTAAAACGTACCGGCAGATACAAGCAGTTGAAAAACGCCGGAGTTCCGGAAGATTCTATTATGCTGGATTTTAAAACCCCAACCAAAACTTCAATTTTCACTTGGCAGGGTGAAGAAGAAGTAGAAATGTCACCTTGGGATTCCATACGCTATCACAAGCAAATTGCACAGGCAGGACTAATGTCTATGGTTCCCGGAACAGGCGAAATAAAAGCCTGGGTCGGCGGAATCGATTGGCAGCATTTTCAGTATGATCATATCAAACAAGGAAAAAGACAGGTGGGTTCTACCTTCAAACCGTTTGTATATGCCACTGCAATTATGAAACTTGGGATGACTCCGTGTTCCACAATTTCCAACGGCACCTATAACTATAAAGGTTGGCACGTTTCGGGAGGTGGCGGAATGGTTTCAATGCGGGATGCTTTAGCAAAATCCTTAAACCCTGTCGCAGCAAGATTAATTCAGGAAACCGGAGTTGATGCTGTTATCCAGACTGCCAGGGATTTAGGAGTTACCGAAAAAATTGAAAGAAACAATACCATTGCATTAGGTTCCGGAGACATTACCATCTATGAAATGTTAGGCGCCTACTCCACTTTTGGAAATTACGGAAATTACATAAAACCCGAAATGATATGGCGTATTGAAGATGCGAACGGACGGGTGATTAAAGAAGTAAAACCACAGGTAAAAGAAGTAATGAACGAACTTTACGCCTATACCATGATTGATCTGATGAAAGGCGTTGCAGCTTATGGAACGGCTTCCGGAGAACTGCGCAGACGCGGAATTTCCGCAGCCGTGGAGATTGCCGGAAAAACAGGAACCACACAAAACAATTCCGATGGTTGGTTTATGGGAATCACCCCGAATCTGGCAACAGGAACCTGGGTTGGATGGGAAGACAGAGCAACCCACTTTTACGGAACAGGTGAAGGACAAGGAGCAAGAATGGCATTGCCGATTTGGGCAATTTATATGAAAAAAGTTTGGGCAGACAAATCCCTCGGAATTTCACCCGATGACAAATTTATCAAACCTTCCAATTGGACAGGAAACTGTTCCGATCTACAGGGAATTGGCGGTTATGGTGATGATGGCGGACTGCAAACTATTGACGAAATCCGAAATCCTACCACACCGGTAGAGAAAGCACCAACTCCTAAAAAAGAAGAAAACACCAACGAAAACCTCAATACAGGAGAAGAGATTGATTTTAATAAATAATCCTTCAACTGTAATATCAATAAGAACGGGCTCTTTAGTCCGTTTTTATTTTGGAGAAAAAAGAATATGGTTTTAGTAAATATCAAAGACTGTTTAAATTTTAACTGAATTTCCGCAATCAGTATAATTTGGTTTTTAACAGTATATTTTTCAGACTTATAAACGAAAGGATATTTTTATTTTTCCGAACTTTGAAAAATGAATTTAGACAAGATCAAACAACCATTCATACAAAATTTCCCCGGGGATCTTTCCGGAAATCCGATGCAGCGGCAAACCCCGAAAATGCTTTTTGCAACCGTAAATCCGGTAGGTTTTCCCAATGCAGAACTTTTGATTTTTAATGAGAAACTGTCCAAAGAAATCGGGTTGGGAAAAATTGAAAATCCGGATGATACCGCTTTTCTTTCCGGAAATTATATCCCACCACAAACCAAAACATACGCAACCGCTTATGCCGGTCATCAGTTCGGGAACTGGGCAGGACAATTGGGCGACGGAAGAGCAATCTTTGCTGGAGAAATTGAAAACAACTCCGGAAAAAAAACGGAAATCCAATGGAAAGGAGCCGGTGCAACTCCATATTCCAGACACGCAGACGGAAGAGCAGTTTTGCGCTCTTCGATCCGGGAATATCTGATGAGCGAAGCCATCCATCATCTGAAAATTCCCACAACCAGAGCTTTGAGTTTGGCTTTAACAAAAGAAAATGTTGTTCGTGATATCATGTACAACGGAAATCCGGCTTCGGAAAAAGGCGCCGTAATAATGCGGACTGCCGAAAGTTTCCTGCGATTTGGACATTTTGAGCTGCTCTCTGCACAAAAAGAAACCGAAACATTACAAAAGCTTGCCGATTTTGCCATCGAAAATTATTTCCCCGAAATACAATCAGCAGGAAATCAGAAATACAAAGATTTTTTTGAGGAAATTTCCCGGAAAACGGCACATCTGATGATAGAATGGTTTCGTGTAGGTTTTGTTCACGGCGTAATGAATACGGATAATATGTCAGTTTTGGGATTGACGATTGATTACGGACCTTTTTCGATGATTGATGAATATGACCTGAATTTCACACCCAATACCACTGATCTTCCGGGAAAAAGATATGCGTTCGGTAAACAGGGACAAATCTCGCAATGGAATCTCTGGCAGCTTGCCAATGCACTTTTCCCGCTCATCCAGGACGAAAAATTTCTGGAACAGATTCTCAATGATTACAGCTCTTATTTCTGGGAAAAACACGATGAAATGCTCGCCAAAAAGTTCGGTTTTGAAAAAGTTCTGGAAACCGATGAAAAATTTTTTACCGATTGGCAAAACCTGATGCACGATCTGCATTTGGATTACACTTTGTTTTTTTCGGAACTGGAAAAACAGGGTTTGAAGCCGGATATTTCAGCTTTTTTACAAAAAGTTTCTTATCAGCCTCCTTCCGCTGAAAATGAAAATCAGCTTTCAAAATTTATTGAAAATTATCAGAACCGTTTGTTTGAAAATACCATTTTAAAAGAGGAAAGTTTAAATTTAATGAAAGAAAATAATCCTAAATTCATCCTCCGCAATTATCTTCTTTTTGATTGCATTGAAGAATTGGAAGACGGAAAGACGGAACTTTTGGACAAACTTCTTCGGGCTTTGGAAAATCCTTATCAGGAAATCTTCCCTGAATTTTCCCAAAAACTTCCCGAAAAATATCGTGGCGTTGCAGGCTGTTCGATGTTGTCGTGCAGTTCGTAATTGCTTATTTTTGCTGAAATCTGAAAACTTTGAAAATCAAAAACAAAATAAAAAATTTTTTCCGGCTGGTATTTCCAACCAATCTTCTGGAAGTGTTGGTTTTGTTCGCTTTTTTGATTATTTATGGAAGCTTGGCTTCGTACATTTCGCTGAACTACAGGATTATATTTGACAACAGAATTCCTTGGGATGCGTATTTCAGTTTCGATAACCGCTCGATTGTCCTTACAGGTGGCGGCTTTGAGCGGCATCCGCTTTCCAATTATTTTTTTGAATGGCTCAGGAATTTTGCACTTTGGGTTTCCGGAGGAAAACTGGATGAAACTTTCCGTTTGGTCTTGGCTTTATGCAGCGCTTTTACGGTTTCGTTTGCCAATCTTCAGATTTTCAAATATTTAAAAAATATTATCCGACTTCCTGATTTTATTTCGGTTTTCCTGATTGCTTTTTTCGGGATTTTTGCGACTCCGGTTTTGCTTTCTTTTACACCCGAGACCTATACTTATACGTTTCTTTTTCTCGTTTTGTTCAATTATTATGCTGCGCTGAAGCTTCGGAAAAATGAAAAACTTTCAGGATTAGCGCTCACTTTTGCCGGAATTTCGATTGGCGGTCTTACGATTACAAATATTGTGAAGGTGTATCTCCCTGTTCTTTTTGAAAAGGATTTGTTCCGGAACCGGAAAAAATTCGGAAACGCAGCAGTAAGGATTTTCATTTCTGCCGGAATATTTATCTTTCTTTTCCTGAACCGGCTGAATTTTGATTATGAAAAGGTTTTTCACAAAGCAGAGCAGCAATACGATAAATTCTCGAATGCGAAGATTGTTCCGGTTTGGGATATGATCTGGTCTTGGTTTTTTGGCGGGAATATTCTGTTTTCGGGCTATGAAATCCGGGATTATCATAATTTGCAGAAAACATTTTATTACAAAGCGCTTTTTATGGAAACCTATTCCTCATCACTGAATTATATTGTGGTGGCACTGGTTTTCGGATTTGTATTCTGGAGCTGGTTTAGAAATTTCAAAAATAAGCTGGTTCAGATTCTGATGATTTCTTTTTTTATTGATATCATCATCCATTGTGTCCTGAAATTCGGCTTGCATACCTCTTATATTTACGGCGGACATTTTGTTTTCATCGTTCCGATGATGTGGGGGTGGCTTTTTTATGCATATCGCAGTCATGCGAAAATCCTGGCTTGTCTGTATTCGGTTTTTGCCATACTTGTAGTTTATTTCTTTGTCAATAATTTTTTTAGAATGGAAGAGTTTTTTAATTTCCTGAATCTTTATTATAAGTAAAAAGAGCTGAAAAACAAAAAAAAAGACTGAAAACCAATAAGTTAACAGCCTTTTTAAGTACCCCAGACGGAGGTAACATAAAATCTTTCTGATTTTTTCTTGTTTTTAATCCGCTTATATTCAGTATATTTGGATTATAAAAGGTTTTGATATTTTTTTGTTTCTTGAAATTTCGTGATTTTAAATTCAAAATTGTCCCCCTTTTTGTTCCCCCTTTTTTAATTTTTATTTCAATTAAGCCAATGATAAAGTATACTTTTGAATTAAGAAAAGACAAGATAAATCAAGAAGGATTAATGCCTATTAGAATTTTGTTTAGAATCAATAGTTCCGTAATTAAAAGAAATACAGGATTGAATTGCAAATTTCAAGATTGGCAAAACAATCGTGTAAAAGCCAATTATAAAAAAGAGAAGTATTATGGGTATGATGAAATAAATGAAAAACTACAGGAAATAGAGAGTAAAATTCAGGATATATCTCTTTATTTCAGGGCAAATAAAATTGAACCAACTAAGGATTTATTTATTGAAAAATTTGATTCAAATGAAGAACTTTGTTTGCCTGATGAAATTGATTTTTTCAAATGCTTTGATGATTATATCGAAAAAGGGAAACTCACAAAAACACCCAATACCATTAAGGGACAGACTACAATAAAGAATTACTTAGAGTATTTTTGTAAGGAAGAAAATATTTCACCTTCTTTTGATAAAATTACCGGTGATTTTTTTGAGTTGTTGAGAGATTACTCTTTCGAAACCAAAAAGATGAAACAGAATTACTTTGCCAAAGTGATTAAGGTTTTAAAGTCATTTTTAAATTGGGCGACTGAAAAAAGGTATAACACGAATCGCGAGTTCGAAAAATTCAGAGCAGTTGAACACGATATCGACATTGTTTACCTGACATTCGATGAATTAATGAAACTGTATGAAAAAGAATTTGAATCCGATACACTATCTCACGTTAGAGATTTCTATTGTATGGGATGTTTTACCGGATTAAGATTTTCTGATTTGTCTAAATTGCATTTAGCCAATATTTCGGAAGACCACATTGTTCTTTCGATACAGAAGACCAAAACCCAAAATCACGCAATCAAACTAAACAAATACGCAAAAGCCATTCTGGAAAAATACAAAGGAACAATTTATGAACCTTTGCCCGTTATTTCCTCTCAGAAGTTTAATCAGTATATTAAAGATTGTTGTGAGGAAGCGGAAATCACTCAACCATTCACAATTCATTGGTTTGTTGGAAATAAGAAAAAAACACTTACCCAACCAAAGTGCAAATTTATCACAAGTCATACCGCAAGAAAAACTTTTATAACCAATTCCCTTCTTTTGGGAATGGAGCCGAAAGCAATTAAAAAAATAGCCAATATTAAAAAAGATGCCGTATTGGACAAATATATGAAAGTTACTGAGGCATTTACGGACGAGCAAATGGATAAAGCGTGGGGATAGAACCACCTCATACTAATAAGAAAAAATGAATATTATTTTAGAAAACCCACATTTATTTTTAATAATTGCCACGTTAAGCGTGATAGGATATGTTATTTTATTCAGGATATATCTCTATATCATTGATAAATATTTTATGGATCAATTCACTTGGCTTTTGCAAACAACAGTTTTCAGAAATTACCGTGCTTTTAAATTCACAGCGATTGTTATTTTATTTGTCTATTTCTGCATTGCTGTTTACACCATTGTCCTGACTCCTCACTGGTATTATGGTTTATCTATTTTGGGCTGTCTCACCTATTTGGTTTTTAAAATAATAAAATCAAAAAAGGAAGGAAAATTAAATTTTCGAGAAGATTTCAACTTTCACAGGTATAGTACAAAAGTAAGTTACTATAATAACCAACCAGAAGAATACCGAAGAAAAAGTTTTGAATCTATTATTGATAAAATCAAGAGGACAAAATTACAAGGAGTTCCTAATAAAGAATATCAAAATCATTTATCTGAAAACTTTTTATTGAAAGTTGAACAAATTTTGACATTTGAATATTACGATGCAAAATTATACAATTCAATTTCCGAACACAGTACAGCTACTCTTTTCTATCGTAAATTTTTCAAAAATGTGATGGAAATTTTGAGTAGAATAGATACGGAAACTAACAATCTCAATAAATTGAATAATGATTATTCAGCAATTTCCAACATTTTGCTGAACATCAAACTGATGGAATTTGATGATATCCAAGGATTTCATTATGATTTTCGCCTTGTTAATTTGGAAATCGAGAAGATTTTAAATGTGCAAAATAACACATTTAGCATTGAAAAAAGTCTGGTGGTAATAAATCAATCTTTAGAAAATCTCAAGATAGCATTTGAAAATAATAGTCCTATTTCATCGGAAAAATCAGACAATATTCTTCAAGCAATTTCTGAGGTTAAAGTTGCTCTTGAAAATAGAAAAAATTTTAGCGTAATCAAGTTGGCGAAAGATTCTGGTACAGTTTCTGAAATAACCAATTCAATTTTGGGCTTTTTTAGAAGAACCCCACATTTAAATCTTTCTAAAAATAACGAATTGGATATTAAAAATTTTATAACTAAACGATTCCGAAATCATTCCAACAGACAGCATACACCAGCAAACGAAGAATATATTGAAAGAAACTTTTTCATTGAAAACAGAGAATACTTTTGTAGGTCATTTTCAGGAGTTATAAAAAAGAACCATATTCAAAAATTAGAACTTGCAAAAATAATTTATGATGAATTTTCCGAAATAGGAGAAATAAAAACCATTCAAAACTGGTTGTAAAATAGAGATTTCATTTTCAAAAATAACAAATTATTTAATTGAAAACCAATCTATTAATTCGATAAAAAAGAGATTGTAAAATAACCGATTAAATTTCTCCAAACCTTTGTACTGACAATAAAAACAATATCGTTTAACTAAAATCAGCTAAAATGTCAGTACAGCTTTATTCCCATTCCAAATCCGATTTGGAAAAAGCGGTTGAAATCATTCTAAAAAAAGCAACCGAATTCACATTACCTACCAACAAAGCAGAAGAACAACCACAAGATTTGATTTCGCAAATCGAAGCCACAAAATTTCTGCACATTTCTGTTCCGACTATTATTGACTGGCGGAAAAACAAAAATCTGCCCCATTACAATTTTAATGGACGATACTACTATTCTAAAAAGGAACTTTTGGAATACGGAAAAAGCCGAAGAAAATAAACAGTCTATTTGCACTGTGTAATTTTCTGTTGTCTAACAATTTCGTACTAAAACCCTTTCTAAAATGAGCAATACCACACCCTATTTACGAGTCGGTACGACTTACTATAAAATCATCGAAAAACCACAGATTTCGGGCGACAAAATTTCGATATTGGTTCGCTGGAATCGTGAAACCATTGTCAGCGACCACGGAAAAGTCTATGTTTCGGAAGTTCCGAAGTATGACGGCTTTTGCTGTATTCCTTCGCACCTGCAATACCGGCAGATAATTGACAGTTTTTACAACACTTACAAAGAAATCCCTTTCCCTCCAATTGAAGAAAATATCAGTCAGAATGCTCTAAAAGAAAAAATTTCATTCTCCCTAAATTTTATGGAGCATATCTTTGGAGAGCAATTAGAATTAGGTCTGGATTATCTGAAAATTTTATTGCAATATCCAACTCAAATGTTGCCTATCCTTTGTTTGGTTTCCAAAGAAAGAGCAACCGGAAAATCCACATTTATCAAATGGTTGAAATCCATTTTCGGACTGAATATGACTTACATCAAGGGCGATTCTTTCAGTAGTCAATTTAACAGCGACTGGACTTCGATGCTTGTTGTGGCGATTGATGAAGTTTTCTTTGACAAAAAAGAAATTACGGAACGCTTAAAATATCTTTCCACCACCGACAAAGATAAGAAAGAAGCCAAAGGAAAAGATGCGGAAGAAATTGAGTTTTTCGGAAAATTTATCCTTTGTTCCAACAATGAAGACAACTTCATACAAATTGACGAAAATGAAATCCGCTTCTGGATTATCAAAGTGAAATCCATTAAAAACGAAAACACCGACTTTCTGAAAAATCTTGTTCAGGAAATCCCGTATTTTCTCCGCTATTTGATTCAAAGACCTTTCCACAGCCAAAAAGAAACCAGAATGTGGTTTTCTGCATATGAAATCAGAACCAGAGCCTTGCAAAAATTAGTTTGGAAATACAACAGCAAACTCGAATCAAAAATCATTGAACTTTTATACGAATTTTTTGAAACTAACGAAGAAGAGGAACTCCACTGTATTCCGCAGGATATTCTCAATATGATTAATAAAATGTTCAGAAATCAGTTTTGGACAATCAATGATGTGAGGAAAATACTGAAAGAAGTCTGGAAACTCGAACCGCAAAAAAATTCACTCGCCTACATCAGATATGATATTGATTTTTCCGGAAGTTTCTACCAAACCAATAAAACAGGACGGTTTTTCACTATAAAAAAAGATTTTATCCTAAAAAAATTTGATGAAATGATGAGTTAATTGATATTGAAAAGAAAATCAAAGACTTACTTTTCATCAAAAGCCTCATCAAATTTTAAAACCGTGATTTTTGATGAGCAACTGATGAGCGTTAAATAACAAATTTGATGAGATGATGAGCATTTGATGAGTGTATATTTTTCTAATAATCAAACAATTAAATAGTTTTCTCATCAATTCATCAAAATATTTCCAAAATCCAACCCTAACATTTTAAACCAATGAACTGCAAACAATTCAACACAATTCCGTTGGAAGAAGTCCTCCAAAATCTCGGACACCTTCCAACAAAACAAAACGAAAAAGAAGCGTGGTTTCTGAATCCATTCGGAACAGAAACGCAACCATCTTTCAAACTCGATAAAAAATTAAATCTCTGGTATCTCCACTCCGAAGGCATCGGAGGAAACAATACCAATTTTATGCAAAAATACCTGAACGTTTCAGTAAAAGAAGTTTTAGAATGGGCGAAAAAACAGAAATTTTCTTCTTTTCAACCGCAGAATGATATTCATTTGAAAAATTCAATTTCAAATTATCAAATCACAGAAATCAAAGAACTTCAAAACGAAAATTTGAAAAACTATCTGCATCAAAGAGGAATTTCGCCAATAGCATTTCCGTTGGTTAAAGAAGTTCATTTTAAAATCGGAGAAAAAAATCTGTATGCTGTCGGATTTGAAAACCTTTCCGGAGGTTGGGAGTTGCGAAATTCATTCTATAAAGGTTCGCTTTTGAAAAAGGATATTTCAATCATTAATCTCAATAACAATGACAAAAAAAATAAGAATGTTGTCGTCTTCGAGGGATTTTTGGACGCTTTGTCTTTTATCGAAATGAAACGGTTTTTCAAAGGTGATTTGTTGGTGATGAATTCCATTTCGTTGTTGAACAAAACCAAAGAGCATTTGCGAAATTACTCTGAAATCCATCTGTTTTTGGATAATGATGAAGCCGGAGAAATTTGTAAAAATTCAATTTTAAAATCGTTTCCCGAAGCTAAAAATCATTCCGAAATTTATGCTCTACACAAAGACCTAAATGATTATCTCATCATCAAAAAAAATCATAAAAATCTTGAAGCAGACGAAGATGAAGTCATTGCACAGCAGAAGCAAAACACTTCTTTCCGGAGAAAGAGATAGTAGTTGCGCGGTCGGACAGAAGCAGAGCTTGTAAGAAAGATGTAGGTGATGAGTATGAGTGAAGCAAGAGTGAGAGGAAGAAGAGCAAGAGTGAGAAGAACGAGAACGAGTGAAGAGGAATACGAAGAGAGAGTAGCCAGAGATGGAGGCAGCGGTCGCACAGTCGGCTTTTGGTAAAAAAGCCAGAGCTTATTAGGGCTTTTTCTTAACGCTCCGTTACACTTCACTAAAAAAGCCCCAATAAGCCAAGTGGGAAATCCCCCTTTGGAAACCCCCAAATTATTTAACCATTAAATTCAAGAACGATGTCATATACTGTTTTACATTTAGAAAAAGCAAAAGGAAATGATGCAGGAATGTCTGCCCATATCGAAAGAACAACCCATCCTGAAAATGCAGATCTTTCAAGAACCCATTTGAATAAAGAATTGATTCCTTATCCAGAAGGAGTTAAAAACAGAACTTCGGCAATACAGCACAGACTGGACAATGCCGAATTGAAAAGAAAAATTGGAACAAATCAAATTCGGGCAATCCGGGTTATGCTATCAGGAACGCACGAACCGATGAAAAAAATTGAAGAAAATAACCAATTAGACCATTGGTGCGAAGATAATCTTGATTGGTTGAAAGAAACATTCGGAGAAAAAAACTTAGTTTCGGCAGTTCTTCATTTGGATGAAAAAACACCTCATATTCACGCTACCATTGTTCCGATTGTTTCCGGAGAAAGAAGAAAAGCAAAAAAAGAAAATACCAACATTTACAAAAAGAAAAATCAAAATGACAACCGACTTTGTGCCGATGATGTAATGGCAAGAAATAAACTGAAACATTATCAGGATACCTATGCCGAAAAAATGTCAAAATACGGATTAATGCGGGGAATAGAGGGTTCGGAAGCCAAACACATTTCCACAGCACAATATTACAGGAATCTTCATTTGCAAAATCAACAGTTGGAAGAAGAAAAAAAATCGAAACAAAAGAAACTTGAAGAAATTGAAAAAAATATTGCTTCAAAAAGGATTATTGAAAATTTTGCCAATGCTATAACAGGCTCAAAGACAAAGAAATTAGAAGATGAAAATGAAAAGATGAAAAAAGAAATGGATAATCTGAAGTCTTTAAATGAAAAAGAAAAAAACCAATTACAAAACTCAATTTCTAAATTAGAGAAAGACATAGAAAAGCAAAATAAAGATTTTAATAAACTATCTCAATATCGCCCGGAATTCGCTGACATTCTTTCCATTATTACAGAATGTGAAAAAATGGGATTTCCAAAAACACTTATCAAAGACCTTTTGGAAAAGGAAGAAATCTACATCAAAGGAAAAATTTACTCTCCACAACATTTTAAAAAGTTTAAAGTCGAAAACCTGAAATTGAGTATTGAATATGACCAGAAAGAAAACAGAAAAATCCTGAAAATGAACGATACTCAAAGCCGGGAATGGCTTGAAATGAAACATAAAGAAAGTTTGAGACTCCGCACTCCAGAAGAAAATGAGGATAATAATATTAATACTCGAAAAAGATTTAAAAGATGAATTGAGAGTAGTTTATTCTTTTTATCAATATAAAATCTGCACGTTGTCAGGAATTGGTTGATTGTTGAAGTACATTGGTTCCCCGTCCAGTTTCATCGGTTCGGAAAAGTTGAAAAGGCAAAAGTTTACCTGTTGTGGTTTTTGCGTATTTAGTGTTTTCATTCTCGTCAAATTCGAAATTTGAATTAAGCGATTTTTTTTGCGGGTTCTCAGTAATTCTGAATTCAATTTAGGGTACTTTTTGTTCATTTTTTTGAAGTTTTAAATTGTAATTTTTTTCAAATTTTTTCAATTTTTCAATTTTACTCGTGAAATTTGGGGATTAAAAATATCAATTATTAACAAAATCAAGTAAAATTTTCTCTTTCGCAACACGGATTTTATAAAAAATAACACGGATTCCATAAAAACTGCTTTTAATCAGTCCTTTTCTAATTATTTAACTTTCTTATTAACAGTGTATTACCAATAAATAAGTGATTTCACGGTGCAAAAAGGGTGATTTCACCCTTTTCCGGTATTACTATTTATAATTATTTTGCGGGTGTTAAATTTTGTTAAAATATACTCTTATGAAGCACCTCTATTTTATAATTTCAACTGTGCTTTTGCTGCTTGGGATTTTTGAAGTTTCCGCACAGGAAACAAAAACCTTATGGCAAAAAGATCTTGCTTCCTCTACCCAGGATTT